>Ga0115002_10010219_pt1 | contig 10124 bp, 13 predicted proteins | sample ArcticOcean_MG_C_8_FD_89576 | JGI IMG/M metagenome (GOLD analysis project Ga0115002, IMG submission 89576) | Marine microbial communities from western Arctic Ocean - ArcticOcean_MG_CB11_86 | ecosystem: Environmental > Aquatic > Marine > Oceanic | place: Arctic Ocean: Canada Basin | collected... | reverse complement strand
TAGAGTATTGGCTCCCTCTTTTTGGTATGTCTCCCAAATTAGGCCCAATAAACAATTGGGGGTTAAATATTGAAAAAAATGCAATACTGGTAGACAATAAAATCGATTATCAAACAAACCTAAAAGGCGTATTTGCCGTTGGAGACATAAACACCTATCCTGGAAAGCTTAAATTAATTTTGTGTGGTTTTCATGAAGCTACTCTAGCCGTTCAATCTGCCTATAAAATAATTAATCCAAATAAAAAATATACTTTAAAATATACTACTGTTCAAGGCATTCAAGGGTTTAATAAAAATTAATTTTATGAATTTACTAGTCACGTTTTCTCAAATTATAATTGCAATTTCAATAATTTTTGTTTGGGTTTTTAGATATGAAAACATTGTGAAAGAATTTAAACAATATGGCCTTCCAGACATTATTAGAAACTTAGTTGGAGCAACAAAAATATCATTAGCTACCCTTTTAGTCGCTGGAATATGGCATTCTAATTTAGTGGTTTTTCCAGCTTTTATTATGGCATTTCTTATGTTGTGCGCTCTATACGCTCACTTAAGAGTCAAAAATCCTTTAAAAAAATATTTACCTTCATTTTTTCTGCTTTGTTTATCGTTATTTATCGGATTTTCCATGATAGACTTTTTGTAAAATGAATTTGAAACCTATTTTAATATTATTCTCGGGATTATCATTTATTTTATTTGGATTGGCATGTTTTTCAACCTCCTATTTTCATGAAGAATTTAAAAGATATGGACTCACAAAATATAGAGTAATTACAGGAGGGCTACAGTTACTTGGGGGATTAGGTTCTTTGGCAGGATTATTCATTAACGAGCTTATTGTTGTTTCTTCTGCTGGATTATCATTATTAATGATGTTAGCGGTTATAGTACGATTAAGAATTAATGATAGTTTGACAAAAACCTCACCGGCTTTTCTATATATGACTATAAATATTTACCTATTTTGGTTATCCATAATTGTTTATTGACCTTAAATATTAACAAAATTTTCACAAAACATTATAATGATATTAACAACGTTATCTTATTATCAATAATATATTTATATGTTAGGTTTTATTAAATAATAATTGATGTTTTAGTTTATTTAGTCCTTTGATAAAGTGTTATTTGTTTAATACTTCTCTCAGAGGGCTTTTTACATAAACAAATTCAATGTAATTTTAATACGCTTTAAATTATTCTATGAAAAATTTTAAAATTTTTAGATTTAGTATAATTGTTTTTTGTTTTCTGTTTTCAATAATTTTAAATTCTCAAACTCCAAGATGGACAAAAGAAAAAGCCTGGAAATGGTACAATCAACAACCTTGGAATGTTGGTGCTAATTTTAACCCCAGTACATCAATAAACCAATTAGAGTTTTGGCAAAAGGAGACTTTTGACATCACTACCATCGAGCGCGAACTTGAGTGGTCCTCTAAACTGGGGATGAACCTTCATAGAGTTTATCTTCATAATTTACTATGGACTCAAGATCCTGAGGGTTTTATAAAAAGGATTAAAATATATTTATCAATAGCAGATGAAAAAAACATAAAAACAATGTTTGTTTTGTTAGATGATGTATGGCATCCAATGCCTAAATTAGGAAAACAACCAGAACCTATTCCAAGAGTTCATAATTCAGGATGGGTACAATCGCCAGGTGCAGAAATTTTAGGAGATCTTGACAGGCATGATGAACTTGAATCCTACATTAAGGGTGTTATTTCAAATTTCGCTAATGACGAACGTGTATTAGTTTGGGATCTTTATAATGAACCTGATAATGTAACAAGTCATCCAACTAGGAAAAAATTTGAAGTTGTTAATAAGAAAAAATACTCCCTTGAACTTTTAAAAAAGGTTTTTAAATGGGCTAGAGAAATAAACCCTTCTCAACCCCTAACTGCAGGTATTTGGAAAGGTAAAATTGAAAATTGGGGAAATTTAGAGAAATTACCTGAACTTGATCGGTTTATGCTCGCTAATTCAGATGTAATTTCATTTCATGCATATGACAAAGAAGTAGATCAAGTGATTCAAAAAATTAAAGCCCTAAAAAAACATGAACGTCCTCTTTTATGTACTGAATATCTTGCTAGAGGAATAGGTAATTCCTTTGAATTATTACTGCCTATATTTAAAAAAGAAAAAATTGCAGCCATCAATTGGGGTTTAGTTTCAGGAAAAACTAACACTATTTATCCTTGGTCAAGTTGGATTAAAAAATTTACTGATGAACCAAAACTTTGGCATCATGATATTTTTCGTTCTAATGGAGAGCCTTTTTCAGAATTAGAAATTAATTTTATTAAAAATATAATTTCTAAATAAATTCAAATGCCTAAAAGGAAAAAGGAAGCTAATGAACTCGATTTACACGGAATTAGACACAAACAGGCGCTTGAACTTGTTAAAAAAAAAATAGATGAACAGTCTGAATGGGGTTCTTTTTCAATCACTATAATTACTGGAAATTCAACCGTATTGAAAAACAGAATAATAGAAGAGATTTTATCTGAATCAGATTATTCATATTATATACCTTCTTGGAATCTTGGTCAAATAATTGTAGAGTATATGGAACTATAACCATTAAGCCCTATTCGCTTCTAAATAGCCTACCATTACTAATATTACATAACTATTAAATTTGATTAAGTTATATTTAGTTCCTATATTTATGTCACTTGAGTGTCACTTTGAAATTAAAATAGTGTCACTTTGAAAATTTGTGTCACTTGAAGGGAGGAAAAGTTAAAATAAGAACAAGAGAAAACCAAGATGGAACTACATCCATAATCCTTGATTGTTTTATGGGTTATTATGTGGACTTTGATGGTAAGAGAAAGGCAAATAGAAAAAGAAGGTTTTTAGACTTTAGATTAGCAAGTAATCCAAGAACTCCAATAGAAAAACAGTACAACAAAGATTGTTGGGAAAAGGCAAGGCTTATTGCTAATAAATGGGAAAACAGCATTATTAGTGAAGAGTACAACTTAGAAGACACTGAGAAGAGTAAATCGCTTGTAATAGCTTACATAATTAAAGAAACAAACAGGATTAAAGATGAAAGCACAAGGAAGGCTTACAAAACAATGTTAGCACATTTCCAAAAGCACTTCCCTAAAGCCATAACATTTAGACAGATTAACAAAAGAGAAGAAGCAAAAAAATTCTATGACTATCTCACAGACAAGGCAATCAAAATTGATGGAGAGAACCTCAGCAAAAATTCAGCAAACAAATACTTTAATAGGCTTAGGTTTATTTTAAAGGAGGCAAAAGAAGAAGGGTACATTCAAGACTTGAAGTTTAATGTCAAGCAACTATCAGAACTTAAGCCTGAAATAGTCTACTTAACTTTAGAGGAGTTTAGAAAACTTGAAAATGCAGAGGAGAAAAATTCTACCTTAAAAAATGCTTTCTTATTTGCTTGTTTAACTGCACTTAGAATAGGAGACCTTAACAAACTGACTTGGGGAGAGATTGTGGAAGACAAAGATGATAAAGGCAATCCAAGAATAGAGTACAATAAGATAATGGACAAAAAGCCTAATGGCAAACAGAGAAGAATAAGGAACTACTTTGACATCTATGCAAAAAAGTATATTGGGGAAAGACAAAAGGATAGTGACAAGGTGTTTCCATCACTGCCACAAAATGCTAGTTCAAAGTTTAACCTTAAACTTAGAGAATGGATTTTAAGAGCAGGCATTACAAAACACATTACCTTTCATTGTGCTAAAGACAGTTTTGCTATGTATCACATAATTCACAAGGAGGTGGGTGTATTTCAGTTATCAGGACTGTTAAACCATACAGACATTAGGTCATCTATGCACTACTATGACTTGTGTGCTCCTGAACTTAAAAAGAAACTTGTAGGATGATGGAGGAAATAGAATGGTCAGACATAGATAGAAGTTCCCCTATTTGGAGTGGTAGTGGTTGTGACTACTTCTCTCTTTCAGCTGAGGTTAATTCTTATTATACTCTATTCTTCAAAGATGTTAGAAAGGATAGAAATAATGCTTTTAATCAAACCAATGAGGAGAGAGTAAGTGGTGCTACTTTTATGAAAACAGAAGAATACTTTAGAGTACTTTGGAGGGATGTAAGTGAGGTTGGATTTGAGAGAGATGATTCAGACCAATGCATCGACACTTGTAAGACATTAATAAGAGAAGAAGTTGATTGGTGGGGAGAAAGAACAGACCTTAAAGAATATGGAGCATTAAAAGTTCCTTCATTAGTTGAGTATCATTCTTGGGATATGATTTGGAGGCTCTGTAAGTATCATAAATTAGTAGCACATAAACTTCACAATTATGCATCAAAAAAACAGTCAGTTCTAAAGAAAGATTTACCTCAGAGTAGAGCAAAAAAATCTATTCCCTTAAATCTTCAAACAATCCAATTTGCTGAGCTTTGTGAGGGTTTTAAAAGAATTGGAGCAATTGATAAGGAAACAAGTTTAAGTGTCTTTAAAAGCTATCTAGATGGCTCTGAGTTTAACACTGTAATCACTCCAATAAAGTTTAAGAATAGCACCTATGTCGCAGTCTTTATATACCTCTGTGAAGAATATGGATTACAGGCTGAAAAGGAATATTTTAAGTGGAGAGAGTTCTTTGGTATCTCTATGACTTATGCAAATAAACAACTTTCAGCATACAGAACAGGAGAGCTGTCACTTCCTCCTTACTATCAACAAATGGACTCTATCCTTAAAGAAATAGGCTGTTCTAAGCCTGATTATAAAAAAAGGTGACATTCATTCCATAGGGTTATCACCTATTTATCACTTTCCTAACTAGCACGATTAAAGAACCTTTGTGTCATAAATAATTTTTAAAATATAACATGGTACATTCCAAAAACATCCTCACAGTAGATGAGGTTATCAATTACACAGGATTTAGCCAAAAGCAAATCTACAAGCTAACATCAAGCAGACAAATACCCCACTATAAACCAAGTGGAAGAAAGCTATTCTTTAAGAAGGATGAAATAGATGAGTGGATTACTCAGGGAAGAGTGAAGCCTCTATGTGAACTCAATGAAGAATTATAACCCTAAATATATCTCCAGTAACAGGCTATGGGATTCAGATTGGTTAAAAAAATATATCCTGAAAGATTTGATAACTATTATCACAAAGAGGATTTGCAAGATGACTAAATTTACTTCTAAAAATGAAAAGCGTTTAGACATTGACCGTCCAGAACCATTTATTGGAGTTCCCGATGCAGCAAAAATTTTTGCAGTTAGTCAATCCAACATTCGAAAGAAATGTACAGAGAATCTAATCCCGCATTACCAAGAATTTGATAAGAGTCCAATCCGTTTCAAAGCCTCTGAACTTTATCAGTATATCGAAAAGGGGTATGTTAAAACGTCGATTGAAGTTAGGCAGGAGGCAAAGGACTTCGTTAATTCTAAGAAATAATGAAACCTCAATATAATCCTTTAAAGGGGGAGGCTCCCTTAGAGGATAAATCTTTTTATTCTGGTGAATACCTTATCAAAAGAAATATAGAAACCATACCTACATTATTAGATCCCATATTTCCAAGAGTTGGGTCAGTGGCTATTGCAGGATCTTCAGACCTTGGTAAAAGCACTTTACTAAGACAATTGGCGCTTGCTGTAAGTGTTGGAGACAGTAGCTTTTTAGGCTGGAAACTCAATCCAATACATAAGAGTGCCATGGTTGTTTCAACTGAAGATTTTGCAGATCTGATGACTATTACTTTAAAGACATTTAATAAGGAGAAGAAATTACATACTTCGAAATACGAGAATATCCACTTCATGTTTGTTATTGAAAATCTTCTTGAAAAACTTGAAGGCTTCATAAAAGATAATCCTATCGATCTTTTGGTTATGGATGCCTTTCTTGACATATTCGATGGCGTTATGAATGATGGCGGCCAGGTTAGAAGGTTCATTACTAAATACGATCAGTTAGCTGCAAAGCACGGCTTCCTAGTAGTATTTAACCATCATGCAGGTAAACGAACTCAACAGTTTGCACCGTCAAAAGACAACCTCTTAGGCTCTCAATCCTTTGAAGCTAAAATGAGGTTGGTGATTTGAAGTTCGCCCAGATTTAGCAATAGACAACAGGCTTCATTTATGTATTGTAAAGGGAAATTACTTAGCCCCTGAATATAAACTCGAAAGCTATATCATAGAATCAAATGAGCATAGATATTTCTCAAATACTGGAGAGAGAGGCTTGTTCGAAGATTTAAGGGAAGGTGTTGTTGAAAAGAAGGATCTAAAGAAGCTGTGTTTTGATCTTCATGCCGAAGGTAAATCCACTCGAGAAATAGAATTAGAACTTCGAGGAGAAGGGTATAAAATATCCAAGTCTACAGTTGATAGATACATTAAAGAACATAAATAATCGCCTTGTCCCAAATCCCAAAACCTTAGGGACATGGGAAATGGGACAGGCATAAAAATACATCAAAATGGAGTTGAAATTTGATAAAAACCGAAAACGAGTTAAAAGGTGTCCATGCTATGGGCATGACAACAAGGGAGGTTATGTCCCATATATTGGGACAGACAATGGGTATTGTAATTACTGCGGTTCAAGCTGTTTTAAGGATAGGAATGGGACACTTGTTGACCCTAATAAGATAACTTACACGCCCCCTAAAAAAACTAATCTTTTACCTGAATATTTCATTGAACAATCGTTTTCAAATCATGAAAATATTGATTTTGTAAAATTTCTTTTGGGACAGTTTGGCTCAAGTAAAACGGAAGAGATTATTTCCAAATATTACTTGTGTGGATCAACTAAAAATCCTGGTGCTGTAATATTCTGGCAAATTGATAAAAACAAGAAAATTAGAACTGGGAAAATAATGGAGTATAATTCCGAAACGGGTAAGCGAATAGGTTTTCCAAGTTGGGTACATTCCTTTGCTGAGGACTATTCCCTTAAACAGTGCTTTTTTGGAGAACACCTTATTCAAATTGATAAGCCTGTGGCCATTGTCGAAAGTGAGAAAGCGGCTTGTATTTTGAGTAGGTGTAATCCTTATTTTACGTGGATAGCATCTGGAGGTTCAAGCGGACTAAACCAAAAGAAATGTGAGGCCTTAAGAGGCTATGACGTGACCTTATTCCCGGATCATGGCAAGTACGAGGAATGGCAAAAGAGAGCTTCAGAAATAGGCTTAAAATGCGTTATTTCAATTGAGGCTGAAAAATGGTTTGAAGAGGGTCTAATCGGAAAAGGAGAAGCGATTGATGACTACTATTTGAATTTGAATAAGAAGGTGAAAAATATAAAGCCTGTAAAAATAGATTCTGACTGGGATCAAAACGAATATGATTTAATCTTTATAAAATAAAACTGTTATGAACAACAATATAAAATGCTCAATTTGTAAAGGAAATTTAGTGCCCTTTGGATTTGAAACTAGTGACATAATTATATGGGGAAACAATCCACAGCCTTTTAATAATGAAAATGGGGTAATGCTAGATGTTGAAGAAAGTTGTTGTATGAAGTGTAATGATTAATTTGATAAACTCTTTTAGTTAAATGGAAGAAAAACAGATAGCACATCAAATTTATTTACAATGGTTTAAACAACAACGAAAATACAACGATAATGGCAGGATTTAAAGATATTAAGCCGAGATGGCAAAAAGGAGAAAGCGGAAACCCTCATCCAAATGTCCCTTCTCCTTAATCAACTTTGGAAACTGCCTAAATTAAGATGATTATGATAGTTGAAATTAACATTGTGAGACCGGAAAATATATTCCAACCTAAATCATCGGAAGAACGAAAAAATATATCAATAATTATTCTATAGGCCATAACTATAATGGAACAGCATAGTTATGTTTTGTAACCCCAATAACAAAAGTACTATGTACACTTCCAATATTTTCAACCGAGCCTAACTCATTAATCACAAAAAATTGATAATGTTTCATATCCTTTATGACAATTTTTAATAAAAAATCGTAGTCGCCCGAAATATTGTAACATTCAACCACTTCTTTAAGCGAAACGATATCCCTTACAAACTTATTTACGATCTCTTTGGTATGTTCCTTTAAAATGATATTACAAAATACAGTTAGATTTTTACCTACTTTTTCAGCATTTACAATAGCTGTATACTTTTCTATCAAACCCTCTTTTTCCAGCCGTTTAATTCTTTCATAAACAGGTGTTGGAGATAAATTTACTCGAATAGCTATTTCTTTAGTAGTTAATTTAGCATCTTTTTGAAGCATTCTAAGCAATTCAAAATCAATTATATCTAAGTTTTCTGAAGAGAAATTATCTGTTTTTTTCATTTCTACACTTTTAAAAAGATTAATTACCTTCAAAAATAACATAAACAGATATATTATCCTATTATAAATAATAATTACGATAATTAATCTTTTTTTTTGAAATTTATAGGATAAAAAACACGAATTACCATCAAATGAGAACGACCATATTAAACGATAAGAATAGTATGGAAAACATTCAGGATACCATCAAGAATGTTTTAACATTCACAATAAAGAGTATTTATTTCGATGAGAACTATATACCCTCCAACAGTACTCGTAGAACAACCAACTTTGCCAACTTGGCAATAAGAGAAAATCGTCAAGAAAACTTACGTAATGCGATTAATATGATTAACAATCGTTTTAACACCTTGGCTAACTGGGATAATCCTAATAACAATCGCTATTCGGTTGAATTAGAAATTGTTTCTGTTGATTTAGATATTGATGCTAGCGGTACAACATTTCCGTTAATTGAGATTTTAAAAACGCATATTATCGATCATAAAACAGGCAAATACATTGAAGGTATTGTAGGTAATAACTTTTCTTCTTACGTGCGCGATTATGATTTTAGCATACAGCTTTTAGAACATAACAAGGGTAAGGACCACTTTAGTATTCCGAAAAGTTTTGGTGAATTACACGGCAATTTATTTAAGTATTTTGTAAAATCAGAGAGTTACAAAAAACACTTTACGAAACCACCTGTTATGTGTTTGAGCGTGTCAGAAAATAGAACGTATCATCGTACGGGAAACCATCACCCGATATTAGGTTTTGAATACCAATCGGACAAATCTTCTTTAACAGTGAAATACTTCAAAAAAATGGGCTTACAAGTTCGTTATTTTATGCCCTCTAATAGCGTTGCACCTTTTGCGTTTTATTTCTTTGGCGATTTACTAGCTGACTATACAAACCTTGAATTAATAAGTACCATTAGTACCATGGAGACGTTCCAAAAGATTTATAGACCTGAAATTTATAATGCTAATTCTATAGCAGGAGAGTGCTATAAGCCTAGTTTAAAAAATCAAGACCATTCAATAACGAAAATTATATACAACCGAGAAGAGCGCACCCAGTTAGGAATTGAGCAAGGTAAATTTGCAGAAAAGCATTTCATTAAGCCTTACAAAGGTGCTCTAGAACAGTGGTCTGCTAATTTCACTCTTTAATTAATACTAAACATTAAAATTATTCTATTATGAAAAAATTATTACCAACCTCAACTGTTGGAAGTTTACCCAAACCTGCTTGGCTTGCACCTCCCGAAAAACTCTGGTCACCTTGGAAATTAGAAGGCAATCAGTTACTTGAAGCGAAACAAGATGCTTTGCGCGTTTCTTTTCATGAACAACAATTAGCCGGGATTGATATAATAAGTGATGGTGAACAAACACGTCAACATTTTGTAACGACTTTTATTGAGCATTTAAGTGGTGTCGATTTTCAAAATCGTAAAACTGTAAAAATTCGTGACCGTTATGATGCGAGTGTTCCTGTTATTGTAGACGAGGTTGCACGTCAAAAAGCAGTTTTTGTTGATGATGCTAAATTTTTACGCAAACAGACTAACAAACCAATAAAATGGGCATTACCAGGACCGATGACAATGGTAGATACGTCGTATGATAACCATTACAAAAGTCGAGAAAAATTGGCCTGGGAATTTGCAAAAGCACTCAATGAAGAAGCAAGAAACCTCCAAGATGCAGGAGTAGATATCATTCAATTTGATGAGCCTGCATTTAATGTGTTCTTTGATGAAGTAAACGATTG
>Ga0115002_10010216_pt1 | contig 10125 bp, 9 predicted proteins | sample ArcticOcean_MG_C_8_FD_89576 | JGI IMG/M metagenome (GOLD analysis project Ga0115002, IMG submission 89576) | Marine microbial communities from western Arctic Ocean - ArcticOcean_MG_CB11_86 | ecosystem: Environmental > Aquatic > Marine > Oceanic | place: Arctic Ocean: Canada Basin | collected... | reverse complement strand
TGTCTTGCTTAATGCATTTAATGCTTTAGGAAAACCAGAGTCCTTTAAAGTTGACTTGGACTCATAATACCGGCGGATTTGGCCAATTCGTTAACACTTGAATTCTTTATGCAACAAAGCCGATTTCTACAGATAAAAAAATAGCGACTCTCACTCTTTCTTGATCCGATTCACGCAACTCAATCAATCTAAAACACAGAGTTTTCTGTCAGACACTATATAAACCTATTTTCCAAAAGATCGCAGAGGATCACAAGCCATGACCTTAGATATTTCGGCAGAAGACCAAGCTCTCGTTGAAACAATCCGAAAAAATGGCATTGGTGTATTACGCAATCTATTATCGGCACAAGAAGTAGAAACTGTTCGCACAGAATTTGATCAGGCGCATTTAGATTTGGGCAAAGGCCCTGGAACGCCAGGTGTCAGGGATAGTCTGTCGGGTGAAGCCTTATTGGCCTATCCGAATTTGGCAGCACTTTATTCTCACCCGCGTATCATGAACATCATCTCAACCATGCTCAATGAACCTATGCCTTGGGTTTGGGTAGTGAAAACCAATCGGTACACGCCAGAACACATTGGTGTGCGAAAACACACCGATGGTTTTTTTGGGTGAATTGGCACCACCGTTTACCCGTCAAGCAATGGCGGTGTTTCTAGATGATGTGGATGAAGCATCCGGTGCATTGATGTACGCCCCGGGAACACATCTACTGCACTTTAACGATGATCCCAATCGGTGTCCACCAACTCAAGAAGACATTGATGCGGGTGATTATATACCAGCAACACCCAAAGCAGGCGACGTGGTCTTAAGAGTACCTGAGGTGTGGCACGCTGTCATTCCGATCCATCGCATGCCTCGATATGTCACCGCGAGTTATTCTGTTCGAGGTCAGGTAAGTGAAACCATGAGCGAACGGGCGTCTGAAGCAATTGCACGCCGAGAAATGCCACTGGATAATATTCCCAAATCTTTGCAACCCTATTGGATATGGGATTAGGGGTGCATCATGAAAAACAATCTATTGACCAATGGTCAGGCCAACAAATCGTCTATGGAGAAACAGGCGACATAACCAAACGATTTGGATTTTTAAAATGCAAAAAACAATATTGGGATATTTTGTATTTTTTGTTGTCATCTTTCAAGCTGAAATCATAAACACAAAAGAGAGTGTCATCATGGTCACATCAGGAACCGAATTGCAGACAGCCATCAACCAGGCCAAACCAGGGGATGAAATTGTTGTAGTCGATGGTTTGTATGCCGATTGGGACATCACCGTGCCGTGTGTGGGTACCGAACTTGCGCCCATTACAATTCGCTCAGAAAATCCACAAGGTGTCACCCTATCAGATGAAAGCACCTTCAAAGTATCGGGTTCATACATCATCATCCGCGACTTCCGTTTTGAAGATTGTCGGCTCTTAGACAGCTGTGTGTTATTAGATGATGCGCTCGACGTGCGTATAACCCAATGCGTGTTTGAAGGTGCATTTGGTCGTGCGCCCGTGGTGGGTGTTAAAGGTTCGTCGGTCGGATGCCGAATCGATCACTGCCAATTCATCAAACCCGAAGCTCGATCCATTCAAGTGATTGTGCGCGGCGAAAAATCACCTATGCGTACCCGCATCGATCACAATCTCTTTCAAGACGTTCCTCCCATCCCCTCAGGCAACGGCCGTGAAACCATCCAAATTGGCCAAAGCCAACCCACGTGGGGTTGGTTTAGTCCCATGACAGTTGTCGAAAATAACACCTTCTTGCGCTGTGATGGCGAAATCGAAATCATCAGCAACAAAAGCTCGCGCAACACCTATCGCAACAACCTGTTCAAAGATTGCAAGGGTGAGCTGGTCATGCGGGGTGCCTCACATTGTACCATTGAAGGCAATCGATTTGAAAATTGCGCAGGTGGTATTCGTTTATCAGGCACCCATCATCGGGTTCAGAACAACCTGATCACCGACAGTCAAAGAATCGGTATTCAACTTCGTTATGGCATGACAAAAGAATTGGGCGGTCATTACCAAGCCGTGGGGCACTGTCTCATCAAAAACAACACCATCGTAAATTCGGGCACTATAGGTTTGTTCGTGGGATCCTCTCGAAATGGAGATGCGGGAGAAAAAGGCATCTCGGCCATCGCTCCTTACAGCAATCAAATTGTAAACAACATTGTGGTCAGCAATCAGGGAGAAGTCGTCAAAATAGATCACGCGCCTGACAACATGATTTTAGACAATTGGTTTTATGCAACAGACAAAGCATCTGTTACAGGACACGATGGCAACACTGTTGGTAACCCACAACTCACACAAGATCACCACGTGCCATCGGATAGCCCAGCAAACGGATCAGGGGCATCAATCACCGACACAAAGACCGGCCCAGATGCTTGAGCAGCTCAATTTTCCAACACCGTTTGATTTTGATATCATTGTGCGCGATGGGCGTGACATGATATTGGACACCCTGCGCCAGAAATACGTTGTTGTAACACCCGAAGAATGGGTACGCCAAAATTTCGTACGCTACTTAATTGAATCGTTGGGATATCCCCAAGGGCGAACAGCAATAGAAACAGGGTTTGTTTTTCAAGGCATGCAATGCAGAGCCGACGTACTCATTTACGACAAACAGGGCAAAACCTTGCTCATGGGGGAATGCAAAGCCCCCGAAATTAAACTCAAACAAACCGTCTTTGATCAAATTGGCCGTTACAACACCGTCGTACAAGCCGATTACCTCGTCGTCACAAACGGTCTCCAACATTATTGCTGCAAAATTGATCGCGAAAAGAATACCTATCAATTTTTAGATACCGTCCCAAGTTATGACACGATAAAAAGCCGCTGATGCGGCCTTTCTTTTGTGAGGCGTAATGGAATACACAACATTGGGCCGAACAGGTCAAAAAGTAAGCCGTTTAGGATTTGGTGGCGCAACGGCTGGATTGAAAAATTATTTGGAAGTATATGATCCCGAAAATGCCGAGCAACGCGCAGGTGTCATTGCGGCCATTCACAAAGCTTTAGAACTTGGTGTTACTTATTTTGACACAGCTCCCGGATATGGTTTGGGTGCCAGTGAGGCCATGTTCGGTGAAGGATTAGAAGGTGTGGGAGATGAAATATTTTTAGCAACAAAAGTACCCCGCCAAACGGACGATGTACGTCAATCCATAGAAACGAGCTTAAAACGACTCAAGCGGGACAGCGTAGACTTGGTGCAAATCCATGGATCGAGCTATTCATCTGAATTAACAGAAAAAATATTAGGTGAAGGCGGCATGATCGATGAATTAGAAACCCTGCGCGATGAAGGACTTATCAAATACATTGGTTTTACCAGTGAAGACACCAATGATGCAGTCTATCACTTCATTCGCAGCAACCGCTTTGACGTCATGCAAATTTGTTATAATTTCATCTATCAACACCCCTATGAACCGAGCCGGCCCTTTGGGAGCATCTTAGAAGCTGACAACGCTCAAATGGGCGTGGTCACTATGCGCTCCATGACATCGGGCACCTTACAAACTTGGATTGACATGGTAAACCCAGACAACACGTTTGATTATTCGCCTGCTTTGTTACAATTTGTGCTGTCAAATGAATTGGTAGATGTGGCGCTGGTAGGCATGCGCGACGTTGCTATCGTCGAGCAAAACGTGGCAATCGTAGAAGATATAGCGGGTCGTATTTCTTTGGATAAACTTCATAAACGGTACGTGGAGTAAAAAAACATGCGAAACATCACCTGTCAAATTGCACCTCCCGTTTTAGATGCAGCATTGAATTCGCTTTTTGCAATCGCCAAGGATATAAAATGATAGATGCATATTGTCATGTAGGACTGCCGCGATTTGGCACAGCAGAAGAGGCTCTTGCTGTTGCGGGCCTGTATGACATCCAAAAATCCGTATTGGTCTTGGGTCCGATGGTACCTGATTTTGAGACAGTGATCCAAGCCATGCAAAAATATGGGGATCGCATTCGTGGTGTCGGCATTCCTTTCGGCGAAACACAAGAACAACAAATTGAAAGCACAGAAATCCTATTGCGTGCCGGTGTCATTGCCATGCGATTACAAGGCAATGAGTTATTACCCGAGATCCTAAGTCAGATCGGAGAAAGTGGGCGCTGGATTTACGCCATTGGCCTGCGCGGTGGTGGGCGCATTGCACAAACCCATTTGGATTGGTTAGAAAAATATCCCAATGGAAAAATTATGGCCCCTCATTTTTTATCTCCCGATGCATCCAAAATAGACGGTGCATTGGAAGAACTGATCCGGCACCCGCGCTTCTTTCCTATCTTCTCTCGCCACGGTGGATTGGGCAGTCAAGAACCCTATCCACATATCGACTTGAAACCTTGGGTCGAACGCATAGTTGAATTGTCCGGCTATGATCATATCATGTGGGGCAGTGAATGTCCTGTATTGTATTGGCGAAACGAAACCATACCCAGTTGCCAGAATTGGTTGAGCGACTTACTCGGCAGTGAAAATCTAAAAGGATTCTTGGGTGAGAATGCCCAAAGGGAAATATTCGATGTTCCACCGCCCCAAAATAAATCCGTCACCCTACCCAATTGGATCGACGAAATATTCGATCGTACACGCACCATCCCTGCATTTGACTATGGTGGTTTGGAATTGCCAATGGATGTATATGAAAAATTGCACCGTAAATACGTAGAACAGCTTCAAAATGATGCAACAAAAACATTCGCCGGTTTTGTAATTGAAGTTCTAAAGAAAGCCATCAGATGAGCCTTACCGTTGATTTTGTAACAGCATTACGATCCTATTTGGAGACAGAATAATGCGTCGATTCATATGGATCTTACTGTTTTTTATGGTAGCGTGTGGCGAAAAACCACATTATAGCTCCCACATCGATTTCCCCATTGTCACACACTATCCTCAGCCCGGTGGTACAAAAGCAGACAAGAACCGGCAAGACCCACCACGTTGGGGCAATTTCAGTGCAGTCACAACGGATCACACAGCTCCGTCACGAGATCGGGTCACCCGCTCAATTCGACGATGGGAAAAAACGGGTGCATGTCCCGTCGATATCTACAACCACATCGACAGCTTAAAATCCAATGTCGCCCGATTACAGGTCATAAACAATGTCGTCATTGGCAAATCTCTTTGGACCTTCTTCGTAGGTCCAAAGTGGAAACAGGATGAAGGCAGCTATATCTTTGTCGTATCGGGGCGAACAGGCAGTTCATCGAACAACAGTGCCGCATATGGAGACGGTGGGCCTTTAAAACTACCCGAACAAGTTGCCAAAGCAGGCATAATGGGTCATCCATTTATATTGGCATTTGTCAATCAGGGGGGGCGAGAATCACAAGGCAATCATCCCGACGTACTCAAATCTGTTGGTGAAGGCATTGCCTTTGCAAAACAAACATTCCGCATCGACGATCAGCGGGTTGTGTTTGCAGGCAAATCACGCGGTGCTGCATCTGCTCTCATTTGGGGTGCAAATCCCCTCAATTTAAATTACAAAACAGCGGGCATCTTTACCCACGCCCCTGCGACCAACTATGGCACCGTCTGTTACCAACCCAATGGCACCTTTCCCATGTTGGGCAGTTTGGTCGCCGCAGAATTGTCACCCAATCGCAAACCCAATTGGATGATAGGCGACGAACACGATAGGCAGATGCAAATTCTTCGGGATTGTATGGCTGGCTCGCAAAACCCCGATACTATGAAAACACGGTCTCAAATTGCCCTTGTTGATCGATACAAAGATGTCTATTTAGCCACGGGCTGGAGCACACACGATCCCATGGTCGGTCCGCAAGAAGGTTTCGACTTTGTGCAAGCCTTAGAAAAAGCAAACATCCCCTACTTTGCTGAATTTACTTTGACCGGAACACACAGCAACTCTCAAGGCGTAAAGGCTGCCTTTGGGCAGTTTATGTTAAAACAATTCGGAGAGTCTGTCGAAGAATTGCCAACAGGTCGAACATGGAATCACATGGTCGTTAAGAATGGCAAACGTCATTATCAAATATTAGAAGACGGCAGTCCCGTTTGGACTGTGTTTCCACAAATCACCACGGCCAGCCGCAACAACGCGGTTTATGTAGGTGCACCCGATGGATCAGAAGTTTATTTATTGGTTCAAAGAGTTGATAACGACCAGACTTGGTTTGAGGCCGATGTAACAGTAGAGTGGGATTATGTGCGCGTCGACTTACCGCCACCGCCCCAACCTGGGCGCTATAAATGGACAATCGTTGTGGGCAATGCAGATATTCCAGACGAAGCAATCTTAGCCCATAAACCAAACGGTACCCCCCTTCCCCCAGAGACGCTTGTATTGGAAAAAGAACGCTACATCAACGAATTATTCGACCGATCAGAAAATGCACGCACATTTGGGCATGGATGGGTTTGGCCCTATTAAATGAAAAATAGACAATGAAAAAATAATGCAGTTCATTCACATATAAGTTTATGAAAGGGGCACAAATGGAGAACGCTTTAACGGGGCAGGTTGCCGTTGTTGTGGGTGCCAGCAGCGGCATGGGGCGCGCAACAGCAGTGGCTTATGCGCAAGCTGGTGCATCTGTGGTGGTAGCCGCACGCAGTGGTGACAAATTAGAGGCTTTGGCCTCTGAGATTGGCGATCGGGCACTGGCCTGTCAAACCGATGTGGAAGATGTGGACCAAGTAGATGCATTGGTAAAAACGGCACTGGATCGATTTGGACGCATTGATATTCTGGTCTACGCCACAGGCACAAATATTCCCGATCGCAGTTTGGAGGCCTTAACGCATGACACCTGGCAAATGATGATCGGCACCAATTTGACAGGCGCCTTCAACTGCACCAAAGCTGTGCTGTCCACCATGAGAAAACAGCAGGCTGGGCTGATCATTTATCTCTCATCAGGCTGTGTGCAGTCACCCGATGTATCCGGTGTTTCATATCAAGCCTCTAAACATGGGTTGACTGGCTTGGCACATGGCACATTTAAAGAAGAACAGAACAACGGCATTCGAACCACAATCATCTTCCCTGGGCTGTGCGACACACCGCTGGTTTTAAAACGCCCGGTGCCCACACCTCCCGAAGTGATGGCCAAAGCATTACAACCCGAAGACGTGGCCGAAACCTGTTTGTTTGTCGCTTCGTTGCCTTCCCGAACACGCATACCCGAATTGGTCTTGTTGCCATCGGGCCTTTAAGTCGATTTTTAAATCACCGGTTGTTTATCGGTTGCTTCTTTCAAAGAGGATGCCCAGAGATCAAAACTGGAACGGGCACAGAGGGCAGGCACGGGGCCTGCCCCTACGTTCAATAAAAACCCTAAGGTGTGTTATTAGAATGTTATTCATTTTCTTTTTGATGTGTGTGATCAGTGTACAAGCCGAGGAGGCAAACGTGAGCAAGTTGGTATATCCAAACGAAAATGGGCGACTGGTTTATACACCCGATGAACTGGGCAATATCATTCCCGATTTTTCACATTGCGGATATAGGGGTGGCGGTATTGCCTTGCCCAATCTGCCTGTGGTGGCAACTGTAGAACCCGTCTTTGAAGGCGATGACACCGCGCGGTTGCAAGCCATTATTGACGATGTATCTACACGCCCAAAAGATGCAGACGGCTTTCGCGGAGCCATCCTATTTAAAAAAGGAGAATACCGCATTGCCGAAACCCTGCACGTGCGTGCCTCAGGCGTGGTATTGCGCGGTGAAGGCAATGGCGAAGACGCTACCGTATTCATTGCAACAGGCAAAGGCAAGCGCACACTCATAGCATTTTCGGGCAAAGGGAAACCCAAAGAAATCGATGGCACAAGACAGGCCATCGTGGATGATTACGTCCCCGTTGGATCACGAACAATTGAAGTTGGAAACGCGTCCAATTTCACCGTCGGCGACCAGATCATTGTCCATCGCCCCAGCACAGCAGAATGGATCGCCAAACTGGGAATGGACCGAATTGAAATGAAACACCCCAAAGTTCGCCAATGGGAACCCGGCACCTATGACTTTCACTTTGACCGAACCATCATCGCAAAAGAAGGCAACCACATCACAATAGATGCGCCCATAGGCAATGCCATTGAACGCGAATATGGCGGTGGATCAATTTATAAGTATGAATATCTCGAACGGATTGAACAGGTAGGAATAGAACAGATTAGAGGCATTTCAGAATTTGACAGCAGCATTCCCGACCGGCGTGAAGGCGGATTTGCCGATGAAGATCACGGGTGGGACTTTGTGGTCTTCTCACGCGCACAGAATGTTTGGGCGCGTAATGTCACATCCGTACACTTTGGATATTCCTGCGTCACGGTAGGCTCATTGGTCAAGTGGATGACCGTTGAAGACAGCCAGTGTCTCGACCCCGTCTCACAAGTCACTGGCGGGCGTCGATATTCGTTTCCCATCCACGGTCAATTGTCCCTCGTGCAACGATGTTACACACGCCGAGGACGTCACGACTATGTCGTACACGCACGTGTGCCCGGGCCAAATGCATTTGTAGACTGCGTGGCAGATCACGCATTTTCCGACACGGGTCCACACCATCGTTGGTCCGTTTGTACTTTATTTGACAACGTCATCGTAAAAGGCAACGCCATCAATGTACAAGACCGGCAAAGCTCTGGCACAGGACACGGCTGGGCAGGCGCACAGAAAGTCTTGTGGAATTGTGAAGCAGAAAGCTTTATCGTACAAAAACCACCCACATCACAAAATTATTGTATTGGCTGTATCGGTGAGAAGAAAGACGGTCGTTTCAATCACGAAAGCGGACATTGGGAATCACACGGTCAAAAAGTCACACCACGCAGTTTATATTTGAAACAGTTGGAAGATCGATTGGGTTTAGGCGCTGTAAAAGATGTCGCAACAGACGCACAAGTTGACGGTACGTATCACACACCCTAAAGGTCATCATGTCTGACAAAACAAAAACCACAATCGTGCGTCTCACATTTCGCATCTCACCCGAGTAACAAGATGAATTTGCGAATATTTATGAAGAACGTCTTGTACCCATATTGCAGCGGTGTGGTTTGTCCTTTGTAAATGTGCCGATCCGTAGGATGCCGACAGGAACTTTTGCACGTTTATTTGGCGTCCACACACCAACAGAGATCATTCAAGTTCGGCAAGCCTTAGCACAAGATCCCGAATGGCGAACCACCTTGTCGGAACTGGCAATCTCATTTGGAAATTCCATGCCAGACGGATTGCTCTTTTATGTTTTAGAACTCTACCAAACCCCATCCACAAACAACGACGTTGCCTCTGCCATTACAGGACAAGGTGCGTGGCGTGCTTATGATGCGACCAATGGATTGGCCAGCGGTTTTGTTTTTTCTATGATCGAAGACCGCGATGGCAGATTGTGGTTCACTTCATTTGGTGGCGGTGTCAGTTGCTTCGACGGACAAACCTTTTGCACCTACACACGCGATGATGGCCTTGCGCACAATGAAGTCTTTTCCATCTACCAAGATCGCACAGGTATCTTTTGGTTTGCCACCGAATTGGGACTCTCGCGTTTTGACGGTGAAACCTTTCAATCTTTTACAACACAAGAAGGGTTGGCGCACGACGAAGTGTCCTCCATCTGGGAAGACCAAGAGGGCAAGTTGTGGTTTGGTACAGAAGGCGGTGTCAGTTGCTTCGATGGGCAAACCTTTCGCAACTTAACCACAGAAGATGGTTTGGCACACAATTCCGTCTCAGACATTCTCCAAGACGAAAACGGGCATTTTGGGTTTGCCACAGAAGGCGGGGTCAGTCGATACACGGGTCAATACTTCACCACATTTACCACACGCGAAGGATTGGGAGCCAACTGGTGTCGCCAAATTTTTTGCGACCAAGAGGGTTCTTTGTGGTTTGCCACAGATGGGGGCGGTGCCAGTTGTTACGACGGCGATGCGATGACCACCCTGACAACAAAGGATGGCTTAGTACACGACACCGTCCTTTCGATTTGTCAAGACCGTAACGGATTAATATGGTTTGGCACTATGAATGGCGTCAGCACCTATGACGGCGTTCGGTTTCGGCATGTGCCCGACATGCTCAACCGACGTGTCCGTAC
>Ga0115002_10010215_pt1 | contig 10125 bp, 13 predicted proteins | sample ArcticOcean_MG_C_8_FD_89576 | JGI IMG/M metagenome (GOLD analysis project Ga0115002, IMG submission 89576) | Marine microbial communities from western Arctic Ocean - ArcticOcean_MG_CB11_86 | ecosystem: Environmental > Aquatic > Marine > Oceanic | place: Arctic Ocean: Canada Basin | collected... | reverse complement strand
CGTATCGAAATGAAATTGACGGAGCGCTAGCTTCCGGAGACTTCGCGCAGGCTCCCGACATCAAATTGCAGCTTCGCTAGACGGGCATAGAGCCCGCCCTGCTGCATGAGATCGTCGTGGGTCCCCTCGGCCACGACTTGGCCACCGTCGATTACCACAATCCTATCGGCTTTTTGTACCGTCGCTAGGCGATGGGCAATGACGATTGTGGTACGGCCCTGCATCAACAATTCGAGGGCATTTTGAACGGCACGTTCACTTTCTGCATCTAGTGCGCTAGTCGCTTCGTCAAGCAGCAGCAAGGCCGGGTTGCGCAGCAGCGCACGCGCAATCGCGATCCGTTGTTTTTGCCCCCCCGATAGGGTCACACCGCGTTCGCCAAGCTGCGTGGCAAAGCCGTCGGGTAGCCGATCGAGGAACTCGGTAGCCGAGGCCGCATCGGCCGCAGCGCGAACCTCTTCGTCCGTCGCTTCCGGCCGCCCGTAGCGAATGTTGTCCCATGCGTCGGCGCCAAAAATCACGGGATCTTGCGAGACGAGGCCGATGTGGGCACGTAGTTCGCACGGATCAAGGCGCACCAAATCGATGCCGTCAAACGTTATGTGCCCCATCGTCGGGTCGTAAAACCGGAGAAGCAATTGGAAGATCGTGGTCTTGCCGGCCCCCGACGGACCAACAAGCGCGATGGTTTCGCCCGCAGAGACGTTAAGTGAGAGTGCGGACAACGTATCGATATCGGGGCGCATCGGATACCGGAAGGTTACTTCGTGAAGAGCGACGGCCCCTTGGGCAGGACCCGGGATGGCGAGCGGCGCGAGCGGTGCTTTGATGTCAGATTCGGTGTTGAGCAACTCCGAGAGACGCTCTGCGGCGCCAGCTGCCTTCTGGACATCGCCATACACCTCGGACAGCGCGGCAACCGATCCCGCGGTGACAATGGCATAAAAAACGAAGGCGCCGAGATCACCACTGCTCATGCCGCCATTCAACACTTCGACAGCACCGATCCACAACACGCCTACAATGGATCCAAACACCAGCATGATGACCGAGAGCGTCAGAAACGCACGAGAGCGGATCTGGGCCATCGCGGCACGAAGCGCGCCCTCAACTTTGTCGCCAAATCGACGACGCTCGATTTCCTCGTGAACGAATGCTTGGACCGTTCGTACCTCGTTAATGCTTTCGTCTGCCGCAGCGCTGACGACAGCAATGCGATCCTGGGTCTGTCGCGACAGCCGGCGCACACGGCGCCCGAAGACCACGAGCGGCAGCACGATAAACGGGACGGCAAGAATGATGAGCCCGGACAGCTTGGGGCTGGTTACGATTAACATAATCAAACCACCGGTGAGTAGCAGTATATTGCGCAAAGCCATCGAGGCACTGGCCCCGACGATCGATTGAATGAGGGTGGTGTCGGTAGTGATCCGCGACAGGATTTCGCCCGTCTTGTTTTTCTCGAAGAAGGCCGGGCTGAGCCCAATGACACGGTTATAGATCGCACTCCGTAGGTCTGCCACGACGCGCTCGCCCAACCACATCACGAGGTAATAGCGCCCGAACGTCCCAACCGCGATGACAGCGACGACACCCAATAAGAGCAGGAAGGTGCGGTTCACGTCCGCCATCGAATCGAAATTGTCGATAAGAAGTTGGAGAACACGGCCAATACCCAACGTCCCAGCCGCGGCGGCGATGAGCGCAACACCGGCGGCTGCCGCGACCCGCCAATAAGGCAGGGCGAACTCCAGTACCGGTCGCAGTTGACCCATGTCTCGGCTCACCGGCCGATCTTCGGGGCCACTGCCAATTGATCCGCCGTAGGTGCTTGACCCTCTTGCCACCATTTTTCCTTGCTGATCAGTTATTTTACCTACCTTGAACATAGGTGAGGTGTGGGGCCCCAACAACACACAACGGCCCGGCCCAGTTGCTCACATGGCGATGTGTCTGCTATAAGCCCCGCCTTCTCGCGGAGGCACAGAGATGAAGCAAGATATTCACCCGGAATACCACGAAATCACCGTGGTCATGACCGATGGTACGGAATTCACCACACGGTCGACGTGGGGCGCAGCGGGTGACCGGATGACGCTTGATATCGACCCGAAGTCGCACCCTGCATGGACGGGCGGCAACCAGCGCCTAGTTGATGCGGGTGGGCAGGTCGCGAAATTCAATAAGCGTTTCGAGGGTTTCGGCATCAAATAGGGCCGCACTCTAGCCGATTAGCCGCCGCCGTCGGGCGGCTTCTTTTTGCCCAGAAGGCCTTGATACAAAAAATCATATGCCCAAATGGATGGGGTACCGGGCGCCCATTTGGGGCTCGGCGGAACCGCCAAGGTTCGGTATGAACGGCGAACCATGGCTTTTTGCAACACATTGCCTCTTTGGAGGATGTGACCACATGCAAGCAGAATACCCCCCCCTTCTGCGCTCTTCTGTTGGCTTCGATCGCGTTGACCGGCTGCTCGAAACCGTTAGCCGAATGGACGAGACAAATATCACCTACCCCCCTTATCAACATCGACAAAGACAGGCGAAGACGACTATCGAATTACGATGGCCGTGGCCGGTTTCGATGACAGAACATTAGACGTGACGCAGCAGAAAAATGTCTTGCTGATCCGCGGCAAAGCGCTTGAGGAGGAAACCGGGAAGACCTTCCTGCACCGCAGGCATTGCTCGACGGAGCGTTGAGTGCTGCTTTGAACTCGCCGATACCGTGCGAGTGACCAGCGATTAACTCAATCACGGCCAACTTTCTGTCGAGTTAGTGCCAGAAATTCCCGAAGCCCGCAAACCACGCAAGATCGAAGTCGGTTCAGGCCAAGAAGGGCCTACTGCGATTAAGCAGGACCGCGCCGCAGCCTAGCGCAACGACATTGCGACATTAATGAGGCACTATTCGGTGCCTCACTTTCCCGAACTCAGACCAATATTTTCGTAAGTGCCACACGCAGTGCGTCGGTTAGAGGCGTTGGTCGCAACGCCGGTCGCCTCACGTACACATGAACGAAGTGACCGGTTGCGGCGACTGGGCCGTCGCCCTGCCGAAAGAGTCCAACCTCATACCGCACGCTTGAATTGCCAATCTTTGTTACACGTAGTCCGGCATCGACAACATCGGGAAACTGCAAAGGTCGGTGGTACTGACAACAAGTTTCGACGACGAATCCGACCACGCCCCCTGCCTCGTAGTCTAGGACGCCCTCTCGCATTAGGTACTCATTCACGACCGTGTCGAAGTAAGAGTAGTAGTTGACGTTGTTCACATGCTGATAGACGTCGTTGTCCATCCAACGTGTCGGGATCTTGAGAAAATGTTTGTAATTGTCCCGGCTCTCTTCTTTCGGCGGTACGTTATTCACGCAAACCTCATGACTTGAACACCGAATCTGCAGTACCGCGCGCCGTTTCCTTGCTCTGAACGACGTCTCACGCTCGGCTGTCCGTGGATTCGAGCTCGGCGATGTACTTCTCTAGATCTTCGATCGAAATTTCCTCAAGCCGCGGCAGCACGACATGTTTTAGCTTGGGAGGCTCCAAATCGTCGGTGTCCATAGACCTCATCCCAATTGGCCTTGTCAATTCAGGCCGGATAAGAATAGACCACCGGGTTGTCACCGGAACGTTAACCGACATGCGCTGTCACGCCGCCAAGAGTAGCCAAGGATGGTAACAATGCCTGTGCCCAGCACGATGACTGCTATTGAAATCACTGAACCCGGCGGACCCGAAGTCTTGCAACCGGTGTACCGCGCGGTTCCGAGCCCGGCAGCAGGCGAAGTGCTGATCAAAGTGGCCGGTGCCGGTATTAACCGCCCAGACGTCTTCCAGCGCAAAGGCGCGTATCCGCCGCCGCCAGGCGCACCCGACATTCCTGGCCTCGAGGTCTCGGGCACGATCGCCACCGTGGGAAAGGGTGTGACGTCTTGGCAAGCAGGTGATGCCGTCTGTGCCCTCGTTGCGGGCGGCGGCTATGCCGAATACTGCACCGCACCAGTCGAGCAGGTTTTGCCAATTCCGGAGAGGATCGAGATGGTGGACGCGGCGGCGCTGCCGGAGACGTTTTTCACCGTTTGGACAAACGTTTTCGATCGAGCCGCGCTACAGTCCGGCGAGACCCTGCTGATACACGGCGGATCGTCCGGGATCGGAACCACGGCCATCCAACTCGCCAAGAATCTTGGATCGACCGTGTTCGCGACCGCTGGGTCACCCGAGAAGTGCGCGCTCTGCGAAAACCTCGGCGCCTCAAAGGCGATCAACTATCGCGATGAGGATTTCGAGGAGGCTATCAAAGAGGTCACCAACAAGCGCGGAGTCGACGTTATTTTGGACATGGTCGCTGGCGATTATGTGGCAAGGAATATTCGACTGTTAGCGCCCGAAGGACGACTCGTCTTCATCGCGTTCCTGAATGGCTCAAAGGCCGAGGTCGATTTCAACCGAGTCATGCGGCATCGCCTGAAGATCATGGGATCGACGCTGCGCCCGCAGTCCATCGCCGCAAAAGGAAAGATCGCCGAGCATCTCAGGCAAACTGTCTGGCCGCTCCTGGACTCAGGCGCGGTGCGACCCATTATCGATTCGCGATTCCCACTTTCTGACGCTGCGGCGGCGCATGCCCTTATGGAATCAAGCGCCCACATGGGAAAGATCCTGCTGACGGTGTAATCGCCATTTTTTGTGGAAAACAGGCTAGTTTGCCTCCACCACAATCCGTCCTATATTAGGCGCTGGCTGCGTACTATTTACTGAAAAGCAACACAAAATACGGGCGGGCGCCTTACCGGCGGCCGCAAAAGGTTTCGAAATGCCTCATCCGCTTATGCCTAAGGCCACCGCGGTCTGGCTGATCGACAATACGTCGCTCAGTTTTGATCAAATCGCCGATTTCTGCGGCCTTCATGCCCTCGAAGTACAAGGAATCGCCGACGGCGAGGTCGCCGTTGGTATTGTTGGGCGCGACCCGATTTCCAACGCCGAAGTCACGCGCGAGGAAATCGACCGATGCGGTGCAGATAGCAGCGGTCGGTTAGTCATGCTCGAACCCGAGATTGATCTCCAACAGCGGCGGACCGGGCCGAAATATACGCCCTTGTCGAAGCGCCAGAACCGACCGGATGCCATTGCCTGGCTCATCAAGTTCCACCCGGAACTTACAGATGTACAGGTTTGCAAGATGGTCGGAACGACAAAGCCAACGGTCCTATCGATTCGCGATCGGAGCCACTGGAACTCCCCGAACCTGCAACCGCAAGATCCAGTAAGCCTCGGGATGTGCAGCCAAACGGAACTCGATGAGGCAGTGCAAGCCGCGGCCCAAAGGCTTCAGCGCAAGGCCGATCGTGAGCGCCGTGCAGCTGCAAAATCGGCACGCGAAAAGGAAGCGGCTGCAGAGGCAGCACTGGCACTGGTTGAAGACGCCCCTGCGCCAGAGACGACCGCACCCGAGTCTGGATCAGGAAACAATGGCTCAGGCAGCGATAGCTAGACTTCGAACCCGGCGTCACGCAGCGCCGCCGCAATGGTATCGAGGGCGCTGGGGTCTTCAATTGTCGCGGGCATCGCCCATGCTTCGCGGTCGGCGATACGTCGCATAGTGCCTCGCAAGATTTTTCCGCTTCGTGTCTTGGGTAGTTTGGACACCACCAGCGCTATCTTGAATGCGACGACGGGACCGATCTTGTTTCGCACCTCTTGAACAACGGCGACCGATAGCTCGTCGCTACCAGTTTTCGCCCCCGCATTCAGGACCAAGAACCCAATCGGCACTTGCCCTTTGAGGGCGTCTTTGATCCCGATGACCGCACACTCGGCGACATCCGCGTGGGTCGCTACCACCTCTTCGATAGCGCCGGTTGAAAGCCGATGTCCTGCAACGTTTATGACATCGTCGGTTCGGCTCATGATGTAGAGGTAGCCGTCCTTGTCGAAATGTCCCGCATCGCCGGTCTCGTAGTAACCCGGAAAACTGCGCATGTAGGCGTCGAGGAACCCTTGGTCGTTGTTCCACAGAGTGAGAAAACTTGCGGGTGGCAACGGTAGCTTGACCACAATTGCGCCATCTGTACCCGGTGGCACCGCTGCGCCGTCAGGCCCTAGAACGGCAATGTCGTTCCCCGGCGTCGGTTTTGTTGGTGAGCCATACCTAACCGGCAGGGCCCCAAGGCCGACGCAGTTGGCGGCCATCGCCCAGGCCGTCTCTGTCTGCCACCAATGATCAATGACCGGCTTGTTGAGTTTTTGCTCGGCCCATTGAACGGTATCGGGATCGGCGCGCTCTCCCGCGAGGAAAAGCGTCCTAAACACAGAGAGGTCATAGATGTTGATCAACGTCCCTTTAGGATCTTCTCTGCGGATGGCGCGGAACGAGGTCGGTGAGGTAAACAGCGCCACGACCTTGTGTTCCGAGATGATCCGCCAATACACGCCCGCATCTGGAGTACCGACCGGCTTGCCCTCGAACAAGATGGTAGTACAGCCATGTAGGAGCGGCGCGTAAACGATGTAGGAATGGCCGACCACCCAACCGACATCGGATGCTGCCCAAAAGCACTCACCGGTCTCGACCCCATAGACGCCGGACATGCTCCACTTCAAGGCCACCATATGCCCACCGTTGTCACGGACCACGCCCTTTGGGCGCCCGGTCGAGCCTGATGTGTAAAGAATGTAGAGGGGGTCGTTTGAGGCCACCGGCACGCAATCAACCGGCGTCGCCCGCGCCATCAGATCGGTCCAATCGAGGTCGCGACCAGCCTTCATTGAAGCAATGCTCTGTGCGCGCTGGCAGACAATGACGTCACTAGGTTTGTGGCTGGCCAGCTCAATGGCCTCATCCAGGAGCGGCTTGTAGGCGATAATCCGAGTGGGTTCGATCCCACAACTCGCCGAGACAATGACTTTGGGCGTGCAGTCGTCGATCCGGGTCGCCAACTCGTTGGCGGCAAATCCACCAAATACCACGCAGTGCACCGCACCAATGCGCGCGCAGGCCAGCATCGAGATAACGGCTTCAGGCACGGCAGGCATGTAGATGATCACGCGATCGCCCTTTGCGACCCCAAGTGAGACAAGCGCACCCGCAAACCGCGCGACAGAATCGAGCAGTTCTCGATAGGTCAGCTTGGTGATCGTACCCGTGACGGGGGAATCATGAATGAGCGCAAGTTGATCGCCGCGCCCAGAATCGACATGGCGATCGACGGAGTTATGGCACGTATTGACCATGCCGCCAGGGAACCAACGGTAGAAAGGCGGGTGGTCGGCGTCGAGCACACGATCCCATTTCTTGTACCAGTCAATCGCCTCCGCCTGGGCCGCCCAATACGCCTCTGGATCAGCCTGCCACGCTGCGTAAGTCTCCGGATATCTGCTGGTCATCTTGCTCCCTATCGTCGTGCCGCATGATCATGGCTTGCAGCATATTTGGCAACGTTACGGCGTTGATCCTGAGCACAGATCGACTAGTGTTCGCCGCCTAAGAGCGTGGAACGAATTAATATGACGCACGACAAATACGACGCAGGGCTTTCGCGGAACGCGGCCAACTTCACGCCGCTAAGCCCCCTCACCTTCTTACGTCGCGCCGCTAATGTCTTTCCCGACCACATCGCAATCATTCATGGCGACCAGCGCACGCCGTATCGCGATTTTTACCGTCGCTGTCGACAACTGGGTAGCGCTCTCGAAAAGGCGGGTATCGGTAAGGGGGATACCGTCGCGATTATGTCCCCCAATGCGCCCGCAATGCTGGAAGCGCATTACGGTGTGCCAATGACCGGCGCGGTGCTGAATACGCTAAATGTTCGATTGGATGCTGCAACGATTGCGTTCACTCTGGATCACGGCGAGGCCAAAGTACTTCTTACGGACCGCGAGTACAGCGCAACGATCAAGGAGGCACTATTCCAAGCGAAAACCCAACCTCTCCTCATCGATATTGACGATGCATTGGCCGAGGGTGGCAACCTGATCGGGGAAACTGATTACGAGTCGTTTATTGCAACGGGTGACCCAGAGTTCTCGTGGTCCCTGCCCGCGGACGAATGGGACGCGATTTCGCTCAATTACACATCCGGTACGACGGGTAATCCAAAGGGTGTGGTCTACCATCATCGTGGCGCATATTTGTTAGCGACCGGGAATACCCTCGCGTGGAATATGCCGGCGCACCCGATCTACCTTTGGACACTGCCAATGTTTCATTGCAACGGTTGGTGTTTCACGTGGTCGCTGAGCATCAACGTTGGAACCCATGTTTGCCTGCGGCACGTTGAGACCGATGCGATTTTTGAAGCAATCGAGGAACATGGGGTAACGCATCTCTGTGGCGCGCCGATCGTGATGAACATGATCGCCTCGGCGGCAGCGGAGCACCCAGGGTTCGGCCGGACAATTGAAATCGCGACGGCCGCCGCGCCGCCACCTGCTGCCGTAATCGGCAAAATGGAAGAATCGGGCTTCCACGTTACCCACCTCTACGGCCTGACCGAGACCTACGGGCCGGCCGTCGTCAGCGAATGGCACCCCGAGTGGGACTCTCTCCCTCTAGAAGAACGCGCAGAGATGAAATCCAGACAGGGCGTGCCTTACCAAGTTCTTGAAGACACGATGGTCGCCGACCCTGAAACCATGACGCCAGTCCCCGCGGACGGCAAGACGTTGGGTGAAGTGTTCTTTCGCGGCAACGTGGTGATGAAGGGCTATCTGAAAAATCCGGACGCCACAGAAGGGGCGTTTCGTGGCGGTTGGTTTCACTCTGGTGATCTTGGCGTGATGCACAAAGACGGCTACCTCGAACTCAAGGATCGCTCTAAAGACATCATCATTTCCGGTGGCGAGAACATCTCGACCATTGAAGTGGAGAACGCGATATACGGGCACCCTGCGGTTCTCGAAGCGGCCGTCGTGGCGCGTCCAGATGAGAAATGGGGTGAGACGCCCTGCGCCTTTGTGGCACTGCGGCCTGGCAAGACCGCGTCCGAGCAAGAAATCATCGACTTCTGCCGGGATCGAATGGCGCACTTCAAAGTGCCGAAGACTGTCGTCTTTAGCTACCTACCAAAGACGTCGACCGGAAAAATTCAGAAATTCAAACTACGGAAAATGGCCCGCAATCTTTAGGCTAACTTTTTTTTAAGAGTGCGATGCGGTCTTTGAGTTGAAGCTTTTCTTTTTTCAAAGTTGCGATCCGACCTTCGTCCCGTATCTGGCGTTGCTCTTCTTGCCAAATGACGGCATCTAGTTCGTGGTGTTTGATCTTCAGTCCCTCGAGATCAACTGCTGCCGGTTCACTCATCGTACACCTCCGTTTGACCACAGAAATGATACCGCAATGACGAATGATCTAGAGTTTTTTCAGAGTCCTAGAGAGACGCAACGTCTACCAATAATCCGGACGCCGTCTGATCTGCTTTCGACACATCAAGAAAACGGAGATAGGTCACGAGGTTGGACCTGATTGTTGCCACGCCGGGTTTATGAGTCGTGCCAACTTCAATCGTTGCGAGGTATTCTAATTCACGCCGCTCCGCACCGAGTTCGATCTGTTGGAGTTCGTTGCGGACTGCTTGCATCCCGACAGTTAGTTCTGGCGCAAGAAGATCAGCGTCGCGCAGCCGCCGGCGCAACTGACGAATGGGCGTAATGACCTCGCGTTGCCAAACGGTGACGGTGTCAACGATCTCCTGGATGTCCGTGTTCGAAAGCTCATAGCCCCGCTTGCCCCGCCACAAAGCGAAAAGCAGCACCAGGATGTCGGCGTTCCAAACCTCTTGTAGTCGGATGCAGGCTTCTTCAACACCAAGGCAGGCGTAAACTCGTACCGAGAAATCCCAAAGGGACTCAGCATCGGCGCGGTCCGCCATTTCTGCTGGTAACACGGTAAAATGCCTCATGGCCGACGATTCAATTGAACAAAGATTAGCCGATCTCCGTACGGAGCACCGCGATCTCGATTCAGCTCTTGAATCTTTAGCGGAACGACGGCCCTTCGACCCGTTGCAACTACAGCGGTTGAAGAAGAAGTTGATCTTGAAGGATCAAATCGCTGAGCTGGAGGACCAGCTCTACCGCAACATTATCACTTAAGCGGCGCCACCGGACTTCATG
>Ga0115002_10010214_pt1 | contig 10126 bp, 8 predicted proteins | sample ArcticOcean_MG_C_8_FD_89576 | JGI IMG/M metagenome (GOLD analysis project Ga0115002, IMG submission 89576) | Marine microbial communities from western Arctic Ocean - ArcticOcean_MG_CB11_86 | ecosystem: Environmental > Aquatic > Marine > Oceanic | place: Arctic Ocean: Canada Basin | collected... | reverse complement strand
GCAAATCGCGTCGCGATACCGGCGCCCATCGAAATTCCTCCCACGACGGCCCGGTCGATTTTCAAATGGTCAAGCAACGCGCGAAGATCCGTAGCAAACTGCTTGAAACACAGCTTGGATACCGGGCCCAACGGCTCTGTCTTGCCATGAGCCCGCGCCTCGAGAAAGACCAGGCGATACCCTGGAAACACACCCAGAAGGTCTTTGGGTGCGTTGAGGTCACCGGTCAACCCGTGACACATCACCAGCGGTTGGCCCTGGCCGACCACATCGTAGTAAAAGTGTATCCCATCATGCTCCAAGACTGGCATGGTCGGACGCTCCGATCAGTTCCGATTGCTTAAGTAAGTTGGGTCAAGAAAACCTTTGACAAAGCGGACGCTCTGGTCGACCTGCGACGGGGCCAGGTTGTGCAAAACTACAGGGCCGTCATAGCCGATCTTTTGCATACACTCGAAATAGGTACTCCAGTCGAGGGTTCCCGTCCCCGCCGCCTGGGAATGCTTTGTTGGGTCGGCAACGATATCCTTGGCATGTGCGATGATGATTTCGGGCGCGAGTAAATCAAAGGCTTCGATGAGGACTTCTTGCCTATTTTTCTGATCACCTGGCTCGAACAAGTTAGCCCCATCGATAACAATTTTCAGCTGCTCAGATTGCAACTGGTCAAGAAGCTGCCGTGCTTTGACGGCCGAATTGATGACGTTGGCTTTTTCTGGCTCGATGCCGAGCGTGACACCATGCTGCTCGGCAGAGGAAAGGAGCTTCTCCAACGTGGCGACCATCTCACGCCATGCTTCGGGGCTGTCGTTGTCTGGGTGCGCTTGCCACATGTTTTCTGGGTCACGTGAGCCGGTACAAAGCGTGATGCAATGGGTTCCCAGATCGCGGGCTCGCCCAATCAGGCGGCAAGCTCGTCGGGTCATTTGCTCGCGACGCGCAACATCTGGATCAATCATGTTGTAGGTGCCAGAGAGGGCGACCATCTTGAGTTGACGTCGCTGAAATCCGTGGCGAACCCGCTGGCAGACGGCGGCATCGATCTCTTCGGGCAGCGATTCGAGACCGGCGCAGCCAAGATTAAAATGCACCAGATCGAGGTTGTGACTTACGATGGCATCGAGCACGCCCTCCAGCGTCGGTTCACTGAAAGTTCGCGCAAAAATTCCCAGTCGCCCCATGATTACGCTCCTTCGTTCTTGGGGAGCTCGATTCGTTGGCCCGTACTGATAGATGCTTCGACCGCTTCGAGCACTCTGACGGTTTCTAGACCTTCACCAACGTTGGGGCTGGTCGGTTTGTCGTGGAGAATTGCCTCAGCAAAGGACTCCAGCTGGTTCTTGTAAGCGTTGCTTTGACCGCCCAAGGGTTGAGACCAAACTTGGGATCGGCCGTCGAAGGCGCGTACTTGAGCTGGGCGGTGATAAAACGGCAGGCTCACTTCGACCTGCACGCTTCCAGACTGGCCAAACACCTCGTAGCGCTCGCACCAGTCGGCGCAGGCCTTACAGGTCAGCTCAAAGTGACCACGGCCGCCGTGCTCAAACTCCAGCAGACCATGCCAAGACCAATGTCCATCGCGGTGAGCCACCTGGGCGGTCACGGCCGCGATCCGACCGGCTAGGAAGTAAATGTTGTCGAATAGGTGGGCCCCTTGCGTGGTGAGATTGTAATGTTCGAGGTCGGCTTTCGGGCTCAGCTTCGGTTTGATGGCGGCTTCGCTACTGAGAATCGGATCAAGGCATGTCTCTTGCATGTCGGGGCGAAAGATCGTATCGCGGTAGACCCCGCTGACCGACAGGATCGGCCCCGCCTGTTCTTGGAGAAAGCGGTGAGCGAAGGCGACGCCCGGATCGTGGCGTTTCATGGAGCCCACCTGCAGCTTCAGGCCGGTTTGGTCAACGACGCGGAGCAGATCAAGACATTCGGCGCTGCCGGTTCCCAGGGGCTTTTCTACTAGCACGTGCTTGCCTGCTGCGAGCGCCTCAGTAGCCAGCGACACATGAAATACGTCTGGCGCGGCGATGATGACTGCTTGCACCTGCTCGTCGGCAAGCATCGCAGAGAATTCGGTATAAAGTCGCTGGACGCCCGCCTTGCGGCCCATCTTTTCAAGCAGATCGTTCGCCCCGTCACACAGTGCAACTAACTGCACTCGTTTGGCACGCAAAGCTGCGGGAATATGCGCGATCTGAGCGACCGCTCCACAACCGAGCAAACCGACGCGAATTTTTTTTTCAGACATCAGGTCCTCATCTGACAGGTTCAAGTTCACAGCCTATTCATTATTTGCCCGCGGGCCAAAAGGATCGATGCCAGTTATGCTCTCGCAGTTTATCTTCGAGCTCGTTACTTATCGGCGGCTCGTCGCCTACAGCACAATTCATCCGTGCTTGTTGCGCGTTGCGACAGCCGGCAATTACGGTCGAGACGGCCTGTGGTTTGAGCGCGAACTTTAGCGCCGCAGTCGCCATGTTCGGTTCTGCGTCGCCGATCGTCTCGCGTATCTTCTCCACGCGATCCACGGTACGTGGCAGTCGGTCTCCGGCGAAATAGCTGTTGCGAATATCGCCTTCGGCGAATTTTGTCTCTTTCGTTAGCTTGCCGGTCAGCGAACTTTCATCGAACGCCACACGAACAACGATCGCCACACCATGTTCCAGAGCTGTAGGGAAAATCTCTGCTTGGGCGTCCTGGTCCAGGATATTGTAGATGACCTGGACGCTGTCGACGTAGCCACCTCGTATCAAATCGACCACTGCGTTTTGATCTATTTCGGGCGTGCTGACGCCGATCGCTCGAAGCTTGCCCTGTTTCTGGCAGTCGCGCAATATCTCGAACGGTGTTGGATCGCGGTTCCAGGCGCGAGACCAAGTGTGCATTTGCACCAGATCAAGACAGTCAACGTTCAGATCGCGCAGGCTCTTGTCGACTTCGTCGCGAATGTGTTGTTCAGGATACTTGTCCTGCCAACTTTGGTAGGGAGTGGCCAGCCAGTCGGGGTTGATGATTGGCGGTACCTTTGTAGCCACATAAACAGTATCACTCGGGGGCCGTTGCTTCAAGGCTTCGGCGATCACGCGCTCGCTGCGTCCGTCGCCGTAGGCGCGGGCCGTGTCGATGAAGTTGCAACCCGAGTCAATCGCCTGGTGCAAAGCGCGAATCGATTCGCCATCGTCCTGCGGACCCCAGTTGCTGCCCAGCGCCCAAGTGCCCATGCCGATTTGCGAAACTTTCCAGTCCAACTTGCCAAAAATACGATACTGCATGAAAACATCTCTCCCTGTTAGATGGAACTCGGAGTTAATTTAGACGACCGCATCGACAGATCAGTTGGAGCCGTAGGCGATCTTATCAAAAGGAATCCCCAGCGAACCGAATTGCTCCCGCATCTTGAACAGTGCGTCGCGGACAAAGTGTAAATCGCCGCCGTAGGTAATCAAGGACGCCCCCAGATCAAGGGCCCGCGTGGCTTGCTCGGTGTTGGTGATCAGCGTCCCAAAGCGTTTTCCCGCTGCTTGGGCAGCGGCAGCCGTATCGGCCATCGCACGTCGCACGACTTCGCCGTCGAACTGTCCCGGAACACCTGCGGCGATGGAAAAATCACCTGGACCAAAAAAAAGCATGTCGATTCCCTCGACCTCGGCCATGGCGCGGGCCTGACTGACCGCATGGGGAGACTCAACCTGCGCGAGCAGGACGGTCTGCTGGTTGGCTTCGCGCAAATAATCTTCCATCGGTGTCATGCAATAGGGATTGTCTGGAGCAGCGCTAAAGAATCCTCGTTCACCCAACGGCGGAAATTTGGCGTATCGTACAATCTCGCGGGCTTCCTCGGCACTTTCGCACCGTGGGTACATGATAACGGATGCCCCGGCCTCGATCAGCCTCGCCATGCGAGAAAACTCGCCCTTGGCCGGCCGCGCCATCACGTCCATGTCGCCGACGCGCGCAGCGCGTATCATGTTTTCTAATTCCCCCATGCTGATCGGTTGATGCTCCAGATCGATCCACAGGCAGTCGATTCCCATCAACCCGATTAACTCGGCGCTTTGCGGATCGGTAAAATGGGCAACGGTCGCCAACACCGGCTGATTTTCAGCCCAACGCTTTTTCACTCGACTCATTCTCATTGCTTCTCCTCTTGTGAGAGCAGGCGGTTGGTAAATTAATCTTTATGTCGCGTTGTCATGTGGCTCTTTCTGCCCTGTCTACTCTGAAAAAAGAAGGGATAGCTTAATGGGGTTTCGGTTGGAAGTATGTCGACGATAAACGATCGGCTCGTCTTTCAGTCGTAAGCCCGGAAGACGCTCGAAGATCAAGGGAAAGGCGATTTGGGCTTCCAATCTTGCTAACGGCGCTCCAATGCAAAAGTGAATGCCGTGGCCGAACGCCAAGTGCTTGTTGGGAGACCGAGTCAAGTCGAGCGTGTCAGGTTCGGGGAATTGTTCTTCATCGCGGTTGGCCGACCCGAGCAGGGGGACGACCCGTTGGCCTTTTTTGACCTGTGTCCCGTTGATTTCCAACGATTCGTCTGCAATGCGCGTCTGATGCTGGATCGGGCTATCATAACGAAGCAGTTCCTCGACCGCTGGCGCAATCCGTTCCGGCTCGCTTTGCAGCAGCCGAAGTTGGTCGGGGCATCGCAACAGGGCGAGCATTCCGTTGGAGAGCAAGGCCATGGTCGTTTCGTGGCCCGCGACCAGCAGAAAGCCGCACATTGAAATCAATTCCTGCTCCGTAAGCCGGTCTCCCTCGTCCTCAGCACGCACCAAACTGGAAATCAAGTCGTCGCTCGGTTCCCGACGACGCTGCTCAACAAGATCCTTAAGATAATCGGAGAATGACGACGCGCTGGCGCTGGCGGCACGAGCCATTTCGAGGTCGGCCTGCCCGGTACCGGCATACGAGGTTAGATCGTCGGACCAAAGAATGAAACGCTTGTAATCCTCACGCGGTATGCCAAGCATCTGGGCAATGACATTGGCTGGCAGCAGATAGGCAAATTCACGGACGAAATCCATCTCGCCACGGCTCACTACAGAATCGAGTAGCTCGGCGGCCATACGCTCGATATCGGAGCGCAAGCTTTCTACCATGCGTGGAGTGAACACCACGTTAACAAGTCGACGGAGTCGCGTGTGATCGGGGGGATCAAGGTTGCCGATCCATTTGCCAACTTGATCAAACAGCGGCTGCAATTGAACAAGTTGGTGGGAGGGGATCGAGGCAGAATACGACTCGACCCGCTGGCCCGAGATCAATCGGGGATTGCGTAAGGAGTCTCGCACATCCGCATAACGCGTCAGGATCCAGGCGTTCAGCCGCGCGGACCAATGTACAGGGTCGCTTTCGCGCAGAGCACGATAATACGGATAGGGATTGCTCAGGTAGGGAGGCGTCAAAATCGCTTCGTCAAAATCGTGATGGAGTTGATCGGTCAAGGGGTGATTCCCGTTTGATAATCGGGTGTCGAGGGGAGTATCTCAACCAGTTCTACGATCACGCCTTCCGGGTCGCGGCAGTAGGTTACTTTGGCTCCGCCGTCGGAAGAAACAGTTGGCGGAGCGTGAAACCGGATACCCTCGGCAGTGAGATTCTCGTAGAGCGTGTCGAGTTGTTCCACTTGTAGGGCGACGTGATTGCAGCCCACGTCGCACGCCTTGGCTGGTTCGGGCACGTCTTGCGGGTTGGACAGATACTGAAGCAGTTCGATCGACACGCCGTCCGCCGCTTTGAGTTTGATCATCCAGACATTGGCGCCCGGCACATCGGTGACGGCCTGCACCACCAGGCTATCGTCTTTGAAGTCGGCCCAAACCTCCATGCCTAACAAATCGCGATAGAACCGTAGCGAACGTTTCATGTCGCTGACAACGATGCCGGTATGACGAATCGCCTTGATGGTCATGATGGGTTTTCCTGAATGAGTGTATCCGCCGAATCGGCTCGAATAGATCGAGCACGCGCCGAGTTGTCGGAGCGGCACACGTCGGCCCTCTGGGTAGAAGCGATTGGCGTGTTGGGAAACCGTCTTTTTTCCATGACTTCGTTTTGTTGGCTTGCCCGAGTATAGCCTATCCTTCCCTTTCGACTGCCGGCCAACAGTGACTTTCCGGGGAAAGTAGTCGAGTCGGCGAAAAATAGGCCTCGGGATAGTCGTCCGATTCGCTCGTATTTCCCAGGATGCGATTGCAGATACAACGGGCCGCATTGAATGAGACGGCTGATCCCGAACCGCTCATGCCCGCGATGATAAATTGCCGCTGGCCGTCCATGAGACCGACGATCGGGTATTCGTCATACGTGAAACCAACCGTGCCGCTCCATTCATGCGTAACCCGCAGTGGAAACCAGCCACAAACTCTGTGCAACTCGCCGATCAAGTACTTGGTGATGAAACGTGATGGCTGATTACGCCCGATCTGCCGATCTGGAATACGTGTCTCATCCGATCCGAAATGTAGATGCGTTCCAAAACGGCGCATGAAAATTGTACTAGTGCTGAAAGTGACATTTGGTTTGAGCGACTTACCTTCGCCCGCGTTGCGTCCCGAAGCGCCGCTGGCTGGGTCATCCATTTCCAGCACAACCATCTGTTTTTCTGTCGAGAGGGCCTTCGCCAGTGATACGCCAGAGCACCTCCCGTGAATCCGGCGCCGATGACGACTACCTCGGCCGATTCCGGCAACGTGGCATCGGGTTGATTCTGCCACGGGTAATTGGCCAGCGGATTGCCGTTGGCAAGCCAATAGGGTGTGCGTGAGACAGGCTGACTAAACGTCGCGTTTTGCAGTGCGTCGGGCCAGCGGCGCACCACACCCCACTCAACCGGTTGGTGTTGTGTGTTCCGTGTATGGGTTGTTACGAAGGCGCGCGAGACCGCCACAAGGTTAGCTCAGTTGGTTAGAGCACCAGGCTGTTAACCTGGCTGTCACGGGTTCGACTCCCGTACCGCACCGCAGGCTGATAACCTGCTCCCCTACGAAGGGAACCGGCGCGAAAGCGTCACCATGAATCCCGAAGGTACGCCTACTGGACCGGTTTCAAGAATGTACGTGTTGAAGTGGTTGACGCCCGCGAGGTCCGTTTGCAGCACGGTGACCTGAAGACCATTGCCCGGTCGCCGTACGCTGCTCAGGTGCTCGACATCTGCGCGGTAGAGCGGAACCACGTTGGTGTGTCGTTCCAGGATGGCGACTACGTGGAGACGTTGGCACCGGGTCAGTACGCGTTCTGGAAGAACGTAGCTAACTCGAAGGTTGTGGACGTTGACATGCGCGAGCAGGCTTTGGATATGGCGGGTCAGGAAATCATGACCGCCGACAAGGTCACTCTGCGTATGAACGCGCTGGTCACTTACCACATCACTAATGCGCGTAAGGCCGTGACCGTCACTGACGGCGCAAAGCAGTCGCTGTACCGTGAGGCACAGCTAGCTCTGCGTGCCGTGGTTGGTACTCGCGATTTGGATTCGTTCTTGACGGACAAGGATGCCGTTACTAACGAGTTTGAAGAGCAGGTACGCCAGCGTGCGGGTGATTTGGGTCTAGAAGTTGTTTCGGTGGGTGTCCGCGATGTCATCCTACCGGGCGACATGAAGGACCTGATGAACAAGGTCACCGAAGCCAAGAAGGCGGCCGAGGCGAACTTGATTTTCCGACGTGAGGAGACGGCGGCTATGCGTAGCCAGGCGAACACCGCCAAGCTAATGGCCGATAACCCGACCCTCATGCGACTCCGAGAACTGGAAGTTCTGGAGAGAGTTGCCACCAGCGGTAACCTAAACATCGTGCTAGGCGAAAAGGGCCTGGCCGATCGAGTCGTCAACCTGTTGTAGTAGAGAACGCCCCCTGGCTCGATCGTTCGAGCCAGGGGATCTCTTATCTGCGCCGGATTAGCTACCGGAGCGAATTTGGCCAGAAGCTAAACTGCGTGAAGTGGTATCGCATCATGCCATCAGGACCCACGAGAGGGCTGTTAATTCTTCGCATACGCCCCATCCACTTTCTCGAACGCTGCGGCGATATCGTTGATGTCTTGATCCGTCAGATTCTCGTGAAAATCCATCTTGCACAGTCGCTCGTTCATCGTGTCGAAATTGGGTAGCGGCATGGGCATGTCGGGGTCGCCCTGGTACTGGGGCGCGGTCCACGGGTACCCGCTGTCGCCGAAGACGGCCCGATTCTTCATCCAGGTCCACTCTGGCATGGGGCGCACGTAGCTGGCCCCGAATGACAAACCTTCGGCGATCAAGGCCTCGGCGAACTGCTGCTTGCTGACCGTGATCTTGCCGGGATCCAGATCGAAAACCAGGAACCAGAACACGCTCTCACAGTCGGGGGGATCACCCACCATGCGAATGGCCTTGCACCGCGCGGCCACCGCTTGTTCGATCGCGGCAGAAACCCGCCGGCGGCCTGCAATAATTGCCGGCAGCTTCTTGAGCTGGGCGATGCCCACTGCGGCCGACAGGTCGTTGGAATTGAGGTTCAGTGACGCCACGAGGTTGGTCACCGGCGCGTTGGTGGCTATACCCTGAACCGTGGTGGCCACGCCTTCGAGTCCCAGGGGCTTGCCGCGATCCGATGCTCTGCGAGCGCGCCAGATTAGATCTTCGTCCTGGGTAAAGACCACCCCGCCCTGCGCCGCCGTGGCATGGTGTTTGATGCTCATGGTTGAAAACGCCGAGATGTCCCCGATCGTTCCCACCAGCCGCCCCTTGTACCGCGACCCGTGCGACTGGGCACAGTCCTCGAGCACCGGGATTCCCCGGGCACGGGCCATCTCCATGATCGGATCCATGTCCACGGGAATACCGGCGATGTGCGCCACGACAATCGCGCGGGTGTGCTCGGTGACACGGGCTTCGATCTGCTCGGGACCGGTGTTGTAAGAGTGCGTGTTCGTATCCGGAAATACGGGAATACAGTTCATCAGGGCGACCGGCATCACTCCGCCGGCATCGGTAATCGGCGGCACGATCACCTCGGTGAACGGTGGGATCTCCAAGGCCCGCAGCGCGGCGTAGATCGCCGCGGTTCCGGAGTTGACGCCGTCACAAAAGCCGCCGCCCAGAAACTCGGCGAACTGCGCGCAGTAGGCGTCTTCCTCCGGGCCGTTGTAGCCGATGGGCTCTCCGGTTTCGATGGACCGGTCGAACAGGGCCATGGCGGCCCGCTTTTCCTCTTCACCAAACAGGTGACGAGCCGGAAAGGGCCGGTCAAAGGCCCTGGGGCCGCCGTCGATGGCGAGCTGTCCTATGGCTTGCTGAGTCATGGGGGTACTCCTTGCTGCTGGTCCGTGGTCCGTATCGCGGCTTCAGGGTTCAGGGGAGAGGGTTCGATGGTTCAACGGTTCTTGGTACATGCTCGTGTTCAGATTTCGATATTGGGAAATCGAACGCCAACTCTGTACGAGCAGCCAACGATTCGCCTCCTGCCGCCGGGACTTTCGTCCTGAACTCCGAACTCCCTCCATCAACCACTTCTCACCTCGCGCTGGCGATCCGCTCCACGCAGCGGCAAATCCACCCATGCCGCATGGCGATCATGCGAAACGTGAAAGGCCACGATCGCCTCGAGGGTCCGCACCGCGTCGTCGGTGGGAATCGCGGGCGTCTTGTCGCCGTCAAGACAGTTGACGATTTCTGCTACGGCACCGTGCATGAAAGTCGTCTTGTCCCTGACGACAGGCCAATGTTCAGTCTTGCCGTCGGCCATTTCCAGCCGAACCCCATCACCGCCAATACGGGCCAGGCCCTTGGTCCCATTCAGAACCAGCAGGAAGGGAACCGTCCCGTAGTCCGCGGCGTCGACCAGAACGATCAAGCCTCCTTCCATGCGGAGCATCCCCCAGCCACCGGGATCCTGAAAATCAGATCCGCGGCAATCAGGGCGCCGGGAAAGGTCCAAGTGGCCGGACACCGCTTCAACCTGACGTGACGTCAGCATGCGAATGGCATCGATGGTGTGCGTTCCCACATTGCCTAACCGCCCGCTACCCCACTGCAAGAGACACGAGGTCAGATCGCCCAACTGCCCCGCCGTGATCATCTCGCGCAGCTTCTGAAGGTTTGGATCAAAGCGGCGCTGGTGATTGACGATCAGAAGGGTGCCGTGCTTCT
>Ga0115002_10010213_pt1 | contig 10126 bp, 14 predicted proteins | sample ArcticOcean_MG_C_8_FD_89576 | JGI IMG/M metagenome (GOLD analysis project Ga0115002, IMG submission 89576) | Marine microbial communities from western Arctic Ocean - ArcticOcean_MG_CB11_86 | ecosystem: Environmental > Aquatic > Marine > Oceanic | place: Arctic Ocean: Canada Basin | collected... | reverse complement strand
TGTTTCAAATGCGTTAACTACCATTGATGCAGAACCTCCACATAGATCTGCTTGTTCTCCAAACCAGTCAGTTTCAACTTCTTCTTTGAATGTTGTTTGGATTAATCCTGCACGTGCACTACCGATTGCTTTTGCAATTCCTAGTGTTCTGTCCCATGCATTTCCTGTCTTGTCTTGTTCTACTGCAACAATTGATGGAGTTCCAAAGTTTTGTAGGTATGTTTCTCGTACTTTAGAGCCAGGACCTTTTGGTGCGACCATAATTAGATCAACATTTTCTGGTGCGTCAATCCATTTCCAGTAGATAGCTGCTGCGTGTGAAAATGATAATGCTTTTCCTTCTGAAAGATTTGGAGCAATCTCCTCTTTGTACACTTTGGCTTGAACCATATCAGGAAGTAAAATGTGAACGATGTCTGCCTTTTTTGTTGCATCTGCTACTGACATGACCTCATGACCATCATCTTTTGCTTTGTTCCAAGTTGGACTACCTTCTCTTAGACCAACAATAACTTTGAGACCTGAATCTTTCATGTTATTTGCCTGTGCATCTCCTTGGATTCCATATCCAATTACTGCAATAGTTTGGTCTTTGATAGGGTCAAGACTGATGTCTGCGTCTTTCCATGTCTTTGCCATATTGAAATTCCAAGTCAAGCAAATATAATCTATTAACTAACAATACTCATGATTACAGATAATCCTAAATTTGTAAAGTTGTTAATAATCATAGTATTTGCAATTGTGGTTCCTGTCAGCATTGTAGGAATTAACATGTATGATGAAAATGTCATAAACCCACGAATCTGGGATGGATGGACATGTGATGAGATGGAAAAATTTGCACTAGAAGATAGAGATGACACTCTAAATGATTATCAGGCAAGCAAGTTTCATGAGGATTTGTCAGAATGTCTATCTAGGTAATCACATAGTAATGATTTTTTTGCAACTTGTACATTGAACCTTTACTCCATCATCTTCAAGTCTTTCAAATTTTTTAGAGCCACATTCAGGACATATTGGACATGCTCTTGCAGGTTTCATTGCGGAATGCCGCTTCCAATTATTCGGATGGTATTTGATTCAGGTTTTAGTAAAACACAGACATCTCCGGGCATTACAATAACTGGCTTTTCAAATGTTAATTTCATAGGAGATACAGATGCAAATTTTGCAGCCTTTATCTGAAGACCTACACTTACAAGGCACATCTGATTTTCTGCCAGAGTTGCCTTGAAGAATTGATTTTGTTTAAAGTCAATAGTAATTTCAGTTACAGTTTTGATTGAAGTATCATTTGATAATACATCACCACGAGTAATCTCATCATGTTTGATATTTTTCAGAGATAGGCCAACTCTAGCAGGAGAAATGGATTCTTTTACATCATCATCATGCATTTGAATTGATTTTACCATTGCCTCAATTTCAGAAGGATAATGCTGGAGTTTATCATATTGAGTGACCTTGCCAGATAGAACCTTTCCTAATGCTACAGTTCCCACACCTTTAACATCAAAGGTATGGTCAATTACAATACTGGTACTACCATCTTTTTTTGCAGTAGCAAAGTTTGCCAATTCATCTTTAATCTTATCTTGTTCAACTTTTTTGTATCCTTCAATTACGGTTCCCTTTATCATCAAGTCTAATCTGCCCTCATCAACATCAAATGAGTGAGTTAAAATTCCCTCTTTTTTTCCAAGTGCATCTAGTGCAAGAATTTGCTCTCCTGTAAACTTGTCAAGGGCATTTACATGAAAGATTACATATTCTGCTAGCGCAATTGCTTGGAATAGAGGCTGAATTTTTTCAGGAAACCCATTAGGTGTAACAAAGGTGTAAATTTTTTCGGCTTCTTTTCGGTCAAATAATGTTAAATCAGTAGAGGTCCCTTTTTTTCCAAAGTCAGTTGCAATTGATTGATCACCTAAGATTACAAAATTTACAGACTCCATGAATAATCACTAATTTATCCAGAGGCTTTCTTTGTTGCGCTTACCAGAGAGATGACATCTCTATCTCGCAATTGATAGTGAGTTGGTAATCGAAGATTGTACCTCAAATCCTTTGCATGTAACAATCCCTTTGATAATCCAGTATGGATTTCATTTGCCAGGTCTTTTACAGTGGCACCGGCCTTGAGTAAAATTAAATCAGGAAGTATGTGCCCTTTTTTATCAGAGAGTGTGTCTTCAATCGCAACAGGATAAACTGCATTCATTTTTAGTAATTTGAAGACTGTTACATTAATTGCAAACTGAACTCCAGTTCGCATGTATTCACCCATGATATCCTGTTTGATGAAATTAAGAGCGTTTGTTTGTTTATCGTTTAGGTCCTCAGGTTTTACAATATCAAACTGCTCAGAACCTGGAGAATATTTTATTAAATCCCGTTGTTCTGCGCGTCTCAAAGTCAATTCACTATCTGCACTTGCAGGAACTGTAATTACTTCATTATACCTTTCACGAAGACGATTGAAATTTTTGTCAGCGCCTGGAACATCAATCTTGTTTGCAACTATCAAAGTAGGTTTTGAGATTTTACGTAAAATTTTTGCAAATTCTTTAGTTTGACCCATCTCAAAATCATCAAATTTAATGTCCTCCAAATTAGTAGTTTTTAGTGCCTGGATCACATGCGATTTTTTGACACCAATTCCTTGGTATAATTCTGTCAATGCATCAACTTGTTCTGCACCATCGCGAATGTTTTTAGATAATTTATCACGGTTTCCTTCAAGAATTTTTTGATACCACATTACCAACTCTTCTTCAATGTCTGCAAAGTCTGAGACAGGATCACCAGAACCCGGTTCGGATATTTTTCCAGTTGAATCAATACTTCCAGAACAATCAACCACATGTAGTAAAGCATCAGATTGTGCGGCAATGGATAGAAATTGGTTTCCTAATCCCTTACCTTTCCATGCATCTTTGATCAATCCAGGTAAATCAATTAGTTCAATTGGAATGTAACGCCATCCATCAACACATTTTGAATTATTTGGTTCATCCTGTACGTTAAACTCCATGTGAACACATAGAGTAATTGCTTGACCGGTTCCAGTTTGCGGTTTTTTTGTTGTAAATGGATATGTGGAAATTTCAGTTGAGGCTAATGTGGCAGAATTGAAAAATGTGGTTTTACCGGTGTTTGTTTTTCCTATAATTCCAATCTTTATCACCATGAGTGAGTTTCCAGTTTATTGTATTTATCTGATTATTTTTCTATTTTATTTTCTATATTTGAAATTGCATTTTGGATCTCTTTTAAATTCCATTTCATCTCATCTAATTGTTCTGGAGTGATTTCATCATGCCATTTTTCAAGAATCGTTTTTGTAATTTCAATACAGTTGTATAAAACACCCCAGTATGGATGATGCTCTGCAGTCGTATATGCTAATTCTGCTGCATCCTCTACTCCAATTTTTGCTCTTGTAACAGAATCCATCTTTTCACCAAAAATTTTTACAGAATCAAAATCAAGATTAGATTCCATCTTTATCTGAGTCTGTTTTTTCTCAAATTTCTCTACTAAAACTTTTAGCTCTTCGTAAAATGCTTGAAATGAATTATTAGACATTATAACAACCGCCTATGTTCCGCCAACATGCATCTGTTAAAAACGACATCGATACCTGCATCATGTGCCAATTGTTCTGCTTCTTCATTGTGTATTCCTTCCTGAAGCCAAATAACTTTGGGTTTTTTCTTTATGGCTTCTTTAATAATTGGCAACACTTGATCCGATGGCCTAAACACATCTACAATATCAATCTCATCAGGTACGTCAGTGATCTCATCATAACATTGTTTTTTCAATATCACATCCGAATTTGGATTGACAGGAATTATATCATATCCATTTTCATGCAAATATTTTGGTACATAGTGTGCGGCCTTGTCTGGATTTTTTGACATTCCAATTACGGCGACCTTTTTCATCTTCAAGATTTCTAAAATTTCTTTATCTGAATGGGGATCATCTTCCATGGAAAAAAATTATTTTTAGAACTAATATGTTAATCGTCATGCTCGTGTGCAGTCAAATGACAATCACAATTACAGAGTTCAGTGGTATGATTATTTTGGCAATCAATACACTCAAAGTGTTTGTGGTTTTCACAGCTGGAGCAAATCATGATTGATTGTATAATTACAATTTTGTATTAATATATGTCGAAACTTTGATTATTATTACGAGAAATATGCGTCAGAATTGTGGATATTTCTGTAGGCCATACACCTGATTCAGACGATGCATTCATGTTCTATGCAATGTTTACTGACAAAGTGAAATCAGATGATTTCTCAGTTACACATGTTATAGAAGATATTGAAAAATTGAATAAAAAGGCAAAAAATCCAGAGTTAGACGTCACTGCAGTTTCAGTGCATGCTTGTGCATACATTCCAAATTATGTAATGCTAAGAAGCGGTGGAAGTTTTGGAATTGGGTATGGTCCAATTGTTACTGCAACGAAGCCTATGACAATTGATGAGATAAAAAAATCAAAGATTGCAATTCCAGGAGAGATGACATCGGCATTTTTGCTTTTACAATTAATGATTGGAAAGTTTGATTACGTTGAGATGAACTTTAGTGACATTCCAGAGGCTGTAAGAAACGGCAAGGTAGATGTTGGATTGGTAATTCATGAAACGCAATTATCATTTGAACAGGAAGGAATACAGAAAATTCTCGATGTTGGAGAATGGTGGGATAAAGAGTCCGGAGGATTGCCAGTCCCATTAGGAGTTAATGTAATGAATGAAAAATTGGGCGAGGAAGTAATTCATAAATTTGATTTGTATTTACAAGATTCAATAAAATTTGCAAGAAACAACGTTAAAGATGCACTTGATTACGCTATGCAGTACAGTAGAGGAAAATCAAGAGAGTTGATTGAGAAATTTGTTCTCATGTATGTCAACAAAGTGACAGTTGATATGGGTGAGCAAGGAGAAAAGGCAGTCAAGCTGATGTTTGAAATGGCAAAACAAAAGGGCCTAGTTCCAGAATTTGATCTAAAGATTTCAAAACCATTGTGAAAAATGGAACAAAGATAAATTGTTCATGGTGTTTATATTCAAAATACACGTACGCTAATTATGAAAGCAAATCCAAATAATGATTCAGCATATGATTACTCTGGACTTTTCATTGATGACGAAGAATTCTGAGCCTGTGAAATCAACATCTAGTATTTATTATCCACGGAAGAAAATTGTCCATGAAGCTTTTCTTAAATTTTGACCCTTGTATAGAATGCAAAGAAATGATGACTGAATTATCATCTGAAGAGATGCTCTTTGCTGACGATGAGATAAGAGCAGACGTGTCAGCAAAGTTCCTCAGACATTTGACTTACAATCACAACGAAGTGGTAAAGGCAGTAATGTCAGAAGTTAAGAGTCAACAAAGAAGCCCAGAATTTGATTTATACAAGTAATTAAGCAGTCACTTTTTGGATAAGCAATTCTTTTAGCTCATCAATATTTTTTGTAGTGCTAAGTCTGTTTCGTAGTTGAGCACCACCTACAGTTCCCTTTGTAAATCGAATTGCTTGTTGTTTTATGTTTGCAAATCTAATGTTGTATTGAGATGTCAATTCAAGATATGTGACAAATGCCTCTAGTTTGTCTGTGAGTGAATAATGTTTGTATTTCCCACATTCAAGATAGTCGTTAATTTGTTCAAATATGAAAGGATTGCCCATTGCTCCTCTTCCTATCATTATATAATCACAGCCAGTGTAATCAAGAACTTTTTTTGCAATTTCAGGAGATGTGATATCGCCATTTCCAACTACAGGTACAGACACGTTTTGTTTTAATTTTTTAATCATATCCCAGTCTGAATGTCCAGAGTATCCCTGTGACACAGTTCTAGGATGAAGTGTAATCATTTGAATTCCTTCTTGTTCGGCAATCTTTGAGATTTCTAAGAAAAGTGATTTGTTTTCTTCAGTTACACCCATTCGCATTTTTAGCGATATTGGTTTTTTGACTGTGTTTACAAGTGTGCGAAATATTTCTCTCGTAAGGTCAGGGTTTTGTAGCAAAGCACCACCAGCCATCTGTTTGGTGATGTGAGGTGCAGGACACCCCATATTGTAATCAATCATGTCAAAATGTGGAGATACAATTTTTGCTGCTTTTTCTAATGCATGAATATCAGAGCCAAACAATTGAATAGAGAGCGGGCGCTCTTTTTCAGAAAATTCTATAAATTCAGTAATATTTTTTGATTGAGATTCTAGCTGTTTATGCTTTGCAACTATTGCATTTACACTAGTCAATTCAGTTACAACAAGTCCAGCACCCATTTTTTTGCACATTATACGTAGTGCAGGATCACTAACACCTGCCATTGGAGCCAGAAATGCCTTACTGGCGAAATGTGGAAGTTGTGACATACAAAGAGGTTTTCAGAATTATATATTAAATCTACATTCCCTAAATGATGTTATGTTAGTAGATAAGAAAATTTTAGCAGGAGGCATAGCAATGATTATTGTTGGAATATCACTTTCTGCAATGTTAACAGACATGACGCCAATTGGTAGAGAAGGAATGACTGATGAGGAGATTGTAGAATTTTTAACTCAAGAAAGAGAAAATGAAGATTTTACAACACTTGCAGGCATCCTAGTTGGAATTGGATTTCTTCTAGTATTGATTAGTTTTGGAGCACGCAAGAAAAGAAAAGGCGGTGCAAAGAAAACAGAGAAAAAACCTGCAACTAAGTAAAGGTTTGAAGTTTTTCAAAAAATGTATTTCGTTGAATAGGAGTGCGGCCAATCTCTTTTGCAATAGTTGCCAATTCCAATAATGAAGAATTAGTTGGTTTACCGGCTGCACGATAAATTTCCTCAGAAAATGCGGTACCTACCAAATCGTTTCCTCCATGAGACAATGCAACTTGAGCAAGTTTTTTTCCATAAGCAACCCAATAGACAGAGATATTGTTGAGTGTTTGTGCAAGCATCAATCTTGATAATGCAATAATTTTTAGATCGTAAATGGAAGATGATTCATGTGTAACTTGATGCTCTTTTTCAAGTTCAGTATTATCAAGACTGAACTTTAAGGGAATCAAAGTGATGAATCCTTTAGTCTTTTTTTGTAATTCCCTAATCTTTATCAAATGATCAACAACATGTTCTGGTTTTTCTATATGACCATAAAGCATTGTAACATTGCTTTTAATTCCAAGATTGTGTGCAGTCTCAATTGTATCAAGCCATTCTTGTCCAGTACATTTTCCTCGAATAATTTTTGAGCGAACATCAGGATGAAACAATTCAGCCCCTCCGCCAGGCATTGAATCAAGTCCTGCATCTTTTAATCTAGATAAAATTTCAGTTATAGAATTTTTTGTTAATTTTGATAGATAGAAAATTTCTGCTGCAGTAAATGCCTTAATAGTCATGTCAGGATGCTTTTGCTTTATTGCAGACATCATCTCTTCATAATAATCAAGTTGTAAGTCAGGATGAAATCCACCTACAATATGCACTTCGGTCGCACCCAAATCTTTTGCAGCCGCAACTCGTTTTTCTATTTGAGCAGGAGTAAGTGTGTAAGCATCTTCTTCCCCACCTTTACGATAAAATGCACACATCTGACAGCTTGCAGCACACAGATTTGTGTAATTCATGTAATATGATGCCGCAAAAGAGACAGTATCACCTACAAGTTTTTTTCTAACTATATCAGCTGCAGCCCCAATTACATGAAGATTGTCATCATTTAGTATCTCCATACCGTCATCAAATGTCAATTCTTCACCATTTATGGCATGTTCAATTGCAGTAGAAGTCCCAACCAATTCTTCTAACATGATTAATTTGATAACAATGAAAATATAAAACAATGCAAGCTAAGTTTTAGTATGGTATTACCATTAGTTGACGAGGATAAGCCAAAGTGCTTTTTGTGTCACAATACATTTGACGACTATGAAAATCTAAGAAAACATCAAGAAGAAAAGCATAAGGATTTTTTTGAATATCATGAAAATGGGGATAAGAGAGGACCAGCCCCAGGCGATGTCTCTATTTTTTAGATTTTTGTGATTTTAATAATTCAAGTGCTTTTTGTTTACCCATATTCGCCAAATCATAGTCCTTGTCAATTGTAAGGGCTTTTTTGAAGCATGTTAGAGCATAATCAAGTTCACCCATCTCACCTAGAGACATTCCTTTGCATGCAAGAGCCATTGCAAAATGGGGCTTAATTTTTAGAGCTGTATCATAACATTCAATGGCATCAGAAAATTTTGATTTTGCATGCAGTAAAGTTCCTTTTCCAATTAAAGCATCTAAGTTGTTTGGCTCATCCTTTAAAATGGAATTATAGATTTGAAAAGATTGTGAGTTTTTTTCCATTCGTTGTAAGGTTGCGGCTTTATCTAATAAGACAGAAATATTTTTTGGATCAGATTCCAGAACTTTATCATAAAGAAGTATAGATTCCTCATATTCCTCTTCTTCTGCAAGATCAGATGCTTGTTCAAGCATTTTTTGGAATTTTTTATCCACTACCATAACATGTTTTCCCTAGATAATATTCATTATTGTTTAATTTTTCTATATATTAAAAATCCAATTAAAAGAAAGATACCAGATATGATTCCAATGAATATTACAAGAGGTGTAAAATCTTCAGAGAAATATCGTGATTCAAACCATGCATTTGGAAGTACTGTGACAAAGTCATTTCCAGAAAAGTCTTCTACATATCCAATGGCAAGAGCAAGTTTTCCAGTAGAACCAGTTTTATCAAATACCACCAAATAGTATGTACTAGGGGCTTCTATCTCTAGATCAATTTCTTGACGTTCCCAGTAAGTGATTTGTCCAAATGGTTCATAGAACTCTTTTGATGGGATAGACCCATCATAATCAAAGACATATGCATCATATCCTTCGGGGAGATAATAATCAAAATTCTTGTCTGTATCTAATACACGAAGCTCATCAACAAGTTCTAGAAATGTTGCAGGTCCTATCAACACAAGTGATGGGGTAAAATCTTCTAGAGGTTCAAGTTTCGGAATGACAATACTGCTGTATAATCTATCACCTTTTTTTGCCTCAAATTTGTAAAACAATGGTTTGTCTTGTAGTTCTTCATACATTGCCCAGGATATTACTGGATTTGGAATTTCTAAAGCAGAGTCATAATTAACGTTAGTTCCATCAGTAGGAATTAGCTTGTGTCCAAATGCAGATGCAGGAATCATTAGTAGACAAAAAAATACTATAAACACGATTTTTTGCACGATTTTATCTCCAAATTTGACCATTTGACGCATAAGTCTTCAGAGAAATATCTTGATTCAATCCATACATTTGTGACATAATTCGTTGGCAAAAAAAGAGAGATTACGGAACAACTACAAGATTCAATGGAAGATCAAGCTTGCCAAATGGTTCTGCTATTCGTAAATAATAATCCTTGTTTGAATCGTATCCAAAGTTTTCATAACTACCATAACCTATTGCAGGTCCCCATAAGACATTGACAAATTTTGCTTGTCCTGGTTTTAGAACTACATTACCAGATGTAAAGTCGGAACCAGAATTTACCCATTTGTGTCCTCCATCCCATACAGAATAATTACAAATAGATGGACTAGTACACATTAGAGTTTCATTTGAGCTACCAATATTTTGAACCAATATTTGTAAGTTTAAGAGAGCTTGTCCGGTTGCAGTGTATGCGATGTTATTGTATTGTTTAACTCCCTTTTTAGTTTCCTCTTGCCAATCAGTAACATAGTAATATGCAACATTACCAACTTTGTATTTCTCACCTTCACTCATGTATGTATTTATTTTGTATTCATCTTTGATTATTTTTTGACATTCACGAATTTCTCTTTTATTTTCTCCACCTTCACATGCTGCTAATTTTTGATCTAAAGTTGAATTTCCAGATGATTTTGGTGTAGATGTTTCTTGAGGTGCTGATTGATATTGTGATTTTGAAGCACCGTCGTCACTTACAGCGCTTGCGTTAACTTTCATGATTCCCATTTTTATCAAATATTGAAGTGCATTTACAAATTCATTTTCAGTTAGTGTTCCATCAGCCCACCATCCTGC
>Ga0115002_10010212_pt1 | contig 10128 bp, 5 predicted proteins | sample ArcticOcean_MG_C_8_FD_89576 | JGI IMG/M metagenome (GOLD analysis project Ga0115002, IMG submission 89576) | Marine microbial communities from western Arctic Ocean - ArcticOcean_MG_CB11_86 | ecosystem: Environmental > Aquatic > Marine > Oceanic | place: Arctic Ocean: Canada Basin | collected... | reverse complement strand
CCTCCAGGAAAGTCGGAAACAAGTCGTAACCAACAACCGGATCGTCATTGACGGATCCGCCAGAAACCTTTCCCGGCCAACGCACAAACATAGGTACCCGGATACCGCCTTCATAAAGATTCCACTTGGAGCCACGTAACGGTTTGTTCGAAACGAATTCAGGATGACCTCCGTTGTCCGACAAAAATACAACCATAGTACTGTCCTTGACTCCTGTATCTCCGAGTCCATCGAGCAATTGGCCTATATAATGGTCTAGCGTTTCGACAAATACAGCATACTCAATTCGTTTAGTTCGGCGAGAGGTGTTCTCTGGAATGATAGCATCATACTTTTTCCGCAACCAAGTATAGGGAGACTCAATCGGCGTGTGCACATAAAAGTGCGACACCATTAAAAAGAAAGGGGAGTCGTGATCTCGTTTAAGAAAGTTTACCGCCTTATCAGTTAGACCGTCTCGATAAAAGCGATCTTCTTGGTCTATCGCAGCTAATTCCTTCCGACTATAGGGGTGAGTACCGAAATCTTCTTCTGCAAAATCGAAACCCTGCTGCCCGGGACCCTCTGTTGGACTCCAGCCATTGTAAACTCCATTGTAATGAGGATTCAGATGCCACTTACCAAAGTAGGCAGTTTCGTAACCGGAGTCTCGTAAGCGTTCAGCTATGGTAGTTTCCTCAAGCGGCAATGACAGCGTGAAAGGAGGAGCTTTCAGTGACTGAGATGGCTCAATTTGTTGTTCCCCCGATTCAGCTTTAACGACAAATTCAAAACCTAAGCGAGCAGTCGTTTTACCTGTTAGAATACTCGCTCTAGAAGCAGAGCATATCGGAGCGGGTGCATAAGCTTGAGTGAAGCGCATACCATCTTTAGCCAAACTATCAATCCGAGGTGTCTCGTGCCAGGGATGTCCGTAGCTACCCAAGTCGGACCATGCAAGATCGTCGACAAGGATGAAGAGGATATTGGGGGAGTTAAGGCAAAAGGCTAAAGATTGAAGGCTAAAAAAGAAGACTACCATCCATGCAAAACGATATCTTCCCAGTTTATTCATACTATCGGACCCTAGGGTTCTTTTTGTAGTAAAGACGTCCGTCCTCAGAACCGACTAAAAGGTCTGGAACTCCATTACCATCCCAATCGACCAGAGTCGGGCTCGAGGTATGGCCAGACACTTTCCGCGCATCCATCGTACCCCTGTTTTTAAGCATTACCTTTCCGTCTCGTTCACCCAGGTTGCGATAAAAATCGGCGTTCTCCCCATTAAACAGTATGTCCTGCATTCCGTCGCCATCCCAATCCGTTATTTCAAGTTTTCGGCGACCGCTTTTCCCGGCTGGCCCTCGAATCAGGTTTATGGGCTGCCCGGCCTCATCCACGAAAATCTGCTTGCCGGGAAGCAACACCACCCCTCCTTTTTCCTTGGCCCTCTCGAAAAATGCCAGTTGTCCCTCATGGTCCAACATCACCAGATCCGTTAACCCATCCCGGTTCCAATCGACGGCTACCGGTGTAGTACGCCAATGGCTGACCAACTCCTGATCGACAGGATCCCACCAGTTCCATTCAGGCTTGGGTGTTTTGCCCTGCCAGGCGACATTGATGGGTCTGGCACCATCGAGTAACGGTTTTCCTAATACACCTATATTTCGGTACCAGATAATCTTTCCCCAAATAGAATTCACTACGATATCCAACAATCCGTCGTGATCCCAATCAGCTACCGTTTGAGTTGTATATCCCCACTTAGCTTCAGCGGGGCCCTGAATCGAACCATTCGGACCTGCCTGAATGCGAATGATACGTCCTTCCGCTTTGAGGAGTTTAACGCGATCCCATTTTGGATTCTCACCACCTCCGAGGTTTTCAAAGAAACCAATATAACCAGCCGTGTTACCACAGATAATATCCTCGTCGCCGTCGTTGTCCCAATCCACTCCATAGGGAGTCGCCAAAGCACCGAATTTCACATCTTGAGCTTGCTGCTGAAAATAGACAGGTTCCTCAAACAAAGGTATTCCCTCTTCATCGATTCCTTTGAGTTCAATAAAGGCGACACGCCCATCTTCATCGCCGCAGATCAGATCCATGTCTCCATCCTTATCCCAGTCAAAAGCGACCGGGATTATCATTTGGAGATCCATTTTTAAAAGCTCGGTTCCGCGCATCAGCCTACTACCCCTTGCATAGTCCGGGGAGGTCCGGCTACCTATATTCTGAAAATAAGTAAACCCATCGAGAAACTCCCCACACAATAGATCCAAATCGCCATCCCCATCGAAATCTGTAAAGTTAGGAGACGGCCAACCATAGACTTCCACAATCTCGCCCCCAGCGTTCAGCTGTTTTGCTTTTGCATAATCGGGTTGCTTATTTGAACCCCGATTGTGCAACCAAAAGACGTAACCGTGCAGTGGCCCGTTCGTCCATTCACCTTTTTCGTTGTATGCATCATCCCAGCCATAATCGGTCCAAACGCCCAGGCCAGCAATTAGGTCCTGAATTCCATCGCCATCATAGTCGACATACTTCCACTGCTTGGCTCGGATATTACCCTCCGTTTGATAGACGTCGTTGACAACGACCCCCAACGGTTTCTGGACTTCCAATCCACGATTCAAAAAATCCGGATGCTCGTATCCTGGGGACAGGACTCGGGGCTTACCGTCGACGTACGATACCTGCACATTCTGTTTTCCCTCACTAATCCGTACCGGTGGTTCGAATACCGGCAGCTTGATATCCCCGGATGTATTCTCAAAAAAGTAGGTTCCGTTAAACGGTTTATCCGGACAAACTACTACCAGGTCATGATCGCCATCCCCATCAAAATCCATCGGCATCGGCCAGGCCCAAAGCCCCACTCCGAGGTCTACAACGAGGCCAGGGTTATTGTACTGGAGTCGTTCGAGCTGACCATCAGCGCCATGGGCACCCGTCAACAGTCCCGTAAGGAGAATAGCCACTGAATTTAAAATATTAATCTGCTTCATTGTATTACCTGCCTAATGATTGTTTAGATTTAAGATAAAAAAACGCAAGACGAACAATCGTGAAGGTGAGTCCGTGATTACATTTATTAAGTTTAATTTCATCTTCGAAGGAGTGTCCGGATAAGTACGATATTAAAATCTAGATCCAACTGGATCCATCTTTTCGAGTCCCGCATAAATTCACCTTCATTTTCAATTCTTCAGCCATAGCGGCTCGAGCAGAAAGCGAATTATCAGCAGCTTCGGGACTGCTACCATACACTACTTGAACATGGTTGGCCTGATGTTTAGCCATCAGCTGATCCCGGGTGACTCCATACAAGACAGCATTCATCAAAGGCCACACTGAAGTAGTTGAATCAAGTCGGCGTTGACACTCCCCCTCAGGTAGATCTATCGCTTCCCCGCGACCAATATCCATATGGAGTTCATTGTTTTCGATGTAAATACGAGACCAAACAATTTCGCCTGCTTTTGAAATGCCTGAAAGGGTCGAACCGCCTTTGGCAAAATACATAGAAGCTTGGCGATACCCGTGGGACTTATCCCAACCTCCGTTATGCTCTGCTGGAACCGAACCGGAGATTTCAAATACCCAAACGTATTGGTCGGTCGTTCCAGATCTGTCGACATCACCCCAGCGTATATCATGGAGGGTCGTTTCTACAGGCTCACCCAGCTCACGGTTGATGCGATGAATCATCATGGCATCCAAGCCTGCACATTCGTCCACTTCATTAAAATGTGGAATGGCTCGGCCGGGAAACAGCTCAATACTTCCGTCAGCACTGAAAACAGGAGGTCGATCTGTACTGTTAAGTGTGCCTTCTACGAGGTCACTGGCCGGCAACAGATCTTTTAACCCAAGTTGGTACTGAATGCCTATCGCCTCGCAACCAAAGTCATGCGCCATGCGAACAGCGGCAATGTATATTTTACACTGGTCGATGACTTGATCTTCGGTTAAGTCTTTCTCGGGATCGGAACCGAAATGAAAGGTCATACCCGCCTCGCAGTACCATTCGTAAACTTCCCGAGCCTCCTCTTCACTGATACAACTGGTTTCGTAAAAAAGCGCGGACTGACTGAGACGTTCCTTAAAAACTCCACAGGCATTGAGCAAGTGATCGGGTATGATTGCATTGAACATCCCCATACAACCTTCATCAAACACACCCATGATCGCCTTATCGGCTTTGAGCTTGTGCGCTTGTTCGTTTCCCAAGGCTTCTGCATCAATTGGAAGTGAGACCTCGCCGATGGAGATGACGTGATCTTGAGCATGTTTACAGACTCCCGTTTTCAACCAATCGCCAAGTTTATCCCTGAAATAGGTATCATTAGTAAAACCTTCGCTCCAGATGGTCGAATACTGGACACCAGCCTTCGTTAAGGACCCATTCAAATTCAACATGCCTACAAGACCGGGCCATTGACCCGACCAATTGGCCACAGTGAGAATCGGTCCACGGTGAGTGGTAAGTCCCGGTAGGATATGGTGGGAATACTGCCAGGCACTTTCGGCTACTATCAGCGGAGCCTCCGGATCGATAGATCGGAATACTTCCATCCCATAACGTTGACTGTCGATGAAACCGTGACCATCTGCAATTATACCATGAGCTCGTTCGACTTCGTAGCCAAGTTCCGCGACCACAGATCCAAGTTGCTCTTCCATGGCCTTTTGGGTCGGCCAACAAAGTGTGTTTGCGGAAACACGGGCATCACCACTGGCTAGTAGAAGTATTTTACCCATCAGATTCCAGGTTCATGTTTTCCAGGATGTTTCTTAGCTTTTCACGGTCTTCCAAATCGAACCGAATAAAGGGTTCAGCCATAAAGTCATCGCAAAGTCCCAGAATCGAGGCTGCGCATTTGGTGGCTTTTATATAACGCGAGCTGTTGACGCCGAAGTCATAAATTTTACCAAAAGCTTCGATCTTTTTCTGGAGTTCATCGCAGCGCGCCATATTTCCCGATACAGCAGAATAATAGGCTTCGACAAACAATTGGGGATATACATTCGCCCCCCCATTGACTCCTCCATGACCACCGAGGGAAATCGATTTTATCATCATTTCCTCCGGGCCCATCAGAAAAGCCCAGTCAGGACGATCAGCTTTTAGCGCACAAAGGCGGGCAAAGTAATCAAGATCACCGCTGCTATCTTTGATTCCGAGAATCCGATCAAGCGACGACAACGCCTGAATCGTCTCAATATTAAACCACACTTTCGTGAGTGAGGGCATGTTGTAAAGCATGACTGGTAGCGCCAGTTCCGGTACAAGGTGTTCCACATATTTCTTCAACTCCTGCTGATCCGGTGGAAAATAATAGGGTGTTGCCAATACCACCGCATCTGCTCCTGCATCACAGGCAACGCCGGAGAGCCGAACCGATTCCACAAAAGCCGTATCTGTAACGGAAATGAATACGGGAATTCTTCCAGCCACTAGCTTGCAAACCCTTTGAATGACTTCTGTTCTAAGCCTGTAGCTTAAACTCGGACCTTCACCCGTTGTACCCAGTGCAAACAGTCCATGAACTCCTCCGGAGATCATTTGTTCAATCAATCGCTCAAGACCATCCTGGTCCAGTGTATCGCGATCTTTAAGGGGAGTGATTAATGGAGGAATAATACCTTCAAAACGAGGCGCTGTCATAACAATTTATAAAGTAGAAGATTTACTGGCTGGAAACCATTTGCTACCCACCTTCGAAACCGTCAGCCCCACAAAGAGGATGGCGAGTGTGCCAAAGACAGGCACCATATATGCATGGAGAAGCTGACCCCAACCACCGGCTTCACTTTGAAAAGAAGTAGCCCAGGAATGGAGAGCACTCTGCTCTGGAAAAGATAACAAAAGGTCAACCAACTTTGGGAAAGACAGCCATAGTATCAAAGTGACACCCGCGGTGACACCAGTAACGGCCGAAAGATTTTTCGAGGTTCTACTAATCATGCCTAATAAAAATAAACCACTCATTCCACCTCCAAGTATTCCCGACAAAGTCCACCAAATATCCAAGGCACTTTCAGTAAGGCGAACAAGCAAGAGGGATACTCCCGTACCGAGGATCCCCCATAAAATAGTTCCTCCATAAAGAACCAACATGGTTTGGCGGTTACCAGCATGCGGATTTATGAAGCGCTTGAAATAATCACTCATCAATAAGGTCGCTGAAGAGTTCAAACTAGTTGATACCGTGCTCATAGCCGCCGCAAATATAGCCGCGATCAACAGTCCACGAATCCCCGGTGGCAAACGTGTTGCAATAAAAAAAGGAAACACACGATCTCCTATTTCCGCAGGTTCCAAAGAATCGGCTATGGCCGATACGTTTATTGAAAAATCCTCAGCGGAATCCGACTGGCCTTGTTGCAACAATTTCTGACGAGCCACGATTTCCTTAATCGCGAAAAGGTCTCTACTCTCATCCAGTTCTATTTGCCTAATCGATGAAGTTGAAGCATCACCGGAATCACTCTTAGGAGAATCCTGGTAAAAAGCGAAAAGTGTGGTTCCGATAAAGAAAAATAAGGCACTGACAGGAACATATAACAATGCACCTACCCAAATACTGCGACGTGCTTCCCGGTCCGAACTGGATGCGATGTAACGTTGAATATAACTCTGATCGATACCGAAATTCTGAAGATTAATTACTAATCCATAAAGCAATACGACCCAGAACGTTGGAATTGCCAGACTCGGACCGAAGTCACCTAATGAAAATTTGTTTCCGGCCGCGGCGGCTTCAAAAACCACTAGAGGCCCACCCGGAATCTGAAACAACATCACAGCCAAGCAAAGCACAGCACCTGCCATAAGAACGACGGCCTGGATGGCATCCGTCCAAATAACAGCAGTGATACCGCCGATGAACGCGTATAATGTAACGCAAAAGCCAGTGACTAAGATGATAGTATAGATGTCCCATCCAAAAATCACCTGCATGGGTAAAGCCATCAAATAAAGGACTACGGCAATTCGAGCAATCTGAGTAAGCAGGTAGAAAAAACTCGCATAAACTCTCGCCCACAATCCAAAACGATTCTCCAAAAGCGCGTATGCCGAAACTTCTCCACTCTTTCGGTAATACGGAAGAAAATAACGAACTGCGATCCAAGCAACAATCGGTATTGAAAGCGAGAATACAAACGGATTCCAGTTCGCCGCGAAGGATTTTCCAGGTAGGGCCAAGTAACTAATGCTACTCAGAAACGTGGCGAAGATCGACAAGCCGCATACCCACCCGGGAAGGGATCGGTTGGCTGCAGTGTAGCCTTCTACGTTACGGGTCCTACGGTAGAAATACAATCCTACCCCCATTGTGGCCATAAAATAAAAGCACAGAACGACCCAGTCGATAATATGGAAAGAAGGGCTCATCGTAGAACTTTATTTTCCCGTAAAAAACCAGCTCTTTCGCTTCCCATTATCAAAGCCTAATATTACTTTCCCAAAATTCATTCCTTTTCAAACGCACGACTGTTTCTGTATACTCATCCATGCGTTTAACAAATGAGCATTCTGAGAAAGGATAGGTTAGCTTACATCTCAAGAGCAACATTATTGCCGTCAGAAAAATCGATCCGCAGACTAGACCCCAACGGCAAAGAGTAACATCGCTACCGCTAGGGTATGAACTACTACTAGATTAAATTGTTGCAGATTAGAAACTGGATCTGACCGTAAAACGTATATCGCTCGGGGGATTGGTGCGAGTGACTATGTATGGCTGGTTAGTGGCGTTCTTAAACATTATGTCGAAGCTCAAATTATCTTTTAGCTTATAAGTTGCTCCAAAATCAAAACGATGTTGCGAATCATCCATTGGAATACGACCAAAGCTTCCGCCAACCTGCTGCATAAAAGGTCCAATAACACTGACGCCACCACGAATGGTCCATCCAAGGCGATTTTCATCTTCAAAACTATATTTCATGAACAAACTACCATTGTATTCCGGGCTATGGCGAATTGGCCTATGTCCTCCTGTAATGGGCTGGGACGTGTCCAGGGTTCCGTAGGCAAAATTAAGGTCAAACTTATCCGTAACTTTCCCATTGACGGAAAATTCCACCCCTGAGCCCTTGTCTCCATTGGTCACAAACCTCTGCAACGCGGAAAACACCGGTTCGCCTAAGGTATCTGGCGCTTGGGAAGTGGTGTCAACACGGTCATTACCATTTTTCCCGGTCGTGATAATCTCATAAAAGGAGAGTGTTAAAGTAACTCGTTGATCCATAACAAAACTCTTGAAACCGAATTCTGAAAGCTCTGTGGAAGGCGAGCGGGAAAGCGTTTCCAATAGGCGGGGATCCCCCGCAGGTAAATCACTCCAGACTATGCCAGTTACGGTAGGGTCATTTTGGGTACTCTTAATGCCATAAATAGACATATTATTGTTGAACATGTAGGTAGCAGCCATACGCCAAGAATCGACCGTAGTTTTGGTCGTAGCCGATTTAGCCCCTTTGTTTAAATAGTCTACTGTATAAATTTCTCCAGTATCTTCGCGGTAACCTCCGGTAAGCAAAAGCTTATCATCAAAGAGATTCACATCTTGTTGAAGGTATACGCCAAATTCTTCATAAAAGGTCTCTCGATTGCGCTTTTCACTAGCAGTTGTAGCCTCAATATGCCTTCCTTCCCATGCTCTTTCCGGATCCTTGATATTGATAAAACTATATCTGGTTGGAATCCGGCTTGAAAAGTTAATGTCTTTCGAATTCCTCTCTTCCCAGGCATAACCAAGCAAGGTGGCAAAATTTGCAAAGCCTTCTCCATAGGTCATATTCAGATCTCCTTGAAGGTTGGTCCTATAATGCGTGTCAGCTCCGGCTCCATGTTGTACCGGTATATAAACACCATTGGGATCAAAAGCCACTCCCGGAATTACTTTAAACGCATCGGGAATATTCTCGATTGGAGCCGGTATATTACTCTCCGCATCCCACCAGTCCTGATCAGTAGTCGATTTCAGGAAGCTGGCCGCCTGCCGATACTGAATTGCATCGCTGAATTTGTGAGTAGCAATGACTATTCCTGAAGCCAGGGTGTCATGAGTGCCTCTTTGTGGACCTCCAATGTTGAAATTCTCTGAAAGGCCGACAGCGGTTATAGGATCACTAGGATCACCAATTAGGGGAATTGCCCGGCGATAGAGAGATGGAATCCAAGCGAAACCATGACCGGGCGTCCGAGCTGGTGCTTCGACATCCATGAATTCACCAAGAACATATACCTCCGTGTTGTCAGAAATATTCCAACGTAACGAGGGGTAAAGGGCAGCCGTTTTAAAATTAGAAAAATCAATAAAATGGTCATGATCGTCATAGACAGCTGCAACACGGCCATAGAGTCCCTTTTCCTCGCTTAGCGTAAAATTCTTATCCACCGTAAAGCGAACTCCGGTTTTACCGTTCTTTCCCGAGTTATAGCCAAAAGAAACATCATTTATTTCCGCTCCCGGAATTGGCTTTTTCAGAACAAAATTAATAAACCCTGAGTTAGTCCCCCTGCCCTGCACTGCGGATGCCGGACCCTTAATTATTTCCATCCTTTCGTAACCATGCATGTCTCTTCGATACGAGCCTGTTTCAATGCCTTCCGTAAAAGAAGAGGAATTATTGAATCCTCGAATAAGAATTCGATTAGGACCCGTTCCGGCAGAACTGTTTCGCACTTGCACATTTGAAATATAAACGAACGCCTCATCCATAAGGCGTGCGGATGTGTCCTGCAAAAACTCCTGAGACAAGATTTCTACCGTCTGAGGAACTGAGATAATAGATCGATTAGTTCGGGTAAGAACATTTGTTCTAGTGGGCTGATAGCCTACATTACCTGCATCAGTCATGACGGTAAAAGGATCTAGATCATAGACTTCACCCTCTTCGATCTGGGAGAAAGAGCTTCCAGTAACCGATATTAACAAAGCTATGGGTAATATTATTCTCAATTTACAATAGTTCATATTTAGTTTTTGCATAATTTATTTTAAAAGGGGTCTCAGCTAATTTTGTCAACTAGTTTTACTAGAAATAAACAACCCCCCCAAGGGGCGAGGTATCAGAAGAGTGCGAGTTGTCTATCATCATGTAGTTTTGTGTATTCTTTGCCTTAGT
>Ga0115002_10010208_pt1 | contig 10130 bp, 13 predicted proteins | sample ArcticOcean_MG_C_8_FD_89576 | JGI IMG/M metagenome (GOLD analysis project Ga0115002, IMG submission 89576) | Marine microbial communities from western Arctic Ocean - ArcticOcean_MG_CB11_86 | ecosystem: Environmental > Aquatic > Marine > Oceanic | place: Arctic Ocean: Canada Basin | collected... | reverse complement strand
CCGCAAGTCCGGCGTATTCCACTGGTCGCCCTCGAAAATCAACATGCCGTTTTGGTACATGGTTGCCGAATACGGGTTTCGGCAACGGCAGCTCTGGCAAGCCAAGCGGGCATCGAAGAACGGTGACGCTGAGGCCGAGTACCGGATCTCGCACTATCAGAAGAGCGGCTCGATCAAAATGGAGTGCGGCACCGAGGTTGGTATCGCCGCTTTCAGCGTTCTCAATGGCAACTCGGTGACCGAGGCCAACCGACACGCACGGAGCAAGCTGCACGAACACCGACCGGCTGCCTGGAACGAACCCGACCAGGCGTTCACCGAGCACTTCCTTGAGAACGATGGCGAGATCGTTACCAAAACGATCGAGCACACGGTCGACGCCCTACGAGAGGTGTTTGCCGGCGCCAACCAAGTCGCCGCGGAAGAACCGATTGCGCTCGAACTGCCCGGCATAGACGTCCCTGTAGTTGGGTACGTTGATGGTCGCGGCGGCGGCGTGATCGCCGAGCTGAAGACCCGCTGGGACCAGCGCGACAAACGAACCGCGAGCGGTTTTAAGAATAACTCTGTGCCAGCGAACCCTCAGCCAGACCACGTCCTGCAGCTCGCGCTGTACCAGCGCCATTACGGCGGTGTCGCCAAGTTGATTTACGCAAACCGCAAAAACTATCGCGTGTTCGAGATAGCCCAGGAACAGCTCGATGAGAGCGGGTCCAGATAACAGCTGAACGCGCTGAGCTAGCCTCGCAGCCCCGTGTGCGGGGCCAGTGCAACTTGTCGGGACATGAAATGGAAGAGCGAAGAGCCGCTCACGTTTACCAGAACTTTGTCGACAAAATGTCGTCGTCGCACTCGGAGTGCCAGTTCATGGGCGGCATGGAAATCAGTGAGATGTGCGGCCAGCCCAAGACGCTATCCCGCGGGCGAATCGAAGTGACTCCGACTGACACCGCGCTGGTGAACAGACCGGCGTGAGACTATTTCTCCGCCGTGTTATTGCCGCTCGCACCACGTGACACCAACTTGGCGATACTTATCTTTTAGTTCCTCGCCCACTCTTTTTCGATGCGGCGATTGCACATGGGCATCAAGGGCGGCTTGATTGGTCCACACCTCATAGAGATGGATTTTCTTGGAATCGTCGCGATCGATAACGACATCGAAGTGAAGACACCCATTCTCTTTTCGCGATTCGCCGGCGTGCCAATACAGAAGTTCCGCGACTTCCTCACGCATTCCGCCCGTGACCTCAAGTTCAACAATTGCGACCAGATCCGCCATATTCCTACGCTCCCTTCTGTCGGCCTTTCTCAATCGACCGCACCAGGCCATCAAGCCCGCGATTAAACGTGTGTCGGGAGAAGTTTACGTGAGGTGAAACCCATAACCAAGGCGAGCGGCGGCGTCAGGGGCTGTTAATCCCAGCATCAAAAAGGCTAGATGCCCAGGCGGGCCATATCAGGCCAGCCTCACGGTCAAGCATAGGCGATCGTTTAATCTAGTCGACCGCCGCACCCATTAAACCGCGATTAAATGGGTGTACCCCCCCCCCCCGCCGACCAATCGCGGCGATCGCGGCGATGTCTTCCAGGTCGGCGTCATCGTCTTCTGGCAGATAGTGTTTGTAATGTCCCTCGACGGTTGTCTCTAAATCACCAAGGCGCTGCGCAACACGCTTCAATGGCACGCCGCTATCCAGCAGTTGTGACGCGTAGAGGTGCCGGAGTTTGTGCAAACCGAAAACATTCAACCGGATGTGTGCTGCCGCAGCTTCAATCGTGGGAAAGCAGATGCCTTCACGCTCCTCGCCTTTGGGTAGACCTGCCTGCCCATAAGCAAATTTTTTCCACTCCTCTGAAGTGAACTCGGTGATCCGCTTGGGCAGCTGCACCAACCTGTACCCACGGGCTGTGGTGCGGGTGCTGCTGCTACCGAAAAATCCCCAGCCGCGTATGGCAAATTGTGCTTGGTGAAAATCACGCCGCAAGCCAGTGCGGTTCAAAGGCGTGACACCATCATCACCGAAAATAAAATCCTTGCCGCGCCGCTGGTGCTGCACCGCTCTGGCAGTCAATGCCGAACCAAGTTCGATGTCTGCAACCACGTCACGGGCCAACGTGCTTTTTGTCGTGCCGACAAACCTGTCTGTCTTCCAAGCGGAGTCAATTCTGACCTTGGTTTTCAGATTGGTAATTTTGATTTGGTCGAGAGTCAGCGCGTCCAGCTCGCCACCGCGTATGCCTGTCTCCAGCAAAACTTCCACCGGCAGAACTGAGTCCTGATCGATAATTTCCAACGCGTTTAAAATCGCAGGTATGTCGTCACGAAATCTTCCGTAGACGTCAGGGTCGATAGCCGCTGTTGGCGCCCGGCGTTGCTTTTTACCAAGCAGAATCTTTTGCGCTGGCGATGTAGCGATGTAGCGCTGATCGACAGCAACCTCGAAAATCTGTCGAAACTTCTGCAGCAGCTTCACGACACCTTCGCGGGCAAGCCCTAATTCTAGCGCTTGCCCTTTGCCAAACAACTCATCGTCAAGCAGCGCATATGTGATGGTGCTCAAACGCACGCGCTCGATGGCGACGTCGCGTAGTGTCCACTTCCCAATGATGTGATTGCGCACATGCGCGATAGCTTCGTTGCAATTCTTTTCGCCCGTGGCATTTTTCCTGCCGACTTTGGCGCGAGCAAGCGATAGCCTCTTCCAAGAAACCCACGCCTCGACTGCATCGCCGAACGTCTTCTCGCGATCGCCGGTAGTACCGCCCTCGTGGATGCTCTTTTCAATTTTCCTGGCGAAGGCGACCGCAGCTGTTTCCGTCTCAAACGGATTGCCGCCATCGTCCTTGCGCACGAACCGCGATGGAACCAAGCCGGCTTTGTACTGCGCGGAGAGATCGATGTAGAAGCGATCGAGGCCGCGAGCCTCAGTGCGCGTCGACCGGTCTCGCTTTACTGCTTTTTCTGCAAACATATCACCCTCCTTAATGTCACCATGACATATATGGGGATGATCATGACAGGTATCAATGTACGCCAAATGTACGCCAACGAAAAAAAGAGCCACCCGGAGGCGGCTCAAAATCATCTAAGTCATTGATTTTATTGGTCGGGGCGACTGGATTTGAACCAGCGACCTGCTGCTCCCAAAGCAGCTGCGCTACCAGGCTGCGCTACGCCCCGAACTGGTCGTCAAAGATTGGGATACACCAAGGTCTTAGTGGCGACAAGGTCTACTCGTCCAGACCCAGAATTGGCGCGGCGTTCAAGGGATGGATGGCAGCGTCTCAGCGTTGGCGCTTCATACGAAAGATCGCCGTCGCGGAGAATACCGGTCGGTCGCCGACATGGCCTTGGCCGGTAACAAAGGCAACCGTGTTGCCGCCGCCGGTAATCCAGGACCGGCCTTCAACCCAGTCGCCGAACTTGGCCGGTCCCAAATAATCCGTCACCAACCGGACGGTGACGCCATAACGGTCGAGCTCCCAGCGCAACGCACGCGCGAGCAGCATGTCGGCAAAGCTCGCCAGCGCGCCGCCGTGGGCAACACTGTTGATGTTTTTGTGGTGCTCATCGACGCGAAAAGCGCGGACAAAGCTCGCGCCCTCGATCCGCTCGTAGAGGGGTCCGAATGTTTTCCTAAATGGCGAGTTGGGCTCGACTAGAACAAAGCCATCGGGTATTTCATCCCTGCCAGCGCCGCGCTCTGTGTATCCAAAATTAGACTTGGCGTTTGCGTCCATCACCCTCACCCAGCGCTCCGCGCCGACCTCTCCCATCAAGGGAGAGGTGACACCAAAGCAAAGTCTTTTTCTATTGCCACTGCTTCTCTGAACAATTCACTGCTGGTCGGCGAGATTGCCGAACACGCGATGGCGCACGAGGTCACCCGGCTTGATGTCGAGGCGGTCGGTGGTGCCGGCGCTTAGCTCAAGTACCGCGCGAACCCGCCCGGCCGAGGCGATCGATGCCAGCGAATGCGGCACGGTGCGCTTGGCAATGTTAACGACGCGACCATCCGCGGCGATAAACAGCATGTCGAGCGGGATGTAGGTGTTCTTCATCCACATGGCGACCGGCTGCGGCGTGAGATAATCGAACAACATACCTGCATCGCGGGCCAGCTTGCGGCGATACATTAGACCGACCTGTCGCTCCTTCTCGGTCGCCGCGAGTTCTACCTGAAATATGTGCGGCCCCGCGATGCCTTCGATTACGAGCCGTGTTTGCGGTGCGGCCTGCACCTGTACCGCCCACACGCCCAGCAATGCCACAACAGCGAACAGCGAGAAGCGATGGTGGCAGCGGGATGTGCGCGCGACAGACATGAACCTTCCTTAGCCGGATTTGCATTTTCGGTAAACAGCTCTGGTCCGGTAAACAGGTCTGGTCTGGCAGATCGAACCTACAGCGGCGGCTTGGTCGAGCCGGCGCGCACCGGCCCGCGCCGAGCTACTCCGAATCGATCTCCGCGACCTGTGGGCCCTTGGGGCCTTGACCGACCCGGATCCGTACCTCCTGGCCGGGTCGCAAAACCTCCATGCCGACCCGGCGCAAGGTTTTGATGTGCACGAAGATATCCCGATCATCATCGCCGCACTGGACGAAGCCATAGCCCTTATCGGCATTGAACCATTTGACTGTGGCACCCAAGAACGGGCCCTCGGCAACGATCTGCGAGTGATCGGCGTCACCCAGCGGCGGCGGCGGATTGTCGTTAGGAACCGCCGTACTGACATCAATCTCGACGATGCGAAGAGCCTGCAACCCTTTCGGACCTCGAACCGCTTCACAGACGACCGTGGCGCCTTCGTCTATCGCGTCGTATCCGGCGGCTTTCAACGTCGAATGGTGAATGAATACATCGCCGGTATCGTTTGGCAATGCTATAAACCCGAAACCTTTTAGCTTATTGAACCACTTAACAGTCCCGCTAATTACTTCGGCGTCCTGTTCTACTTCATTCGGCCCGTGATTTTCATCTTGCATGGCCATGGCGTCCTCCCTACGGACACCAAAATATTAACATTTTCCCGAATTGTTCACAATCGCGAGAGAGAGGCTAGAAAGTGCGTATTAACGCGGTGATGGGGATGAGAAATCAACGCTGCATAGTGATCCTGGTGAGCCTGGCAGCGCTTGCCTAGGGAGCGGCACAAACAGCGACCGACGGCACGGGTCGCTGCTGTCGATCGGCTCAGCGGCAGGTGTCGCAGTGATGGGACAAGCGCGTGGGGTTTATACCTTTGTCGCGCACCTCAAATGGTCGTGGGCAGTCGCGCTCGGCTACGCCGCCAGTATCTGGGTGCATTTTTTGGTCAACGGCGATAAATTCGGTTAATAACTCGGGATATCAAACGGCGCTACTGTCTCGGCGACGTCGGCACTGCCGTCTCGATCTATCCATAAAATACAGGCGGTACAGGAGCGAACGCAGTGCGTCTAGTCAGCCTGTCCCTATCTCTATTCATCTTCTGGCTCGTTCTGTCCGGCCATTACGAGCCGCTAATTATCGGCTTCGGCGTGTTCTCCTGCGTCGTTGTCGGCTGGCTCGCGCGGCGCATGGACGTCGCCGATCACGAGGGCCATCCGATCCATCTTGGCTGGAACGCCGTGACCTACATACTTTGGCTGTCCTGGCAAATCCTGAAAAGCGCGGTCGATGTCACCCGCCTGATCCTCAATCCGGCGCTGCCGATCGACCCCCGCATCGAACGCCTACCGACAACCCAGCCTGGTGCTGTCGGTCACGTAACCTATGCTAATTCAATCACCCTCACGCCGGGAACCGTCTCGCTCGAACTCGGCAGCGACAGCGTCGAAGTCCACGCCCTGACTCAGGAATTAATGGACGAACTCAAAACCGGAGATATGGATGCGCGGGCAACGCGAATGGCGCAAGGGACATGACTATTAACGCGAGCGCGGCAGACGCCTGATGTTCACCCTGGCAACATGCGCGATTTTGGCGACCATGGTGCTGGCGCTGTTCCGCGCCCTCAACGGCCCCTCGGTGTTCGACCGGGTGCTGGCGGTCAACTCGTTCACGACCAAAACGACGCTGCTGATTGTCGTGGTCCAGTTTTTGACGGGGCGGCCCGAGTTTCTCGACCTGGCCTTGCTGTATGCGCTGCTCAACCTGGTCGGGACCGTGACGTTCCTCAAGTTCTTTGCCACCGGAGACCTCGCGACGCGCGACGTCGCGCGTAACAAATGATGAGCGTGATCGCCGACCTCGTCAGTTGGGCCCTGATCGCGGCGGGCTGTTTTTTTATGGTCACCGGCGGTATCGGATTGATCCGGTTGCCCGATCTGTACACACGATTTCATGCCGCCGGAATCACCGACACCGCCGGTGCCGGCCTGATCCTGGTGGGCGTGATGGTCCAGGCCGGTTTCACTCTACTGACGGTCAAGCTCATCTTTATTCTTCTGTTCATCCTGTTCACCAGTCCGACCGCGACCCACGCGCTCGCCCGGGCGGCCCGACATGATGGACTGGCACCATGGCTGCGGCGGCGCCCGCCCGATACGGAGTCCAAGTCATCGTCGTCGTAACCGATATCGCACTGCTGTTGTTTCTGGTGGTGATCGCCGCGGCGATCATCCGCCTGCGCAGCCTGATCGCGGTGGTGATGCTGGCGGGTATTTTCAGCCTGCTGATGGCGGCAATCTTCCTCATTCTCGATGCCGTCGATGTCGCCTTTACCGAAGCCGCGGTCGGGGCCGGGGTCTTGACCGTCCTGGCGTTGGGAACCCTGGCGCTCACCACCCAGCGCGAGAAAATCCCGCAACGCCGACAAGTCCTGCCCATCGTTGTGGTCTTAGTGATGGGCGCCGCGGTGATCTATGGCATTTGGGATTCACCGAATTTCGGCGATCCGGCAGCCCCGGTCCACCATCACGTCGCACCGCGTTACATCGAACAAGGACCGACCGAAACCAAGGTTCCCAACATCGTCACGGCGGTCTTGGCGAGCTATCGCGGCTACGACACGCTGGGCGAGGTCACTGTCATATTCACCGCGGGCATCGCGGTCCTGTTATTGTTGGGCGGCCGGCGCCGCAAAGCCGGGGATAGAACGGATGATTGATTATTCGATCCTCCGGGTGGTCTCGAAACTGCTGATCCCATTCATTCTGCTGTATGGCCTGTACGTTCAGTTTCATGGCGACTTCGGTCCGGGCGGCGGGTTCCAGGCCGGCGTGATTTTCGCGGCGGGCTTCATTCTCTACGGACTGGTGTTTGGGCTCGAGGCGCTGCGCCGCGTGCTGCCGCCGGCAGTGGTGCGGACCGGCATTGCGCTCGGTGTGTTGATCTATGCGGGCGTCGGCGTCGCCAACATGCTGCTGGGCGCTAATTATCTCGATTATTCGGTGCTGGGTCCGACACCGGCGACCGGCCAGCACTACGGCATTCTCATCATTGAACTCGGGGTCGGGATCACCGTCGCCTCGGTGCTAGTGGCGGCGTTCGTGGCGTTCGCGGGGCGGCGCGAATGACCCTTGAGGTAGTGCTCGGTAACTTCAATTACATCGTCGCGGTTATCCTGCTGATGGCGGGCATGTACACCGTCATCGCACGCGGAAATTTGATTAAGAAGATCGTCGGCCTCAGCATTTTCCAGGCCGCGGTATTCCTCATCTACATTAGCATCGGCAAGGTTAGCGGCGGCACCGCACCGATCGTCGCACCAGGAATCGAGACGTATTCGAACCCCCTGCCCCACGTGCTTATTCTCACCGCAATCGTGGTTGGCGTGGCGACGACGGCCCTGGGTCTAGCCTTGGTGGTGCGGATTCACGAAGCCTACGGCACGGTCGAGGAAGACGAAATCCTCGAACTGGATCAAGCACTGAACCAAGGGCTGGACAAAGAACTGGGTGGGGACTCGTGATCAGCGCCAATCTCCCCGCATTGCAAGTGGTCGTGCCATTGGTCGCCGCGCCGCTGTGCGTATTGCTGCACCGTTCGACCCTAGCCTGGGCGTTTGCGACGCTGGTGTGCTGGACCGTGTTTGCGATCGCAATCGCGCTGCTGGTCCAAGTCGGTGCGAGCGGCCCGATCTCCTACGAACTCGGTGGCTGGGCCGTGCCCTGGGGCATCGAGTACCGGGTCGATTCAGTCAACGTCTTTGTATTGCTGATCGTTTCGGGGATCGCGGCACTGGTACTTCCTTATGCGCGGGCCAGCGTCGACGCCGAGGTGCCGCGCGAGAAGCACGCGATGTTCTACGCAATGATGCTTCTCACCATCACCGGACTGCTCGGCATCACCATCACCGGCGATGCCTTCAATGTTTTCGTGTTCCTGGAGATCTCGTCGCTGTCGTCCTACGCGCTTATCAGCATGGGGCGCGACCGGCGCGCGCTGACAGCGGCCTACCAATATCTGGTCACGGGCACGATTGGTGCGACCTTCATCCTGCTCGGGATCGGCTTTCTCTACATGGTGACGGGCACGTTGAACATGCTCGATCTCGCCGATCGTTTGGCAGGGCAAAGCGAGTCAGGAACCGTGCAGGCGGCGTTCGCGTTTCTCACAGTCGGCATCGGGCTAAAGCTGGCGATGTTCCCGCTGCATCTGTGGCTGCCCAACGCCTACACCTACGCGCCTTCCGCGGTAACCGTGCTGCTGGCCGCCACGGCCACCAAAGTCGCGGTCTATATGTTCTTGCGTTTCGCCTTCACCGTATTTGGCGCCCCGTTCGCGTTCGAGGAAATGCAGGTCGGTTATGTGCTGATGCCGCTGGCTATCATTGCGATGTTCGTGGCCTCGATCGCGGCGATATTTCAAGACGACATCAAGCGGATGTTCGCCTATTCGAGCATCGCTCAGGTCGGCTACATGATGCTTGGCATCAGCTTCGCAACCACGTTGGGGCTAACCGGCGGCATCGTCCATCTGTTCAACCACGCCTTGATGAAGGGGGCGATGTTCATGTGCCTGGGCGCAGTGTTCCTGCGCTACGGTTCGGTCCACATCGACACCCTACAGGGGCTCGGGCGACGGATGCCGCTGACGTTTGCCGCGCTGGTCGTTGCCGGGTTGAGTTTGATCGGCGTTCCCGGGACGGTCGGCTTCATAAGCAAGCTCTATCTGGTGCGCGCGGCCCTCGACGTTGGCTGGTGGCCGATCGCAGCATTAGTACTGCTGAGTTCTCTGCTCGCCATAATTTATGTGTGGCGGGTCGTCGAAATCGTTTACATGCGGCCGGCGCTGGTGGATCACTCTGGTAACGATTTTGGCAAAGGCGAAGCGCCACCACTGGTTCTTGTGCCGATGCTGCTGCTCGCCGGCGCCTGCATCTATTTCGGCCTTAGCACCGATCTTTCGGTGGGTGTCGCGGCCAACGCCGCGGCCGCACTACTGGGAGGCGGACCATGAGCGCCTCTCTCACCATCACGCTCACCATGGCCGTTCCGCTGATTGGCGCGGTTCTCGTCGGGTTGACGGGGCGCTGGCCCAATCTGCGCGAGGCGGTCACGGTCGTCACCGCGGTGGTGCTTTTTTTCCTCGTGGTCAGCCTGCTCACGCCGCTGCAGGAAGGCGTCAGCCAGCAAGCGATTTGGTTCACCGTCGTGCCCGGCATCGACCTCGCCTTCGACGTTGAGCCGCTGGGCATGCTGTTCGGCCTGATTGCCAGTTTCCTGTGGATCCCGACCTCGTTCTATGCGTTCGGCTACATGCGCGCCCATAAGGAAGAAAACCAGACTCGCTTCTACGCCTGCTTCGCGATCGCGATCGGCTGCGCGATGGGTATCGCGTTTGCCTCGAATCTGTTCACGCTCTTTATCTTCTACGAACTCCTCACGCTGTCGACGTTTCCCCTGGTTACCCATAGCGGCACCGACGAAGCGCGCCGCGCCGGCCGCACCTATCTCGGGATCCTGCTCGGCACTTCGATCGCTCTTCAGCTTCTCGCCATCATCTGGACCTGGACGCTTTCGGGAACGCTCGATTTCGCGCCCGGCGGCATCCTGCGCAACCATGCCTCCGACGCAACGATTGGCGTCTTGCTCGCTCTTTATGTATTTGGCATCGGCAAAGCGGCGGTGATGCCGTTTCATCGCTGGTTGCCGGCGGCGATGGTAGCGCCGACACCGGTTAGCGCATTGCTGCACGCGGT
>Ga0115002_10010207_pt1 | contig 10130 bp, 14 predicted proteins | sample ArcticOcean_MG_C_8_FD_89576 | JGI IMG/M metagenome (GOLD analysis project Ga0115002, IMG submission 89576) | Marine microbial communities from western Arctic Ocean - ArcticOcean_MG_CB11_86 | ecosystem: Environmental > Aquatic > Marine > Oceanic | place: Arctic Ocean: Canada Basin | collected... | reverse complement strand
ATGTCTGTGGGAATCATAATGTTTAAATCGACAAGGCCTTGTTGTAATTCGGGGGAAATTCCTAAATCAGAAAACGGTTTTAACATGAAATATTTTTGTGTAAAGATAACTATACGGAATCTTGTGAGTCAGTATATCCAAGATTAACCGATTTTCTTACATCCAAACAAGCACCATTTAAATCGTCTAAATAATACTTTGCTAAACCCCTGTTATAATAAGCTTTAGCAAAATCAGGATTAAGTTCTATTGCTTTAGTATTATCAGTTATTGCTCCGTAGTAGTCTTCTAAATCATTCTTTGCAATGCCCCTATTATAATAAGCTTCAGCATAATCAGGATTTAGTTCTATCGCTTTAGTAAAGTCAGCTATTTCTCCGTAATAGTCTTTTAAATCATTCTTTGCAATGCCCCTATTATAAAAAGCTTCAGCAAAATCAGGATTAAGTTCTATTTCTTTAGTGTAATCAGCTATAGCTCCATAGTTATCATCTAAATTATGCTTTGAAACTCCTCTGTTATTATAAGCAGCATCATAGTTAAGTTCTATTGCCTCAAGAGTTTTTAAATACTGAAGATATTGTGAACTTTTTTTCTGAAAGAAATGATCCGATATATTGTTTTGAACTAATAAAAAAATTAAAAATAGCAAAAGAGATAAAACCAGACGCAAAACTTTATTATCATGAATATTTTATTAAAAATTTTGAAATTATATATTTCAAATATGATGACGAATATAATTCAACAATGTGGAAGTTTGACAACACTAAGTTAACAACAAACACTGGTTGGATTGGTGATTTTTGTACTGAATGTGAAGATATAGAAGATGAGGATGAAAGAGATAATGCAAGAAGTGAATTTGTTAGTGAAAATGCTGCTGAACTTAAAGACGGTTGTCCGACTGAAGAACTAATAAAAGAAATGAGAGAAGGTTTATATGAAGTTTAATTGTAATGGCAGTATTTTTCTTCAATCTCTAATTTGTATAGAAATAATTTATATATTGGATAAAAGAAAATGACATGGGATATTGTTCATTAACAACTGAAGATAATTATGCATTTGAGCTAGACAATTCTTTACTTAATGATTTCATAACAAATCATAAAGAAATACTCAATTTATTTGAAGGAGATTTTTTGATTAAGAAAAATGATAAAGAGTATTCAATATTTTATGATGATCAAGAGTTTGTAATAAATAGTAGAGATTTTCCAACATTGGATGATGGTTTACCTAATAAAAAAAGAGCAATTGCAAGATTTTTATCAGACGTCCATGAAGAAGAAGGTGATTGTGGTTTTGGCTTAGGTCAAGAGGGACTTCCTAAGGACTTCTATAAAGATCTTTTCAACCTAACAGTTAATGATGTGGGATACGGTCTTGAATGGGGTTTTACCGTGGAATCTGGAGAAGAAGGATACCACTCGGGATGTATAACACTAACAGAGAAAGGATTAGTTCATTCATTTCAGTATTATGAAAATGATGATGAAGAAGATGAGGATTTAATTGAATCAGAAACTGATGACTGGCACTGGTATGATAAGAAGTACCAAGAGGAATCAATAAAAGTTGCATTTATTCTTTTTGTTCATACTTTTTTCACTGAAGGTGATAATTCTGATATGAATAAAATGAAAGAGGTCATTACAGACAGCCTTATAAGTGCCTGTAAAGAAGATGAAGGTTTATTTAAAGTATCATGGGAAGAAGGATACAAAATGTTTCAAGATAATAATGGTTGGGACAGTTTGTTTGAAAAAATTAAAAAAATTAAACATGAAATTAGTAAATCAAATAAAGAGTTTTTATTGGAGGCTATTTCTAAGATTAATTCAGTTAATGTAGGCTCAAATCATGATAATAAAGGAAAAATTATAACAATTTTAAAAGAAAAGAACACTTAGAGTTTTACTGGAAACAAATGATTGAAAAATCCAAAAAGGAAAATATAAGTCTATTAAAACTTGAAAGACTTTTATTTAATCATTGGAGAAATGAAAAAGGATAATTAACAGATGATATGGCAAGAAAAGCAGAATTCTCTATTAATGGTTTAAGCATAGTAGCAGAACTAAAAAAGGTAGATAGAAAAAAAATATATGGATGGTCGACTATAGAAGTCTATGATGAAAACAAAAGTAAATGCAAGATAGCGGGCTTAACAGAGGGAAGGTATATTTTACCATCAGGTTCAACTTCCTTAGTCACTTTAAATTCAAAAGGTGAACTTATTTCAAAAAACGAGTTAGTGGGATTGGATGCCCAGGGGAATATTGTAGATAAAGTTCCTTCGGTGTATGATGGAACTGTAATGCTCAGAGAGGCAACAGTAGATGAATACTTATCCCTTTCAGTTAAGTCTGTATATCAATTAAAAATAGAAGATAAAAAAGAAGAATTACTCAAAGAGCTTAATGCTGGAAAAATCTTTTATTTTATTTTTAATTATAGAGAAGATTATGAGGGTGATGATGCTTTTTTGATAAGTAATGAAAATGAAGTTTTTGCCATAACAGGAATGTTATCGAATCCGGAATTTATAGGGATACAAGATAATGAACAAGAATTAGTGTTAGAGGATGAAGAAACAACGGAAGAAAATGATTTTGATTTTGCAATGTTTTAAATAAGACAGAAAATGATAAGATATATAAAATTAGCAAATGTTAATAAAAGAGATGCTGAGGTTACATTCAAATCTTTGAATCCAAAATCAGCAGTTACTATGGGCTTTGCAAATGGAGACCAGGTCATAAACAGGCGAGTAATTAAAGGCACCTCTTCTATAAGTACTCAAGCGCTTCTCAGTAAGTATGAGGATAAACCTTCGGAAGGAACCGATTTTAAGATACAACTTGCAGAAAAGCTAACGGAAGATTTGATTCATGCTGATCCAGAGATAGACATAGAGTTAACAGGAAAATTCATTGATGATGTATCAAGAGTATATATCAATGAAGATCAAAAACCCATATTTAGAATAAATAAAGTTGAAAAAATATTTTCTCCAACAGCCGAACTTAAAGAAGAACGAGCGCCCAAGTATAATGAAAGTAATATAGCAGGTGAGAACATTGTAAACTGGACAGGTAAGCTGATGCCAAAAACTAAGGTGTATAATAAGCTAGTTTTTTCCAAAAAATATCAACTTAAACATGTAAATGGACTTACTTATGATTTTCTTTTTGAAATGGCAAAAGAACTTGCAGATAAAAACGCCCTTATGATGCTAGGAGGGGGAGCTTCAGGTAAAGAACCTTTAGTTATGAATGATGGCGGAAAACCCTACAGAGCATTCTTAGAGGGAAGAATAAAAGGAGAAAAGTATTGCCTTATTATGCATCTTACGGATCAAGAACTAAAACCATTGCCAACTAAATAATTATGAATAATACAGACAAGGCAATAAAATATAAACGTCAAACAGCATCACGTTATCTCCCTATTGCTGCTGCGGAGATTACTTCTAAAATAATGGAAGCAGACTCTTATAGTGTTTCCACTAAGTTAGATGGCCACCTATACCTGTTGAGCTATGATGGAAAGCGCCTAGAGCTCATCAATCATGGGGGAAATAGTATTACTGATTTATCTCTTTTAAATGAGGCCTTAGACCTCCTAAAAGCCAACACCAAAGATGTATTATTAGCAGGAGAGCTATACCTTTATGAAGAGGGAAAACGTACGCGTTCATTTAATTTGGCTGCCGCCTTAGCAGATAAATCTTCAGACATCCGATTTGCTGCTTTTGATATTATTTTATTAGACGGTACAGCGGTTAGTTTAGACATAAAAGCATTAAATGAAAAGTTGAATAATATTTTGTCTGGAGGCATGGCTGTGCATCCGGTAAACAGTATTGTTGTAGAAAGCAGAAAAGACATTGTGGCGCTCTATGAAGATAGTGTCGTTAAATTAGGAGCTGAAGGTCTTGTAATACGTTCAGACAATGGGCCTATTTATAAAGTAAAACCACTTATTACATTAGATGCTGTAATTTTAGGATATGCCGAAGGTGAGGGAATTAGATCAGGAATGCTAAAAGAAGTGCTTGTGGGGCTTAATACGGGATCTAATGAGTATCTTTTGTTGACCAAAGTGGGCAATGGATATACAGAAGACGAGCGAAAGAACTTACTCAAAGAACTAGCAAGCAAAAAGGTAAATTCCTCCTATATAGAAGCCTCTGGCTCCAATGTAGCCTTTACAATGGTAGCGCCTACAAAAGTCATAGAATTTAGCTGTTTAGATGTTTTTTCAGAAAACTCTAAAGGGGGTATTCGTAAAACGAAGATCTCCTTCAAAGATGGGTCATATACAGCTTTAGGAAAGCAGCCTATGGCAAGTGTCATCTCTCCGGTATATGTAAAAGTGAGATCTGATAAAAAAGTTGGCGTAGAAGATACTGGCTTAACTCAAATCACTAAAATGATAACGCTTAACACAAACAGTTTAGAACAAAAAGTTTTAAAAAAGAGCGAAGTTATATCTAGAGAGGTTTATGTTAAAGAAAGTAAGGGCGTGAAAATGGTGCGTAAGTTTATTATATGGAAAACAAATAAAGAATACTCAGATGAATATCCTGCTTATGTATATCATTATACTGATTTTAGCCCAGGTAGAGCGGAGATGCTTAAAAAAGAAATTAAAATTTCTAATGATAAAAATCAAATAGAATTAATTTTTAAAGAGCAAATAGAATTAGAAATTAAAAAAGGATGGAATCGTTATGATAAATAGTTAATTAAAAAATTTAAGTCAACATTTAAAAAAAGGTGAGATTTAATCTTATTTAAAATCAAATAATTTTCTAGAAAACGACAGTGATTTTTCAATTAAAAGTGTTGCTGTAAACAATGTGTTTATAAAAAATATGTTATGAAATCAAACATATTTATGTGTTTTACAGAAATGAAGGTAATAAATTAGTATCAAAGAGGATTAATGAAAGATTCAACCATAAAAAATAGATACCTCACAAAATCAAGGTATAAATTAGGGTTAGAGTGTCCAAATAAGCTTTTTTTTACAAAAAAGGATAAGGAATATTATAGTTCTAAAGATAATGATCCTTTTCTTCAGGCTCTTGCGTCAGGAGGTTTTCAAGTAGAAGAATTATCTAGGCTCCATTATCCAGGAGGTGTTTTGGTAGAAGAGCAAGATCAATATGATTATGAATCATTAGCAAATACCACTTCTAAACTTTTAGAGAGAGATTCAGTTGTGATTTTTGAAGCTGCATTTCTTATTGATGGTTTATTTATCAGAACAGATATATTAGTAAAAAAAGGTTTAAAAGTAGAACTTATAGAAGTGAAGGCAAAGTCTTATCACCCAGAAAACACATATGAATTTTTGGGAAAATCCGGGAAATTAAAATCTTCATGGAAGCCATATTTTTTTGATGTTGCGTTTCAAAAGTATGTAATTGAAAAGTCAAATCCAGAATATTGTATTTCTCCATTTTTAATGTTAGTGGATAAAAGTAAAACGACTAATATTGAAGGTCTTAATCAAAAATTTAGAATTTCAAAAAAAACTAATGAGAGAACAGGAATTGTAAGACTTATAGATTCAATAAAAAATCCTGAAAAAGAATCTGTTTTAAGTAAAGTGAATATTTTAGATTTAGTTGAAAAAATAGAAGCCGGTGAAGAGAGGTTGTTAGAAGATTATAACTTTGAACAAAGTATTATAGCATTACGAGATAAATACCTCAAGGATCAATATTTCAATTACCCTATTGAGTATCCTAAATGTAAAAAATGTGAGTTTAAGACTGATTTACAAAAGGAATTAAATGGGCTTAAATCAGGTTTTGAATATTGTTGGGGAAAACAGTTTTCTTGGGGTGAAGAAGCTTTTAAAAAGCCTAATTTATTTGAGGTTTGGAACTACAAAAAATGGAATAAAATTCAAAACCCTAATGAAATATTATTAGAGAACGTTACTGAAGACCAGTTGGGAATTAAAAAATCAAATCCAGGAAAATTATCAAGAACAGAGAGGCAATGGATTCAAATTCAAAAATCTCAAAGTAATAATAACCAACCCTACCTTCTCAAGAAAGAGCTTAGAATAGAGGTGAATAAATGGAAATACCCCTTAAACTTTATAGATTTTGAAACCTCTACAGTTGCACTACCTTTTTATTCAGGCCAAAAACCCTATGAGCAAGTAGCCTTTCAGTTTTCACATCATATTTATTATCAAAACGGTACAATAGAGCATGCCTCAGAGTTTATTAATTCATCTGCGGGGGTTTACCCAAACTTTATGTTTGCTAGGGCTTTAAAAGAGGCTTTGTTAAAAAACAACGGGAGTGTTTTTAAGTTTGCTACTCATGAAAATACAATCATAAATGCAATTGTCACCCAGTTAGAAGAAAGCCATGAAGAGGATAAAATTGAACTAATTAAATTCTTAAAAACTATAAGTCATTCAAATATTAAAAGTAAAGGTGATTCATGGAAAGGAGATAGGGATATGGTAGACTTGTGTGAGGTCATAAAAAAATTCTACTATAATCCTTATACAAAAGGATCAAATTCTATTAAAAAAATACTCCCAGCTGTGTTTGAATCATCTGAGTTTGTAAAGCTTAAATACAGTAAACAAATCAAAGATATTGGAGTAAGTTCTAAAAATTTTTCTGATAAAAAAGTATGGCTTATTTCTAAAAACAATAAAATACAGGACCCTTACAAATCCTTACCAGGTATATTTAAAGAGTTTGATGAGAGTTTTACAACTGCTTCAGAGATGGAAGATTTATCAGATGGAGGAGCGGCGTTAACAGCTTATGGAAAGCTTCAGTATTCAGATATGAATAATGAAGAGAGAGCTGCCATTAGAGCTTCATTGTTAAGGTATTGTGAGCTGGACACTCTCGCTATGGTCATGATATATGAGCATTTAATAGAATTGGTTTACTAAAACTTAAAATGAATAATATAAAAAACATTGAAAATAACTTTATTTATACTAATATGTATCTTCTGAGAGAGGGTGTGATGCAAGGTAATATGAGTATGATTAAAAAAAGGTTTAGTAATGATATTAGAGTGTTTGTACATAACTACATTCATATCTTCTTCTTTTAAATCAGGTATTTTTAATCACCCCAAACCTTTTTCATTGCTTCTATTATATAATTTTTTAAATTTAGGAATAAATTTGAAATCATATGAAAGTAAAAATCATTTCGAAACCTAACCAAAATTTAAAGTATGTTGATCCTGATTTTGACACTGAAGGAGTTGATGAAGATGATTACGAGCACATATATTGCGAAGATTTTTTTTCCAGCGGCCATGCAGAAGATTGTATAGCAAATTCAATCTTTGATTATGACTATGATCAGGGTTTGGTAAAATTTCAATATGAAGGTAGTGAAGAAGAATTTATGGAGGCTGGAGATGATTGTGATGGCAGTTCTGAGGTTTGGGAAGTTTATGAACGAATTGAAAAGTTTTGTGAAGAATTTAATGTGTAACACAGAATAACATAAATTATCCTTTTTCATTTCTCCAATGATTAAATAAAAGTCTTTCAAGTTTTAATAGACTTATATTTTCCTTTTTGGATTTTTCAATCATTTGTTTGTGATAAAACTCTAAACTCTTTTGATTATTACTTAGTTTATTTCCTTTAATATCATTAAATCCCTTTTGAATTACTTCATCAAGAATTGGTAGAGTTTCCTCTTTCAACTTATTATATAACCAAAATCTTACATGTTTTGTAGAAAAAGACGTACTAAATTGGTTTATCCCTTCATGACTTTCAAATGTCCAATCTGTTACAGTATTTACCCAATCAATTAATCTATGTGTTTCCAAATTAAGACATCTTGTAACTAATTTTCTATAGGTCCTTATGTCAAAATTTTCATAAAACCCATTCGACCTCACATAAACTCCTCTACCACCTTTTCCTCCCCAAACTTGTATAGTATGAAAAATATTTACTAATTCTTCATCTAATATTTCATCAACATTATTAATAGAACCTATTTTATCAAATAAATATTTTTCTACTTCACCTAGTGTGACAAATCCTTCAAGTGGATTTTTAAATCCTCTTTTTTGGATTTGATTAATCATATATTTTACTGATTCACTATCTTCTATTTCATCAATAACTAAAGCAGGGTGTCCAGGTTGTTGGTAATCTATATTATCTGGAAAAATTAAAGTTTGATTTTTCATAATTTATTTTATATCAATTTACAAAATTATAACCCACTAAAAATTCTATGATAGAGATTAGATTCAGATGAAATAGAAAAAGAATTATAAATTTATTATTGGTTAAAAGGTACTATATTTATTAAAAAAAATTATGTACAAAATAGATGGTGAAAAAATTGAGGAGTTAACTATGTGTGATATTGATGAACAAAAACAAGTTCTAAAGATCCTTTCTGAAAGAGACTATATTAAATGTATAAATTTGAATCTAGATAATGAGAATCCATACATCGAATACGAAACTGATGATGATATGCGAGTTTATGACGACATAAATGAAATCACAGATGAAATGGTTTAAAATATAAGAACTAGAGCTTATTTATAAAGTCCTCTAGTTTAACTAATCAGGTTTGGGAACAAATTGAAATTGAACAGGATAAAATTTTGGAGGGAGAAATAGAAAAGGATATAGATGATAGTGAAAGAGTAGTTTTGGAAGAAATTAAAAAAAGTCAGAGATATATTTTGAAACAAATTCAAAATTTGTCGAAAAAAATTGTAGAAAGGAAATAACCCTTTTTTGATCTACAAAATCTAATCAAAAAAATATTTGATAGGGATGAAAAAATTTGAAAAATTGATTTTTGATGTAAAAAATGGGATAAAAAGAAAAATATCTTCTCGCAGATTAAAAATGGAAGTCTCAATTGAAGATTTCCGGATGCTTTCAAAAAAATATTTTCTTAAATTAAAAAAGATATTGATGAATTTGAATTTAAAGCTGATCCAAAAGACAAGAATAATATCCTATTTATTTTAAGAGTTTATTATGGATTATGGATAGAAGTAAATGAACTATTCATTACTATCCATAGTAAATTCCCTGAGAAATTTGTCTTAACAAGAGAAGTAAACAAAGCAAACCATTATTTTACTCCAAAAACTTTTCCAAAAGGAACCATAATGTATTCTGTTAGTGCTGCTTATTCTTCTTCCAACGGAATGTCGGGAACCTCTCTCTGGGATAACTTAAATCCGATTGAGGGCACTGATTTAATTCCAAGTGTGCAAATTAATTATGATTTTATAAAACCTGTAGAATAGTGATTTTGGATACGAGACTTATCAAAAAGTGAGGGAATATCTCCAATGGAATTTGAAATGAAAAATCTTTGGTTAAAAAATTATGTTTAATCGAATCTGTATTATACGATTTTACCTGTGTTATAATTTTGTAAATTGATTAAATAATTAAAATATATAATTATGGATAAACCAATAATATTAGAAAACAAACAGATCAACAAAGGATTGTTTAGAGTTGTTTTACAGTTAAAGAAAGGAAATGTTGTAGGTTATGTAGATGATGATGGAAACTATGATGATCTATCTAAATTAGATGAAAATGGAAATGAAATTAAGTTTAATAGTGTTGAAGAAAAAACTGAATTTCAACTTAAATATGTAGAAATATTTGATGAAATGGAAAGTAATTATGAAATAGGTTTTGGAGGTCCCGTAGTGGAATAAGACAAAAATTATGAAAAAAACTGAAAGGAAAGTTAAAAAAATTATTCGTGACTCATTTAAATCGGAAATAAAAGAGTTTCCTGATTTTGATTATTTAGTTGAGGAGATAGTCAATTACATAAATAAGTATTCAGTTAAGGAAGACTATTTTGAGGAGTTAATTGAATTTACTTTTCAAGGAAGAAATACACCAAAATATTATGGAAGTATGGAAGAGTATCTATTGGAAAATAAATCGTTATTGAGAGAGAAATTATTTATACAATAAGATCTTTCTGAAGCTTTTGAGCAGCTATTAAACTTAAATTTTTTAAAAGCTTCTGAAGTTAACCCTTTAATATATCCATTCATTTTTGGAGCAGTCTATTTGCTGTATAAGGAGTATGTAGAGTT
>Ga0115002_10010206_pt1 | contig 10132 bp, 7 predicted proteins | sample ArcticOcean_MG_C_8_FD_89576 | JGI IMG/M metagenome (GOLD analysis project Ga0115002, IMG submission 89576) | Marine microbial communities from western Arctic Ocean - ArcticOcean_MG_CB11_86 | ecosystem: Environmental > Aquatic > Marine > Oceanic | place: Arctic Ocean: Canada Basin | collected... | reverse complement strand
CCACCTTCGGGGCCCTGGGCTTCTTGGACGATTACATGAAGGTCGTCTTCAAGAACAAAAAAGGCGTCACGCCGCTTCGTAAGTTCGTGCTCCAGGGCGTCCTGGGCCTGGCCGTTGGATGGGCCTTGTGGGGCGGCATGGTCGACCCCTCGTTCAAGCCGGTCGTGATGTTTCCCCTCTTGAAAAATTTCCATCCCGACATCGGCGTCTGGTACATCCTCTACGCCGCCGTGGTCATCGTCGCGACGAGCAACGCCGTGAACCTCACCGACGGCCTCGACGGCCTCGCCATCGGCCCCTATGTGGTGGCGGCGGGCGCCTATCTCGTTCTCAGCTATATCGCCGGCCATGCGGAGATCTCCCGTTACCTGCTCGTTCTCCCGGTGAGGGGTGGTAGCGAGCTTGCCATCGTGTGCGGTGCGCTGTTCGGCGCCGGGCTCGGGTTTTTATGGTTCAACGCCTATCCGGCGCAGATATTCATGGGCGACGTTGGGGCGCTGCCTCTTGGCGCGGCGCTCGCCGCTATCGCCCTTTCGATCAAACAGGAAATCCTGCTCTTTCTCGTGGGCGGGTTGTTCGTCCTCGAGGCGCTCTCGGTCATTGTCCAGGTAACATCGTTTAAGGCCACGGGCCAGCGAATTTTTCGCATGGCCCCGCTCCACCACCATTTTGAGGAAAAAGGCTGGTCGGAGCCCAAAGTGACGGTGCGCTTCTGGATCGTGGCGGTTGTGCTGGCGCTGTTGAGCCTAAGCACGCTGAAGTTGAGGTGAGCCGCGACGTGAGGGGTCAGATATCGGCCGCGTGGAAGGAGAGCCTTCCATCACGCAAGGCCGTTGTGATGGGCATGGCCCGCACAGGCCAGGCGGCTGCGGTTGCCCTGGCGAAAAGGGGGGCAAAAGTGGTTGCTACGGATATGAAAGAGCCAGCCGGGTTGGCGGAAAAGCTCCCCGACGGAGTCACGCTCGAGCTTGGCGCTCATAGCGAGGCCACCTTTCGCGAGTGCGATCTCCTAGTCGTGAGCCCCGGCATACCGGCGACAAATCCTTTCATCGCCGCCGCCCTCGATGGCGGAGCTGAGGTGATCACCGAGGTCGAACTCGCCTTCAGGCTCACCTCGGTTCCCATCGCCGCCGTAACGGGAACGAACGGGAAAACGACGACGACCGCCATGTTGAGCGGCATTCTGGAGGAGAGTGGCTTGTGTGCTCCCGTCGGAGGAAATATCGGTAGGCCCATGATTGAAATGATCGAGGACAAAGAGAACGAGGCGGATTTTTTTGTGTGCGAGGTGAGCAGCTTTCAGCTCGAATGGGCACCGTCGCTGCGGCCCAGGGTGGGAATCATGACGAACGTATCACCCGATCATCTTGATCGGCATCCGGTCTTGTCCGAATACGCGGAAATCAAGGCCCGGCTTTTTGCAAACCAAGGCCCCGGGGACGCCAAAGTGCTTAACGCGGACGATCCGCTCACCGCCCGTTATCTCCCCGGTAGCGCACAAAAACCGCTCGCCTTCAGCAGGCGGAACCCTCCCCGGTATGGCGCATGTGCCGAGGATGGTGTCGTTTACCTTGTCGAGGACGGTAAGCCCGAGCGGGTGTGCGCCGTGGAAGTACTAGCTGTTCCCGGCGTTCATAATCTCGAAAATTTTCTGGCGGCCTGCGCCGCCGCGCATTTTCTTGGGGTAGAGGCCGAATGCATGGCGCGCCTGGCCCGAGGATTCGAAGGCATGCCGCATCGCATGGAGATTGTTGCCAATCTCGGGGGTGTTACCTGGCTGAACGACTCGAAGGGAACGAACGTGGGCGCAACCGTGATGAGCCTTCTGAGCATCGAGAGCGGTGTTTTGCTCATCGTCGGCGGGAAGGACAAGGGCTTAGATCTGACGCCGCTCCTGGAGCCCGTTCGGGAGCGTGTTAGGAAGATGTATTTGATTGGTGAGGCAGGAGAGCGCTTCGCCGAATTTTTCCGAGATGCCGTTTCAGTGGAAAACGTCCAGACGCTTGATGAAGCGGTGCGTCGCGCAGCCGGCGAAGGCCGCGCGGGGGAGACGGTTTTACTTTCTCCCGCCTGTTCGAGTTTCGATCAGTTCGAGGATTTCGAACATCGTGGCGATGTTTTTCGCGAGATGGTTGAAGCGCTGGCTGCGGGAGATCGTTCATGAACAGAAACGGTCTCGACCCCGTTATTTTCACCTGCACTCTGGGGCTCATGGCGTTCGGTATCGTGATGATCTACAGCACGAGCCACATCCTCGCGCTGGATCGATACGGCGATCCATATCATTTCGTGAAGCGGCATGTCATGTGGGCGGCGTTTGGCGTGGCTTTGATGCTTTTTATATCGCGTATTGATGTCAGGCGTCTCAGGCGGCTGGCGTTTCCCGCTCTTGTGGCCTCTGTCTTGGGATTGTTGCTCGTTTTCGTTCCGGGTATTGGAAAAGAGGCGGGCGGGGCCCGGCGCTGGCTCTCCCTCGGCCCCATGAGTGTCCAACCCGCCGAGTTCGCCAAGCTCGGGCTGGTGTTTTTTCTCGCCCATTTTCTTTCCCTCAAGGGAGAGCGCTTGCAGGATCTTAAATACGGTTTTCTTCCGACAGTGGTATTCACCGGGCTTGTTCTCGTCCTGGTGCTTGCACAACCGGATCTGGGAACGGCAATGCTGATTGCGGCTGTCGTGGGAATGATGGTCTTCATGGCGGGAGCGAAATGGTGGCACTTGGTGGGGTGTGCACTTCTGGCCTCGCCCGTTCTCTATTGGATGATTTTCGCCGTTCCGTGGAGGAGACAACGGCTCCTGGCTTTTCTCGATCCGTTCGCGGCGGCGCAGAACGCGGGCTATCAACTCGTCCAGTCACTGCTGGCGATGGCCCGCGGAGGAATCGTGGGTATGGGACTCGGCGAAGGGAAACAGAAACTTTTTTATCTTCCCGAGGCACATACCGATTTTATTTATGCGGTGGTTGGTGAGGAACTCGGACTGATTGGCGGGATTTTTGTGGCGGTTGTATTCGCGATCATTCTCTATCGGGGAATCTGTGTGGCTGCGCAATGCAAGGATTCATTCAGCGCTCTACTCGCTGCGGGGTTGACTCTGCTCGTAACGCTTCAAGGATTATTCAACATGTCAGTTGTTACAGGATTGATTCCGACCACGGGCATCCCGCTTCCGTTGATCAGTTTGGGTGGGAGTTCGCTGGTCATGACGTTGGCTGCGATGGGTTTTCTCCTCTCCATCGCAGCGGGTTGTGGTGTGGAGTCTTTTCCGGGCAAGGAGAGCCGTCGGCTTAGCCGGGTGCAGCCTCGTCCCGTCTCTGCTGGACCTTTGGCGGGGAGAGGTGAGTGATATGCGTCTACTGATCGCAGGGGGCGGAACGGGTGGCCATCTTTATCCGGGCATCGCCGTCGCGAAAGCCTGGCTTCAATCCGGCCCTGAAAACAGTGTTCTGTTCGTGGGCACGGAGCGGGGAATAGAGTCGCGCGTTCTGCCTAAGGAGGCGTTGCCGCTGGAGACCATCTCGGCCGCCGGATTATTCGGCAAATCATTTCTCCAAAAGCTCAAAGCCGCATTTATGTTGATCCGGGGAATTTTCCAATCGATGGGTATTGTCGGGCGATTTAATCCCAGTGTCGTTCTTGGCGTGGGCGGATATGCCAGCGCGCCGGCAGTCGTCGCTTCGTGGCTGAGGAGGCGTCCCATCGTATTGATGGAGCAAAACGCCATGCCGGGCGCTGCGAACCGCCTTCTTTCTAGGCTGGCGGACCGGGTCGCCGTTTGCCTGCCAGGCGGGGCGGGTTATTTCTCCCCGGGAAAAGTTGTTGAGACGGGGCTTCCACTCAGAGATGAGATCGAAGCCGGCATCGAACGAACGGAATCATCGTGGGAAGGTCCGCTTCGGGTTCTCGTCTTTGGCGGAAGCCAGGGGGCACGGGCGATCAACACTGCGGTGGCGGAGGCGCTCGATCACCTCGGGGAGGAGGCGGGTAATTTCCGGTTCGTGCATCAGACGGGGGAAGAGGATCTTGAACGGATGCGCGGTGCGTATGAGCGGACGGGCGTCGAGGGTGAAGTTCTCCCGTTCCTTTATGACATGGCCAACCGCTACCGGTGGGCACATCTAGCTGTGGCCCGATCCGGTGCGATGACGGTGGGTGAAGTGACGGCCATGGGATTGCCCGTGCTTCTAGTTCCACTTCCCTCCGCCACCCACGGGCACCAAGAGATGAACGCTCGGCATCTTGCCGAGACGGGCGCGGCACGGATGATTCTCCAATCCGATTTAAACGGGGTGTCGTTGGCGAATTTTTTATTGGAAATGAGCGGTGATCGCTCGCGGCTAGTCGAGATGTCGCGCCGGGCGCATGACGCTATGCGCGGGAACGCGACTAGAAGAGTAGCCAAGCTGTGTCGGAAAACGGCGCAAGCGGCGTGAGGAGAAAGAAAACGTGATCAAACTGGGGTCGCAATCTCATCCGATGCTTCGCCATTCGCGGCGTGTGCATTTTGTCGGCATCGGTGGGACGGGTATGTGCGGTATCGCGGAGGTTCTCATCAATCTCGGCTATGAGGTGAGCGGATCGGAAATCGCGCAGAGCGAGGCTGTTGCCAGGCTCCAGGGACTCGGCGCGAAAGTGGTGATGGGTCACTATGCCAGTAATGTCAATGATGTCGATGTCGTCGTTTACAGCTCTGCAGTGACACTTGCAAACGTGGAGGTGGCCGAGGCACGCAAAAAAAGAATTCCCGTGGTGCGGCGGGCCGAGATGCTGGCTGAGTTGATGCGCATGAAATACAGCATCGCTGTCGCGGGGACGCACGGAAAGACGACGACGACTTCGCTGGTGGCGGCTGTTCTGTCTGAGGCGAATCTGGACCCAACGGTGGTGGTCGGTGGCCGACTGAACGCGATCGGGGCCAACGCTCGGCTCGGCGAGGGTGAATATCTTGTCGCCGAGGCGGATGAAAGTGACGGAACGTTTCTGAATCTTCTGCCCGCGATATCGATTGTCACGAATATCGACCCCGAGCATCTGGAGTTCTACGGAGACTTCGAGTCGCTCAAAGGCGCATTTCTCGAGTTCATCAACAAAGTGCCGTTCTACGGATTCTCCGTTCTGTGTCTTGATCATCCGACCATTCAGGAAATCATTCCCAGTATCGAGCGGCGTTTTTATACCTACGGATTCGGGAGCCAGGCGGACTACGTAGGCGAGAATTATAACTATGGAAACGGGGAGGCCGTTTTTTCCGTCCGCCATCATGGAAAGACGATAGGGGAAATCCATCTGAGTTTTCCCGGGCGCCACAATGCGATGAATGCCCTGGCCGCGGTGGCGGTGGCGAGTGAACTTGATGTTCCATTCGACGCGATTCAGGCGGGTTTGTGGAATTTCGCTGGCATCGGACGCCGCCTGGAGCAGATTGGGGAAGCCGGTGGCGTTCTATTTGTGGATGACTACGGACACCACCCCGAGGAAATTAGGGCAACTCTCATCGCGCTCAGGGAAGCTTGGCCTATCAGGCGGCTGGTCGTTCTATTTCAACCGCACAGATATTCCCGGACGGCGGAGCTCGGGGAGGCGTTTCATACGGCTTTCTACGACTCGGACGTTTTGTTTCTCGCGCCAATTTATGCCGCGGGCGAGGACCCAATCGCTGGTGTTTCCTCGAAAAAGATCGGCGAGGGCATTCGTGCGCATGGACACAAGTTCTGTGAAGACGTGAACTGCCTTGCCGAGGCGGCGCGCCGGATATCTTCGGAGATTCAGACCGGCGATCTGGTGCTCACCTTGGGCGCGGGAGATGTCTGGAAGGCGGGTAAGAATTTGCTGGCCCTGCGGGAAAAAGGTTCTGGCAAAGTGGAGAAGGCCGGGTGAGCGTGAATTTGCTGGAGGAGGAAGTTGCGATGGGCCTCAAGGAAAAACTGGGCGGGTTAGAATGCGAGTTCCGCCTCGATGAGCCGCTGTCGGGCTACACCACTTTTCAGGTGGGTGGGCCCGCAGACGCGCTCGCGCTGCCCGGCGATGAGAGGGAGCTCGTGGCGCTGCTCGAGCGATGCCGATCTGAGGCGCTGCCCGTGACGGTGCTTGGCGGCGGGGCGAATACGCTTGTGCGCGACGGTGGTGTGCGCGGGGTCGTGATTTGCCTGGCGAAAGGTTTTCGGGGGCTCGCGCTTGATCTCGATGCGACGGGCGGTCCCGCGATAGAGGCGGGGGCGGGCGTGAAAATTCCCGCGCTCGTGCGATTCGCCGCCGAGGGCGGATGGGAGGGCGTCGAGTGTCTCTCCGGTGTTCCGGGGACGGTTGGTGGCGCGCTGGCGATGAATGCGGGAGGGGCCGAGAGATTCATCGGCGAGGTGGTCGAGAGTATCCGGTGGGTACCACTGGCGCATGGCGGCGTCGAGGCGCTTGCGGCTCGGGATATTTCCTTCTCCTACCGAAGTGCGCGCTTGCCCGAGCCGGGAATTGTCTCGAGTGTGCGCTTCCGGGTGGCACAGGGCGAGCCGGGAAAATTGCGCGAGCTGCTGCAGCGCGACGCCCGCTCGCGGCGCAAGCGGCAGCCCTGGGGACTGCCCTGCGCAGGCTCGATCTTCAGAAATCCGCCGGGCGCACGCACGGGTCTTCTCGTCGAGGAGGCTGGCCTCAAGGGCAAGCGCATCGGCGGCGCTGAGCTGAGTGAGGTGCATGGCAACTTCATCGTTAACCGGGGTGGTGCACAGGCGGTCGATGTGCTCGCGCTGATCGACTTCGTACGCGGGGAAATCAATAGACGCCATGGGGACGAACTCGTGCTGGAGCTTCAGGTAATCGGGGAGGATGGCCCATGCGCCGCCCGGCGATGAAGTTGAGGAAATTCAAAACCCACCTCAAGGGAGCGCTCTTGCATGAAAAGAGCGCGATCGCCGCTCAGGCGGCGCAGGGGCGAAGGGAGCCGGCCCGTCGCAAGGCGCTGCGAACCACGCCGAAGGGCGCCTGGTTATGGCCTGCGATCGGCATCCTCGTGTTTGCCGAGGTCATCCTCCTTGGCGGTCACGCTGTCCACTGGGCGATGACGAGCCCGCGTTTCGTGCTGGGCGAGGTGAAGATCGTCGGGCACAAGATCCTTGCACCTGAGTTGCTGGTGAAAAGCGCGGGCCTCGCGCCTGGAGTGAATGTTTTCGGGATGGACCTCGAGAGAATCCGCATTCGGATCGAGTCCAACCCATGGGTACGGCGCACGAGCATTCGAAAAACACCGCCCAGCACGCTTCGCATTGAAATCGAGGAGCGCGAGCCGGTCGCCCTCATTAATAGCAAAGACCGAATAGCCGTGGACATGGAGGGCGTGATCCTCGGGCCACTACCCGGGAAGCGGGAAAATTGTCTGCCGCTCCTCGAAGGGTTTTCGAGCAAGGGCGAAAAGCCCGGGGATCGACTCAAGAGTGCGAGATTCGGCGCGGCCGTCGAGGCGGCGTCTTTGTTTTCAGGGGCCCCGCTCGGCAGGCGGGAGTGTTTGTCCGTCAGGGCGGCCGGAGGCGGTCACTTCAAAATACGGGCACTAGGGGGAAAAATGAATCTATTGGTAAGCGAAGAGCAAATGGCGTCTCAGGCCGCTCGTTTTAATGCGGTGGTAGTGAAAATTTTGAAGAATAAAAAACAATCCGCCGTCCCTTTGTACATGGACCTTACGTTTCCGGGCCGAATTGTCATCCGGCCGGTTAATCAAGATGGAGGGCTGAGAGGATGATGAAACGGTCTGACGTGATCGTAGGCCTCGACGTCGGCACGTCGAAGATTTGCGTCATCGTGGCGGAACTGGCCGAGGATGGTTCTCTGGAAATTGTCGGTCTGGGTAAACACGCCTCTAAGGGCCTCAACCGTGGCGCCGTGGTCAATATCAATCAGACGGTAGAGTCCATACGCGCGGCCGTCGAGGAGGCCGAGTTCATCAGCGGCGTGCCTATTCGCTCGGCCTACGTTGGCGTGGCGGGCGGCCATATTCGGAGTTTCAACAGCAACGGCATAGTCGCCATCAAGAACAAGGTGGTCGATGCGTCCGACGTTGGACGTGTCCTTGAGCAAGGCCGCGCGGTCACGCTGGCGGCCGATCATGAAATTCTCCATGTGCTTCCCCAGGAGTACATCGTTGACGATCAGGAGGGGATCACCGAGCCGATCGGCATGGCCGGTGTACGGCTCGAGTGCAAGGTTCATGTCGTGACCGGCGCTATTCCCGCGATCCAGAACATCATTCGAAGCGTGGAAAGGGCCGGGCTCACTGTCGAGAAACTTGTCCTTCAGCCGTTGGCCTCCTCGCTAGCCGCGCTTTCCGAGGATGAGCGCGATTTGGGCGTCGCCGTCGTGGACATCGGTAGCGGGACATCCGACATCGCGGTCATTAGCAACGGAGCACTGAAATATTCGGCGGTGATCCCCGTTGGCGGAAGTCATGTCACCCGGGACATCGCCATTGGTCTTCGAACCCCAGACCATCAGGCCGAGCGCATCAAGCAAGAGTTCGGCTGCGCGCTGGCCTCTGTTCTCAATCACGACGAGGAGATCGAGGTGCCCAGCGTGGGCGGAAGACCGCCGCGTGTCCTTAGCCGCCAGATGCTGGCCGAGATTATCGAGCCGCGGATGGAGGAAATTCTTGCCCTCATCCGGCGGGAAATTCAAAAAAGTGGATACGAGGACCTACTACCCGCGGGCGTTGTGCTGACAGGAGGCGCCAGCATCCTTGAGAGTACCGAGGAGTTGGCCGAGCGAATCCTTCAGCTTCCCGTCCGCCTAGGTGCGCCAAGCGGAATCAGCGGCCTGGTCGATATGGTGAACGGACCGATGTTCTCCACCGGTGTCGGACTGGTAATGTACGGAATGCGGACCTCTGCGAGAAATCGTAATCATTGGCTTGTATCGAATGGAACGAACGAGTCGTTTCGATTCGCGAAGGGCAAGCTGAGGACAATTTTTTCGAATATTTTCAAGTGATTTGAATTTTTAGGCCGGCAGATTCGGCGGTCGAAACGCATGGGAGAAGACAATGAGCGACATGATGTTTGAATTGGAGAAGGCCAGAGAATGCCGCGCCAGGATCTGTGTCATTGGAGTGGGGGGCGGCGGTGGAAACGCGGTGAACACGATGATCGCCTCGGGTATGGAGGATGTCAGCTTCGTCGTGGCCAACACGGACGCGCAGGCGTTGGAAAAATCACTCGCGTCGGAAAAACTCCAGCTCGGCGTTGATTTGACCCACGGCCTAGGTGCAGGCGGCAACCCGGAAGTGGGCCGCAAGGCGGCGCTTGAGGACACAGAGAAGCTCTCTCAGTTCCTCGAAGGGCTCGATATGTTGTTCGTCACCGCCGGAATGGGCGGCGGCACGGGTACGGGGGCGGCACCCGTGCTTGCGCGGATTGCGAAAGAAGCGGGAGTCCTCACCGTGGGCGTGGTGACGAGGCCATTTGAATTCGAGGGCCCTCATCGAATGGCCCAGGCTGAGAAGGGAATCGCCGAGCTCAAGGAATCGGTGAACACACTGATAACAATTCCAAATCAGCGCCTTCTCGGGATGGTGGAGCGGACCACGCCCATGAAAGAAGCGTTCAAGAAGGCCAACGATGTTCTTCTTCAGGCTTGCCGGGGCATCTCCGATCTCATTACGACGCCCGGTTTGATAAACCTCGATTTTGCGGATGTCAGAACCATCATGTGCGACATGGGCGGCATGGCCCTGATGGGCAGCGGAACCGGCTCAGGGGAAAACCGGGCGGTGATCGCGGCGCAAAACGCGATGTGTAGCCCACTTCTCGAGGAGGGTTCCATTCGAGGCGCTCGCGGGGTGTTGATCAACATTTCGGGCGGGGATGATCTGGCGCTGTTTGAGGTGAACGAGGCCTGCTCGATGATTCACGAGGAGGCCGACGAGGACGCTAATATTATTTTCGGATCGGTGGTCGATCCGGAAATGGGCGACAAAATCCGGGTAACGGTGATCGCGACCGGGTTTGGGCAGGGCTCCGTAATCAAAGAAGTTCCAAAAATAGCGAATGAATCGACGGGAACCGATGGCAGGAAACTATCGGTGCCCGCCTATGTCCGGGCGAAGGGGAACAGGAAAGATTCGTCGATGAGTTATTCGTTGGATGATGATGAACTTGATG
>Ga0115002_10010205_pt1 | contig 10133 bp, 6 predicted proteins | sample ArcticOcean_MG_C_8_FD_89576 | JGI IMG/M metagenome (GOLD analysis project Ga0115002, IMG submission 89576) | Marine microbial communities from western Arctic Ocean - ArcticOcean_MG_CB11_86 | ecosystem: Environmental > Aquatic > Marine > Oceanic | place: Arctic Ocean: Canada Basin | collected... | reverse complement strand
CGCAGTGTTACTATTGGCCGCCGCGAGGGGGGGCGGGCCGCCGAATTGAGTTTGCCAGACCTGCAGGTCGTCGCCCAATACGTTGCCGTCGCCGTTCGCGTCGCCATCGCCGTTGGTGGCGGTGCCGCTGTTGTCTGGAAAACCCCTTTGCCAGATCAAGAAATCGTGGCCGTCGACCAGGGTGCTACCATCGAAGTCGGCATCATTGCCGCTGCCCGTAAATGTCAGCACCAGGTCCGTTCCGCCGACAATCGAGTAGGAGAAGCCCGCAGATCCCGATCCGGTAAGTTGGAGGACCTGGTCGGTAATGCTGGCGGCGGTGAGCACGGTAAAACTGTCGTTGGGAGCCGGCGAAAAAGAATCGAGTGTAATATCAAGCGTGCCGTCGAGTGTGGCGCTGCCTGCCACTTCCAGCACATCGTGGTCGACCAATGGGGTTGTGCCTCCCAGATCCACCTGCAATGTTGCTAACGACTGTTGTAAGTAGTCGCCAGTTACCTTCATCCGGCCGGGATCGTTTCCGGGCGCGACGCTACCGGTGGCATTGGTAAGGTGTCCGGCGATCGTGCCGACGCCACCCAGAGTACCTGCCGTGACCAGGACGGTGCCGTTGATGCCGGTGCTGAGCCCGCTGTTGATCTCGAGCAGTCCGTCGCCGATCTTTTCCAAGGTAAATCCGCCCAGGCTCAACTGGTTGTCGATATCCAGTCGACCCCCGGTCTCGACGTCGACGTCCAAATTGCTGTTGAGTGTCACCGGCAACTGCAGTTCATGGTGTCCCTGATCGACTTCGAGGATGGCATTGCCTTGCGCAGACTCCAGCGTCAGCGAACCCGTGCCCCCCACGCTGTGCGAATTCACATTGTCGAATTGGAGACCCTTCAGGACAGAAGCAACATCGGTGGTCAGCGACTCAGGAGTTTGTCCGGCCCCACCGATCACACCGATGCGTGAGATGTTGGGGACCAACTGGGGCGTCCAATTGCCGGGATTGTTTATGGCGCCGGAACTGGGGTTCCAGGTGACCGAGGAAGTAAGCGCCGCGTTAAGGAATTCGGTGGGGTCGAGTGGTTCGTTGCTGATGCGGACCTCGTCGATGAGGCCGTCGAAAGTTCTTGTGCTGACTCCGGAGCCACCCGTTCCAAAGGTGGCAAGGACTCCCGGGGTGCCGCCGGTGATCCCCGCGCCGATCGTGTAGGGGACGCGGCTGCTGAAATTTCTGAATTGGTCAATGCCGGTCCGAGTGAAGTCGGGATTTCCGTCGACATACATGGTCAGGTCGTCTCCGTCCCTTACCATGGCCACGTGATGCCACTGGTCGTACGCAAGTCCTGCTCCGCTGCTTTGGGCATCCGACTGGAAGAATCCTCCGGCAGTGGTCCTTACCTCGGCTCTGACTCGGTACGTGTTGGGATCTGGAAGCTGTGTGTTGGGGTCGATGCCATTGGCGTCGATAATCAGTTGAAACCCTCTGTCTTCCGAGGCCGAACCACTGGCAAAACTCTTGCCGACGATGAAGCCCATCATTCCGGGACTCGGTTTGATCCACGCTTCGACTGTGAAGTTCGCCGCGCCGGGGCCAGAAGTATCGTCGGTGGCGTTGTTCAAGATGATCCCCGCATTGGTGGCAAACACATCGTCAGTACCATCCACCAGGAAGCTACGCGTATTGGACGCGCCCGTCTGAGGAACAGGATCCACCGGCACAGTGCTGCTCCTGGCGGGACTGTTGAAAGCTGTCATCAGTCCGGCCGTGCCGGCCACATCCGCCGTATCACCACTGGCTTCCTCGAAGCGCCAATACCCGACGGTCGTCCCCAGCGACGACAAGGCCGAGGTACCCCAGAAAATAACTGAAATTGCGACGATCGTTGCTAGTCTCATTGGATCAACTCCGCACTAGACCATCCATGGCAATGGCTACAAGGTTATTTGCGCATTTGGGTACTTGGTTTTTTGGGTACTTGGTTTTTTGGTTTTTTGGTTTTTTGGGTATTTGGGTCTTTGGGCATTTGGATCTTTGGGCCTTTGGTTACTTCCCCCCCCCCCATCCCACTCCTTCTCCGCCAAGACAATCGGCCCATCGCCGAACTGCTCGCGGAGGCGGGGCAGCATGTACTCGGCGGTCGATTCGTTACTGGTACGAACCGCCCGCTCAGCGATGTCCGGTTCGCCGGTCAAGATTGCATCCAGCAATTCGACGTGCGTGACCGCCATCGGGATTTTTTTGGGTACGAGCGCTAAGGCAGTGGCCGGCAGCAAGCAGAGTCGATCGATCTCGCGAACCACCATGTCCATGCCCGTCAACCGCGCCAGAGCCAAGTGAAACTCGTGATCGATTAAGAGCGGGGTCCCGGCCTGCTGCCGCCCTTCAAGCACGTCCATCCGCAGTTTTTCATCGGCACTGTCGACCTCTTCGGCGAGCGGGCGAAGATCGTTGATGGCATCGGCCAACTCGTCGGCGCGTGAAGCCAGCTCGCGATAAACCAGCGTTTCCATCGCCAGGCGCATCCCTAGGACCTGTCTCAACTCGTGGACGGTCAACGCGCGCACCCGCACTCCCCACCGCGGCACGTTTTCGAGTAGTCCTTCATGTTGCAGTCGTTGGAACGCCTGGACCAACGGCGTGGGGCTCATGCCCATCTTGGCAGCGACGGCCCGCTGCCGTAGCCAACGTCCTTGGGGCAGTTCTCGAGTCACGATCGCGTGACGCAAGATTTCGTAGGCCTTATCCGTACTGGTCACCACATTTGTGAGCACTCTTTCCTCCTCAGAATTGTTGAATCCCGGCCTTCAGGACACCACATAATGCAGCCCAGTCCTATTGCAGCCCAGTCCAGGTCCTAAGCCAGTCCAAGTCCTAAGCCAGACCAAGTCATAAGGATACCAGGCACTCGTAAGGCAGGGCTCCGCGCATTGACATTTCTGCAATTGCAGCCTATTATCGCTGCTAAGTGGGAACTAGTCAAGTAAATGAGGGACGCGTTAAGCGAATTCTGGTTTCCGGTCACAGTTTCAAGAATCAGTGTTCTAAAAATCTGTGTTCTAAAAATCAATATTCAAAAAATCAGTCTGCAAGCAGGATCAGGACATGCGCCACAGACACGGTTGGGGTTTCACCCTCGTGGAACTGTTGGTGGTAATCGCAATCATAGGCGTTCTGGTGGCGCTCTTGTTGCCTGCGGTGCAGGCGGCCCGTGAAGCGGCGCGGCGCACGCAGTGCGGCAACAATCTCAGGCAGTGCGGGCTGGCAATTCTCAACTACGAGAGCTCAAAATCTCACCTGCCACCAGCCGGCTATAAAAACGCGGTGCCTGGCACGGCCCACACCGGCCATCCCATGGGAGTCAGCCTGCACGGCCTGATTCTGCCCTATGTCGAACAGCAGTCGGTTGGCGACGAACTCAAAGAAGTTCAGCTCTACCAGTTTGTCCCCTCAGAAAGCGTACGAATTCCCATGTTCTTGTGCCCCAGCGCTGAGAAAGAGTCGGTTACTTGGGATCCGGACACTTTCTACTTGCAGCATTACCACCCCGTCCTGGGCGCAATGGGACCCAATCTTTGGACGGGAAACGGCATTTATCCTCGGGTCCGCGGCGAGGGCACCGACTTCCATTACGGCTATTATGCCGTCACCGGCGCTACGATCTTCGACCAGCCCCAGGGGTTCAAGGACATCGTCGACGGTAGCACAAATACCTTTGTGTTGGGAGAAATGTCGTGGGAGGGAGCAGTGCCGCTCGACTCGCTTTGGGCCCGATCCACCTCGGGCGGAAGTGGCAGCACTTTTTCTTATTGCTGCCGCAACCTGCGTTATGGAATCGAAGCTCTGCGGGCAGACCGGACCAACGAAAAGAATAACGCCAGTTTTGGCAGCCCACATCCGGGAGTCTGTCACTTCTTGATGGCCGACGGCTCGCTGCAGCTCTTCTCTCGAGAGACCGACCTCAAAATCCTTCAGGCTCACGCGACTCGTGATGACGGAGAGGTCTCTGGCAATGAGGATTAAGTTGCGCACCTCCCCGATCATCACGGCACTGCTGTTTTGCAACACGTCACTGATTTGCAGTTGGTCACGGGCCGATGGACAGCCAATTCAGATTGGCCTCGACAAGCAACTGCTAGTCGACGATTCTCTCCTCGACACGAAGACCCACGTGACGCGCCGACTGGGACAGGTTACCAAAGCCAACGACGGCCAGCCTTTGAGCTTCACCCGCAAGACAGCGGACGGCCTCTCTGTACCGATCGAGACGTGGCCGCTGTTTGCGTCCGTATACTACGACCGCTCGCGACAGAAGTTTCGCATGTGGCATCGGATATCCTTCGACGATCCGTCGAGGCGGGCGGGTGAGGAGGTGACGGATCAGGAGATTGGCGTCGGGGTCGGCTACCACCGCGGTTACAGCGAATCGGACGACGGTCTGAATTTTGAGTTCGTGGCGGTTTTGGAAGGGCTCACTTCTGGCAGCGACACGAACCTGGTGGTGACCATTGATGAGCACGAAGACGATCCCGATCAGCGCTACAAGATTTGTTACGATGCCGATACCAAGGTGCATGGAACCGCGGTGGCCCATTCGGCCGACGGCATTCACTTCAAGCCGTACAATAATGAACAGCCCGTGACCTACCGCGCTGCGGACTATACGAATCAGATCTATTGGGACCCGAAGGTACAGGCGTACCGTCTGTTGACCCGCACAGACTTCGGCGCGGGCGGCGGTCCGCTGGCTGACAGAGTACAAGTCGACATCAACGGCCATCGCCTGGAAGTGCGGGGAGCCCGGTCGATGCTCAATCCAGACTTTAAGCGCGACCCAACGAACTGGACATTGGAGCGGCACTGGTTATTCGACGGCCAAGCTCAATTATCCAAAGATCGGCCCCCCATCGAGAAACTTCTTGAAGATCCCGATTATCTCAAGCGGGCGGGCGACGAGGCGATCCGGCGCCAGGTCTATTTCATGACCCACTGGGTCTATGAAGGAGTTTACTTCGGGTTGTTGAACGTGCTGGAATGGCCTACCGACGTCAGCGAAGGAACCGAAACTGACCACTTCACGCGACACGAGCGGAGTGTAGAAAACTATTACATCGCCACGAGTCGCGATGCGATCGCCTGGGATTTCGACTGGGTCTACGCCGGCCAGCCACTCGTGCCGCGCGGGCCCGACGGAGCTTGGGACAAAGACATGGTTTTTGCCACCACTCGTATCATCACCCACCAGGACAAACACTGGATTTACTACGGGGGCACCAATGAGCGTCACGGGGCCGCAGAAAAGAACGTCTGGTTTGAGCGCGGCGGAAATATCGGTCTGGCTTGGCTGCGCCTCGACGGTTTTGCTGGGCTCGAGGCAGGCGATCAGGCAGGGGCGATCACTACCAAACCCTTTCGACTGGAGGGAAGTCGACTGGAAATGAACGTCGATGCCTCAAGAAATGGGGCCTCAAGAAATGGGGCCTCAAATCATGGGGCCGTGAATGACGGCATGGTGCGCGTCGAACTGTTGGACGAGTCGGGCCAGCCGATCGACGGATTTGCCGGCAACGATGCTGAGTGGTCCCGCGGCGTGAACGAGCTGCGTTTTCAGCCTCGATGGGCCAACCAAAAGGATCTTTCGACATTGAAAGGCAAAGCAGTACGATTGAAGATACACTTGAAGAATGCCCGGCTCTACGCTTTTCAAGTCGGTGCGTAGTTCGTAGAACCAGTTTTAAAACCCGAATTCGGTGCATAATCCTCGAGGATTTCGACCCCGTGTGGTAGTTTTGAAATGGGTTCTCGTTAATCCCTATCACCCTGAGTTTGTTTGTGTTTGAACAGCCCCCTTATCTCCGTGCTCTCTCTGGCAGAATCTGCGCGAACTTTGCGTTGATGCGGAGGACTTCGGGGATGCTGCTGCTAGCGATCGGAGTGCTGCTGCACGCCGGTGACGCTTGTGTCGAGGCGCAGTCGCTCACGCATCTGCCCTTCTGGACTCCAAACGATATGCTTGGCATCGTGGGTACACTCGATTTCGGCGCGGAAGTGCCGCAATCCTATACCTCCACCAGTGGGTGGCCTGGCACGCACTACGCGACCTCGGTTCCGATCGACCCCACCAACTCCTGGGCCTACAGCTGGACGATTGACAACTGGGCAACTCCCGCCCAGCGCACTTTTCGGGTCACACGCACTCAAACGAGCGACTTCCAGTCGTTCAACAACACAGAAACCGTGTTTTCTGCACTGCAGCCCAGTGCACAAGGTTTCGCCAACATTGTGCAGCGACCGACCGACGGAAACTTGTTTGCTTTTTCCTGGGCCTCGGCGCCAACGGGGTCCTTGGGCAACCTCGATGTATGGCAGAGCGACGCCAACGGCGCCAACTGGCAATCGTTGGGCACCGCCTACAACGGGCACGACGCCATGAATATCATCTGGCATCCCGGGTTGGGGAAGTTTCTCAATTACCAGACCCACCTCAAACCGTGGCCCGAAAAAGATCCAGACGACAACTTGCCCAATCTGCGGCGGGTGATCGAATTTCGCACTTCGACCGACGGTGTGAACTGGCAGCAGATTTCGCCGGAATTTCTGGGCGGCGAAACCTACTGGGAGCCCGACGCGTTGGACCACGAGGACATGGAGTTCTACCGGGTTGCGACTTTTCCCACCATGGGGCGGTACGCAATGCAGTTGTTGAATTACAAGGCCGATCCGAACAACCCGGGGCAACACTCGCAGATCCGCTATAAGACCGAATGGGCGATCAGCAATGACGGGTTGAACTGGGAGCGCCCATTTCGCGACATCGATACCGAAGAAAACACAGGCTGGACTCCGGTCCAGGGACCGATGCTCGCGCCGCAAGGGCTGCTGTTCAATCACAGTGGCGACTTTGCCAACATGCCTGACGACCGCATTTTCCATGTGTCGAGCACCAGCGACGCGCAGTTCACGACACTGCCCCTGACCATTCCGGCCACCGGCTTGTACCTCAACGCCAATGTTTCGGGCTCTGCCTATGTGCGGGCGGAATTGCTCGACGGATCTGGCCAGGTTATTCCCGGCTACGAAAATAGCAACCTGTTGATTCAAAACCAGGACACCAAGAACCTCCTGCTCACTTGGAATGGAGACGATGCTCACCAGTTGGCGGGGCAAACGGCCAAGCTGAGGATCTTCATGCGCGACGCCAAAATTTACGACGTCCATTACGGGGGCGGCCCGGGAAGTTTTGATCCGATGTCCATTGGTTACTGGCGATTTGAGGAGACCCAGGGGACAACAGCCGTCGACTCGGGAGTCCTGCCGTTGTACAACGGGCCCCTGCTAGGGGGTGCTGCGACGAGCGCGACCTCGGTTCCCGGGGCGACGATTCCGTGGACTGGCGAGTCCAATCTGAGGTCGATGGAGTTTGACGGCATCAATGGCACCGCGGTGTCGTGGGACGCACTCGGTTCGGCAGCGCTCGACGTCGGCACCACTGACTTTACTCTGGAAGCCTGGATCGCGCCGCGCAACGCGGACAATTTCGGCTTGATTGCGGGCAAGCTGGTTTCTGGGGCGTTCAGCGACCACGGCTACGATCTGCACGTCAGGCCCACCGGAGAGCAGCCAGGCGCCTCAACCTACGTGATCAAGTTCGAGGCCCGCGATCCCGACGGCGGCGGCGCCGGAGGAGGCGCCGGTTTTTCGATCGTGAGCGGGGACTTGCCTTTTGACCAGTGGCTTCACGTTGCCGGCGTGCGAGACGGCAACGAGTTGCGACTTTATTTGGATGGGCAACTGGCAGGAACGGCCCCCTTGTCGGGAATCGCCGATTTCGGCAGCCTGCAAACGTTTGCCGTCGGTGGCGGCAAGCAGGGCGCCGGCAGCTTCGAGCGAGCTTTTGACGGCTACATCGACGAAGTGCGACTTACCATGCAGGCGCTTACCCAGGACCATTTACTCAACGCCGCCCAGTTGGTCTCGATGGATGCCGATTTCAACGACGACAGCCTGGTCGATGGGCATGACTTCATGATTTGGCAAAGAAATTTCAACGACTACTCGGGCAGTGCGACGAATGCCGACGGAGATGCCAACGGGGACGGCTATGTCGATGGGGCCGATGTCGATGTTTGGCAAGATCAATTCGGCGGCGCCGGCGGTGCAAGCGCGGCAGCACTCGCCGTTCCGGAGCCGTCGTCGGGACTCCTGTGGTTCGGCGCTATGGTCATCCTGAGGGCGCCTAGGCGACCGAAGGATGAATGCCGCTCCTCACCAAGAGCAAGTGGGACAAAGATACTGCGGGTCGCGGAGGTCCCCTGGCAATGAATTCGGAGCGCAGATTCATCACGTCAACGAGCTGCGTGCCGGTCTGGTTGCTGCTCCTATTCTTGTCTTGCGTTGCGCAAGCCGTGGCCCAGCCCCATTGGCGAAACACCGGCGATGTCTTTCCCGAGACGACCACTCAGGTTCGCTCCATGATCGTTCGTCAAGGACAGCTCTTCGTCGGTCTGAGTGGAGTGGTCCCGCGCAGTGCTCAAATCTGGAAGTTGACCGAAGCGGGCTGGGCCAAGCATCTCGAGTTCGAACCATGGAAGGTGGCTGTCCTTCAGACCGACGACCAGGGACGCCTCTTCGTAGGGATGGGCTCGCCTCACAGTGCCGAGAAGGGGGGGGCCGGCGAAGCGGAGTTCCGCGCTTACGATGCCAGTGATCGCCTCATCACTAAAAAATCGTTCGAAAACATGGATGTCATCTACTCGATGGCCTGGTACCAGGGCAAGCTGCACGTGGGAACCTTTGCCGAGGACATTCCCGGTTCGGCAGAAATCTGGCGCTACGACGAGCCCGGCTGGACGCAGATCGCCGGTGCGGGCATTCGCGGTTGGCCCACGGGCAACACGTATGCCGGCCTCTATGAAATGCATGTGCACAAGGGGCAGCTCTACGCGGCTACCTTCAGCCGCACCCGAGGAGACGGCGACGTGTTGAAGCTGACACCCGAAGGCTGGAAGAACATCAACGCGCCTGAAACCATTATTGCAATCGCCTTTATTACCTACCGGGACAAACTGGTAGCGGCTTTTTCGAATTTCCACGGGAACCTGGCCAACCCTGTTTTTACTCTCCATCCGGACGGGACCTGGCAGCCGTTGGGAACGGCTCCTGCCGAATGGAAAGACGCCCACATTCACAACTACTTCACCCTAGTCGGTGACGATTTGTACGTCGGTGTGGGCGGACAGGCCGGAACTTTATCGGTCTGGAAGTTTGATGGGGCGACCTGGTCGAAAGTCGCCGGCGATGGCGTGTACGGTTCCTGGCAAGACCCGTTGGCCGAGGCGAGCTCGCACGAGTGGGTGTATCGAATGATTGTTTACCAAGGGAAGCTTTATGTGGGGCTTGCGGGTGATGTGAGTAGCTTGGGGCAGGTTTGGGAGATGACGCCGTGAGGGCCCTTGGGTATTTGATTCATCGGCTCCCCCCCGGCCCGTCGCCAGAAAGCCGAATGTCGATCACATTTGCCCCGTCAACCACCTCATAGCGCAACCCCGACGTCTCCGGGTCGCCGTACGCCTCGGGGATCAGCGAAGGACCATAGCGGGGAACCAGCGGTGCGCCTTCTGACTCGCCTTCGAGCCGTGGGCGTGCCTGGACGGCAACCTTGTGGGGGCCCAGAATGGCGCCGTCAGCCTCTTCGTACGTCCCCAATTCGTAGGAGCCACCCTCGCGAATCGTGGCGCTGGCCAACCGGCCGTTTTCTGGCGTGAAAACTACGTTGCCCATCTCCAAAGCTTTTCCGTCGAGTGTCACAATTCCGCGAACTGGAGCCGTCTGCTGACGGTCACTGGGGGTACACCCCGTGGATAAGAGACTGGCAGCAAGCAGGGCGGCCAAATCCAGCAGCGAGGAAATTCTCATCGATCGAAACATCTTGGCCCCGCAAAAATCTTGACAAATCTTAAAAAAACTTGACAGAGAGGATTATCCCTAATACAACTGTAAATACCATGCAATTGCGGCAATGCCAAGTGCCAGTTCTTTTTTAGGAGTCGGTGTCTTTTTAAGTGTCAATCTTTCTGACTTTCTGAGTGTCAATCTTTTTTTATGTGGGGGTGATCTAATGAAGCAAATGAACCTGAAAACTCTAGCT
>Ga0115002_10010204_pt1 | contig 10133 bp, 7 predicted proteins | sample ArcticOcean_MG_C_8_FD_89576 | JGI IMG/M metagenome (GOLD analysis project Ga0115002, IMG submission 89576) | Marine microbial communities from western Arctic Ocean - ArcticOcean_MG_CB11_86 | ecosystem: Environmental > Aquatic > Marine > Oceanic | place: Arctic Ocean: Canada Basin | collected... | reverse complement strand
TCGCGGAGCAGGTGTAGGGCACTGCGATAACATCGCAGCCAGACCCACGGCTGTAACACCGGCGATCGCCCACAACGCGCCTCGCACTGCACCAAAATCCCACAAAACCGGTTGCGTTCGCCCCGGATTACGGCGTAAGACTGTAGGGTTCCTGCGTCGGATTCTTGGGTTTAATTCGTTGTTAACCCGGATTTGCGATGCTTCGATGCGAGCGGCAGGGCATAAATTGTTGGTTTAATTGAATTTATTGAGATGACGCAGGGGAGTCACATAGACCAATCGTTGGTCCCGCAGCGCGCGCACGCGACTGCGATCCTCCTGCTATGCGCAGCCAGCGGCACGCTCCTTCGACTTAGGTGCCCCTGACCGGTACGCGGCCTGTAGTAAATATACCAGGCGCACACGGTTCAGGGGACTGAAACACCTAAGCCATTCACACGAAGGAACCAGTGCCATGAGCTCTCCAAACAAGACAACTTCCAGCGAGTCAGTGACGTCGACGGACGACCCTAATCGCGTCCTGATCTTCGACACCACGCTGCGCGATGGCGAGCAATCGCCGGGTGCGGCGATGAATCTCGATGAGAAAATCTGCATCGCCGAGGTGCTCGAAGAAATGGGCGTCGATGTAATCGAGGCGGGATTTCCGATCTCGTCGAATGGTGACTTCGAGGCGGTCAACGAGATTGCCAAGCTGGTCAAAGATTCGATCGTGTGTGGGCTGTCGCGCTCGGCGCTCAGCGATATCGACGCTGCCGCCGAGGCGGTGAAGCCAGCCCGTCAGCCGCGTATCCACACCTTCCTCGCGACCAGCGAGCTGCATATGAAGTACAAGCTGCGGATGACGCAGGACGATGTGCATGACGCGGTAATCGCCAGCGTGAGCCATGCCCGCAACTACGTCGACGATGTCGAATGGAGTTGCGAAGACGGCACTCGCTCGGAGCACGACTTCCTATGCATGCTGGTCGAAAGCGCGATCAAAGCTGGGGCGAGCACGATCAACATTCCCGATACGGTGGGTTACACCATTCCGTCGGAATATTTCGCGTTGATCACGATGTTGCGCAATCGCGTGCCCAACATCGATAAGGCCCGCCTGTCGACCCACTGTCACAACGATCTGGGTCTCGCGGTCGCCAATTCGCTGGCCGCGGTTGAAGCCGGCGCCCGCCAGGTTGAATGCACGGTGAACGGCATCGGCGAACGTGCCGGTAACGCGGCGATGGAAGAGATCGTAATGGCGTTGCGCACGCGGCGCGATGCCATGCCCTACACCACCGGGATCAAAACCGAGGTGATCACCCGGGCATCAAAGCTAGTCTCGACCGTTTCTGGCATGTCGGTCCAGAACAACAAGGCAATCGTCGGCGCCAACGCGTTCGCCCACGAGTCGGGCATCCACCAGGATGGGGTTCTCAAACACGCCGGCACCTACGAGATCATGACGCCCGAATCGGTTGGGCTCACTGAATCGAAAATTGTGCTCGGCAAGCTCAGCGGCAAGCATGCGTTCAAGCAGAAGTTGCTGGAACTAGGCTATGAGCTCGGCGACAATGCGCTCATGGATGCGTTCCGCCGGTTCAAGGACCTGGCCGACAAGAAACGCGACATTTTCGATGAGGATTTGATTGCATTGGTCGACGATGAGATCGTCAGCGCCAACGACCGCATCCGCTTCGTATCGATGGAGATTGTCTGCGGTAGCCGGGGTCCGCAGCGGGCGGATCTCGAACTAGAGATCGATGGTGTGACAAAACGCACCGAGGCGACCGGTGACGGTCCGATCGATGCGGCGTTCAAGGCCGTCAAAGCGCTATTTCCGCATGAAGCGAGCCTGCAACTCTACCAGGTTAATGCGGTCACTGAAGGCACCGATGCCCAAGCCGGGGTAACCGTTCGTCTCGAGGAGAACGGGCGCTCCGTCAACGGGCAGGGCGCTGATACCGATACCCTCGTCGCGTCGACGCGGGCCTATATCAACGCGCTCAATAAATTGCTGGTAAAGCGAGAAAAGGCGGCGCCGGCGGCGCTGCAAGCGGTATAAAACAAAAAACCGGGGCGCGGGCCCAAAGCAGGGCCCGTGACCACCGGACGATATCAGGGGGGATGTACCGGAGCTTCGGGATAGCGGAGCGGCCGCCGTCCTTCAACCGCTTGAGGTAGAGACAGAATGTTCTCGAAAGTCCTTGGAATGATGTCGGCCGATATGGCCATCGATCTCGGTACCGCCAACACCTTGGTGTACGTGAAGGGGCGGGGAATCGTCTTGAACGAGCCGTCGGTGGTAGCGATCGTTAACACGCGCAACAAGAGCCAGGTGCTCGCTGTCGGCGAAGAAGCCAAACAGATGCTTGGCCGAACACCCGGCAATATTGAAGCAATTCGTCCGCTTCGCGACGGTGTCATCGCCGACTTCGAAGTTGCCGAGGAAATGATCAAGCACTTCATACGCAAAGTGCATAACCGGCGTAGCTTTGCGAGCCCGCAGGTGATCGTCTGCGTTCCGTCGGGGTCGACGGCGGTGGAACGACGGGCGATTCAGGAATCGGCCGAAAGCGCCGGTGCGCGGCGGGTATTCTTAATTGAGGAGCCGATGGCAGCCGCGATCGGCGCTGGACTGCCGGTTACCGAACCCACCGGATCGATGGTTGTCGACATCGGCGGCGGCACGACCGAAGTGGCTGTTCTATCGTTGGGCGGTATCGTCTACGCCCGCTCGGTGCGGGTCGGCGGCGACAAGATGGATGAAGCGATCATTGGCTATATCCGCCGCAGTCACAACCTGCTGGTTGGCGAAGCTAGCTCCGAACGCATTAAGAAATCAATTGGCACTGCCTGCCCGCCGGAAGACGGCAACGGCGAACTCATCGAGATCAAGGGACGCGATCTGATGAACGGCGTGCCCAAGGAACTCGTCATCAATCAGCGCCAGATCGCCGAAAGCCTGGCCGAGCCGGTCGGCGCGATCATCGACGCGGTCAAGGTGGCGCTCGAGCACACCGCCCCGGAACTTGCGGCCGATATCGTCGATAAGGGCATTGTGCTGACCGGTGGCGGCGCGCTGCTTGGAAATCTCGATCTTGTGCTGCGCCATGCGACCGGGCTGCCTGTTTCAATAGCCGACGAGCCGCTCACCAGCGTTGCCCGCGGTGCCGGACGCGCGCTCGAAGAGATAAAAACCCTGAGCAACGTGCTCTCCCACTACGATTGAGCAACGCGCTAGCCCGAGGCGTCGACCTGTGTCGCGAAACAAAAGAACGCGTCAATTTCGATTGACTGGTCCATCCGAGCCGATCTTGAAACAGGTTGGGGGTTAAGACGTATGGTTGGCTCGCGCGATCGCGTAGTGCGGCTGGCGCTGCCCGTACGGGTACTGGCGCAGCGCTTCGCGTTTGGCATCCTGGTGGTTGGCGCGTTTTTACTGATGCTACTGGGCAAGGCCGATTCGGTACTTACCGAGCGCTTGCGCTACGTGGTCAACGATGCGCTCGCACCCGTGATGGCGGTCCTTTCACAGCCGATCGCGTCGATCAATCACGGCATCCAAACGGTCGACGATTTTCTTTATGTCTATTCCGAGAACACGCGATTGCGGCAGGAGAACGAACGTCTGCTGCAGTGGCAAAACGCGGCCCGCCAACTCGAACAACAGAACGCTGCCTATCGTTCACTGCTGAACGCCAAGATCGATCCGCGCATCACGTTCGTTTCGGCCCGAGTGATCGTCGATGCCGGCGGACCGTTTGTGCGAACCCTGATCATCAACGCCGGCGGACGCGATGGCGTAACCAAGGGGCAGGCGGCAATCAGCGAAGTCGGATTGGTCGGACACATAGTCGAAACCGGCGAACGGGCATCACGTTTACTGCTGCTCACCGATCTCAACTCGCGCATTCCAGTCGTCGTCGCGACAACGCGGGCGCGAGCCATTCTCGCCGGTAACAATACCAACCGACCGCAGCTTCAGTTTCTTGCCGATAGCGTCCCGCTGCAGTTGGGTGATCGTATCGTCACGTCCGGCCACGGCGGTGTGTTTCCCGCGGGGATCCCGATCGGAATTGTCACGTTGGTCAGCCAACGCGGCGCTGAGGTGGAATTGTTTGCCGACTTCAACCGGCTCGAATATGTCAGCGTGGTGCGCTACCAAGCGCCGCGGCTGTACGAAGATGACAGTACGCTCGGTCCCCTCGGCGCGGCCGCCCAATGAACGACCGTATCGTGCCTACGGCCCAGCGTCTGTCGCGCGCGACGGTGCCGTTCGTACTGTGCCTGGTGCTTGTGCTGATTGCCGCGTTACCGCTGACGATCCCTTATATTGGATCAGTGACACCGATGTTTGCGCTGATGGCGGTGTTTTACTGGTGTATCTACCGGCCGGATTATCTGCCGCCCTACGCAATTTTCATGGTCGGTGTATTGTATGACGTGCTGGGCGGCGGACCGCTCGGGCTGACGGCGTTGCTCCTGTTACTGGTGCACGCGTTCATTGTTCCCCAGCGCCGGGTGTTCCACGGCAAGAGCTTCTTCGTGGAGTGGTTAGGTTTTGCAATTGTCGTGCTCGGCCTCAGCGTGATCGGCTGGCTGGCTGCATCGATCTATTATGTGATCCCGATGCAGCCGATGCCGGTGATTGGCCAGGCTGGACTGACCATCTCGTTCTACCCTTGCATCGCCTGGATGATCAGTCAGATCCACCGGCGCCTGGTGCGGCTGGAAGTGACTTAACGGTATCGCGTGACCAATCGCGGCTTAGATACGACTCATGCGCAAAGAAGGTGACCGCGAAAAAATCTTTACCCGCCGTGCCCTCATGCTCGGTGGCGGCCAGCTCGCCTTGTTCGGTGTGCTGGCCTCGCGGATGTACTACCTGCAGGTTATCGAATCCGACCAGTACAAGATGCTGGCTGATGAAAACCGCATCAATCTAAGACTGTTGCCGCCGCTACGGGGGCGCATTATCGATCGCTTCGGCGCCGAACTCGCCAATAACGAGCGCAATTACCGCGTCGTGCTCATTCCCGAGCAAACCGAGGATGTCGAAAGGACGTTGGCCCGTCTTTCCGAACTGATCCCCATTCCGATCCACGAACGACGGCGTATCCTTCGCAACAGCAAACGCATGCGTAGTTTCGTACCGATCAGCGTGACTGAAAACCTTACCTGGGAGCAATTCTCACGGATCAATGTCGCGTCCCCCGACTTGCCGGGTATTCAGCCCGATGTGGGTGAGAAGCGCTTCTATCCCTACGGCGAGGCGTTTGCCCATGTCGTTGGCTATGTCGCGCCGGTTTCGGAAGAAGAACTTACCAACGACCCGGTACTGCAGCTTCCCGGCTTTCGCATCGGCAAGAGCGGCATCGAAAAAACCCGGGACTTGGAGTTGCGGGGTTCGGCTGGCAACAGCCGGGTCGAGGTCAACGCCTATGGTCGTGTGATTCGTGAATTGGCACGGCGCGACGGTCAGATCGGCCGCGATGTCCGTCTCACTATCGATGCCAAGCTGCAGCATTTTGCGATTGAGCAGTTTGGCGACGAGAGCGGTGCCTGCGTGGTCATGGACATCCACGGTGGCGAAGTGCTGGCGCTGGTTTCGAATCCAGCGTTCGAACCCAACGCTTTCAACATCGGGCTCTCGCGCAACGAGTGGCAGAGCCTGGTGAATAATCCGCGCAAACCGTTGACCAACAAAGCGATCGGCGGCCAGTATCCACCCGGTTCGACGTTTAAGATGGTGGTCGCCCAGGCGGCACTCGAAGCCGGCGCGATTGGCTTCGATCACACCGTTTTCTGCCCCGGCCATATGACTCTTGGCGATCGCCGCTTCCATTGTTGGAAGCGTGGCGGGCACGGCAAAATGAGTCTCAACAGCGCGATCATGCAGTCGTGCGACGTGTTCTTCTTCGACATTGCTAAACGCGTCGGCGTCGATCCGATTGCCGCGATGGCGCGTCGCTTCGGGTTCGGCGAAGTACTAGGCCTTGAGATCGGCGGCGAGAAAGCGGGCCTGATACCCACCAAGGACTGGAAGTTGGCGGTGACTGGTGTGGCCTGGCAGAAGGGCGAAACGCTCAATACCGGCATCGGCCAAGGCTTCGTGTCGGCTACGCCGCTGCAAATGTGCGTAATGGCGGCCCGGCTCGGGGGCGGCGGCAAGGCGGTGGTGCCGCGCCTCATCAAGGACGCAGAGGCTGTGGCGGCTAAAGGCACCACCACAGGCGTGGGTGCGGACTCCGGCTTTGCCTCGCTGGGAATGTCGGAACCAGCGCTGCGAGCGATCCGCGACGCTATGCACGCGGTTAGCAACACCCCGCGCGGCACCGCTTATCGCTCGCGCATCAAGGACCAGGAATTCGCGTTGGCCGGTAAGACCGGAACCTCCCAGGTGCGGCGGATCACCAAGGCGGACCGTTTGTCCGGAAAATATAAAAACAAGGACAAGCCGAGGGAGGAGCGCGACCACGCGATTTTCGTCGCCTACGCCCCCAGCCATGCGCCGCGCTACGCCATTTCTGTGGTGGTCGAACATGGCGGCTCGGGTTCAAAAGCGGCGGCGCCGATCGCGCGCGACGTCCTGCTTTACGCCCAACGGCGCAATCCGTTGGCTGCTAGACCCAACGATGATATTGCGGTTTTGACGACTAAATCGGCGGGCGGCTGAATGGCAACCCAAGAGGGCTCGCTCCATAGCGGCTTTGCATTTCGCCCGGTCGAGTTGACCTTTGGCCAGAAGATTTGGTCGATCAACTGGGCTCTGTTGCTGATCATATTGGTAATAGCCGCGATCGGCTTTCTGACACTGTATTCGACGGCCGGTGGCACCAGCGATACCTGGGTGCTGCGCCAGTTGATCCGCTTTGGCATCGGCATAGTGGCGATGTTCGTGGTGGCGTCGATCGACCTACGACTCTGGTATCGCTTCGCCTATGCCGGATATTTGGGCGCGCTTGGCTTGCTCGGTGTGGTCGAGGTGTTGGGTACGGTCGAGATGGGCGCCCAACGCTGGGTCGATGTCGGTGTGTTCAATCTGCAGCCCTCGGAGATCATGAAGCTGGCCCTGGTGTTGGCCCTGGCGCGATATTTTCATGGCCGCACTGAAGAAGAAGTCGGCCTCATCCGCTGGCTGTTTACCCCGCTGCTGATGATCGCGGTGCCAGTCGCGCTGGTGCTGCGCCAACCCGATCTCGGCACTGCCATTCTGATTGTGTTGGGCAGTTTGGCGATCCTGTTCCTGGCCGGGGTGCGGATCTGGAAATTTGCCTTTGCCGGTGTCGCTGCTGCCGGCGCGCTACCGCTGATTTGGGGCTATCTGCACGACTATCAGAAGATCCGGGTGCTGACCTTCTTCGATCCCGAGCGCGATCCGCTCGGTGCCGGCTACCACATAATTCAATCAAAAATCGCGCTGGGGTCGGGCGGGCTGATCGGCAAGGGTTTCATGCAGGGCACTCAGAGCCATCTCAACTTCCTGCCGGAAAAGCACACCGACTTTATTTTCACCGTATTTGCCGAGGAGTTCGGCCTGTTCGGTGGTTTGACTCTGCTATTGCTCTACGCGCTGGTGATTGCGACGGGCTTCATCATCGCCCTGCGAGCGCGCAATCAGTTTGGCCGTCTGCTCGGGCTTGGCGTTACCGTGACGTTCTTTATCTACGCGTTTATCAACATCGCGATGGTGATGGGGTTGATCCCTGTGGTCGGCGTACCGCTGCCGCTGATCTCCTATGGCGGTACCGCGATGGTGACCATCCTTGCCGGCTTCGGGTTGTTGATGAACGTGCACATCCACCGCGAGGTGCGCATCCCGCGCCGGCCTGGTTCGGTTGAGACGTAGGGAAGCAGCCCCTGCGGACGTGACTCAAGTCCTACGATGGAGAGCGATTGCGACCGTAGGTTTCGACCGTGAACAGCATTGCCACAAAGGTAAGCGCCATCAGGATCGGGTAGACCAGCAGCGCATTGACGTAGGCACTTCTCGAATAGATGCGCACGCCATTGTCAATTTCGTCGGTCCATTGCCAATCGAGTACCAAGCCGATCGCCGGCTGCAGCACGATCGCGCCGAGCATGGGAGCGAGGTTGATCACGCCGGTGACCGCACCGCGCATCTCGACGCGAGTAAGTTCAACGCCAATCGCATAGGGCAGCGTGAGCACGCCACTGGTCAGCCCGATCGCCAGGAACAGCCCATAATAGGCCGGTGTCGGCAGCGGTGGTGCGAACAGCACCACGAGCCAAATAGCCAACAGCACCAGCGGGCTCGCGAGGATGAACGGACGCCGCGCGCCAACCCGATCTGAGAGCCAGCCGACAAACGGCGCCCCGAATGCCAAGCCGATCATCACCATCGAGGTGCCGAGGCCGGCGGCGGCGCGGCTGAGGCCCTGCACCTGCACGAGATAGGGCACGCCCCAAAGGATGACGAACGATAGCATCGGCGCCGACAAGGTGGAGCAGAAAAACGCCGCCAGCCAGATCTGGCGCTGTTTCGCGAGCAGCACCAGGGTCGTCATAAACGGCGGCGCGCGATGTTCGCCGGCCTCTGATACTGCGGCGCCGTTTATGGTCGGCGCGCGGGTGACGATCCAAATCAGGCCGGCAAAAGCAACCCCGACGGCGCTGCCGGCAAAGAGCAGGTTGCGCCAACCGATCGCCTCAACCAGCAGCCCAAGCGGCGCCTGGCCGCCGATCGCGCCGAGCATCCCGATTGACATGGTAAGCCCACTGACCAGGCCGAATCGTTCCGGCGGCAGCCAGCGGTTGGCCAGCATCAGGGTGCTAATAAAGGCGACCCCGGTGCCGACGCCGAGTAACAGGCGCCCGGCATAAGCCTGCGGGAGACCGTTGGCGAGGCCGAATATCAGGCTGCCGGCTGCACACACCAGCGCCGCTAGCGTCAGCAGAACACGCGGCCCGAAGCGGTCGATCAGCAGCCCGACCGGCACTTGCATCGCCGCGTAGGTGTAGAAGTAGCTAACCGCGAGGCCGCCTAGCGCCGCGCCGCCTAGCGCAAAATCACGCATCAGGTAGTCGTACATCACAGAGGGCGCGATGCGCTGGGCAAAGCCGTAAGCGAAGAAGGCAGCTGCGGTTCCCCACACAATCCAGCCGTAATAGGGCCCAATCGCTGGCGCGGTGGATGTCTGGGATGCGGGTGGGTGGGCGGGGGTCATCGACGCAGTGAACATAAATGCCGGCGGTGCGGGCCGACCCGCGATTTTCTAGTCTACGTCATCTGGCTGCGAGCAGCCTACGCCCGCGTGCGCCTGCGGTCGGTCGACGCGACCGCTGACGCCCATGGCATCACGCGATCGAGGGAGGCCTAGTTTGGCGTGTCGTCGGGTGGGCGCGCGATTTATACAGACCGGGGCTACGCAAAGCCGTTGACGACGCGGGCCCGCCCACCTAAAACGCAACCCAGGCGGGCGATTAGCTCAGTTGGTAGAGCAGCTGACTCTTAATCAGCGGGTCGTAGGTTCGAATCCTACATCGCCCACCAATCTTTTCAATGGGTTAGCTCCTAGTTCGAGCTAGCTCATTTTCATTCTTAGGCTCTAACTGAACAATAACCGAACAAAGTTGCTCGGAATCTAGGGTGTATTTGAGGGTTTAGGGCACCAGTTGCCACCCGGTCTGGATGGCTGAGAACCCAGATGAACAAAAAATAAGAAGATATATTTCTACTGGGGGCAGGCATGGGCCACCCGGCTAGCCCCGGTATATATACGACCGGGTGAGAAAATTTTAGTGGTGTGAGGCCCGATCCCGCCCCACCAATAATCCGTCAGACAAAAAAACAGGGAGCAGTCCGGTACCAGACCACTCCCATTGGCAGACTACTCGGGACCGCCGTCTGCCATAGCGGTTAGGGAGGCATGTTGAGAGTGCTCCTGAAAAGCAGCAGGAAAGTGGACCAATTAAGGTTTTTTCAGGGCGAGAGAGAAACTTGCGATGGGGCAGGCATGGGCCACCCGGCTGCCCCCTGTAGATATACGACCGAGTGAGAAAAATTTAGTGGTGTGAGGCCTGATCTCCCCTCATCAAGTCTCTGCCAAACAGAAACAGGGAGCAGCCCGGTACCGGACTACTCCGATTGGCAGACTACTCGGGACCGCCGTCTGCCATAGCGGTTA
>Ga0115002_10010203_pt1 | contig 10133 bp, 9 predicted proteins | sample ArcticOcean_MG_C_8_FD_89576 | JGI IMG/M metagenome (GOLD analysis project Ga0115002, IMG submission 89576) | Marine microbial communities from western Arctic Ocean - ArcticOcean_MG_CB11_86 | ecosystem: Environmental > Aquatic > Marine > Oceanic | place: Arctic Ocean: Canada Basin | collected... | reverse complement strand
ATGCTTCCCCGAGTCACTCCACCAGTCCCTCAACCCGAATCAGACTTTTATTGGGAAAAATGCAAACTTCACGAATTATGGATCAAGACTTGTGAAGACTGTAGCACTTCATATTTCTACCCACGCGACATTTGCCCTGGTTGTTTCTCTAGGAACACGTCCTGGATTCAAGCCTCAGGGAACGGGATAATACATGCCTTTACAATTGTCTACCGTGCTCCAACGCCTCAATTCCAAGACAGAGTTCCTTTTGTTGTAGCTGTCGTAGAGCTAGACGAAGGACCCAAAATACCCACTAACATTATCGACATTGAACCTGATCCAAAAGTTGTTAAAATCGGAACTAGAGTTACGGTCGAATTCGAGGATTTAAATGATGAGATTAGCCTACCTATGTTCAAACCGTTATAAAACTAAAAGGATTAATATATGACTAGTTCTAGAGATGTAATGAAAGAAATAAGCTTCAAATTGGCAGAACTTACCGACGAAACTCTTTTCGGTGACATTTGGGAAAGGCCCGAATTGTCGAAACGAGACAGAAGTTTGATTACGGTGGCTGTCCTCCAGGCTTTATATAGAACTGGGCAATTACCAGGCCATTTGAATAGAGCATTGGAGAATGGAGTTACAAAGGAAGAATTAGGAGAATTAATAACTCACGTAGCTTTTTATGCAGGATGGCCTACAGCAGCCAATGTAGTTCCAATCGCTAAAGAGGTGTTTGATGGCAGAGGGCAATAGTTAAAATGCCTGCTGTAATTTAAACTACCCTTCGTAACCCATACGGAGGTTTTGCAATGCCCAAGATGAGAGGATCCCAATTTATAGCTAAGACCCTGAAAACCTACGGGGTCACCCATGTTTTTTTGGTGCCTGTTATTCTGCGTGAAACAATGAGCGAATTAGAGGATATCGGTATCCAACATATTGTTACTCACAGTGAAAAGGCTGCCGCTTATATGGCCGACGGGTACGCTAGAATGAAACAGGCGCCTGGTATCTGCATGGCACAATCGGTTGGAGCAGCAAATTTAGCCGCAGGGCTGCAGGATGCTTACTTAGGAATGTCTCCTGTCATAGCAATCACGGGCCATAGTCCGTTTTCTAATTTACACCGGAACACCTATCAGGAAATCAGCCACATCCAACCATTTGATGCAATTACAAAATACAGCGTTCATGTAGAAACACCAGACCAATTGCCGCTATACCTCAGACAGGCATTCCGAGAATCTATTTCTGGAACATCATTGCCAGTCCATTTAGATTTACAAGGTATCAGGGGCGAATACATTGAGGAATTTGATCTTGACGCAGAAATCATCGCAGAGCCTGATTTCACACAAAGACCTTCATTTAGACCAGAACCAGAAATAGATAGAATATTGAATGTTATTAAAATGATTTCTGAATCCAGCCGGCCCGTAATTATCGCCGGGGGAGGAGTATCTTATTCCAAAGCTCAAAAAGAATTAGTGGAATTCGCAGAACTTATGTCTATCCCGATAGCAACTTCTATGAATGCCAAGGGTGTTATTGACGAAACTCACAACCTTTCTCTTGGTGTATGCGGCACCTATTCCAGAGAATCAGCGAACCGAGCTGTGGCTGAGGCTGACCTTGTGATTTTCTTAGGTAGCCAAACTGGAAGCCAGGTGACTCATTTTTGGCAAATACCTCCACAAGGAACTCGTGTAATCCAAATAGACACTAATCCTTCAGAAATAGGCCGAAATTACCCTGGTACCTACGGTGTTCTTTCAGATGTCAGGGCGGCTCTCAGGAAATTAATTGAACTAGTAGAACCAATTTCGAGAAAAGAATGGAATAAACGGACATCTTCGATCGCGGACACTTGGAGGAACGAAGTATCTGAACTGTCAAATTCCAAAAACATACCAATTCTACCCGAAGCGTTATGCCAAAGCATCAACAAAACCCTACCACCAAACGGAGTTGTGGTTGCCGACACAGGGCACGCAGGTATCTGGACGGCATCGATGATGGATCTAGATGGGAATGACCAAAAATTCCTTAGAGCCGCAGGTTCACTTGGATGGGGATTCCCTGCAGCACTGGGAGCTAAATGCGCTGCGCCAGAGCGCGCAGTAGTGTGTTTTACTGGTGATGGCGGCTTTTGGTATCATATTAGCGAATTAGAGACCGCAGTTCGCTACGGCATCAATACAATAACAGTAGTTAACAACAATAAGGCATTAAGCCAAAACCGCAGAGGTGACGAAGTCACTTATTCTCGATTTGGTAAAGACGGAGGATCTTTGTCCGATTTCAGTGACATCGATTTTTCCAAAGTGGCTGAATCAATGGGAGCTGTAGGGTTCAGGGTCACCGACCCTGCTCAACTTGATGACACCATCAATAAGGCACTGGAATTAAATCAACCAGTTGTTATAGATGTAGTCACAGACGTAGAGCAGATGGCTCCTGCCCCATGGATTCCTTAAAACATCTGACGTAACTCTTCAATAAATCGTTTTGCCAGGACATAATCCCGAGTGCCGGTTGAGTTGAATGGAGGTATCACGTAAAACTCTTTAATTCCTATTCGTCTGCAATCCTTCATAAGTGCATGCAAATAGGTTAGATTATTTCCATAGAGAGAAACTAATTTCATAACTTCAGAAGGCACATCACGAAAACACAAACTCCCTGGACTTAACAATGGAATTCCATAATACAGTGGTATCGAGATTTTTTCTTGGAATTTGTCAAAATATACAGAATGCAATAATTCAATTTCAGTTGCCGAAAAAATTGGTTGCGTAATTATAAAATCTGCCCCTGCTGCAATTTTATTGTAAAGACTGATGGCGAGATTCTCATCAATGATCTGTAAGTCAAGAACCGCTCCTATGGAAAATCTAATAGAGTTAGGTAAGGATTTACCTGAAAATGATATACCTTCTCTTAATTTCTTAATTGACTTAATAACTTCCGTAGATTTCGTTGGGACAGGAAAATACATATTTTTATTGTGCTTTCCTTTGTCTCCTTCAAGGACAATTACGGAAGTCAGCCCGAATAAAGATGCCCCCAATAACGTTGATTGTATAGCTAACAAATTCATATCTCTAGGGCAAACGGTAAATATAGCTGGCAAATTGAAATTGGTTTCCAAATAAACTGCGAACATAGAGGAACTGGCTTGCACAGATTGGCCAGGATTATAGGCAACGGAAAGAAAATCAGCGCCCACATCAGGACTTGTCAAAAGTTCCATCGACGTAGGGCTTATGTCGGTAATGATGGAGCTACTATAGTTTTTGTCTCCGTGTAATGAATGATTCATATAATAAATACCTTTACACGGATTCTAAGTATTCTTTAAGTTTCATCAATCCTTTCGTTTCAGAATTTCCTGAAAAATATTTAAATCCTCTAATAAATGAGACAATATCCTTAGGCCTCATCAATAAATGGTCTATTGTTTCATTGGTGTTGCAGAGAGTTGTCACTCCTTCTTCCATTCCCACATACAATGTGTTTTCAATCAAAATTTGATCCTGTTTGGATAAATTAGTATTGGCATACCATTTACTGGTGACCAATGGCAGTTTTGTCCACGCAGACCACTCCAAGCCCAAATCATATTTGAAGGAGTAGCCTTGGAGACCAAATCTTGCTCGTAAAGCAGGATCTCCAATTATTAATATAGCGTCATGTTCTGTCTCTTCAGTAACAAAAACACATTTGTGAAATCCATATTTATGTTGGAGCAAAATTTTGACTAATTGGTTTGATGTAGCCCCTTTGGTTGTCAATTGGATTGTTTTGTTTTCTAATTCTGATATTTGTATTTTTGAATACAAAAATAAATTTCCTGCCTGATTTGCAGTCGAAATAGCGAAATGAGACACTGGATAGCAAAAAGTTTCAATTAGTTTGATATCTGCTACAGGAACCGGCCCGGCATCAATTTCTCCAGCCAACAGCAATTGGGCTACCTCACTAGGCTCTGCCTTAATTAAATTAAATTGGGTTTCGGTTGTGTTCGGTCGATTAACGCGAGTTTGAAACCCTGATTCTAATTGCATATCGAAATAAAAAGGCTCATAATTTAAGTAGGGTACTTTCGCAACCGTTATTGGCATGTTCATTGCCTCGTATTCTTGAAATTGCCGAGATAGAAAATAGTGTACACCAACATATTCTAAAGAAATAGAGGGGAAATGCTGAAATTTAGGACGGCAGGCATTGCCATCATAGCCTTACTAATTGGATCAACCATATATCCATCCACTCTATCCTCTGCTAACCATCACTCCGAGGCAGTTAAGCAAACAAGAGTAACCCAAACTATACCACCAGATGTTAAATTAACTGTCACTAATAAATTTCCAAATGGATTACGATTTCATTTAACGTTTACTCCGTTAAATGAAATAGCAGAGGTAAGATTAAAGTACAAACTCGTAGGTCAAACTAACAAATCCAGCTACAGAACAATAGACATTGAAAAGGGATTGAACCCTATAACCGCTACTTTTTCAATACAAAGCGGCACTTCTAACGATTACATACCTCCAGGTACAAAAATCGAATACTGGATAGAGCTGTGGACAACCACAGGAGTCCGGATAGAGAACGAACCAAATCATTTCATTTATCTCGACTCTAAATACAAATGGCATACGGTCGAAAATAAAAACATTATCGTATACTACTCTGATACTGGAATGGTAAACAAAGCAAAAACCGTACTCGAAGTCACCCAATCCACATTAGACAATATCCAATCGGTGTATCAGGTGACTCCAATTGATAGATTTAGACTAGTTCTTTATGAGTCCTACCCAGATATGCAAAAAGCATTGCCATTCCGAGCCAAAGCAATTGAAAAAGAATTGGTCACTCAAGGAATGGCTTTTTCAGAAGAGAGGTCAGCGGTTATATATGCCCATGGCAACACTCTAAAAAGCACTACTTCCCATGAATTTATGCATTTGCTAACCCACGAATACGTAGGCAGATTCCACACACGTATTCCTTCATGGCTAGATGAAGGTCTAGCTGAATATGGAAATCTGTTCCAAGCTAACGACTATGCCACGCCATTAAAAAAAGCTATAGATAGTGAAACGACAAAACCATTAAAGTTTTTAAATGTTTTCACTGGTGAACCTGAAGATATTATAGTAGCCTACGGAAAGGGTAAATCAGTAGTAACTTACTTAGCAGAAACCTATGGACCAGATTCTATTGGAGAGCTATTAAGACAATTGGCAAGAGTTCCCCAAATAGAAAATGCTGTTCAACAAACTTACGGAAGAGATTTAACTACTCTTGACAAGGAATGGCTTGAAGATTTTCTCGGGACTACCACCCAAGGAAAACCGGAGGGCGAGGTTAACACTCCTGTCGAACAACCTAATATTGATCCCTCCAGCACTAATCAAGTCACCACCATTAACCGAAATTGCGGTCAATCTGGTCCAGCTGCTCCATATGATGTTGCTAGTTTACTGGTGTTGGTAAGCCCTCTTATGTTGGTGTTCTACAGGCGGCATGAGTAAAGAGTTATCGCGTTCGTGGGTTAAATACGTCAATTAAAGAATCGCCTAACAAATTAAAGGTAAATAACAATAACCCTACTATCCCTACGGGAAACAAAATCATGTGAGGATTGGTTCTCAAGACAGAAATGTTTCCATTTTCAAATATCATCACTCCAAGGCTAGGTGTAGGAGGTTGTATGCCAATGCCAATCCAACTCAGCACAATTTCTGCGCCAGCAATACCGGCCAAACCTGTAGAGATTGATACAATAACTGGGCCCAGTGTATTGGGTAAAATGTGTCTCAACAACACTCTGGGTGTACTTGCTCCTATGGCTATAGCAGATTCGATGTATTGCTGTTCTCGGATTTGTAAAACTTGCCCTCTCACTAATCTTGCCATACCGAACCAAGAAAAAATCGATAGGGCAAATGCTATTACTGCATAATCAATAATACCCAGTCTAATTAAAGCTTCTCCATCAATCCATCCATCCCAATTCATAACTAAAGATACGATTCTAGGTTTCACTGTAGAAACGATTAATAAAACCAAAAATATATCAGGAAACGAGGAGGTGATTTCGCCGATTCTCATTATAATTCCATCGACCCATTTTCCGTAGTATCCAGAAATAAAACCCATTGTTATCCCAACTAATAAACTTCCTCCAAGTAATGATGTTATCGTTATGATTACTGTAGTTCGCAGGCCATATATAACTCTAGTTAAAATGTCTCTGCCAAGTCTGTCAGTTCCAAACCAGTGGCTGAGAGAAGGAGGATTTCTTGATTCTCCTAAATTTTGTTCGTTATAGTCATATGGAGTAACTACGGGAGCCAATATTCCTGCTCCGTACATTATTACAATTAATCCAAGGCAAATTAGCCCTGCAGGTTTTTTGATAAGTTTGCTTAAAGAAAGTGTTAAATATGATTTCGTCTTTAGACGGTTCCCCCCAAGATCAATGGTTTTATTCATCAGAGGAGCCCGACAGTCGAATTCTTGGGTCTAGAACCGGATACATCAAATCAATCAACAAATTTGTGATTGCAAAAGCTGTGGTTCCAATAATAACCAATGCCATAATCACTGGGTAATCTCTAGCAAAAAACGACTCTACTGCGAGTAATCCGACACCTGGAATTCCAAAGTAAGCCTCCACAATGAATGATCCACTGATAAGTCCGGCTAATGAAAATCCTAACGTGGTCACCACAGGAATCAGTGAGTTTCGCAAGACATGCTGTATTGCTATTTGCACAGGAGGTAGTCCTTTGGCCCGCGCAGTTCTAACAAAATCTTGTGACAAAATATCCAATGTGCTGGCTCTAGTCAATCTTGCCAAGATCGCAATACCAGGTATGCCCATGACAAGAGAAGGAAGAACGATACCCAAATCAAAAAAACCATCCAATCCATGAGTCGGAAGCCATTGCAATTTCAAAGAAAACACTAAGAGCATCAAAGGTGCCGTTAAAAAAACAGGAATCGATTGACCCAACAAAGTTGCTCCGATTGACAGAGAATCCTTATATGAACCTTGCTTATATGCTGAGTATAATCCGACCGGCAAGCCTCCAGCAATCGATATGAGTAAAGCAGCCAATCCTAATTTTGCTGAAGTGGGGATTTTTGTTTTGATCAGATCAAAAACTGTGCGATTCCGGTATTTGTAACTTTCTCCAAAATCGCCTTGAACTGCCTTAGAAATATATAAAAGGTATTGCGTAATCAGTGGATCATCCAAATGATACTCCGCAGCAAGTCTTTCTGCTGTGGCAGGATCGTTATATTGACCCATCATGACTTCAACAGGATCCCCTGGCCCATATCGTCCAAGCGCAAAGGTAATAAAAGTAACAATGAACACCAACACAGGAGTCCATAGAATTCTACGGGCAATATATGTTTTCATTAGGAACCTGGTGATTTATCGAAATAAATGAATCTCATCTTAGGAATAGTTAAAGGTGTCAAAAAATAATTCTTAACCTCTGGTTTAATCAAAAGATACCCTTCTCCATTGTTCCATAAGGGGATCCAGGGAGAGTCTGCTAATATTTGGTTTTCAGCGTCAGTGTATAATTGGAACCTTGTTTCTATATTGTTATCTGTTCGCGCCTTCACTAACAAAGAGTCAACTGAAGGACTAGAATATCCTGTATGGTTATTGGGGCTTTCGCTGTGAAACAGAACATCTAAGAAATTTTCAGGGTCTGGATAGTCAGATATCCATCCAACTTTAAACATTTGAAATCTTCGTTTGTTTAAATCTTGCAAAAACGTCGCCCATTCAGTTTGTTGAATATTCACAGTTAAACCCAGCACTTGTTCCCAATCTTGTAAAATCACTTCAAGATCCAAGTCAACCGGTGCTCCAAACCCTCCAGGTATACTTAGCGTGATAGGAGGCATAGCAGAAATATCATTGCCGTATTTAGATGATTTAAGCAAAGCTAAGGCTGCGTCAGGATCATAATCGTACGGGTTTATAGACGGATCATGGCCTGGGAACCCAGGAGGCAAAATACTTTTAGCAGGAATTATCAAATTACTGTACAAAGTTTCTGCGATAGCTTGTTTGTTGATAGCCATGTTCAACGCTTTTCGAACTTTTGGATCGTCAAAGGGTGGCTCGTTAACGTTCATTCCTATGTAGTTCACACTGAATGAAGGTGGAGACTGAACTACATCAGGAGCAATGTCAGAAGTAGGGTCGAGGGCTCTGTCTAAGTCATCAATTCCTATTCCAGTGATATGTATTTCGTCATTTTCGTACATGATTAGCCCGCTACCACCACTCAGGATAAGTTCAACTGTGTCAACATTAGGTGGACCCAGATGATAGAAATTGTTTTTAGTCAAAGTCATGTGCTCTCCCGGGACATATGAAGATAGAATGAATGGACCAGTTCCATTTGGCTTTAACATCCATCCGGTAGGGTCTGATTGGACATTAAATCGGTCTAATACAAAAGCTGTTGGGTAGGTAAGTTTAGCCAAAAAATACGCCTTAGGTGAGTCGATTTCAATTTGTATTGTCAATGGGTCTAGAACTTTAATTCCAGATATTTCCGTTTTCTTCCCAGACAATTTTTCAGCAACTCCAACTATGTCACCTAGGTAGGTTTTGGCTACTACAGATTTGGTATTTGGGTCAGCGGCCCTTTCAAATGACCATTTGACATCCTCTGCAGAGACTGGTCGTCCATCGTGAAATTTTGCTGCCGGATTGAGTTTGAAAGTATAAACTCTTCCTCCAGAGGTAATTTCCCAAGATTCAGCCAAATCAGGTACAAAATTCAAATGAGGATCAATGGTGATTAACCCGCCAAAGATCTCTACTATGACTGTGGAAGAGGTAGAATCTGACGTCGTGTGAGGATCTAAAGTTGGAGGGTCTGAATACAAACGAACAAAATTTCCTCCTTGAGGAAAATTCCCTGAGTTAGTAATGTCATTATAGTTTGGGTTGTATGTAATTTCTGGTGAATCAACTACTGGTTTTGGATCATCACTTTTTATTGCAACAGAAGTTTTAACAGCCTCTGGAGCGGTCCATTGTTCATCACTATCATCTGCAGAACAGGCTACACCGAGAACCATAAACGCTAGCAATAAAGGTAAAATTCTAAATTTTTCAATGTTCAATATCAATTCGTTTTTCCAATTTTTATTTTGTTAGATTAGTATTCATATTTCTATTTTAACAAAGTTGAAAGGAAATCTGAAGAACTAGTCACGGCAATTTTTTGAATTACCGACTTGCTTGCTTTCAAATGCTTTAATCCGAGGGAGGTGGTCGTCCAGGCGGTATTTGCTTCAATCCGAAGAAGTTCTTGCTGAATGAATCCTGATTTTCTCGCTTGAAAAATGGCGTTCCCTAATTTCGAGTACCATCTCATCTTGTCTGTACTGGGAATTAATTGAAAATCTCCAGGAAATTCTGTTTTAACTAAGTTCATTTTTAACTCAAATTTTGACACTAATTCTGATTTAGTTAGTGCCCCCTGCTTATCTAAAAGATCCAAAATGACCACAATTAAAAATTTCATTGGGATAGCTCGGATTTTTTTTTCAATGATTTTATTTTCGACACGTAATCCCAGAATATGCCTCAATGCATTATCAGCACTTCCGTGTTTTTCTGCCAGTAAATCGATTTTTTTTTTGACCTCTGAGGTCACTCTTATGTTCCCGTACGTTTTCATTTCATGTCTCTTATTGTGTTTTTTTGCTTACTTGTTGTTAGTCACGGAGGTTTTGCGTTTTATGTTTAATCCCAATTAATAAAATATCAATTATGTATATTGGGTAGTTTAAGTTGCCAATAATTCATGAATCAAGCCTAAATGGATATTTAAAACACTAATTATTGTATACATTAATATATAATAAATATTTCATGTTGTATACACGAATTAGGTGTCTTAAATTGAACTTTCTTTTATAACCCACACCCTTATGCGCTTTAAGGTTATGTGTTATAATTTCGGCTCGATGGCGAGCGTAGCAAAGTGGTCTAATGCGCCTGGTTGTGGTTCAGGAGATCGTGGGTTCGAATCCCATCGCTCGCCCCATTTGATCGTTGAAACTGGTTTTCTCCAGGT
>Ga0115002_10010199_pt1 | contig 10135 bp, 7 predicted proteins | sample ArcticOcean_MG_C_8_FD_89576 | JGI IMG/M metagenome (GOLD analysis project Ga0115002, IMG submission 89576) | Marine microbial communities from western Arctic Ocean - ArcticOcean_MG_CB11_86 | ecosystem: Environmental > Aquatic > Marine > Oceanic | place: Arctic Ocean: Canada Basin | collected... | reverse complement strand
CGTCAGCATCCGCGGCAACTCACGCTCAAGAAAGACCGGCGCGCCGAGTATCTCGTAATGCATATTTCGCCGCCTGGCGACGAATCCAGCATCCTCAATATTTCCGACGATCTCAGCTTCGTCCATGCAATAGGCTGCACCTGCGGCGCGTACGACGTTCTCTTCGATCATGACGCTGCCCATATCGTTGGCACCATACGCGAGGCTGAGCTGGCCGACCTTGGAACCCTGGGTCACCCACGACGCCTGCAGATTGTCGAAGTTGTCGAGCACGATACGCGCCAGCGCGAGCGTGCGGAGATAGTCAATCCCGGTCGCTTCTGACCCGCCGAGCTCAGTGTGATTCGGCTGATAACTCCACGTGATAAATGCTGTAAACCCGCCGGTTTCATCCTGAAGATCACGGAGCCGCATCATGTGCTCGATGCGCTCCTCGTCAGTCTCCACGGTGCCGTACATCATGGTCGCCGTCGTGCGAAGGCCGGCCTGATGCGCCTGCCTCATCACGTCTAGCCACTCGTCGGCAGAGGCCTTTCCGTAGCAATTCAGCAGTTTTCGGACGCGATCGACCAGTATCTCCGCTCCCCCGCCAGGGATGCTATCCAGCCCTGCGGCCACGAGCCGCTCGATCACGACCGAAACCGGAAGTTGGTTGATCTTCGAGATATGCAGCACCTCCGGCGGTGACAGCGCGTGCAGCTTGAAATCTGGATACTTCGTCTTGACGGCGCGCAGGAGATCTTCGTACCACGCGATCGGCAGGTCGGGATTGTTGCCGCCCTGCAGCAGGAGTTGATTTCCGCCAACAGCGATCGTCTTATCGATCTTCCGGAATATCTCTTCGAACCCGAGCACATAGCCTTCAGGCGACCCCACAGGCCGATAGAACGCGCAAAAGTTACACCGTGCGACGCACACATTCGTGTAGTTGACGTTGCGATCGATGATGTAAGTGACGACCCGATCCGGATGCTTCCGTGCGCGAATCCCGTCGGCAAGACTGCCGAGGAGATGCGTCGGGGCCTGTCGATAGAGCGCGAGCGCCTCAACCGTAGTGACCCGCGCGCCACCCGCTACCCGCCTCGCTAGCTCATCGACCATCAAAAAAATTCCAGCGAGCGCTTCCGCGCAGCCAGACCGAGATCCCCAACGTAGTCGAGAAACATTTGTAGCCCTCTCGCGTCGTCCGCGCCGATGCCGTACTTCACATTATCCCTTAGATATGTGGCGGCCCGTTCCGCGCGGAGCGTGTCCCGACCTGCGAACTCAGAGGCAATGGCTGCAAGCGACCGCCGGCCTTCTTCTTGCGCGTCCTGGAGTAGGCGTACATCGGACGGCGTCGCCGCTCCAGATCTGCCTGTCCACGCGGCGTACACAAACGGCAAGCCTGTCATGTCCGTCCACTCCGCGCCCAGGTCCGTCTTGAGAAGCCCAAGGGCTTCGTAATCCGCCTCCAGCGCGGGATCACCAATCAGGAGCGCCGCGTCACCGTGCCGCGTCATGTCTGCGATGTCCGGACTGTGGGACACGAATTCAGGCGAGATATGGAACCGGTAGCGGCAGAGCACCTTGACCAGCGCGACCGACGTACGAGAACTCGCATCAAGCGCGATCCGTCGAACGTCCTCAAGCGGCACGCGGGCAAAGAGGGCAACGGACGCCACCGGCCCGTACGACCCGATCCCCACACCGGGCACGAGGCGATAGTCCTCGCCCTCAAGGTAGTCGACCGACGGCACAAGGCCCAGGTCGACCTCGCCTGAGCGGAGCAGCGCAGAGCAGACGGCTGGGACGTCGTAGCGGATCTTCCAGCGCTCTGGCGCACGATCGAGCGCCCATGTCAGCGGCCTCGCATTGAGATACTCCACGGCGCCGAGGCGCACCGGCTCCGTCACGCGACCACGTTGAAGCGACCGTCGCGCTCAGCCGGCGACAGTCCCGCGGCCTCGACGCTGCGACGGACTTCTTCGAGCGGAGCACGGCGGCGTCCCTCGGGAGCATCATCACTCGCCGACACGGCGTCCAGGTCATCGGCACCAAACGTCAGCGCCACCTGCGCCAGCTTCGGGCCATAACGCAACCAATCCACCTGGACTGTGGGAATATTCGGCGCCGCCAGTCGAGCAAGCGCGACGGCCCGCACGTCGTCGTAGCCCGTCGTCGGACGAACCGCGTGTATTACCGTCGGCAATGGATTGATCGCCTGGATTGCCCTGTACTGTTCCTGCAAGACCGACGCCCGCTCGATGAGTCTCTGTCTCTCCGAAGCCGGGGCTTTTTCTACCGTGAACCGAAGCTGCCGAAACCCGGCACCCATCAGACAGTTGATGACCTGATCCGTATCCGCGATCGCGTCCAGCGGCACATCCACGAGTGCCTCCAGACCGGCGCCGCGCAGAATCGCCAGCGCGCGAGACACCGATAGCCCCGCCGCTGCTGCCACGCGATCCACATCGCTCCAGGAGAAACCAGACACGACACGATCACCAGACGCCGCCCGAACCTTCTCGACAGCCCCCGTGGCGACGTCCAATGATGCTGGTGTACCCACGATTCTGACTTCCCGCGCACTTGACGGTATGACGCCGAGATCGACTTGGTCACACGCGCGAGTGGCGACCCGCAGATAGGTGATTCGGGTATTGTGGATCCGGCGTCGTACGACATCGGCAAGCATGCCAAGCGATAAAATGTCTGGCGCGGCCGCGAGCTCGGAGATCTCCTGAGTCGTCAGATCTCCGCCCGCCGTCACACGTTCCAGCAGGTGATCAAACATCGAGGAAGTGATCCTGCTCGTAGATCATGCAGCGTCGCCTCACGTGGCATCCTTTGCTATGAGTTCACTCACCTGAGTCGCCAGCGCCAACGCCACGCGTCCATCGCGTCCGGTGACCGCCGGTGGCCGATTCCCACGGATGGCTCCCACGAAATCCACCAGCTCTAGACGTAACGGCTCATCGCGGGCGACCTCGATCCGTCCCCCACGGATCGCCGGACGCCCTCCACCTTCCGCAACGAGCTGGTACGCCTCGACCTCCTGCTCGGCATAGTCAATCGACACGTACGAGTCGCGCTGAAAGAACCTCGCCTTTCTCACCCGGTCCCGGCTGATCCGACTCGCGGTGACGTTGGCGATGCACCCCGACGCAAACCGTAGGCGCGCGTTCGCGATATCCACTCGCGGCGTCAGCACGTTAACGCCCACAGCCTCGACCGAGACAACGTCTGAACCAACGGCTGCCAACAAGACATCGACGTCGTGAATCATCAAGTCGAAAATTACGTCGATGTCCAGGCTTCGATCGGGAAACGCTCCAAGGCGATGAACCTCAATGAAGCGTGGGCCTGAAACGAGAGGCAACGCAGCAGTCACGGCAGGATTAAAACGCTCTGTATGCCCGGTAGCGAGTATGGTGCCTCGAACCGTCGCGGCTTTCACTAGTCGGTCCGCCTCTCTCACACTTGCCGCGAGCGGCTTCTCCACAAGCACGGCCGCTCCTCCGTTGATGAAGGGCAGCGCCATCTCAACGTGCGACGTCGTCGGCGTCGCGATGATCGCCGCCTCGACGTTTCCAACGAGCGTCGACGCTTCGGCGAGTGAGACGGTGCCACACTTGGCGGCGATTTCTGCACCGCGCTCCAGGTCCGTGTCGACGACGGCCACGAGATCAACCTGTGGCATCGCTGCGAGCAGACGCGCGTGGTGCTGGCCAAGGTACCCGACGCCGACAACCGCAATACGAGTCCTATCCATTCGCCGCCTCGACCTGCCGAGGTCGCCCCACGACGGCGATACCAGCGTCGTCGGCCGCGGTGATCACGTCACCGCCTTCAATCACGAGCGTTCGACCCGCATCGATAGACAGCGCCGTCGCGCCAGCCACCTGCATGGCCCTGACCGTCGCTATTCCGACCACCGGAACATCGAACCGCATATCCTGATTCGGCTTCGCGACCTTCACAATCGCCACGCCGGGACCGGCAAGACGCCCGGCTCTGGCGATCACCTCATCAGTACCCTCCATCGCCTCGACTGCCACCACGGCCTGTTGCCTCACGGCGATCGTCTGACCAATGTCGAGCGACGCAATCGTGTCCGCCATGCGATAGCCGAACTGAACATCCTTCTGCTCCTCAGCGTTTGGAGCCCGACGGGTCAGCACGCCTGGCGCTGCCAGCAACGGCTGCAGCAACTCCGTGGAATCCATCAATTCGATACCGCGATCACGAAGGACATCCGCGACGGCGCCGATAAGGCCGTCCGTGTTCCTCGACGTCAAACGCGCCAACACACCGAGAAAGAGCATGTCGGGAACGATGCCACCTGAAAAGATTCTGGTGTGCTTGACCTGGCCAGCCATGACGGCGTGGGTAACCCCGGCCTGTTGCAACAGCTTGATACATGTGCCTAGTTGGCCGAGGGACACCCAGTGGATGGGCGAGTCGTGACGCGCGGCCGCGTCGGAGAGCTCAGGGAACGCCTCCTCCTGTGCCGCAATAATCGTGACCTCGTGACCTTGCGCACGGGCCGCCTCGAGCACCAGAAACGGAAATCTGCCGTTGCCCGCGATCAGGCCGAGACGCATGTCTGTGCCTGGTGTCCTGCGCGCGGGGCCCGCGCGAGACCGGCGGCCAACCCGCGACGCTGCCGAACTGCCCCGTACAAGAAAGGCTGGACCAATGCGAACAACCCACTACTCATCGGCCAGCAAATCCTCGACCCGTCGGGTTGGACGGCGCAGTATCCCACCCCTCTTCGAACTTCGGATGAAATCCACGAGACACCGGACTTCGGGCGACGTGAGTTTCGCGTCCTGTTCGATCTGGAGCAGCGCGCGCGATGTGTTCAACTTCGACTGGAGCAGGTACCGGTACGCCCGTTTGAGCTGATTGATCGTGTCAGCGGTAAAACCGCGACGCTCCAGGCCGATCGTGTTCAGCCCATAGATACGGGCTCGGTTGCCCACCGACTTCCCGAATGGCAGCGCGTCCTTCGTCACAACAGAATATCCGCCAACGTACGCGTGTCGACCGACCCGACAGAAAGGATGCACGCCTGAGTACGCGCTGACCGTGGCCCAATCCTCAACCGTGACGTGACCGCCAAGCGTAGCGCCGTTCCCGAAAATAGTGGAGTCGCCGATGTGGCAGTCGTGCGCCACGTGCACGTACGCCATAAAGAGATTTCCAGCGCCGATGGTCGTGTGTCCACCGCCGCCAAGCGTGCCTCTGTTAATCGTCACGAACTCTCGAAAGGTATTCTCTCTGCCGATCGCCAGCCGCGTGCGCTCTCCCTTGTACTTCAGGTCTTGCGGTGCCAGGCCGATGGAGGCCATCGGATACACGCGGGTGTCGTCGCCGATCTCAGTCCATCCGTCGATGACAACGGACGCGCCGATCTGACACCGTTGGCCGATCACGACCTCCGGCCCGATCGTGCAATAGGGCCCGACGGTCGTGCCTGCGCCAACGCGCGCCGCTGGATCCACAACCGCCGTTGGATGGATGTAGGCGGCACCAGGTTCTATGGCTAGCAGAAGATCCGCCTCCGCGACCGGCTGATCCTCCACGAACGCTGATGCACGAGCCCTGGCCAGCCGCGAACGAATACGGCCCAGCCGAACCTCCAGGCGAAGGCAATCGCCAGGGACGACTTGCCGTCTGAACTTGGCGTTGTCGACGCCACGGAGCCAGACGCGCGCGGTAGCGGGTGCCTCGGCTCGATCCAAGAGCAGGACGGCCGCCACCTGCGTCAACGCCTCGATCATCAAGACACCAGGCATGAGCGGAGAGCCTGGGAAGTGCCCCTGGAAGAATTCTTCGTTGACGGTGACGTTCTTCACGGCCACCAGGCGATCGCCTGGTTCATGCTCGTCCACCGCATCAATCAGAAACGATGGATAGCGGTAATAGACGCGCCCCAGGAGCGCGGGCAGATCAATCGGGCGTGGCACAGGAGAAGTCGTTTTCGGGAACTGGGGAACCCTGGTATGCGGGGATGCGGTGTCCTGGCTCATGCCTCAGGGGGCACGGGCGGTTCATCGCTCCCAAACACAGTGAACCACCCGCAGCACCTGGTACACAAGAACCTGAGTCTACGGAGTTGCCGGAGCTGGTGCAGCGGCCGGGGCGGGCGCCGCGGCGACAGCCCCCAGCGCGTCAAACCTCTGGATCACCTCCGCGGTGACATCCAGCGACTCGTCGGCCCAGACCAGGCCACTGTCGGTCACGCTGAAGAGCAACTGAAGCTCGCGCTCGGTCGCCACCTCCTGAATGACCGGAGACAGCCTCAACTGGAACTCCTCCTGCAACTGCGTCTGTAAGGCCTCGACCTCCTGCTGAGCGTCCTCAGTAAAACGCTGGATATCGATCTGCTGACGCTCGATCTCCCTCTGGAGCTGCGTCGCTGCCGCCGGGCTCATCACCGAGGCTCCCGCGTCGAGCTTCTGCTGGGTTGCCTGCAACGCCACGTTTCGCTCGTTCAGCTCATTCACCTTCTGTTGGTTGAGGGCTTGCACTTCGCCAGTCAGCGTCAGGCCTGCCGCCGATTCGGCGGCAATTCGCTGAATATTCACGAAGGCGTACTTCGTGCCTGCAGGAAAGGGCTGCACCGACGGCGCGGCCTGGTCCGGCGGCGCCGGCTGGGCGGGGGCAGGCACTTGGGCGAAACTCTGCGCGGCTACCAGAATCCCACAGAGCGCCACGGTACCGATAAACACTCTCATCACGATCGCTGTCCTTTCATTCTCACAAACATGACGCATCCCCAGAGGCTACCGTCCGTCCCATTGTAGAGCCGATTGTCCTATTTGTAGAGCCGACCGGCCGGCCGACGCCTAGAACGTCGACCCCACCGCGAATCGGAACACAAAGTTTTTGGCGGGTCGCAGCTGGTTATCGAGCACACCTTCCCGCTGCGGATTCATCGCAAAAATCAGCCGGAACGGCACGTTGAGCACCGGCATAAAGAAGCGAATCTCGGCACCCGTGGAGGTGCGGAAATGGCGCAGCGCTAAGGACTGGCGCTCCGACAGGACCTGAGCTGCATCATAAAAGGCGATCAGCCTGACCTGCGGAACGATCGAAAACATGTATTCGGCGTTGAAGACCAAGCTCTTGTTCCCGCCCAGGACCAGTCCTGTGTTCGGATCAGACGGCCCAATCGACCGAATATCGAAACCGCGAACGCTGTTCTCCCCGCCTGACACCAGCTTCTCGAAAATCGGCAGCGACGTCGTGCCCCGCACGGGAGCGATGAACTGAAACTGCCCTCGCACGCCAAAGGTGGTCCGCGACGTATGGCGGAAAAACTGAAGAGCCTCGATGCTCGGCTTGTAAAACTGCGTGTTCCCGCCGAGGAGCGCAAGATCGATCGACATTGTGACTCGCCGGCCCGTGTTCGGAAAAATCGGATTGTCGACCGTGTTGTGCACGAAACTCGGCGTTACCTTGCTCACCGTGCGACGTCCGCCCTCACCGATCAACAGTGAATCGAAAATAAAGGGATTCCGGCGGAGCCCTTCCAGCACGTCCGAGTTGATCGTCGACAGATCAGTGAGCGAAATATCCGAGCATCCGTCGTCACGGAAGATGCAGTTGGGATCCAGAAACGCCTCGTTGAGGTCGGCCATCTGAATCCGCTCATTCGAGTAGCTGACAAACATCCGGCTGAAGTCGGCGACCGGAAAACCGACCGTGAGGTTGGCGCCCGTGGTTCTCTGTGTGTAGAACCCGATGTACTGCAGCGAGCGCTTGTACACATCGAACCCAGCGGTAATATTCCGATCAAAGAGGAACGGTTCGGTGAAGGCCAGTTGATAGTTCTGGGATCGGCTACCCGCCTGCATCGACACGTTGAGACTTTCGCCTCGGCCGAGGAAGTTCGCCGTCTGGAACCCGAGCTGGCCGAACACGCCCTCATACTGCGACACGCCAGCACCAAATGTCAGCTGGTTCCGATTCTCTTCCCGGAGGGTCAGCGTCACATCTACGGCGTCGTCTCGGCCGGGTGTTTTCTCCACTTGCATCGCCGTCTGATCTTCTTCGTTGATCTGCTCGAAATACCCGAGCTGATTCAAACGCCGAACACTGTACTTGAGCGCCTCGGTGTTGAACACCGACCCTTCGACCAAGCGCATCTCTCGACGGATGACATTGTCGCGCGTCGTCGTGTTGCCAACAAACGTCAGCCGGTTCACGAGGTACTGCTCCCCCTCCTGCAACCGCATCGTCACATCGACCGTCGGCGGCTCTCCTGAAGGAGGCGCGGCGATAGCGACCGGCACCGCGGCGGACCCGTCGTTAGACGGCATGATGTCCGGAAACCCGGTGAACTCCATATAGCCAGCGGCCCCATATATCTCCTGTGCCTTGGCCAAACCGTCACGGACGGCCGATTCGCTGTACCAGTCCCCGACCGACACCTCGAATACCGGCCCTATCTGTTCCGATCGGACCACCTTGTTGCCGTCGAGCGAAAAGGACCCGACTCGAAAACGCTCACCCTCAGTCACCGGAATGATCAGCTGCACCCAGCGCGTCTTGCCATCCGCGGTTTCTTCCAGCACCTTGATCTCAGGCTGGCCAACCTGCGCCTCCACGTATCCCTCGTCGCTGTAGTACGCCTGAATCAAATCGGCGTCCATTTCAAACAGTCCCGCTTTATACGTGCCGCCACGCGTGATGAAGCCAAAGATGCCAGGGGTCTTGTTATTCTTCATCTTGCCCCGTAGCGTGCCATCCGTCTTCGCGACGTTGCCGACAAAGTCAATGTCGCGGATCTTGATCTTTGGTCCCTCGCCAATCTGGAACGTGACATTGACCAGCTTTGGCCCCCCGGCGACCTCGGTGATCTCGTGGGACACGTCGGCGTCGGTGAACCCTTCCTCGGTCATCATGTCGCGCAGCACCGTCTCAATCCGTCGAATCATGCCGTCATCGACGAACGCGTCAAGTCGCATTTCGATCCCGCGTGCGCGAAGTTGCTCATCGATGTCCGCGCGGTCAATCGCCGAAGTGCCATCGTAGTTAACGATTTTGACGCGCTGACGCTCCTCCATGCTGTAGGTCACCAGCTTCCCAATGACGCCGTTGGAGAAGGTGTAATCGGTCGCTTCGATCGACAGGTTGGACAAAAACCCGGTCGCCCACAGTCGAGCGTGATCAGCGATCGCTGTGCGCTGCGCCTGCTCGTCCCACGGCACCCAGAGGTTCTGCGACGGCTGACTCGGGCGCAACTGCATGTAGTACAGATAGGTCTGCGGTTCCACCGACGACACGTTCCCCTGCGCTAGGAAGCAGGGTGCGATGAAATACACCACCGGACCGGACCCTGCAGGCGGCAGGTTCGCCGGTTCGGGGACAGGAGCGCCACAAATAGTAGGAGCTGCCAGTGTCGCGGCACCGGTCAGCGACTGCGCCGACGCGGCTGGCGCACCGACGACCAGTAAAACCAGAGCAGCGAGGACCGACATTACGCACTTTTGCATCAATTTGGCTAAGCCTATTAGAACTCTCAGTTTACAAGATCTTAGACGTCCCGGGACGGTCGTTGGCCTGCCCTCGGGCCGAGGGCGAGGCCAGCCGGCTAGTAGTGGCCCCGCGCGGCTGAACAGAGCAATCAGGGAAGACGCCGTCCCCCGGTCAGCTCACCCGCCTGGCGGCATGAGAGTTTTCCGCTCTCCAGGAACACTTCGACATCGCCATCCTGCAGGTTGCCCCGAATAAGCTCTTCGGACAACGGATCCTCGACATAGCGCTGGATGGCGCGCCGTAACGGCCGCGCACCGTATGAGCGGTCCTTACAGGTAATGTCAATGATCCAGTCCGTGACCTCGGGGGCGAGCGTGATCTTCATCCGGCGGTCGGCCAGATTGGTATTCAACTGTTCCAACAGGAGCGTCATGATCTGCCGCAAATCGTCATCGGTCAGCGCCTCAAACACGATGATCTCGTCGACACGGTTAATGAACTCTGGATTGAACGTGCGCTTGACCTCTCCGAGCACCATGTCCGTCACGTTCTTATCGATCGAACTCACATCGCTGGTCTGAAACCCAAGCGACGCCTTCTTCTGAATGAAGCGAGCGCCGATGTTCGACGTCATGATGATGATCGCGTTCTTGAAGTTCACCCG
>Ga0115002_10010198_pt1 | contig 10135 bp, 8 predicted proteins | sample ArcticOcean_MG_C_8_FD_89576 | JGI IMG/M metagenome (GOLD analysis project Ga0115002, IMG submission 89576) | Marine microbial communities from western Arctic Ocean - ArcticOcean_MG_CB11_86 | ecosystem: Environmental > Aquatic > Marine > Oceanic | place: Arctic Ocean: Canada Basin | collected... | reverse complement strand
CGTCCATGAGATATTTCATAAGCTCTACCTGACCGCATTTATCAAAGTGACACCCGCGATGGCGGGAATCGAGATGGCTTGCTGGGACATCCTCGGGAAGTCTCTTGGGGTTCCCGTTCACACACTTTTGGGCGGCAAAGTTCGTGAGAATGTGCGGGTCTACGCCAATGGCTGGTACTCCGGTGATAGAACCCCAGAGGGCTTTGCCGAAAAAGCTAGCGCAGTAGTGGGCAAAGGCTACACAGCTCTCAAATTCGACCCGTTCGGCGATGCCCACATGCAGATGTCTCTCAGAGAAACGGCCGAGGCTAAGGCGCTGATTGGTGCAGTTCGGGAGGCCGTTGGCGATGAAGTGGATATTTTGATCGAAGCACATGATCGGTTCAGCACATACGCCGCAATCGAGATTGGTAATTGGCTCAAAGACTACGATGTCACTTGGTTCGAAACGCCTGTTCTGTCGACTGACATAAGCGCTCTCGTGGAAGTGGCGCGTAGAATCCCTGTTCGGATGATTGCGGGCGAGAGAATGCACGCTATTCATGAGTTCGGCGAGTTCCTTTCGCATAATGTGACCGACGTTATCAACCCCGAACCTCTCGGAGTCGGTGGCATATGGAGATCACTACAAATAGCGGGAATTGCGGAAGCCCACCACGCTGAAATCGCTCTACATAACGCCGAAAGTCCGTTCAAAACTATGGTCGCTCTTCATATCGATGCCGTGACCCCAAACGTCTTCATTCAGGAGTGTTTCGATGATTTCTTAGAGCCGTGGGTGAGTGATATTTTAACGGGATTTCTTAAAGTCGAAGATGGTCATCTCGCTATGCCAACTGCACCAGGAATCGGCGTCACACTGAACGAAGATGAAGCCAAAAAACACCCATACGGAAAGAGCAACTTCCTAAGAATGTTCCGCCCCGGCTGGGAGAAGCGCGACACCGCAAAGCAGGAGTAGATTGACTTCATGCCAGCTAGATCTGGCAAAATCACTGTTGGCCGTTAATTGGCGTTGACCCGTTCTTTCGATAGCGTTAATCTTCCGCTCGATACATACCCGGAGTTCGTGATTTCCGGCTTACGCAATCCAGAACAGGGATGGAACCGTGAAGCCCAGCGGCATTTTGGTCTAGCGTCGCTTCTGTCGCGACTGTCCGCTAACGGGTCCGTACGCTGCCCTTGACCATGCTGGCTTCATCGCTGGCTAGGAAAGCGTAAACCTTCGAGATTTCATCAGGCGAAACGAGTGCTCCGATCTTCTCGTCGAGGTTGCCAGATTTTCCGCCAGCTGCGTGCATGTCTTCAACGTTAGCGACCTTAAGTGGCGTGGCCACGGCACCCGGAAGAACATCGTTTACGCGAATGTTGTACTTCTCAAGATGAGCTTCCATCACGAGCGAAAGACCGTGTACTCCGCCCTTTGAAGAACCGTAGGCGAGTGACGAGCTACCGCCGTTAACGCCTGCACCTGAAGCTGTAAGAATAATTACACCCTTGCCCTGCTTTTTCATCACGCCAGTTACGTACTTACAGATAGTGAACGATCCGCGAAGGTTGATATCGAGAACCGTATCCCAAATTTCCTCTGGGAACTCATCAAGCTCGATCGCCGCTCCCTGGAGTACCCCGGCAACATGAATTAGTATGTCGACGCCCCCTAGCCATGTCTCTGCAGCTGCCACAGCGCCCGAAACCGCAATTTCATCGCGCACATCAACATGCCAGTAGCGGGCGTCGCCACCGGTTTCGTTCACTTCACCGATCGTGGCTGCTCCGTCGGGGTCATTTACGTCAAATGCAGCTACCTTTGCTCCAGCCGCCGATACTCGAAGAGTAGTTGCTCGCCCGATGCCAGTTGCAGCACCTGTGATGATTATTCGTTTGCCAGAGAGATCGACGGTCATGATTAGCTCCTGAACTGCCGGTGCAGATTTTTGTTATTGAAACCGCCAGAAGACTAATCCCAAAAATGTTTTATATATAGTCGATCTAAATTAATACCGACCCTTTATTTTCTTTTAGTCCCAAACAATTCCAGCAAGCTCAGCAACCTTGCGAATTCCTGCTGCTGCAACCGGGATTTTGTCGTCGGGAAGGTGCTCGACTAGAACATGAGCGTTCGGGTTGACCTTCTGTAGACCAACCAATAGCGCTTCGTTGTCGAGCAGGCTTTCGGGCTGTCCGATGATCGACTCTTCGAAGTGAGGTAGAAGTGCGTTTACGACTGTGAAGTCTTTCGCGTGGGCACCAACGATTCGATCGGGGATTAGTTCATAGAACTCATTGATGAGTGCCGTGGTGTCATATGCAATATCGAGAGAACCTACAAAGTTCACTGGGTCCATGTTCAGTCCCAATGCCTTCGATCCAACTGAGTCGATGAGGTCTTTCATTCGCTGTGGAGAGTCGATAGGGCAAACCGTACCGCCTTCGACTGCCATCATGATTCCTTCGTTCTCAGCAACTGCACAAATCTGTTTCGTGCTGTCGACGAGTCGATCGAACACTTCCTCAGAATGGTTCAGCGGGTGAGGCATCCACCCGCCTTTTGGATTCAAGCTGCCGGGTCTAAGATAAGTGTTAGGGCTGCCGAGTCGAGCCGTAACGTTGACCATTCGTTTTACGAACTTGATCTCGTTTTTTCGCTCGGTGTCGTCTTCAGCAATCAACTTTCCACCGTAGTTTCCAACGGTTTGCGGCATCTCAAATCCACGCCCCTCGAACATGGATTTTAGGCGTTTAACGTCGCCATTCCCCATCGACTGTGGATCGTCGACTCGAATTTGAACGGTTTTGAATCCGTGCTCTGCAACGTTATCGAGGACAGTTCCATCGATTGATTTCCAGTCACCTGGCACTAGACCCGCAACACCTAATAGCATGGGAGAACCTTTCCACAAATATCACGTTGGATCGCATGATTTTTAACGCCGCCTCGACATAATTCGATATACGAGTTTCATGTATCCAAGAAGTTAAACCTACGAACGGTGACCAAGCTTATCGACAACTTCGACAATTTGGGGAAAATTATCGGATAGATTTCGTAAATCGAGCTCAGGAACTGGTGTGTATGACTGAATTAAACACGACAATATCTGAAATTGCCTGAGAGAGAACTGTCGAAGCCGAGCATGCTCAATCAGATAGCGTCCGAGAAGAAGTAGAGCCTGGCAATTTTTGGCGTCCGGTTGCTCACAAATTAATCCCGCCTAAAAAGATTGAATCTGCCCCCTAAGATACGGTTCAGAAGCTCGCCGAGTTCATAACTCCATATGAAACCGGTTTTGATGTTGGTGCCGGTGGTGGTCGTATTACTATTCCTTTGGCCGAATACTATTCACACGTAACAGCAGTTGAGCCATCTGAGGGGATGCGCGAGCAACTCGGCGGAACAGCCTAAGCGTTGGAGGTACAGAATCTATCGGTCGTTGCGAGGATGTTGAAATACTCCGAAGAATAGTCATGTTCAGACTTGGGTGTTCAGGCACTAAAAACACGAGGCGTAATAAGGACCGCCGTCACCAAAATCAGAAATCTCTATCCTCGCACCAACGCACCTTATCTCGTGAAACTACTTACCCTCAGCGAATGCCGCAACCATGTGTCGGCGCTGTATCTTGCCAGTTGCAGTTCGCGGTAGTGAGTCTGCGATGTAGATCATATCCGGAACCTTGAAACCTGCCATCTGTTCACGACAGTACGCCCGAATGTTTTCTTGATCGGCGTCGCCCTTCAAAACCACAGCAGCATGAACAACTTCACCGTACTTTTCGTCAGGCACGGCGAAACAAACCGCTTCTGCCACAGCAGGGTGCTTCAATAGGATTCCGTCGATCTCGAGTGGCGAAATCTTCTCTCCACCTCGGTTGATCAGTTCTTTAATTCGACCCGTAAGCGCGAGATAGCCCTCGGCATCTAGGAATCCTTGGTCTCCAGTACGGAACCATCCGTCAACGAAAGCTTCGGCGTTGGCTTCAGGGTTGTTGTTGTAGCCGTGCATGACATTTTCGCCCTTGATGACGATTTCACCGATGTCGCCAGCTTTCTGCAATTGCCCTGTAGCTGCCATATCCATGATTGCAATTTTTACGCCTGTTGCCAGTCCGACCGTGCCGGGAATTCGCTTTCCGGGAGGCATAGGGCTCGATGACATCTGGTGTGAAGCTTCTGTCATTCCGTAGGCTTCGAGAACAGGTGTACCGAATCGTGCTTCAAGTCTCTCGAAGACTGCAGGGGCAAGTGCTGACGAGCAGGATCGAATGAACCTGAACGATTCCTGGGGAGCGTTGTCGTCATCGGCTCGCATAAGCAAAATTTGGTGAATAGTCGGTACTGCCGAATACCACGTTGCCGAGTAGTCCTTTTGTAAACCCCAGAAGGTCGATGCCGAGAATTTCTCAGGAATGACCAATGATCCACCTGAGTTCAGGGTTGAGAGCGATGCTCCCATTAGTCCATGAACGTGGAACAGAGGCATTACGATGATCGAAGTGTCTTCAGGTGTTAGCTCGTAGTGGTTCTTGATATTGCTGATCGACTTCATAAGGTTGGCATGGGTTAGTGGCACGCCCTTTGGTCGACTCGTCGTTCCTGATGTGTGAAGGAATAGAGCTATGTCACTCTCGGAAGGCGGCTGTGCATCTGACGATTTTGTGACTGCTCCACCGCTGTTACTTAGTACGACTGATCCGCCATCTAGCGAAGCGTCGAGTACTGGAATGCCGAGTTCGCTCGCTGCGTCTCTACCCATGTGTGCTCCCGGTGGAACAATTGCCAGTTGCGAATCGGCATCTTCCATGAAGAACTTGAACTCATCGACTGTGTAGGCCGAATTCAGTGGGGCAGCTACCGCACCGGCTCGGGCGACTGCGATGAATAGCACCATGAATTCGAGATTGTTTGTCAAAACAATAGAAACAGGTCGACCCGGTTTTACTCCGGCGCCAGCAAGTAGACCTGCTACCCGTTCAATCTCTTCGGCGTACTGACCGTACGAAAGCTTTGGTCCGCCGGGGATGATGATCGAATCATCTGTCGATGACGATGGATTGAGTAGGTTTGCAAGCGTATTTGTGGACATGAGTACCTGAAAATTCGGATCTTCTAGCTGAGTCTATTGATTAGGTAGATGCGCATCGTCTAACTGCGAGCGAGTTCACGAATTGTAGTACTGTCGGACCGATTTGGTGCGACTATTTTCTTACGTAAGAAAATTAGGTTTTGCGCACGGCTGCGGCCGCAGCAACCAGCATCGCAATAGCGAACAAAGCTAACACGCCGATTTCCGTAAGCGAACTCTAGCCCGCTAATTGAGATAGCCGATTTAGATGATGCGATATTCAAAGCGGTAGACACTTGATCTCCCTATTCCCAACTCCAAGTAGTCGTGGCTATCAACGGATTCTCTCGATCGACAAGCACGTGGCCGGTGTCCGCATGCCCTTTGTCGGCCAACTGTGCGGCGTCGACCGTGCAGGTTTGCGGTTCTACGCATAAAGCGTGTTCTGGCGAGAAGAACATGAAATGGGTGATTGTTTCCGACCCTGTCATAGTCATCGTTAGCTCTGGCCATTTCAGCACTGCGCCGCCACCCGGATTTATCAGGAAGCATCCGTCTACTTCTCGAACGGCAAAATGAGTGCCTTTTTGGAGTCGCTCTGTGATGCTAGTTACTTCGAGTTTCCCGCTAGCAGTTCCCATATCGCGTAGTTCCCACTGCTTGTGAACGTCGGCTTTTGCGATAACAGATTCGGATCCCAGAGTGATGTTGAACCACGGATGCCAGCCAACGCTTCCTGGGAAAGGTTGAGTCTCGTTTTCGTCGGCGATGAGTCCCATAGTCTGCACCAGCGAAGATCCTTCTAACACCAGTGAGTATTCAACTTTTCCAGCATAAGGCCACGGTTCTGCAAGAGTTATTTCGAGTTCGAGAGAGTTTTCGGTTGAGGATTTAACCGTCCAAACACGATCTCGTACCAGACCATGAATAGCATGCGGTGGCTGGTTCATCGGCAGTTCATGAATGCCGTCTGGCGTAACGAGTCGTCCGTCGCGAATTCTGTTCACCCACGGCGCCATTACGAACGATCCTTCTCCATGCGGAAGTTCAGTTGGTTCGTGTGCGTTATCTCCACCTGAGAGCAGTTCGTATTGTGTTCCGCCCTTATTCACCTTAAAAGATCGCAGTGAGGCACCCGCATCTGGTGAGATAGTTACTGATGCAAATTCGTTTTTTATCGTTATGTTTGCTGGCATGTAGGTTCTTGTGGTCGCTGGTGCTAATTCGGCAGTATGATTCGGTCTCGCCAGAAATAGCGATAAAGAAATCACAGGTTGCCTGCGCATATGGTCGATCTTGGTTCCTTTGTTGTCCAGAATTTTAAGCGTTTTTCGTGTGGTTATTACTTCGATTTGGAGAAGTCATGTCTGAAAATTTTCCGTCCGCTGCGGACACTACCGTCCACTTTGCTCACGTTGCCTATCGGATGGAAGAGCGCTACGGCGCCCGAAGTCCTGAGGTGAAATATTTTCAGACTTGGACGCCGGAAGACACGATGAATCATATCGAAGACGCCGATGTTTTTGTTTGCTCGGGTTTCTGGGATAACGCATTACTCGAACGGGCAAAAAAACTGAAGTACATTCAGTCGATCGGAGCTGGGTACGATCAGTTTCCACTGGCGGAACTTAAAAAACGTGGAATTCGACTGGCCAACGCGTCAGGTGTGAACCAAAACGCAGTTGCCGAACACGCGATGTCGCTGATCTTGGGTCTGAATCGACACATTCACACGGGTCGAGATAATCAGAACAGCCGCACGTGGCGAGGCATGCTTGGTGATCTAACTCAACGTGAAGACGAACTAATCGGCAAGACGATTCTCATCGTGGGCATGGGTGCGATTGGCTCACGGCTGGCACGATTCGCCAAAGCGTTCGACATGAACGTTATCGCCACCAAGCGTGACCCTTCCACCGCCGAAGGCCCTGCTGATGAAGTAGTTCCACCCGATAAGCTAATGGAACTCGTTCCGAGGGCAGATTTTGTCGCTTTGACCTGTCCGCTTACGCCCGAAACGACCAATATCGTGGATGCGGACGTACTACTGGCGATGAAATCGACGGCGTATTTGATCAACGTTGCAAGAGGGCAGTGCGTCGACGAACCAGCTCTGGCTATTGCACTAAAGGCGGGTCAAATTGCTGGCGCAGGAATTGATCATTTCTGGAACGAGCCTCTTGAGGCTGGGTCGGCATTCTGGGATTTTCAAAATGTGATAATCACGCCTCATACAGGCGGTGAGACTCGACTTTACGAAGAACGTGTAATCGACATTCTGAACGACAATCTGAATCGACTTTGGAACTGCGAATCGGAACTACGTAACCAGATCGTGTAGTCGGCTGGGCCTTTGTTAGCTAGCGAGAGAAATGATTACAACGCCGCCGACCACTGCGGCGGTCGACACCGTCTTTGTAATGATGTCGGCTCTCGTAAATTCCTCGGCTAGTGCCTTCTTGGCAATCGGCGCAAAAGCGAGCGTAATCAACAAGATGAATATCGGCCTCGTGCCGAGCAATGCGCTCACGAGCGAAACTGGTCCGTTCGCTAACGCTAGCAGTAAGAAACCGTTGCCGAGTATCGGGCCTAGTCCTTCAATAATTAGTACCGGGATTGCGGTTTTCTTGGTGGTTATGAAAGAACCAAGATCCCTAGCAATTGACGGTCTTAGAACCGGAATGGCGAGTGTTGTAAAGAGTCCGATCCCGCGAAGTGACATGTTGTGCCACACGTTCAGTTCATCTGATGAGAGCTTCAATAAAACTTGGGCGATGCCGATTAGTGCGGCAGCGAGAACTACCCATAAGTAGACCTTTCTGAATCCTCCAGAAAGTAATTGGTGTGGATCGGCCGAAACGATAACTGCTCCTGCTACTACCAACAGAACGGCTAGCCATCCCCACCATTCAAGATGCTCGCCGAGAAGCACCACCCCGAGAATGGCTGCAAATACGGGGGAGGTTTGAGATACCGGAACGACTCGACCGATCTGTTCGCGACGCAGTGCCATAAACAGAATTATCAGCGCAACTCCCCAGATCATTCCTCCGCCGATAGCAGCAGCTAGCGCTTCTGTCGAGGCATCTGGAATTCCAAGGAGCAGAAGAATTACCAGAGAGATTCCGAGCTGGGTTCCGCCTACGAACAGGTTGAAGCTTTCGATCCGCAGTTTGAGTGTTGACAGAATCCACTTGTCGCCAATCGAAACTATCGCGTATATGAACGGGCTCGCTATCGCGGGCAGTACCCAGCTGAGTTCCAAAACTTATCCTCAAATATCGAAAGAAGTAGTGACTTGGTTAAATCGAGCGAAGCAGGATTCACGACTGTGCAGCATCTTACGGGCGTTAAAACAAAAAGGCGGTACATTTCGCCTTTTCTATTTACCGTCTGAACTGCTAGTTAAGCAGCTTTCGCAGCCAAGTCGATCGTGGTTGACGAGATAATGCCGTAGACCTCAGTCCAAGCTTCTTTCGATTCTTTTCTCCATGCTTCGCCGAGGCCTTGTTCGAGTGTCCACAAAAGAGCAACTCCAACGGTTCGGTAATGAGCGGCTGTAACACCGTATTTACCGTGGCGTGTTCCAAGTTGCTGAACAGCAGGAACGAGTTTATCGGGGTGATTCAGAGTGGCAACTGCGAACGAAATCGTCGCCATCAGCGCTTTCTTCTGAAACGAGACGTCTTCTTTGAAAAGATCCCTAGTCGACGGATCGAGTTCGAACAGATTGTTGTAAAACAGATCTGCTGCGGTGTCTTTGATCGGCTTAACTGCTGCCCAGTTTGACCTGATCGTCGGTAAGTCCTGCCATGATTTTTATCCTCATTATTTACTAAATTCAAACAACGCTAATTAGATAATCTTGTGATGGAGTGGAGCGAATGGTTCGTTGATATGAAGCTAATAATGTCTCTGAAGCGATGCAACGACCTACGTTGAACCCGCAACTCGAGTTATGGAATTTGCCAGTATCTGAAAACACCCACCTACGCTGAATTCAGCTTGAGCGGGTGTTTTCTTCTATTCAAACGAATCGGAATTAACTAGGTGGTACGTTCGTACGGACGCGGTGTGAACTCTGACCCTGCACGGTCTTGGGGTTTGTAGCCGAGAGCGTTTTTAGCGTGCTCTATGTCGAAAATTTTCCACGTGTTGTCTGAAGTCGCATTAAAAATGTCGTAACTATGTGATTCTGGCGCATCGATGCACAGATCAATGATCTGGGCCGTGTCGCGGTGACTCAACCACAGCGATAGTGAGTACGCAGAGAACGTCGGATCGTCTGTTTCCAGCACCCAGCCTATTCGCAAATGGAACGAGCTTAGGCCTTGGTAGTCGTTGTAATAGCTCCCGAGTGCTTCTCCGTACGCCTTGGCAACTCCGTAGTAGCTATCGGGACGAATCATGTGGTTTTCTGTAACGAGTTCATAGTTGTCTTGTTCAAGCAGCTGAAAATTGCCTTCATTTACATGCTTCCAAGGAGCGTCGAGATAGAACCCTCCTTCGGCGTGATTAGAGCTTGCGAAAATTACTCGTTTCACGCCTGCTCTTTTCGATGCCTCGAACACGTTATAAGTGGCAACAAAGTTGTTTTTGAGAATCGAATCCCACGAACCTGCCGGTGATCTATCGGCAGCAAGGTGAACAACGGTGTCTATTCCATCGAAAGCGGGATTGATCGCTTCGAGATCGCCTAGATTGGCAACTGTCGACTTTATTCCGTCCGCCTCTTTTAGATCTAGCGAAGAAAACTCGTATTTGTCGCCTAGCTTGTCGATCATGATCGAGCCGATAAGGCCGGCTCCACCGGTAATTAGAACTTTTCGTTTGTCGGTCATTTAGAGGTTATTTACTTTTTGGAATTGGTATTAGAAGAAGAGGTCGTAATGCCATCTAAAAACGGTGAGCGTTAGGCTCGAAGCTAGCTTCATAGTATTCAGCAACGTTGGTTCCGGCAGGGGCCAACTCGTCTATCTTGTCGAAATCTTCTTTAGTTAGTTCAACGTCCAATGCACGGAGATTGTCTTTGAACTGATCGAGCGTGCGAGGTCCTGCGATCGGCGCAGT
>Ga0115002_10010191_pt1 | contig 10139 bp, 6 predicted proteins | sample ArcticOcean_MG_C_8_FD_89576 | JGI IMG/M metagenome (GOLD analysis project Ga0115002, IMG submission 89576) | Marine microbial communities from western Arctic Ocean - ArcticOcean_MG_CB11_86 | ecosystem: Environmental > Aquatic > Marine > Oceanic | place: Arctic Ocean: Canada Basin | collected... | reverse complement strand
CTACCTGCACCTCTCGGCGTAGCGTCAGCTATAGACAGCATGGTGGTGCAGGGATTACCTTTGGGGAACACTTGAGGGGCCCGCAATGGGCCCTTTGAGAAGCCTAGGCATATGTAAGTATTTATTCAGAATAGACTTGCTTCCACATGGTGTATCGCAGCTGTGTACCCCCACTGTGTGTCGCACTACCATACCCCACAAGCATAGTGGTCGCCCTAACGAGTAGGGTGGGCACTGCCCACCGGAATGCCGAAAAATGTTCGCAGAGGGTAGGCCAACCGAAGGGCTTTCCGCCGTTCGCAAATCAGGTTTCAACACAAGTCAATTCCCCGGAGAGTGAATTCTCGATGAGCAAAACCACCCCCGCTTCGTCTTCGGCCGACGTGCCGATGATCGAGGCCCAAGGCCTCTCGAAATTCTACGGCGGCTTTGCCGCCTCGCGCGACGTGACCTTTTCGATCAACCAAGGTGAAGTCGCCGCCTTTCTGGGGCCCAACGGCGCTGGCAAAAGCACCACGATGAAACTCTTGACCGGCTACCTGGCCCCTTCCGAGGGTTCGGCCCGTGTCGCCGGATTCGACATGGCCAGCGAGCGGATCCAAGGGGCTCAGCGACTTGGCTACCTGCCGGAGAACGGTCCGCTCTATGCCGACATGACGCCGCGTACTTTGCTCAATTTCTTTGCCGATCTACGCGGCATGTCACCGAGACAATTTGACGAACGCTTTCAGTCCGTCGTCCATACTTGCAACCTAGAGAGTGTCCTTGGCAAACCGATCGGCAAGCTTTCTAAGGGTTTTCGCCAGCGCGTCGGCATGGCGCAAGCACTATTGCATGATCCTGACGTGCTGATTCTCGACGAGCCAACCGCCGGCCTCGACCCAAATCAAATTCGCGAAGTGCGCAAAATGATCCGCGAATTGGGTAAGTCCAAAACTATTTTGCTGTCAACACACATCCTGCAAGAAGTCGAGGCCATGTGTAACCGTGTGGTGTTCATCAACGAAGGCCGACTTGTTTTTGACGGCACCCCCGCACAGCTGAGCGAGCAACACGCCGACCTCGACGAACGTTTTCACCAACTTACTACTGCTGGTTAAACGCAGAGAGCGAGGAGGCGCAGAGGACCGCAAAGAGAAAACTATTATATTTTTAATTCTCTGCGGCCCTTTGCGTCTCAGCATCCTCAGCGTTTAACAGAACCCAAAAAAGACCTCAACCATGAACTTCAACGTTCTTAAATCGATTTTTAAGCGTGACTTCGTCAGCTACTTTTCTAGCCCGACGGGGTACGTGTTTATTTGTGTGTTTGTGGTGCTTAGCGCGCTGGCCACTTTTTGGCCGCCCGAGTTTTTCGCTAGCAACCTGGCCAATTTGGACCAGCTCAGCCGCTGGTTGCCGTTCATCATGCTGGTGTTTATCCCGGCGATTACGATGAGCATTTGGGCAGAAGAACGCCGCCAGGGTACGGACGAACTCTTGTTGACTTCTCCGGCCAGCGATTTTGATGTCGTGCTAGGAAAGTATTTGGCCGGCGTGGCAATTTTTACTGTCTCACTCATGTTCTCCGCTTTCTCAATTTACTTGGTCTTCAAATGGGGTTTAGGCAATCCAGACGGCGGCCTGTTCATCAGTACTTTTGTCGGCTATTGGTTTGTCGGATTCGCCATGATCGCGATTGGCATGGTCGCCTCGTTCCTGACAGACAATCTTACGGTGGGCTTCATCCTCGCCACGCTCTTTAATCTACCACTAGCGCTTTTTGGAGTTGCCGGTTGGTTTATCACCAACTCATCCTGGGCCGAGGTCATTCGTCGCTGGAGTGCCATGGAACGGTTCCAGGACTTCGAACGCGGAGTTATCGGCATTGGAGGCGTGGTCTATTTCGTCGCCCTGGCCGCAGTGATGCTTTATCTTTGCATGATCCTGATTGGCAGACGGCATTGGCAAGCACGCGAGGATAACCGCGGGCTGCTGGGGCACTATGTCCTGCGGACCGTTGCTCTCTTGGGCCTGGCGATTGGCGTCACCGAGATCGCACAAACTCGCAATTGGCTCTACGCCGACATCAGTAGCGAGCAGCTCAGCTCGCTCTCGGACGATACGGTCAAAATCCTCAGTGAACTCCGTAACGACAGCAGCGCCAAGACGATCAAGATCGACGCCTACGTCAGCCCGCAGGTACCCACCGAGTATGCCGACACCAAACTGAATTTACTGGCGGCACTGGCCGAAATGAGCAGTCTGAGCGGCAACAAAATTCAGGTCCACAAGCATGAAATCGAAAACTACGGCCCCGAAGCGCTCAAGGCCGAGGACACATTTGGCATCACTCCACAGGAAGTCTTGATCAATGAAGGAGGAGAGCAATCGCGAGAAGAGTTCTTTTTGGGGGCGGCCGTCACCTCAGGATTGGGCAAGGTCGTGATTCCTTTCATCGATAAGGGCATTCCTGTCGAATACGAGTTGGTCCGTTCCATCTCAACGGTTACCCAAGAAAACCGGCTCAAAGTCGGGGTCGTCGATACGGGGATTCCGTTCGTGAACCCTTCAAGCAATCGTGAGCAAGAGTTTGCCCTCATCACCGAGCTGCGCAAACAATACGACATCGATGATGAACCCATCAATCCGAGCGAGCCCATCAAGGAGAAATACGACGTCTTGATCGCCATTCAGCCTTCGATGCTCGCTCCTCAAGAGATGGATCACTTGGTCGATGCGGTCCGCAGTGGCATGCCTACCTTGATCTTGGAAGATCCTATGCCTTATTTCTTTCCGAATGAGGTCGCAGGAACGGCAGAGCCAAAACAAGCGCCAGGCATGATGGGGATGTTCGGTGGTGGCAAGCCACAACCCAAGGGCGATATCAACCAACTATGGCGTACTCTGGGGATTGACCTGAAACCTCGAGAAGTGATCTGGCAGGAGTACCAGCCCGAAAACACGCTGCGCGGCCAGATTGATTCGCACTGGATCTTTGTCGACAAAGGCAATGGCTCCCTGGATCCTTTGAATTCGGAGAACATTATCACCTCCGGCATGAATCAAGTGCTACTGGTTTATCCGGGCTCACTCTCTCCAAGCGAAGATTCCAAATTGAACTTTGAGCAGCTGGTTGTCACCGGAGGAGAAGGGTCGGGTGTGGTCGAAACTCAGGCAATCCGCCGCCGAATTTCGAATCCACGCACCTTCCGCCACATGTCCGATTCCTACACCCATATCTTGGCCGCCCATATACATGGCCTCCGGCGCGATGAGGACGAACTGCTCAGCTCCCTCGCGAGCGCGACAGAACCAGAAAAAACGGGCGACTCCCAAGCAGAAAATAGCCGAAATGGAAACACGGAAACCGCAAGCGATAAAAACGATAGCGGTACAACCAAGGACCCACCCGAAGCAGGTAGACCGATACAAGCAGTCGTCGTGGCCGACATCGATTGGATCATCCCCGACTTCTTCGCTATTCGCCAAAGTGGCAATCGCGAGTTGCTCACAGCCACACAAAACGTGACCTTTATTCTCAATATCATCGACACACTCGCCGGTGACGAGCGATTTATCGCGATTCGCAAACGGGCTCCCGCCCATCGTACCCTGGCCAAGATCGACGAAGCAACTCGGGCAAACCGTCAGCATGCTCTCGATGAAGAAAAGGAATTCTTGAAAGAGGTCCAAGCCGAAATAGCCGAAGCTCAGCAAGCCATGCAAGACAAAGTCGATGCAGTCCGCAACACGCCAGGCCTGAGCCGTCTGCAAATCGAGCAGCGGATCGAAGTCATGGCTGAGCAGGAGCAAAAAAAGATGCAGGCCGAACTCCGTTCGATCGATGCGGATCGTAGTCGCAAGCTCAAGCTGATCGACTCCAATCTGAAACAGGAGGTCAGCAGCATCCAGAACCTCTACAAGCGTTTCGCCATCCTGATTCCGCCGATCCCGCCCTTACTAGTTGCCCTCTATGTCTTTTTCCGTCGTCGTGAAGCAGAGCGCGAAGGCATTGCTAAGTCGAGATTACGTTAAAATAAAGAAAGAAATTTATCATGTCGGAAATGGCTAAAACGCTTCTCTTCGTCGCTTTGGCGGTCGGTTCGTTGTTCTTCGCGTTCTTCGTCGGTCCGAGCAGCGACAGCATCGATTTTGATGAATTCATTGGCCTACGCCTCAATGAATTTGAAGTCGATCAGGCGAAGCGGCTAGAAGTCGTGAAGTTTGACGCGGAGACTGCTGCCACACACGAATTTGAGATCGCTGAGGTCGACGGTCTTTGGACGATTCCCTCCAAACAAGGCTACCCCGCAGACGCAAACAAGCGGATGGCCGCAGCGGTCAACAATGTGATCGATCGCGAAATCCTGCGCATTGCCGCCCATAGTTCCAGTGAGCATGAGACATTGGGAGTGCTCAATCCGGAGAGTTCTAAGCTCAACTCCAAAACGACAGGCGCCGGCACGCGCGTCGTGATTTCGGATGTGCATGACAACGTGCTCTCCGATATGATCATCGGAAAACCGGTTCCAGATTCAGAAGACCAGTACCACGTGCGTGACACGGACAAAGATTTAGTCTACGTCGTGAATCTCAACCCCGAGAATCTCTCAACCAGCTTCAAGGACTGGATTGAAGGCGATCTACTAAAGCTCAACCCACTTGATTTGCAACTCGCCGAAATCCATGACTATTCCACAGAATTGCGCCGCGTACTGACGGCAAATGGCGTAGGCACGCAAGTGCTTTGGGACCGTCGCGGTGAGATGACTTTCGAATACGACAACTCGAAGTCTGAATGGAACGCCAAGCGTCTGCAGAAGTTCGACCCAGCCCAAGAGAAACTGGTTGAATTCGAATTAACTGAAGATGAAGAACTCAACAAAGACGCACTGCAAGAACTGCGGGACAGTTTAGAGGGCTTGTTGATTGTCGATGTCGAACGTAAGCCCGCAGGCTTGAGTGCCGATTTACAGGCTGGCGAAGACTTTCTGAACAACGAGGATGCCGTGGATAGTCTCCGCGAAAGAGGCTTTGCCGCCGTGCCACTCGTGGAGGGTGCCGAGCCAGAGATTCTCTCCAGCGAAGGTCAGCTGATTTGCTCGATGAAAGATGGCATTGAGTATGTCTTACGATTCGGCAACCTGAAGGCTGACAGCCAAGAAACCAGCGCTGCCGATGCTTCGGCCCAGGCAGACGGCTCGGAGACAGAGGCCGCAACTGCAGGGTCCGACATCTACCGCTACCTGTTTGTGATGGCACGTTTTAACGAACTCTTGCTCGCCAGCCCCGAGTTGGAAGAATTTCCTGACCTTCCCGAAGGCGTCACCGAGGAGGACCTGAAAGCAGCCGCCGAAGCCGCGGCCAGCGCTGCCCAGTCGCAGGATTCGGAAGCCGACGACGTAGCCCCATCAGACGACTCGTCGACTGCGAAAGAGGAAGAAGAAGAGGAAGAAGAAGAAGACGCCCCCGAAGAAGACGTACCTGAAGTCGAGGCAAGTGAATCACCGGCATCCACAGATTCAGTATCTGATTCAGTATCTGACGCAACATCTGATTCAGCATCTGATGCAAAACCTGAGGAAAAAACTGAGGACAAGGCTGAAGAAATGAGCGCAGACGAAAAAGAAGACAGAATCGGCCAGATTCTCGCCATTCGCGAAGGAATCAAGCAAGAGAACGAGCGCCACCAGAACGAATATCAAGAAAAGATTGCTGCGGGCCAAAAGCGTGTGAAAGAACTCAACGAACGTTTCGGCGATTGGTATTACGTCATCGACAATGAGGTCTACAAAAAAATCCACCTTGGCAGCGATCAACTCATCAAGAAGAAAGAAAAAGAGGCCGCAGCGGAGACCGACAGCAGCGCGCCAGCCGCCAGCAGCATCCCCGGCCTGCCCCAATTACCTGCCGGCGGGGCGCCAAAGTAGGGCGATTTTCCCATTCAAAGAAGAGAAGGGATGCCAAAAATACTGTCCGTCAGAGGTTTGTCCAACTTCGGTCAATTGACGCCCATCGCGACCTGCAACTGTCTTGGCCGACTTCGATGGCTCAAAACGGTCCGCAAGCACCATGTTTCCTTGCGTTTTGAGCTCGGCTCAGTATTTTGGCCCTACGGGCTCGAGCTGGCAAGCAGACAGGCTTACTCGCCTAGCCTTGGAGCAATAACCGCTGCACTAGAGTCAAGACACTACGCTACCTAATTCGCGCAGCGACTCCAACGTAAACAGCCCCGTATCGTGGCCGTCGCTGAAATGGATGGCGTACGCGTAGTGTCCGGCTGGATCCATCTTGGTGATGCGTAAGGGCGCGGCTTCTTTCGCAGAAATCACCGGCAAAGCCGTGGCGGGTGGCGGCGGAGCCTTTCTTTTTTCGGAGCAAGATGCACAAGGACAATTTACGCGCAACTCCGCAACCAAGTACTGCCGCACTTGGCCGTCGCTCCACTCAATCTGCAATCGTTCGGGAGTAATTAACTCCATTTTTTGTGGTTGGCAGGACATTATTACTCTCCGGAATAAAACTAGCTCTTTCGCAGGTCAATGAACCTCTTTCCTTTGCCTTCGAAACGCGGCAGCGACATCGCCGGAGCTAACCGCACCTCGACCTTCAGTCCCAATCGCAATCGCATTTCTTCGGCGATGCGTGCTGGGTCTTGCAAATGGTCTTCCACTTCCACAACTAGCTCATCCATCTCGCCCGGGCGGCGAGCCGTGATACGAAACTCGACGACTTCAGGAAAGCTGCGCAATATCTGTTCGAGCGAGCTAGGGAAGATGTTGACGCCGCGGACAATCATCATGTCATCGGCGCGACCGAGCACGCCTCCTTCGAGCAGCACAAAGCCACAGCGCTCGGCAATCGGCCAGGTGGGGCGAACCAGGTCGCCCGTGCGATAGCGAATGATGGGCATGCCGTGGCGACCGAGGGACGTAAGTACCAAATGCGCTAATTCACCCTCCACGGCCGGTTTGCCAGTTTCGAACGAAAGAAATTCGGCGAGGAATTCACTTTCCAGAACGTGAAGTCCACGCCCATCGCGATCGCCATATCCCCAGGGGCCAACCTCGCTCGCGCCGGCATGGTCGGTTAGGCGAGCGTTCCAAGCCGATTCGATCCGTGCGCGCGTAGCGGGCACCGAGCCGCCTGGTTCTCCCGCGACCAAAATTTTTCGCACGTCCGTGTGCGCCAGATTGACGTTATTCTCTTGCGCCACTTCCACCAGATGCATCGCATACGTCGGCGTGCAAAATAGGGCCGTCGCTCGGGCACGGCCGATGAGGTCGAGCCGGGCCAAGGTGTTCATCCCGCCGCCCGCAATTGTCAGCGACCCGCGGGCCGCCAGCGCATCGTGGGCACTCCAAAATCCGATGAAGGGTCCAAACGAAAAAGCCAGCAGAGCGCGGTCTGCAGACGTGATTTCAGCAGCGTCGAGGACATACTGCCAACAGCCCGTCCACCACCGCCAATCGGTCGCTGTGTCATACACCGACAGCGGCCTACCGTGCGTCCCCGAAGTTTGGTGGTAGCGGACATAATTGTGTATCGGCCAAGTCAGATTCGCTGGCCCGCTATGGACCCCTCCGTCGGCCATCAGTTCCTCTTTGCTAGTGAAGGGCAACTGGCTCAGCTGGTCAAGGCTTTCCAATTGATGCGGGCATTTCGCCAGCTTGTCTGCATAGAAGCGATTGCTGGGCAGGATGGCTGCCAATAACGCATTCAATCGGCCCAGCTGATGATCGCCAAGCGCTCGACGATCAAGTGCCTCCAGACGTCGCCGATGCTCGGCAGAGAAATCAGTCATGCCTTTCGAAAGCCTTGCATGCTTAGCGCTCGATCCCATAGATTTCGATCTTCCGATAGAGCGTGGCTCGACCGATACCGAGTAGTTTGGCCGCATCGGGCACACTGCCCGCGGCCCGCTTGAGTGATTCGATAATCAGCTTGCGTTCCCAGTGTTCGATCTGCAGAGAATCAAGCGGTTCGCTCCCGCTGTCGCGCAATCCCAGGTCGCGTGGAAGTATTTCGTCGTCATCGGCCAAGACCACTGCACTGTCGATCACATTGCGAAGTTGACGAACATTCCCCGGCCAGTGATAGTCGAGCAGCTGACCACGTGCTGCCTCGCTCAACTGCAATTGGGGTCGACCGCGTTCCACTCGATAGTGATTCAGGAAATAGTCCACGAGACGAACCACATCATCGCCTCGCTCACGCAGCGGCGGCAAATTCAATTCGAAAACGCTGAGCCGATAGTAGAGATCCTCGCGAAACTTTTTGTCACGGACGTAATTATGCAATTCCTGGTTGGTGGCGGCGATGATGCGCACATCGACTTGCACTTCTTCTGTGGCGCCCACGGGCAAGAAAGGATGGCCTTCGAGAATGCGCAGCAGCTTGGCCTGCCCTTCCAAAGGAAGCTCACCGATTTCGTCCAAGAAAAGCGTACCGAGGTCGGCCTGCTGAAAGTAACCCTTGTGGTCGCGCTCGGCCCCAGTAAACGCGCCCGCTTTGTGGCCGAAGAGATGGCTCTCCATCAACTCGTCGGGAATGGCCGCACAGTTGACGGCGATCATCGGTCGGTCGAACCGCAAACTGCCGTGATGAAGCGCCCGGGCGACCAGTTCCTTACCCGTCCCGCTCTCACCGCGTACGAGCACACACCCGGGTGCCTTGCTCACCCGCTCAATCTTGCCTTTCAGATCGAGCATCGGCTTGCTCTCGCCGATGAGTTCATCGTATCCCGGCGAGACACTGACCAACCGCTTGAAATCACTCTGCAGGGTAACTTGTGAGCGGGCCCGCATCAGCGAGATCACCGCCAAATTTGCCACGGCGATGATAAAATCGAAATCCGATTGGCGGAATCGACCATCCTGCAAATAGACGTGAATCGCACCTAGCGTACGGCGCTCGCCCGCATTATTTTTGTGGACGAGTGGCGCACAAACGGCATCGGCAAAGTTGGGCGCGGCGTCCGACCCTTCTGCCGCAGATTGATTCGCAACCCAAACGGCCCTTCCCTGCCGCAGCACCAATTCGGTAAGCGATTGACTTAGGCTGACGCGATCGGCTTGATCTTGAGGGATCACCAATTTGGGGCGTAATTGCTCTTCGTCATCGACCCACAAAAAACCCACGACCGCCGCCTTAGTGCGCTCTTTGAGCAATTCCAAGGCGATGCGCGTGACGGTTTCCGGATCTTCGCAGCCCAACAAGTGAATGCTCAATTGATACAGCAACACTAATTCCTGAACTTGCTCAGGAGTCGGAAGTGCTGCAAGCACCTCTTGATTACTCTGCTGCACCGCGATCGGCATATCCTGGACGATCGTCTGTTTCAAGTTAACATCATCGGCATCCGCTGTGGCGGGCTCGTCCGACAGATGAAACTCAAATTCGACAGAACCAATTCCCAACACATGGCCCGTGTCGAGAGAGGCCTCCATCACCTTTTGCCCATTCACCGTGGTACCATTGCGACTATCGTCGTCGCGAACTATCCACCGCTCCTCTTCGTACAGCACCTTCGCATGAACCCGAGAACACATCGGATCGGGCACCGAAATATGGCAATCGCTACCCCGGCCTAGCAGCGTTTCACGACTAGGATCGAGGGGGAAATTAGTCCCCGATTGTTTGCCAGAAAGAATTGTAAGAAATGCGTACACGCTCGAAGCACAGGGAGGGGTGTCCGGTGGAAATATCTAGCGATCTATCGTACCGCAGCGCGGCCCACTTGAAAACGGACCGATTGTCCAGTACTAAGCCTAAGTTGGGAAAAAGGAAGCCTCGCGTTCAAGAGAAATGAGGGTTCTGAACTACAATCCGCTCCCCTACGCACCACATCTTGTCGTCAAATAACGCTCTGGTAGAATTGCGGGTCTGTTGCGAGTGGCCCAATGGCCACCATTACGGGCTGTGGCTCAGCTTGGTAGAGCGCTGCGTTCGGGACGCAGAGGTCGCTGGTTCAAATCCAGTCAGCCCGACTCTGGAAACCTCGGATTTTTCCGGGGTTTTTTTGTTTATTGGGTTGGCGTTCTTAGGCGGCGAATTGTCAGCAATACCCTCTGTGCCAACATAGCTGAGACAACTACCTCCCCTTTTATTACAGTAGAGGGCAAGGAGGTAATGGTAGATGGATCATGGATTGATTT
>Ga0115002_10010190_pt1 | contig 10139 bp, 7 predicted proteins | sample ArcticOcean_MG_C_8_FD_89576 | JGI IMG/M metagenome (GOLD analysis project Ga0115002, IMG submission 89576) | Marine microbial communities from western Arctic Ocean - ArcticOcean_MG_CB11_86 | ecosystem: Environmental > Aquatic > Marine > Oceanic | place: Arctic Ocean: Canada Basin | collected... | reverse complement strand
CGTCCCTCTACCGCCTATCCGGTCTCGCCAGCCTCCCATCGACTGGCCGTGTCCGGCCGGAGCCTGTCGCACGCAGTGTAGGACAAGCACACGCCTCGCGCCAGCCTGTCGCTGTGTCAGCCACAGTGCCCCTGAATCCTTCCTGGCGACGGCCACGTCAGGCCTTCCAGGAGGTTCCCCCGGTCGACACCAGCACGCACAGTGTTCCGCTCGAGGAGATCAACTTTGAGCTTCAGGGTTTTCAGGGCGCCTGGATGGGATCGCTACGCTCGCCAGCGCCATCGCCTGTGTTGTCCTGCTCACGCTGGTATACGAGGCGCTCTGGCACGGGCAATGCCCGGCCGGTGGCGGCTTCGGCACGCACCAAAGTCGCATCAGTTCCTGGTAGCGTGAGGCGCAAGCACCTCATGCGATGGCTGGAAGAGTTATGCGACGGAGCTCCCGCGAGCTGTCAGAAGTCCACGCCGAGGCGGACGCCGAACGTGCGCGGAGCACCGGGCTCACCGATGAAGCCAGACGGCGCCAGCGCGCCGTAGGCAAACGCGATCGGGACGTAGAGCGAATCGAACGCGTTCCTTACCCAGAGCTCACACAGAATCTTCTGCATCCGAAAGCCCGTGCGTATTTCGGTGATGGCGTAGGCGTCCTGCGACGCCATGTTGAGGTCGTCGTAGGCGTAGCTCCCGTAGGCGGTGACATCACCACGCACATAGACCTCGGCGTTGCGAATGGGTCGGGAGTAATCGGCCCCTACGCGCAGGGTGTACTCGGGCGAGTTCGGAAGCGTGTTGCCGCCCACGGAAAGACCACTTGAGAAGCTGTCATCCCCGAAGCGGGCGCGCGTGTACCCGAACGCACCATGCAGAGACAGGTTCGGGTGCGGCCGCGCCGCCAGTTCTAGCTCGACGCCGCTGCTCGTGGCGCCGCCCCCGTTGGCGATGTAAAACTGTCCGGGGACCCGCAGATCCGGCAGGTTGAGCTGCAGACTGTCCCACCTGATGTGGAAAACCGAGGCCGCGAGCGAGACGCGACGGTCGAGCCACATGCTCTTCAGTCCACCTTCGTAATTCCAACTGGTTTCTTCCGAATAGGACTCGAGTCCAGCCGGCGAGGCGGCGTTGAAGCCGCCGGCCTTGTACCCCTCACCGACAGTTCCGTAGATCGTGGCCTCGGGTGTCGCGTGGTAGCTGGCAGAGAAGTGCGGCGAGACGTGCACGAAGTCGGCGTCCGTCGTGACGGCGCTGGGCGGTGCGAAGGCCGGCGAGAAGAACGTGCGAATGTCGGCCTCCTTGGACTCCCAGTCGACACGAGCGCCGGCGGCCAGGTCCACCTTGTTCCGCACGGTCCAGGTGCTCTGGCCGTAGACGCCGAAACCCACGTCATTCAGCGATGACAGGGGCGAGGTCTGCGAGATCGGAAATGAGAGATACGGCGATAGCACAAACGGCGAGAAGCTGTTGACGGCGTCCTGGTCGTATCGCTGCGTGAAGAACGAACCGCCGAGCTGCCAGTTCATCACGACCGCATCCGAGACCGTCACCGGGGCACCTGCCGCTGACGAAAATCGCACATCCTGCGTGAACTGCACGTCCTTCTCGGTGTTGTCACGAGAGAGAAGCGGCAGACCCGTGTAGTCGAGGTCCGTCACGTCTTGCGTCTTCCAGCGGACCAGGCCGGTGGTGCTGGCCACGTCGACACGGGAACCACGACGCGTCAGGACGAACGTGGGCGCCACGATATCCCGGTTGGTGAAGCCTTCGAGACTGCGCGAGGCATGAAACGGATTTTCGCGCAGGGCGCCGAGATCGTGAAGGGCGAAATCGCCGTCTCGCGCTCGTTCGCCGCTGAAGATAAATCGTGCGTCCCACGCATTATTCGGCGTCCAGCGCAGTTGCAGCTTTGTGAAACCCGCTGACCGATCGTCGAGCGTATTGCCCGTGAGATCGTTCTGCGTGAAGCCGTCACGAGCCGCATAGCCAGCCGCGAAGCTGACGGCGAGTCGGTCAGCGATCAGCGGGCCAGACACCGAGCCCCGCACGTCACGCGAATTGAAGTTGCCGAACGGTGCCGTCACGTTTCCGGACCACGTCGCCAGCGAGGGCATTCGACTCGCCACGGTGATGACGCCTCCGATGGCATTGCGGCCAAAGAGTGCACTCCGTGGTCCGCGAATGAGTTCGATCTGCTCGACGTCGATCAACTCGATACTGGACGAGTTCGCGTTGAGTTGAGGAACACCGTCGAGGTACGTCGTCACGGCCGGGTTGTTCGGGCTTGACCCGATGCCACGGAAACGAGGGTTGCTCAGCTTTCGTGCCGTGAACTCGTGCATGAAGACGTTCGGGGCGAAACGGGCCGCATCGATGACGTAGCGAACGTCCACTCGCTCTAGTGTTTCGCGCGGAACCGCCGTGACGCTCGCCGGCACCTCGCCGACATCCTCGGGAATCTTGTCGGCGGTCACGACGACGGTCGGCAGCTCAAAACGGCCGGCCGGTTCAGTCGAAGACGTGGAAGTCTGGGCCTGAGCAATTCCCATCGTCAGCACAGCGTAAGTTGCTGTGCATGCGAAAGCTCTCGATAGTGTGACCATTTATTAACTTCAACATATTCGGCCTAGTCTGTGCAAGATGACAGGCGGGCATGAAACTGGTTTCCCCTCCCCTCACGTTGGCGCCATAAAGAAGATGAGGACGCCCCTTCACTCGAACTGCGGTTGGGCTTGCAGTTCCGGCTGAGCGTGCAACCGGCACCGTTTCGCGCGTCGATCGCTTCAGGGCGGCGTCGAGGGGGCGGTAGTATTGTCTATCGTTAGCTCACGGGCACTCGCTAGCAGAACAGCGGCGACGTTCGAGCGTCGCGGTCTAGGCGGTAGCGCCTTTGGCGCACATTCCGCTCACCGACCGCGACAAGGCCCAACGCGATACCGGTAGGAGGACACGATGACATTCCGGAGATTGGCCTCGGGCGGCGCGCTCGCCCTCGTGTATGCGGCGACAACGGCCTGCGGAACCCCGGGAACGGACCCAGGAACGACCACGGAGACGACCGCGGCGACGACCGCGGCGATGGCTCCCGCATTCGAGTACGACCCCACGTGGCCGAAAACTCTGCCCAATAACTGGCTCATGGGCGAGGTCGGGGCCATGACCTCCGACGCCAAGGGCCACATATGGGTGCTCCAGCGTCCAAGTTCCACGGTCAACCTGTCGGAGAGGTTTGGCCTTCAGGGGGCCGGCGAGTGCTGTTTCCCGGCGCCACCGGTGATGGAATTCGACCCCGAGGGCAACCTCATCCAGGCCTGGGGACCGATTCACGGCAGCACGCCACGCGATGAAACGGGTCCCACCGGCCCGCAGCCACTCCTTGGACCGCAGGTCTGGGGACCGTTTCCGGACATCGAGTGGCCGGACCACGAGCACGGGATCTCCGTCGACTACAAGGACAACGTCTGGGTGAACGACCAACGGGCGCCGTCGGCTCTCTTGAAGTTCAGTCGGGACGGACAGTTCCTCGCGCGCATGGGCGGAGAGGAATCGACATCGAGCAACGACACGAAGAATTTTGCGGGCCCGGCCGGCGTCCTGGTCGATCCGGACACGAACGAACTCTTCGTAGCCGACGGCTACCGAAATCGCCGCGTGATCGTGTTCGATGCCGAGACCGGCGTCTACAAGCGCCACTGGGGTGCCTACGGCAAGCAGCCGCCAGACGGCCCGCAGGGCGGCGGCCCAGTAGAGGGCCGCTACGATCCCGACGTGGTTTCGCAGCAGTTTGCAACTGTGCACTGCATCACGATGAGCCGTGACCGCTTGCTCTACGTCTGTGACCGCGGAAACAACCGCATTCAGGTGTTTCAGCCTGACGGGACGTTCGTCAGGGAAACAATCGTGACACGCACCGGAGGTCTGGGCGCTGTGCACGCGATCGGTCTGTCGTCCGACGCGGAGCAGGAGTTCCTGTATGTCGGGGACGGTACCAACAAGAAGGTCTGGATACTTCGGCGTGACGACCTCTCGATCGTCGGCTCATTCGGGCACGGCGGTCGCGGCGGTGGCCAGTTCCTGATCGTTCACACCCTGGCCGTGGACTTCGAGGGCAACATCTACGTCGGTGAAACGCGAAACAACAACCGCGTGCAGAAGTTCAAGTTCGTCGGCATGCGGCCGGCCGACGCGAATTAGTGCACGTCGGCCGACGGCTCGCGTTTGCCGCACTAAGTTGGCTTGGAAGATGCGTTGTCGCTCAGGGTGCAGAAGCCGTGGGCGATCCTGGACGAACATCGGCGGCCACGTCGAAGACCTCACCTGTCTGGCGCCCTCAGAGCTCCGCCGTGAGCAATCCGAGCAGGTAATGGCCGTACTCGGTCTTCTCGAGGGGCGCTGCGATCTCCCGCAGGCGAGCCTCATCGATCCATCCCTGGCGAAAGGCGATCTCTTCCGGACACGATACCTGCAGGCCTTGCCTGTCCTGGATCGTCTGCACGAAGTTGGAAGCCTGCAGCAGCGAGCTCGGTGTGCCGGTGTCGAGCCAAGCGGTGCCCCGACCCAGCTTTTCAACTGACAGCTCGCCGCTGTCCAGATAGAGCCGATTGAGGTCGGTGATCTCCAGCTCTCCGCGCGCGGACGGCTTCAGGGACTTGGCTCGCGCGACGACCGTATCGTCGTAGAAGTAGAGCCCGGTGACGGCGTAGTTGGACTTGGGATCCGTCGGCTTCTCTTCGAGGCCGATGGCCTTGCCCGCATCGTCGAACTCCACGACGCCGAAGGCTTCCGGGTTCTTGACGTAGTAGCCGAAGACGGTTGCGCCCGTGTCCCGTGACGCGGCGCGCGTTAGCTTGGACGCGAATTCGTGCCCGTAGAAGATGTTGTCACCGAGCACCAGCGCGCAGCCGTCGCCATCGATGAATTGCTCACCGATTAGGAACGCCTGGGCCAGTCCTTCAGGCTTGGGCTGCGCGGCGTACTCGATCTTGACTCCCCACTGTGAGCCATCCTCGAGGAGCGCCTGGTATAGCGCCTGGTCCTGGGGCGTCGTGATCACGAGCAACTTTCGAATCGACGACAACATCAAGACGCTCATCGGATAGTAGACCATGGGCTTGTCGTAGATCGGCGTCAGCTGCTTACTGACCGCTCGCGTGAGCGGATACAGCCGCGTACCTGTTCCGCCAGCCAGGATGATGCCCTTTTCGATCATGCTCTTCCCTTAGTCGCGGTCGCCGCCGTCTGTGCGGCGCTCGAACGTGGGCTGGTCCGACAGCCGTACTCATCGGCGATCTTGATCGGCAGTCCGTAGGTTTGCCCGTAGGCGTTGACGAAGCTGTGCTCCGAATGCCGGGGCACCATTGATTTGAGGAAGTTGGAGCCGATGAACCCGGCGTCGCCGGTGACGAGAATCTTCATGCTACTGTGCGCTCTGTCTAGGCTCTATTGTCGCCCCTGGAAGCGCGAACGGAAACCACATTTGCACACAGGGATCAGGTTCTGGTCGTTATTCGGCTTGTACCCTGTTCAGGGCGGCGGCGGGACTTGGAGGTGGCGTCGAAGGGGCGATAGTTGTTCATCGTCCTCCTGCGTCTTGAGCCTGTGGAGGAAGCTGGCACCGCCGAAGGACAGGCACAGTACGGAGCGGAGTAGGCCTCATCGGCCGGAGTGTGGGCCGTGCGGGATCGCCGGGAACACGTGATCGGGGAGGTGTGCATGCAGGCAACGCGAGCACGGCAGGTGGTGGCGTTCGTGGGGATCCTGGTGACCGGTGTCATGGCAGGAACCTATCTGTCCGAGGCAGGTCGCGCCCGCGCACAATCGTCGACGGCGTTCTTGGCACAGGCACGGGCGCTGGAGACGCTCGTCGCGAAGGATGAGATCCGCCGGCAGATCTACAACTATGCGCGTGGCCTCGACCGGATGGATATGGAGCTCGCCGTCGGCGTTTGGCACCTGGATGGGACGGCGAATTACGGTGGCACCGTCACGAAGGGCTCGGAGTTCGTCGAGGGAGCCTTCAGGTTTCACGAGTCGTTCCTATCGCACACTCATCACATGATCGACACGACCATCGAGGTGGATGGCGACACGGCGGTGAGCGAAACCTACGCCAACAGTTCTATGTTGCAGGCGATCGATGCGCAGAGCGCGCAAGGCGTGGTGACGCGAGCGGACGGTTTGTCGGTCAGTCTGATCAGGGGCCGGTATGCCGACCGCTGGTCGAAGCGCGATGGCCGCTGGGCACTGGACCACCGGCGCTACATTGAGGACTTCCGAACGGTGCAGGAGATGCCGGCGCAGCGGCAGGCTCCAGGCCGGCGCGACCGGACGGACCCGTCGTACGCCGTGTACCCGTTCTGACATCAGCGGTCCCCGCCGGTAGGTGGACGCCAGCGAGGGCCGGAAGCACCGCATCCACCGGTTCGCGCCATGGTGGACCCACGAACGGAGCGCGTCATTGTTGACGAGCCGTCGGCCCGGGATGAGAATGGCTCTTTGGATTTGGGTATAGCGGTTCAGGGGCCGGCCCACCGTCGCCGGGCCCGGTAACTGCCAGCAGACCCGGCCGGGGCGCGTCGGCACACGTTCGACACGATTCGCCGGGTCAGGAGATGAATGATGAGGGAGATTGTGGCCTCGATGCTGTCACGTTTGGACGCGCGGCGATATTCACGCCGCGAACTGGCTCGGGCTCTTACCGTGCTGACGGCTGGAGCCGCTGCCGGAGCGGCTACGGTTGCCCCGCGGATCGCCGCCGGGCAGTCAGGCGGCACTCAGTCGGGGTCGGGGAAGCCAACCACGGAGGACTACGTGGCCATCCGCATGTTGGCGGAGCGGTACGTCGACGCCGTGAACCGGCTGAACGGGAAGGACTGGAGCGAGACATTTGCGCCAGACGGCGAATGGCACCTCGGGGCGGATGTGCACAAAGGGCGGGCGACCGTGCGGGATGCCTGGACCAAGATCATGACGAGCATTCCCAACGTCTACATGCACGTCTACTCGGGCGTGGTCGATCACGTCGACGGCGACACGGCGTCTGGACGCTGGTACATGGGCGAATACCTCAACCTTCCCGGCGGTACGCAGTCAATGAACCACATTTGCTACATCGACACCTACGTGAGACTCGACGGTGCATGGCACATCAAGACGCGCCGGTTCGCGCCGCTCTATCAAGGCAAGCCCGACATGAGCGGGAAGTTCTCCAAGCTGACGGGCATCTAGTCGCCCCGGCATCTCGACCCCGCCGTCGCGTTCTTGTGCGGACCTCGTACCGGTTCTCGGGCCACGGGCGGGACGTTAGCGGCGGAAGAGGTACTGCAGCTTCGTGAAGACGGCCCGGTTCGTTCGGTTGTACTCGGACGTGGGCGATGGCAGTACGGCAATCGGACTACCCTGCCGAAAGCGGTCGTCGTAGCCGAGGAAGAACACGGTCCCGGCGTTCACGCGGTAGGTTGCCAGCAGGTTCAGCCCAAGGGTCCGGTTCAGAGTGTTGTGCTCGAGGATGTGCCGCACCAGGAGGCGCTCGGTGAACTGGTAGGTCGTCCGGGCATCCAGGATCTTGACGTCAAAGACCTTGGTGCCGGTCCGCACGTCGGTGAACCGGCTTGTCGTCAGGCTGATCTGCGACTGGAGGCGCGAGAAGGGGCGCAGCGTGGACGACGCCCTGAATCCGGTCGTCCGGCCGAGAAACGGGTTGGCGACAAAGCGGATCTCGTCACCCCGGTTCAGCGAGACGCTGAACGACACGTGGCGACTGGTGTTCACGGTGCCCGACAGCGACAGGCGCGTCTTGTTGAACTCGTGGTCGAGAAACCGCTCCGTGAGCCGGCTGACCTTGGCGCTGGCGCTGATGTTCTTCGCGAAGTTGGCCTGGACGTTCAGCCCTAGGTCCTTGTCCTGCAGCACGCCGTCGTAGTCCCAAACCCAGTCGTAGTTGAGACTGGGCCCCCAGTTAATGAGCCAGTGCTCGGGCCACCAGCGGTAGGAGATGCTGCTCCAGGTCTTGGCGTAGTTGGTGCGCGCGATGAACCCGGCGTCGTTCCGATAGTCCGGTGATACGAGGTTCTGGGCCAGGATGTAGCCGAGGGTGCGGCTCTGCTTGACGAGACCCACGTCGACGGCATGTCCCGTGCGCGAGACGCCCGCCGCATCCCGGTGGTCGGTCAGCGCTGCCGTGGTCTGGACGCGGTGGTTTTTGCCAACGCGGTAGCTGCCGTCGAACACTGCGATCCGGCTGTGCTGGTCGTCGAATTCAACGTCGTTGACCAGTACGCCGACGAAGGACTCCTGACCCACGTCGTACCGCAGGCGGCCGGACAGGATCTGTGCGGCCTTGCCGAAGCCCGGGTCATCGGGATCGACCCGGCGCCCTGGGGCCTGGTCGTTCGCCACGAGCACGCCGAAGGTTGTCTTGCCGATCTTGCCCGTCAGCTTTACGCCGTACTGCGGATCCAAAATCGTGCGCGTGTGCAAGAGGTTGAAGGGGCCAAGAACCCTGAAGATCTCCTGGCCTTCGAGGAAGAATGGGCGCAGTTCAGGGAAGAAGAGGGGGAATCTCTGGTTGACCTCGATCTGGGCGCGGTCCGATTCGATCTGCGAGAAGTCCGGGTTAAAGGTCACGTCGAGGGTGATGTTCGGCGTGAGGCCGTACTTGACGTTCAGCCCCGCCTCCGAGACGTTGTCGCTGGCCAGTTGGCCTGTTTCGTCGAGCGTCCCGGTGCGAATGGCCGTGACCGTCGGCAGCACCTCCAGCGTCCGGCGGGTCGACAGGTTGCGCATGCCCTCGAGTCGGCCCATTTGCGCCAGGGTGCCCATCACGTCGCTCGACACCGGTGACCAGGTCACGGTCTCGTCTTTGCTCCGGATCTCCCGCTGAACCTGGAAGCCCCAACTGTGGGCGCTTCCCGCCTCAGGACTCGGATAGCGCAGGCTCTGAATGGGAATGGCCATCTCGGCGGTCCATCCGTCGTCGACCAGGGTTCCCGCCGATTTGTAGAACACGTTCCACGAACGGTCGGCCCCTCCGACGGTGCCCCTGAGCAGCGCGTCCGCCTGGACGCCGTAGGCATTGACGGAGAACGAATAGCCACGCTGCCGATCGAGAAACGGATCGAACAGCACAGCCACCGTGTCGTCGTTCCCCGTCTCGTCGCGGTCCACGCGATTCGCGCGAATCAGGGCCGTGTCCGCGTAGTGCGCGTGAATTCCGACGTAGATGGTTCGGTTGTCGTAGGCAATGTACACGTCGGTTGATTCGGTTGCGGCAGCGCCTTCGATCGGGCGCTGCTGTACGAAGTCCGTCAGGCGGCTCGCTCTCTGCCACGCGGCGTCGTTCAGGCGCCCGTCGATTCGCGGTGGCTCGCTGACAAGTGGCACTGTCACCCCCAGCGTCGAGGCGGGCTCGACTGCGACGCCTCCGTCCGCCCCCTGCGCCAGGACAGGCATTGGTGCCAGAGCCAGCCAGAACGCAACCGTCGTGAGCGAGAGGGTGGTAATTGGACGATGGATGTGGGGCAAGTCAGGCTGGCCGGGCTGAATGGCAGCGGTGGGTCCGTGCGGTCAGCCAGTTCACTCCATTCTATACACTGGCCGATTGCGAGGCCGTGCGATCGCGCGCCGGTGTCGCGGACCCGCTACTGCGATGTATGTTCAGTTTTCTGGGAGCGCACTCTCGGGGATGCTGCGTGAGGCGTAGGATTCGCCATCGGCCGCTAGTCTCGGGCATCAACGTCAAGCAGCACCTTGAGCACCGGTTGCGTCCGGGCATGCGAGAGTGCTTCGACGCCGTCGGCGAGCGGAAATCGTTCGGAAATCAGGCTCATTACGTCAACGTCGTTCGATTCCAGTGCCGAGAGCGCGCGGTGGAACGGGCCGCAGCGCGACCCGACGAGTGTTACCTCGTTGATGACCATCGGTGCGAGCGCCAGGGTTTGCTCTCCGGCGACTGTCGTTTTCATGACAACCGTACCGCGCGGCCGGACGAGGCCCAGTGCGGCGGGAAGGCCAGTGCTCGAACCGGTGCAGTCCACCACGATGTCGGCAGCGTGGTCCGCTGGAAGATCGTTCGCGAGACACGTGTGGAGGCCCAGGCGACTCAGTTGAGCCAGCTTGCGCGGATGCTTGCCGGCAACGAGCAGATGGGCG
>Ga0115002_10010189_pt1 | contig 10140 bp, 8 predicted proteins | sample ArcticOcean_MG_C_8_FD_89576 | JGI IMG/M metagenome (GOLD analysis project Ga0115002, IMG submission 89576) | Marine microbial communities from western Arctic Ocean - ArcticOcean_MG_CB11_86 | ecosystem: Environmental > Aquatic > Marine > Oceanic | place: Arctic Ocean: Canada Basin | collected... | reverse complement strand
TATAGAGCGAGGTGCCAGCATAGGGATAACAGTTGGGTTGCATACACCATGCGTGGCAGAAGTAATCTTCGCTGCCGGTGCCGTGTAGAGAACCGGGAAAGGGTTCCCCGTCGATGAAGATGATGTCGTCACCTTCGCCCCACCAGCCGCCTGCATGATTGTCGATGCTTAAGTTGCAGCCAATATAAGTGCCTTCGCCTTGTGTGTCGAGAATGACGTAGTTTTCATCGCCTGTTAAGTTGGGGCCTTCTTTGTCATCGATTAGGGGTACGGGATTGCAAGGCATTTCGGTGTGCCAACTGGCGTGAAAATGATAGGTGTCTTCTGGCAGTGTGTCCCATTGTTGGTAGTCGACGTAATAGAAGATGCGAATTTCGGTGTCACTTTCGTTGACAAGTTGTAATCGCGCGTTTTTGTGAAAGGGCATTTGCACCCAAGAATTGAAAGCCCCGCGTTGTTGGCCGTCAGTGATGGACATGTCAAAAAGTGCAGATGTATAACTGTTGACGCGTCCGTGTCCGATACCAAAAAAGTCACCTACAGGTACATTCACACTTGGAAAATCCACATCATCCCAGAACATTTGAAGCACAGCTTTGCGTGGAAAGAGTGGGTCGGTGACTTTGAAGTTGTTGTCGATGGCGAACCAAAGGTGGGTGATGATGCCTGCGCCTTGAATGTTGGCAAGTTCACCTGTTTCGCCTGGTGGAATGATTAACCAGTCACGATTATAACCATCGCGCGACCAGCTTGCTTCGCGTTTGGCACGGAATGGCAAGGGCTGATAGGGTGTGGGTGATTGCATGAGGAACTCCTGTAATGGGTTTGGTTCTATTCGAGAATTTTGTTAAGAGTCTGCGACTAAATAACTTCGACGTCTCTCAACGACTGACAACAGGCGACGGATGACAAAAAGAAACCGTGGTCTGTTGTCAATCGTCTAATGATTCAGTTATCTTTGAGGCGATAAATACTTGATCTTTTGCGCTTTCTCTTGTAATATGATGCCTCCTATTCATATTGTGTTTTCTGCATATTTCAATCAAATAGAAAGAAGACATTCCTATGCCACTGGTTGCTCATACTTCTCTTCCGTCCTTTGAAGATTTGCGCGCAAGCGGAGAGGATGTTCTGACATTAGACAATGCGCTTCATCAGGACATCCGAGAGTTGCACATTGGTTTTCTCAATATGATGCCGGATGCGGCGTTGCGGGCCACCGAACGGCAATTTTTGCGTTTGATTGGAAGTTGTAATCAAATTGCACAATTTTTCGTTTATCCATTTACGGTTCCGGGGCTGCCCAGAGATGGTGACACACAAGCCTATATTGATCGTTATTATTATACATTTGAAGATTTACAAAAAATGGGTCTTGATGCATTGATTGTTACTGGAGCCAATGTTGCCAACCCGACATTGGAGCAAGAGCCCTTTTGGGAGCCGCTTAAAGATGTGGTGGGATGGGCAAGAGAAAATGTTGTTTCTATTCTTTGTTCATGTCTTTCGACCCATGCGTTGGTGAAACAATTGTATCAAATAGACCGTCGTTTGATGTCCCAAAAGCTTTGGGGGGTCTATCCTCATCGCATTGTTCAGCAAAAGCACCCCTTGCTTCGAGGGATTAACACGCGTTTTGATATCCCTCATTCCCGACACAATACAATTCCTGTGGCGGCATTGGAGGCTGCTGGGGTTACGGTTTTGATTGAGAGTGATGCGGGCGAGATGCACATGGCAGTGAGTGCGGATCAATTTAGTATTGTGTATTTTCAGGGGCACCCAGAGTATGACTGGAACAGTTTGCTTAAGGAGTATAAACGAGAAGTAAATCGATATATCCAGGGTGAGCGCCAAGATTATCCGCCACATCCCGAACGTTATTTTTTTGGCGACGTGGCTGACATTGTCGATGCATATGAGCAGGTTGTTCGTAAGGCACAACAACAACGTACGCCGATCCCGCCTTTTCCAGAAGAACAAATAGAACCTCATCTGGACAATACGTGGGGGGATACTGGCAAAGCGATCTTTAACAATTGGCTTGGGTTGGTTTATCAGAAGGCCGATTATAATCGACCCAGTCTTTTTGATATATCAAAACAGTCTCCAAATACATAGCATTCCATTTCGTGTATTTTCATTATAATTTAGGAGGATAAACACGTATGAAACCTGAAACAATCGCAATTCATGCTGGATATGAAACGGATCCAACGACCCATGCGGTTGCTGTGCCAATTTACCAGACTGTTGCTTATGAATTTGATAATGCGCAACATGGTGCTGACCTGTTCAATTTGGCCGTGCCCGGTAATATTTATACCCGCATTATGAACCCCACCTCCGATGTATTGGAAAAACGCGTGGCCGAATTGGAAGGTGGCATTGCAGGACTGGCAGTGAGTTCGGGCAGTGCGGCGATCAATTATTCTATTTTAACCATTGCTGAAATGGGAAGCAACATTGTATCGGTGCCCCTACTTTATGGCGGCACCTATACCTTGTTTGCGCACATGTTACCCAAACAGGGTATCGATGTTCGATTTGCAGAAGACGATAGCCCAGAGAAATTGGAAGCGCTCATTGATGATAAGACTGCTGCGATCTTTTGTGAAACCATTGGCAACCCTGCAGGTAATATTGTCGACTTAGAAGCGATTTGCAAAATGGCAAACAAACACGGTGTTCCTGTTATTGTGGACAATACAGTGGCGCCTCTTTTGGTTCGCCCGATTGATTATGGTGCCACTATCGTTGTGCATTCGCTCACCAAATACATGGGCGGGCACGGAAATTCATTGGGCGGTATCATTGTTGATTCTGGGAAATTCCCGTGGGCTGAGCATGCAGATCGTTTTCCGATGTTGAACACGCCCGAACCTTCGTATCACGGGGTGGTTTATACCGAGGCGTTGGGCCCTGCAGCCTTTATTGGCCGGGCTCGAACGGTACCTTTGCGTAATACAGGCGCTTGTATAAGCCCTTTTAATGCTTTCTTGATTCTGCAGGGCATCGAAACACTGCCTCTCAGAATGGAGCGCCATTGCGACAATGCGATTGCTGTTGCAAATTATCTCAAAGATCACGAGAGTGTTTCGTGGGTGAAATTTGCGGGTCTACCCGATTCGCCGTATTATGAATTGGCGCAAAAGTATACCAACGGCAAACCTTCGGCCCTGCTCACCTTTGGTATCAAAGGTGGTTTTGATGCCGCTGTGAAATTCTACGATTCTCTTCAACTGTTCAAGCGCCTTGTAAATATTGGGGATGCCAAATCATTGGCTGCACATCCAGCATCGACAACCCATCGTCAATTGACAGATGACGAGCTTGTTAAGGCAGGGGTAAGCCAAGACATGATTCGACTGTGTGTGGGTATTGAACACATTGACGATATTGTTGCCGATATTGAGCAAGCATTGAAGATTGCAACGAGTTAATTTTTAAGCTGACTTTTGAATCTAAGAGCCTCTCCTGTAAACAGGAGAGGCTCTTGTTCGTGATAGGTGTTTATACAGATTTTTTATCCATTGATTTTTGTAGTTGGTCAAGAATGGACATTGTGGGCAAACAGGTTGCACAACTGGTGAAGGGTTTGCGGCCTTGTGTGATGGCGTTGATGAATTCGCGGTCTTGCACTTCGATACCCGATGGGCCTTCGAGTTGAACTTCGTTGCCTTCGGTGTCGGTGAGTTTGCCTTTTTCGAACAGGTAGGTGGCTTCTTCGCCGATGAAACGATAGGTTGCTGTGATGGGGCCGTGGTTGTTGAAGGAGTTGGCCGAGGTGACGAGAATGCCATTACTGGATCGCAGACCGATGGTGATGTCCATGGGGATATTGAGCGTGCTGTGATTGGGGCCAGCTTGTGCCCATGCGTCGATGGCGGGTTCATCAAAAAGCCAGTACATGAAGTCGACCATGTGACAGGCTTGATGCCAGAGGAGTTCGTCTGTCCAGGAACGCGCTTTGCCGTACATGTTGGTGTTGCTGCGGCGCATAAAATAGGTTTGTTGCACAATGTGGTGGGGGTGAAATTCACCCTCATGAACACGGCGGACGATTTCGCGTTGGGCTGTGCCGTAGCGATTGGTGTGGCAGACCATGCAGACAAGGCCGGTTTTTTCTTCGACTTCCACAAGGTGTTGCGACTCTTCAAGTGACAGCCCCATGGGGATTTCAACAAGGACGTGTTTGCCCATTTCGAGTGCGGTGATGGCTTGTGAGGCGTGAATTTGGTTGGGTGTGGTGAGTATCACTGCTTCTATGCCGTCTTGGGAAAGGCATTCTTCAAGGTTTGTAGAATAGTGTGGGATATTCCATTCTTTGGCAAAGGCGGCACCATCGTCTTCTACGCCGCAGGCAAGACTGGCAATTTCAACGTCGCCAAATTGTTTGAGGGTGCGGGTATGGTTTAGGCCCATTGCGCCTTCACCGGCGATGCAGATTTTCATGGTTACTCCTTAGTTTATTGGTAGGTCTCAGGTCTACAAGTCTCAGGTCAAGACCAAAATTACTCGCAGATGATATGGATCTGCATTGGATAGGTGACCTGTGACTTGTGACGAATTTGTTATGCCATTGTATCTATGATTTCGAGGGTGACTTCATGCATGAGAGACTCTTCGTTTTCGTAGCGTTGAAATTCTTCAATCATATAGTCGGCCATGCGAACGACTTCGTCGTTGAGTGACCCTGCGATGTGTGATGTGAGGTAGACATTGGGCAATGTGTAGAAGGGTGAATTGGCTTCAGGGGGTTCGGGGAGTGTGACGTCTAAGAGTGCGGTGAGGGTGGGGCGTTTTTGTAATTCGGCAATGAGGTCGGCTTCGACGATGGTGGCGCCTCGACCGGTGTTGATGAAGGTTGTGTGGTCTTGCATCTGCGAGAAGTGGGCGCCGTGGAGCATCCCTTTGGTTTGTTCGTTGTTGGCCAGGTGATTTGAGATGATGTCTCCTTGGCGAAAGGCATCTTCGAGTGAGACCTTTTTTATGCCGAGTTCTTGGGCACGTTCATCAGGTAAAAAGGGATCGAAGGTGATGATATTGAGGTGAAACGGTTTGAGTAAATTGATGAGGATAGAACCGATGGCTCCGGCACCCAGAAGGGCGATGGTTACACCGAAGTTGCCACGGCCTTTAAATGGGTTGCTGGTGCGGCCTTCACGCGTTTGGCAGTCGCGGATGTTGCGGTAATACCCTTTGTTGGCGAGTAGGATCTGCGCAAGGGTATATTCGGCTACAGGCACAGCATTGGCGCGCCAGGCGCTGCATACTTTGATGCCATGATCGAGCAAAGGACGGGCGAACTTTTGTACAGAACCTGCACCGTAGAAAACGATTTTAAGGTTGGGCAATTGGTCGAGGTGTTCTTTTTGGAGTTCTGACATGCCCCAGGTTGTGAAGATGACTTCGAGATCTTGGAGTGCGTCGGCATGTTCGTCAAAATTATCCAATTCCACACGGTGAGGGTACAGGTCGACAAGGTTGGATACTTGCTCACGACGGTCTTGTGCATAGACATAATCGAGGCGTTCTTGGCGTTCTCCGAAGAAAGCGGCTTTTTTCATGTTAGATTTCCTTTTTTAAAAGCAACTACAAATGAACACAGATGGTAATAGAAGGATGACACACGTGGCGTAGATTGTTCAGGGTTTTGCTGTATACCTCGCAGAAAGTCATATCGTTTCATAACGCTAGAATAGCGATATAAAATGTGATTGTGTTGAGCCGTTTTATCGCTTAGACTAAAAGCCATTGGACTGAAGCACTTAATGAGCATTTAGAGCCATATTAAAGGAGATATAATGGATAAACTGAAATTGGCATTAATTGGTTGTGGTGGCATGGGCACGCGGCATTTATATGGTTTGAGTGAGTTGGCAAAGACACCCTTTAACAATGTAGAATTGGTGGCCGTGTGCGATTTGAGCAGAGACAATGCCGAGTTGGCGGCGTCTGAGGCAGAGAAGCTGTTCGGCAAACGGCCCCCTATATTTACGGATATGGAAAAGATGGTGCAAGATATTCCTGATTTGATGGCTGTGGATGTGGTGACCGATCCATCGGTACATCATACGGTGGTGTGTCAGGCATTGGATTTGGGGCTTCATGTGTTGGTGGAAAAACCGATGGCGATTTCGGTGAAGGCATGTCAGATGATGATGGATGCGGCTGCGCGCAATGGGTGCAAGCTGTCTGTGGCTGAGAATTATCGGCGCGACCCTTCGGCGCGGTTGACGCGGCATTTGCTGGATACGGGGCGCATTGGCAAACCGTATATGGCCACACTCCATGCGATGCGTGGGGGCAATGAGATTTTTATTACGCCGTGGCGGCATTTGATAGACCGGGGTGGGCCGTTGATTGATATGGGTGTGCATTATACCGATTTGATTCGGTATCAGTTGGGTGATGTAGAAGAAGTATATGGCGATGCGCGTTTGGTAGAGCCGGTGCGCAAGAAGCAGAAGGCGATTCGTGACCCGTATGAATTTTATCAACAGCGCTTTAAGGCGATGCCCGATGAGGTGCCTGCAACGGCTGAAGATACGTCGATGGCGATGTTGCGCATGAAAAACGGCATGATGGTGAGTTTTATTATGGGCGTGGGGGGGCACGGTGCGTGTCGCAGTCAGTTGATTTTGGGTGATAAGGGCAGTTTGCAAAGTTTTGGCAACCGGGGCGGGCAGGCGATTTGGCAACCCCAAGAGGGTGAGGTGTTGGATCAGACGGCAATTTTGGACGCGATTTCAGATTTTGCACTGGATCCGCTTACGGAACATTTTTTCCCAAACATGTCGAGTATGGGCGACCAGGCGGCCGATTGGAAGTTGATTGCGTTTGAGCAGCATGAGTTGGCACGTGCGGTGTTGTATGATGACCCAATTGAAGTGGATGGTATGGAAGGCTTGAAAGATGTGGCTGCTGTGTATGCGATTTGTGAGTCTGCACGCGCTGGACGAACGGTGACGATGGCGGAGGTAGAAAGTGGCGAAGTGTATGCTTATCAGGCGCAGATTGATGAAGCCTTGGGCATTGCGAGCTGAACATTGGGAAATTTAGAATTGGAGATGATGTGAAAGAGGAGAATGGTAACACCGGAGCACTCGCAGGCATTCGCGTGTTAGATCTATCCCGGCTTGTTGCAGGAAACATGCTCAGTGTTGTTTTGGGTGATTTTGGTGCCGACGTTATCAAAGTGGAACACCCTGGTCGTGGCGATGATTTACGGCATTGGGCTGAGAATGGCATTGAAACATGGTGGAAAGTGTACGGGCGAAACAAGCGCAGTCTGGCACTGGATTTGAAAGATGAAGCGTCGCTCGAAAGTTTAAAAAAACTTATTGCTTTAAGCCAGGTTTTTATCGAAAACTTTGTGCCAGGAAAACTTGAAGAACTTGGTCTGGCTCCCGACGTGTTATTTGATATCAATCCTAAATTGATCATTGTGCGTGTGAGTGGTTGGGGGCAGACGGGGCCGTATTCACACAAACCGGGTTTTGGAACGCTGGTTGAAGCGATGTCGGGTTATGCACATATCAACGGATTTATAGACAAACCTCCAGCCTTACCGCCTCTTGCAACGGCCGACATGGTTGCAGGACTCTATGGTGCTTTTGCCGTGCTTGCGGCTTTGCGACATGTTGAACAGCACAAGGGCCGCGGGCAAATTGTTGATTTGAGCCTGTTCGAGAGCATGTTTTCGATGGTGGCTTCTGAAGTGGTGAAATACCATGCAACTGGAGATGTGAGCGTTCGCAGTGGCAATCAGGCGATTAATACAGCCCCTCGTAATATTTATACGTGCGCCGATGGCAAATTTCTTGCCCTTTCTGCGTCTGTACAATCTATGTTTGAACGCCTCGCCCGAACGATTGGTCAACCCGACCTGATAGAAGACCCGCGATTTTCAACAAATGAAGCCCGCGTGGAAAATCGGGATGTGCTCAATGAAATGCTTCAAGATTATTTTGGTCAACGCAACTTGTCAGAACATCTCGATATGATGGACAAGGCGGGTGTTACCATTGCCCCGGTTCTTTCGGTTGCCGATTTGATTGACCATCCTTACATAAAAGGGCGAGGCATTCTACAAGACACCAATGATTCTGATCTTGAAAATTGTCCTATTCCAACGCCTGTTCCTCGATTGTCGCAAACACCTGGAGAAATTTCACGATTGGCACCCAAATTAGGTGAACACACAGAAGAAATACTACAGATGCTTCGTGAGGAAATGGAGTCTGAATGATACTTGATACGGATCTGTGCCGCTCCCTTTTGTTTTTACCGGCAGACAGTGAACGCTTTTTGAAGAGTGCTTTAAACGGGTCAGCCGATGTGATTTTGCTTGATCTTGAAGACGCTATATCCCACAGCGAGAAAGGTCGGGCGAGAGAAAAAGTTGGCGGTGCTATTTTGCAAGTTCACGAAGCTGGTCGGGCCTGTGCGGTGCGTGTCAACAATGGGTTGCGGCTTCTTGCTAAAGATCTCGAAGCGGTTATTTGTGCGGAGCTCTCCGCTTTGATCATTCCCAAAGTTTCATCGGCTGAATATCTGCAACTTATTGATGAGACTGTTACAGAACTCGAACAAGAACGTGGATTACCCGTTGGTCGTATTCGCCTGGTGGCTCAAATTGAAACGGCTCAGGGGCTTCTCAAGCTTTCTGAAATTGCTCGGGCAACGCCTCGTTTGGCTGCATTAGGTATTGGCCCAGAAGACTTGGCGGCAGATCTTGGTAGTGATGTGGATCCCGACGTGCTTTATTATGCCAATATGCAAGCGCTTGTTGCGGCGCGTGCTGCGGGTGTTGTGCCACTTGGTTATATTGGCTCTATTACTGTTTATAAAGAAACAGAAACGTATCGCAGTTGGATTCAACGCGCTCGAAAATTAGGTTTTGAAGGGGCTTTCTGTATCCATCCGAATCAGGTGGAAATTTTGAATGAAGAATTTTTGCCTTCTGCGAAAGACGTCACAGAAGCTGTTGCTTTGGTAGAGGCATTGGAAGTGCATCAGAAAAATGGGATAGGTGCATTTGCTTTTGAGGGGCGCATGGTTGACGCGCCTGTTATTGATCGGGCAAAACGCGTATTGAAACGCCATACCTTGAGGTAGAGTATTCAAAATTTAACAGGAGGAATATTTTATGGTGATTCGAAATTGGAAAGATGCGATGCCTTATGTTGGGCATGAGACGGCGTTGATTTGGCCTATTTTTAGACAGAAGGGGTCTGAGGGCTTAAGTGAAGAGGAAGCACCGATGTTGAGCGCATCGGGGTTTACGTTGCATATGATGCAGGGGGGTAAGTCGGGCGACTATCATATGCACAAAGACAAAGAGCAGATTTATTATTTTTTGCGGGGTGAGGGCAAGATGAAAATTGATGATGAAATTTATCCTGTTAAATCGGGTGATGCGGTGCATTTGCCGCCTCATGCGTATCATCAATTGATCAATGACAGTGAGGATTGGATAGAACACATTTTGGTGACGGTGCCGGTGGAGGGATTGGAAAGCAAAAAGTAAAAAGGCAAAAGTGAAAGGCAAGGGGCGGAGGGGGTTAGGGGACGAGGAGATATTTTAGGCCTTCTTGATTTTCGACACCGTCAAAGGCTTGTTCCCAGTCTTCGAGGGGGAGATGGTGGGAGACAAATTGGGTGAGGTCGATGGTGTTGGTGGTGACGAGGTCTAAGGCTTTGTGCCAGCTTTCCCAGTTTTGGGCGATGAAACCTTGGACGTGTAGTTGTTTGTAGATGATTTTGCCCCAGTCAACTTCTATGGGGTGATCGAGCAAGGCCACTTGGGTGAAGGTGCCGAGAGGACGGACGGCTTCAAGGCATTGGGCGATTGCACCTGCGGAGCCTGCACAGTCGATGACGATGTCGGCACCGTGGCCGTTGGTGAGGTCTCGTGTGTATTGGACGGGATCTGTTTGGTTGATGTTGAGGGTATGTGTGATGCCGAGTGTTTTGGCTTTTGCGAGGCGGTCGGTGTCGCGCTGGGTGCCGCAGAGGATGACGTGACCGCCGGATAAGTGGGCGAGTGTGGCACACATGAGGCCAATGGGACCAGGACCTGTAATGAAAACGGTATCGTTGGGGGCAATGTGGGTGTTGAGGCTGATGGCTTTG
>Ga0115002_10010188_pt1 | contig 10141 bp, 11 predicted proteins | sample ArcticOcean_MG_C_8_FD_89576 | JGI IMG/M metagenome (GOLD analysis project Ga0115002, IMG submission 89576) | Marine microbial communities from western Arctic Ocean - ArcticOcean_MG_CB11_86 | ecosystem: Environmental > Aquatic > Marine > Oceanic | place: Arctic Ocean: Canada Basin | collected... | reverse complement strand
TATGACAGTCAGCAAATGGTCTTTCATGCGGGGACGGTAAAAAGAGATAATATTTTGATATCAAATGGTGGAAGGGTCCTGAACATTACAGCCCGCGGAGAAAGTCTTTTATTAGCTCGAGATAAAGCCTATCAAATAGTTAAGAAAATAAGTTGGCCCGAAGGCTATTATAGATCAGATATTGGGTGGAAGGCTCTTTAAAATCAGACGTGAGGGGAACTATCTGTTGTTAACGTTATATCTGCCTTTCAGGCATTGTAACGATTAAACCTTCCAAATCACTAGTGATCTTTAACTGACACGTTAACCGTGACCGAACAGGGTCAGGATCAAATGCGAAATCCAGCATATCCTCTTCCATTCCGTCTTTAGGAGGTAGCTTTCCTACCCAGTCAGCGGAAACATAAACATGACACGTAGAACAAGCGCAAGCTCCCCCACAGTCAGCCTCAATTCCAGGTATGTTATTATTACGGGCGCCTTCCATTACGGTAAGCCCATTTTCAACATCCACTATGTGTTCGTTACCATTATACTCAATATAGGTAATTTTAGTCATCTGGTTCCTTTTTTTTTCTAACCGTTTAATATCAAATAATACAGACCAATCAATTTAGCCAGATAGTGTTTTATATATTGTATAAAAAAATAAATGTTCTACCTTTGTTCCTATGATTCCTGTTGATATAAAATATTCCGGATTGCCAAAACCCCCTGCCTGTTTAAGAAACAGCCAACTTGAGGAAATTCCTCATGGAAGTTTTATTGCAGTTGCTGGTCTGGTACTGGTTCGCCAACGCCCAGGAACAGGAAATGGTGTTGTTTTTCTTACACTTGAAGATGAAACAGGTGTCGCAAATATAATTATATGGAAAGACATATTTAAGCAGTTTAGGCGGGTTGTGGTGGCAAGTCGGCTTATAAGGGTAACTGGAAACATTCAGCGCCAAGGAAGTGTTTGCCATATTATAGCCAAACATCTTGAAGATATTTCTTATATGCTTGACGAAATTTTAAATTAACAAGTGTATAAAAAAATAACTCTTAAATAATCATTCAAGTTTTACAGCTATAAACCTTGTTCTACCTTCCGCCTCAATAAGTAAAAGTAATGACTTTCCTCCAACATTCTTAGTTTTTTGAATAACATCAATAAAGTCATCAATAGAGTCTAATTTTTTTTGTGCGGCGATTAAAATAAGATTTCCAACTCTTATTCCTTTACCATAAGCGTCACTCGTTTCTAAAATTTCTCTAACTAACAGTCCTTCAGATTTTTTATCAAGCTGGAACTCATCTTTTAAAGCGTCATCAACAACAGATAATTTCATGCCTAATAGAGATATTTTCTCTACAGCTTCTTCAGGTTTTTTTTCTGGGAAGGCTTTAAGTTCTGCAATTTCTCGTTGCCCTAATATAACCTTCAAAATCTTTGTCTGACCTTTACGAATAACTACGACTTCAACACTTTTATTTACGGCCGTTTTACCCACAATTCTTACCAATTCCTTTGTGCTAGAAACTTCCACATTATCAAACATGACAATAACGTCTCCTGCCATAACACCACCATCCTTAGCTGGACCATCTGGTACCTCTGAGACGAGGGCTCCATCTAAAGTTTTCAATTCAAGCACCTGAGCTGTATCCTCAGTTATATCTTGTATACGCACACCCAACCAACCCCTGCGAGTCTGCCCAAATTCTTTCAGCTGAGAAACAACGGGCTCAACTACATTGGAAGACATAGAAAAACCGAGACCAATAGATCCACCCGTAGGAGACAATATTGCTGTATTTACCCCGATAACTTCGCCTAATGTGTTAAACAGTGGCCCACCAGAATTCCCTCTATTAATCGCCGCGTCTGTTTGAATGAAATCGTCATAGGCTCCTGACAACTCTCGTTGCCGAGCTGAAATTATACCTACTGACACAGAAAAGCCCTGACCTAGTGGATTTCCGACAGCCATAACCCAGTCACCTACTCGTCCCAAATTACTGTTTCCAAACGAAACAAAAGGAAGAGAGATGTTAGTTTCAACTTTAAGTAAGGCAATATCAGTTTTAGGATCAACCCCGACCACCCTTGCCTTCAAGCGTTCTCCACTAAAGAGCTCAATCTCGATTTGATCTGCTTTATCAATTACATGATTATTGGTAACAATATAACCGTCATCAGATATTACGAACCCAGACCCCAGTGCTGAAGGTGTTTGAGGTTTTTTACCAGGGTTTTGTTCGTCCAAAAAATCCTTGAAAAAATCTTCTAAAGGTGAGCCTTTGGGCACAATTGGTCTTTGATCCTGGTTTGGTTGAGAAATTGCAGTAGAGGTTGTAATATTAACGACTGAAGGGCTAACCTTTGCCGCTAAATCTGCAAAACTTTCGGGCATTGCAGCAAAAGCAAAAGAGTACGTCATAAAAATTATGATGCTGCCTAAAGTAATGCCTAAAATTCTATAAAATTTCAAAGTCCTGGCCAAAACGACTATCGATGTTTTCGTCACTTCAATCCTCTCTAACAAAAGATTAACCATTTAATTCTTTACGACTCCCTAGATAAACTTCCTAATATAATGGGTTCAATAAAAATTAATTCAATAGCAACCAAAAGTATCCTTTCAATGGTTGTTACTAGATAACCTTAGTAGAAATCCAAACCAATCCAGTGCCAAGCATTAATGCCGTCAATCCTAATAATCTTCTATTATCACTAGGTATTTCTATCAGAACTTTAAGTAGGTTCTGCAAATAAGACGGAAATAAAGCTACAATACAACCCTCAACAGCAAAAACTAAACCAATAGCTAATATGATTTTACTTGCAATCAATTACCAGAATCCGATTTAAAATAATTAAAAAATTCACTATCAGGGCGAACTACCATTGTTGTATTATTACCGGTAAACGCAATTTTATATGCATTTAATGATCGATAAAAATCAAAGAACTCTGGATCTTCACCAAAAGCCTTCGCAAAAATAGCATTTGTCTCTGCATCAGCTTCCCCACGAACAATTTCTGATTTTCGCGTAGCCTCAGAAACAAGTTCAACTACGGTTCTGTCTGCTTGGGCACGTAACCTTTGTGCTGCTTCCTTACCTCGAGCAATTTCATCCGCAGCTTCTCTTTCACGTTCAGCCCGCATTCGGCTGAATGTTGCAGCTAAATTTTGTTCGGGAAGGTTTGTTTGCTTTAATTTAACGTCCACGACTTCAAGCCCTAATGGTAGTGCCAAAGTCCTTGCCCGTCTCGTAATCCTAGCCATTAGTTCAGCTCTGTCCGCGGATAGAATTGTGTTAGATGTCACTCCCTCAGAACCTAAAACCTCTCTAATTACCGGATTTAATATACCCTCGAGACGATCTTCTGCTGCCCGGAGCCCTCCTACCCCAACTGCTTGGCGAAATTGAACTACATCTGAAATTTTATATCTTGCGAATGCGTCAACCACTAACCGCCTATCATCGGAAGGTGTTACTTCAGTAGGCACAGTATCTAGAGCTAAAATCCGAGCGTCGTATTTAACCACATCCTGAATAAACGGCAATTTAAATGCCAATCCTGGATCTTCTTTTACAGACTTAATTTGTCCAAATTGAAGAACTAGTGCAGTTTCTCGTTCATCCACTATAAACACAGAAGAAAAAAGTAGGACAAGAATACCCCCCGAAAATATTGAAAAGAAAAGACCTTTGCTCATTAGTTTGACTCCCCTAATTTTTTACCCATTGAATTTGTTAACTCATTTAAAGGTAAATAAGGTACTATATTGGAATTCTGTCCGCTACCGGCATCATCTAAAAGAATTTTATTCATCGACCCAAATACACCTTCCATGGCTTCAATATACAATCTTTTTCTAGTTACATCAGGTGCTTTTTTATATTCTTCCAGAACTGCAGAAAACCTGCTGGCCTCACCAATGGCACCGTTCACAACTTTGGCTCTGTAACCTTCTGATTGCTCCAAAAGCTGCGATGCTTCTCCTCGTGCCCCAGCCAAGACTGTATAGGCATAGGCGTCCGCTTGGCGTTCAAAATTATCGCGTTCCTGTTCAGCTGCCTGAACCTCTCTAAAACTATCAATTACTTCTAGAGGAGGATCCGCTTTATCTAAGTTAAGTCTAACTATATTAACTCCACTCTCGTACTGGTCCATCGTATCCTGAATCAACTTTAGAGCTGTATCTGCTATGACCTGCCTGTCTCTGTTTAGGATCGGAGCAAGTTCAGAGCGAGCAATAACTTCTCTCATAGCCGATTCAGAAACAGCCCTAATAGTAGACCTGGGTTCTGCCAAATTAAATAAATATTTAGCTGGATCATTTATATTCCAAACAACTTGGAAATCTATATCAACTATATTCTCATCAGTAGTCAACATAAGTCCGCTGTCTCCTCGACCTCCTAGGCCGATATCCTCAGTTTGCTCACGGGTAACTGGTATAACTTCTGCCTTTACAATAGGCCATGGGGCGAAATTAAGACCAGGACCACCAATGGCTGAAAACTTTCCCAAAAATAATTCTACTGATTGCTCTTCAGGTTTTACCGTATACAACGAAGTGAACAACCATAGAGCTGCCGTTCCCAAAACAATGAGGCCTATTGAGCCTCTTGAGAGCCCCCCTCCACCGCCACTTCCACTTCCACTTCCACTGCCAGATCCATTTTTCTTTCCACCACGTCCACCCATAAGTAAACGAAGCTGCTCTTGGCCTTTTTTCATAAGTTCATCAATTTCTGGAATCTGCCCACCAGAATTGACTGGGCTCTCTGTACCCCCAGAGTCTTTTTCATCACCGCTGTTGCTGTCGCTTCCCCAGGGTCCACCATTGTTACTGACCATTAAATTTCTTCCTTTAAAAATTTTCATTGCTCACTCCATATCTAAATGGGTTCTCTCGTATCATATTTCAACCTCTCCTAGTAGGAGTTTTCATTGTTACTAATTCTTCCGCCATTGTTGGGTGTACAGCGCATACTTGATCAAACTGTCTTTTTGTAGCGCCCATCTTAATCGCAATCGACGCCAGCTGAATCATTTCTCCAGCTTCTCGTGCTACAATATGACACCCTAATACTTTGTCAGTCCTTTCGGAAACTACCAATTTCATTAGTACATGCTCGTTAACACCAATAAAAGATTGCTTCATTGGTTTAAATTTAGACGAATAGACCCGTATTGGTTCCAAACTAAGAGCGGTTTCTTCACTTAGGCCTACACTGCCAAGCTCCGGCTGAGTAAAAACAGCTGACGGAATAACCTCATGATCTACAGGTGTAGGAGTGGCATTGAAGACAGTTTCAACAAAAGATACAGCCTCCCTTATAGCAACTGGTGTCAAATTAATTCGATCAGTAACGTCTCCAATAGCGAAGATGGAAGGAACCGTGGTCTGAGAGTATTCATTTACTAATATATTTCCACGATCACCAATGTTAACTTCTACATTCTCTAAGCCTAGTGATCTGGTATTAGGGCTCCTCCCAGTTGCAAAGAGTAGGCTATCAAATAATCTCTCCGATCCATCTGACATGCCCACCTTAATAGACTCACCTTCTTTTTTAATTTTTAAAACTTTAGAGTTAAGTTCTAATTTAACACCTTTTTTAACCATCGTTTCTGAAACTAAAGTTCTCGCTTCATTATCAAACCCTCTTAAAATTTGATTCCCACGATAGGACTGCGTGACCTTCACTCCTAACCCATTGAAAATACCGGAAAATTCCGAAGCAATATATCCCCCTCCAACAATTAGAATCGACTGGGGCAGTCGCTCCATTTGAAAGACATCATCCGAGATCATCCCTATCGACGCATTAGAAATTTCCGGCCTAATTGGTATGCCACCTGTCGCTATGAGAATATGTTTAGCTAGAACTTCTTGGCCATCAACAAGTATTACGGTGTGTGGGTCCTTAATTTTAGCCCAGCTATCAAAAACCACGACACCACTTGAGAGAAGAAGTCCTCTGTAAACATCTTCAAGTCTATTTAATTCGTTGTCGAGATTAGTTTTAAAAAGCGTCCAATCAAACTCGTTAAAATTTACGTCCCACCCGTATAGCGATGCCTCTTTGAGGCTTTCCTTAAAGTTAGAAGCAAAAACCATCAGTTTTTTGGGAACGCAGCCACGAATTACACATGTGCCTCCAAGGCGATCTCCCTCAGCCAAATAAACCTTGTAACCTAAATTGGATGCCAGACGGGCGGCTCTTACGCCCCCAGAACCCCCACCTATTACAAAAAGATCACATTCAAACTTCAATTAAATTTCATCCCAAAGTAATCCTCAACACTAAAATTGTGTTCCAAAATCCACCACACTCTCAATGGATTCTCCTGATTTTAAATGAAGAGTTCGGACTCTACCACTTATATCCCCAAGGACAAGTAAGTCACAAAGGTTCACGAATAAGCCGTTCTCTACTACTCCCGGCACAGTATTAAGTTCCTTTGATAACAAAATAGGATCAATTATTTTCTCTAAATTCAAATCCAAAACATAATTATTCTCATCCGTCTTCAATATAGCTCCATTCTTTTGACGAATATCAATCTTAAAGTTAGAGAATCCTAGTTCATTCAAAAGGCTTTCAATTTTCTGTTTACTCGAAGTCCACCCAAAGGCAATGATTTCTACCGGCAAGGCAAAATTTCCCAAATTCTTTACATACTTGGAGCTATCAGCAATAATAATTCTTTGGTTTGAAGCTGCTAAAACTACTTTTTCATGCAAAAGGGCTGCCCCACCTCCCTTAATCATATTGAAGTTCTCGTCACACTCATCTGTGCCATCAATCGTCAGGTCTAATAAGTCTACTTCATCAAGTGTAGTCAAACTGATCCCACATTGCCTTGCAATCTCAGACGTACCAACGGATGTGGGAACCGCCTTTATTTTCAAACTATGTTCTAAAATTCGTTCTCCTAGACATTTAATCATCCAGGCGGCTGTAGATCCGGTACCGAGTCCAACAGTCATACCATCTTTAACGTAGTCTACCGCAACCGCAGCAGCAGCATATTTAGCTCTGTCAGCACCGGTGTTTTTCATTTGTTTCCTTTAAATACGATAAACCAGAATAGGACAAAAAAGTTTCAAATTATGAACACCTACTAAAGTAGTTCTATAACATTTAAAAGATGCCTTTTGGGAATGATAATAAGAACCTTTCTCTTTGTAAAACTTAAAGAGACAATATCGGTTACTTCATTTGAGGTGCCTATTTTAAAAGAAGGATCAAAAACTAAATTCTTTATTGGATACAAAAGCCCCTCACTAAGTCCCTCAACTTCTCCCATAGGGAATAGCGAAATTCTCTCTCCAAGAGGCAATTCAATTACAAATTTCAGGGGAGAAAGAAAACAAATATCTTCCGAACCTATTAAAACACATTTTTGATTTGAAAACTTTACGAGGGCAGACAAATTGGCCAGCTCATGGTCTAACCTTCCCCCTAGAAAGCCTAAACCTATCAGCTTTGGAGAGTTAATAGAAGTTAAACATTTTTCAAAATCTGTGGCGTTTTGATCGTCAATTTTATAAAAACCGTCACGATGACTCGCAATTGCGTCGGCGCCCACTGAATCCATGTCTCCAATTATTACCGAAGAACTATAACCTAAGCTAAAAAGCGCGTTGGCTCCCCCATCCGCGGCAATTAAATTCGGTGCGATCCCAAGAGACATCTCAAGGTCTATCTCCTCAAAAGGTCCGCTACCAACCAAAGTTACATTTCTCTTGAATGGCAGTGTGAACTGCATTTAATTATCCAGTTTTATTTGAATAAAAATAAAATGATTCAACTTCACTTCTCAACCGTCCTTTAATTTTTCTTGACCAATTCCCTTAAAAATAAATTTAAAGGGTAACGCCCAGAAAACTCCCAAAATCATATACACTAATAATTCAAAGAATATATTTAAACGGGGCAAATAATTTAAAATAGAAACACAAACGACAATGTATAAGGGCAACCCTATCAATAATATCACCAATGACAGTTTTCTGCGCTGTTTGTAAGTTAAAGCCATTTCAATCTGAATCTCCGAACGGGTCGTCTACTAAAATTGTATCCACCCTTTCAGGGGACGTTGATACAAGAGCTACAGGACATCCTATTAACTCCTCAATACGACGCACGTACATAACAGCCTCGGCTGGCAGCTCTTCCCAACTCCGAGCTCCTTCTGTACTCCCAGCCCAGCCATTCATCGTCTCATACACGGGCACGCATCTCGCCTGGAGATCTGAAGCAGTCGGTAAAACGTCAAGTAATTTCTCATCTAGTTTGTATCCTGTGCAAATTTTTAATTTTTCAAAACCGTCCAAAACATCAAGCTTAGTTAAAGCAATTCCCGTCACCCCAGAAATAGCACAAGTTTGCTTTACTAAAACGGAATCAAACCAACCACAACGGCGCTGCCTCCCAGTCACAGTTCCAAATTCATGCCCCCTTTCCCCTAAAGCCTTACCGTCATCATCAAATAGCTCTGTAGGAAAAGGTCCTTCTCCTACCCTCGTAGTGTAAGCCTTAACAACACCAAGAACAAAGTCTATTGTTGTAGGGCCCACACCTGAACCGGTCGCAGCTTGACCTGCAATGACGTTTGATGAGGTAACAAAGGGGTACGTTCCAAAGTCTACATCTAGCAGTGAGCCTTGTGCCCCCTCAAAAAGAATACGCTTTCTTTTTTTATTGCTTTCATTCAAAATTTTCCATACTGGCGCGGCAAATTGAAGGACATAAGGGGCTATTTCCTCGAGCTTAGAAACTAACTCAAAACGGTTGACCTCTGACAAGTTCATGCCGCACCTAAGTGCATTGTGATGTATTAAAAGCCGATCGACTTTTTTACCTAATGTCTCTTTATCTGCAAGATCTGCGACTCTGATAGCCCGTCTTCCAACTTTATCCTCATATGCTGGACCAATACCCCTACCAGTAGTTCCAATTTTTGCAACTGCAGCCAAGGACTCTCTTGCCATATCAAGTTCACCATGTATTGGAAGAATAAGAGAAGCATTCTCCGCAATCATTAAATTATCTGGTGTAATCCCTACGCCTTGGCCTTTTAACTTTGATATTTCTTCTTTAAGATGCCATGGGTCAAGCACCACACCATTTCCAATGACACTTAGCTTGCCCCCCCTAACTATTCCCGAAGGCAGCATTGAGAGTTTAAAAACTTTTCCATCTATAACTAGGGTATGTCCAGCATTATGACCTCCTTGGAAGCGGACTATTATGTCTGCTCGCTCACTTAACCAATCAACTATCTTACCTTTTCCTTCGTCTCCCCACTGGGCACCGACTACAACAACATTAGACATAAAAATTCCTTTGACCGAATTGGACCTGGAGGTTATAGCTTTCTAAACACTGGTCGGAAAGACGCAATTTTAGTTAAGCACCAAAGTTTCTTATAAAATGCCTTGCGCATGAAGGCTTGTCACCTTAAAACCACCACGAAAACTAATAAGAGTTTAAATAAATGCAAAATGTCCTGCTCACTATACATTTAATTATAGCATTCTGTTTGATATGCATTGTTCTCATTCAAAAATCAGAAGGCGGTGGCCTTGGTGTCGGTGGCGGTGGCGGTGGCCTTGGTAGTGGCACAATGGCCGGTCGACCTGGGATCGGCGCCCTCGGTAAAATCACTTGGATGCTTGGAGCAGCTTTTGTAATAACGTCTATTACTTTAACAGTTCTTGCGGCTCAAAAATTTAATACTAACTCTGTGTTAGATAATATAGAACTAATGCAGGATTTAAATAAAAGTGATGCGTTGAATGGTGCTATTTTACCTTCTTTAGATGGATCCACACCGCTAACTCCTCCAAGAGCGGATAAATAGCAAAAATTTCTCGTGAACTAAACTACAATTCTTATCAGATATACCTTTTTGATGTGTTGTAAAAATCCAGCTAATACTATATTAAGTAGATCCCGTAGGTATGTTGGTGAAAATAGGCCAAATTACTGAATTTTTAAAAATATACGGGGCATTCCATAATGGCAAAATTTATTTTTATAACTGGTGGTGTCGTCTCATCTTTGGGTAAAGGTTTAGCTTCTGCTGCCCTTGGAGCACTTCTTCAGGCTCGGGGTTACTCGGTAAGAT
>Ga0115002_10010187_pt1 | contig 10141 bp, 7 predicted proteins | sample ArcticOcean_MG_C_8_FD_89576 | JGI IMG/M metagenome (GOLD analysis project Ga0115002, IMG submission 89576) | Marine microbial communities from western Arctic Ocean - ArcticOcean_MG_CB11_86 | ecosystem: Environmental > Aquatic > Marine > Oceanic | place: Arctic Ocean: Canada Basin | collected... | reverse complement strand
GATTCGAAGCGCACGGTGTAGTCACCGACCTGCTCGGATTCGCCATAGCCGAGGACGAATTCGTGCTCGGTTGTGAACGCTTTTCCGGCGAAGCCGACGAACAGCATGATTATGGATAGGTGGACGAGGTAGCCACCATAGCGTCGCCGGCTCTTGATCAACAGGCCGAAAATGCCTTGCACGTACGATTCCCCCGCATTGCGTTGTCGCGCCACGGTGCCCCGGTGGAATTCGAGGCTTATCGCACCGACAACGAAAGCGCACAGGGACAAACAGATGACGGCATACAGGTCACGGGTACCGCCGACGACCAATGCGATTGCCGTAACCCCGGCAAGGCTCACCGGCATGAGGAAATTTTTCTTCAGATTTTCTGTCGAGGTGTGACGCCAGGCGAAAAGAGGGCCAGCGCCGGTGAGAAAAAGCAGCACCATGGCAATGGGAGTGTTAACCTGGTTGAAGAAGGGCGCGGTGACGGAGATCCTCTCGCCGGTAAACGCCTCAGAAACCACTGGGAACAGGGTTCCCCAGAACACGGCGAACAGCATCCCGATCAGGATCCAGTTGTTGAGCAGGAAAGCGCTCTCACGCGAGGCCACGGATTCGAGTTTGTTCTCCGCCTCCAGCAACGACCAGCGACTGGCAAGAAGGCTGAAGGACAGCACCCCCAGTATGCCGAGAAAGACGACGAAATAGAGTCCGATATCGGATTTGGCAAAGGAATGGACCGACGTCACCAAGCCTGAGCGGGTGATGAAGGTGCCGAATATGGTCAGGCCATAGGTCAGGAATACAAGGATCATGTTCCAGATCTTGAGCATCCCTTTGCGCTCCTGGATCATGACCGAATGAATCAGCGCGGTCCCGGCCAGCCACGGCATCAGGGAGGAGTTTTCGACTGGATCCCATCCCCAGTAGCCGCCCCAGCCCAATTCGACGTAGGCCCACTTGCCGCCCAGCAACAGGCCGAAACCAAGAAGGGCCCACGGCATCAGCAACCATCGCCGACTAGCGCGCAACCAGACTACGTCGAGCTGTTTGGAGAGCAGTGCCGCGATAGCAAAAGCGAAGGGCACGGAAAGCCCGACCATGCCCAGGTACAATAAAGGTGGATGTATGGCCATGAGCGGGTGCTGAAGCAGCGGATTCAGTCCACTTCCGTCAGCCGGTGTGAAGGGCAACATCACAAACGGGTCGGCCTCGAAAAGATTCAGCACCACAAAGAAAATATTGGTTCCTGCCATCGTCGCCACAACGTAGGGCATCAAGGTGCGATAGCGCTGCCGATTTACCACTACGACGGCCATCCCGAAGACGGACAACAGCCAGCTCCAGAACAGGATGGAGCCGCTTTGTCCACCCCACAGCGAGGCTATGATGAACAGCGTCGGCATCGCCCGATTGCTGTTGGAGGCCACGAACTCGACCTGGAAATCATGGGTGAAGAGGGCGTGCCACAAGACAGCGACTGCCACCGTGAGTAGGCCACAAAGAACAAGCGCCGAATTTTCGCCGCTGCGAATCAGCCCAGAATCATTTCTACGTGCTCCCAGAACGCTGGCAAACACGGCGTACCCGGAGGCAGCAAGGGCCAAGCACAGGGCGAAGTAACCGATATCGATCATTTAGAGAACGTCAAAGGGGAGGAAGATGGGATTGGGAGTTGATCACGAGTTATTTCCCATCGCTTTCACATGATCCTCGTAGTTTTGACCCTCGTACTTCGACGGACACTTAGCGAAAACGACCTCCGCGTCGAAGCGATTTTTCTCAGCGATGAACTCCCCTTCGAGTACCACCACGGCCTTGTCCTGAAAGGTGTCCGGCAATATGGCATTGCCGATGTAGCGCACCGACAACGTGCGTTCGCCATCGGTAACTTCGAAGTCACTGCGATGCCGGTAGGTGTCCCACTGGATCGAGCCCTCAACGACCTTGCAACCCCCCAATTGGACCCGTCCGTCCGCCTCGTCTTGTTCCAGCAACATGGGCAGTGTCATGTGTCGGGCAGCGGATTGGCTGACACTACTGACAACCAGAAAGGCCAGGCCTGCAACGATGACGGCGGACCCCACGGCGAATCTATACTGTTTCATTTACCGGAGACTCGTTTTGAAGTGAGAAAAAACAATCACATGGCTTTTGAGAATGTGCCTATACGCGGACCCTTTCGCAAACGAAAGCGTGAGGTCGTTGAGCAATCTGTGTCAGTATCAACGTGATAGGCCGGCCGGCGCCATGGTTTGACTCGCTCTTACCTTTGACTCTCAGTAGCCGTCTCAGGTCATCGGGTTCGATCGGAAAATGCCGTTTCTTAATCTCCTCCGCGCGCAACCCTTGCAGCGACAACTTCTGCTTCAGACTCTTGAGGTTAAAGGGCATTTCCCACATCACCCGAAATACCTGGGCAAACGGAGATGGCGTCCCGCCATCGCTGGTCAGGTAGGCTGAGCGGGCATCGACCCTCCAGGCGTCTAGGTGGGTGGCGAGGCGGTCGACCAATCCAGCTCGGACAACAGCGGCGTCAGGATCGTGCATATAAGCGCCTGGGGCCTCTACGGCCGCCGGTGGGCTGGCCGGGAGCGTCTCTGCTAAACAGTGGGGCCCTGGCAACACGGTCGCTATGCGCCGAGCCCTGACAGGTGACCTGACAGGTGAACGGGCCAGTGAAGGCGCCAGCGGAGGGAATGACACGAGGGCCTCGCGACACTGCCGCGCCGAAGAGATAAACTCAACCTCGGCATCAGCGGGCAGGTCACTGTCGCGTATTCCCGGTGCCAGTTTAACCACGACCAGTGGAATGGTGCGGCGCAACTGCTCAAGACTGGAAAGGGGCGGACTATAGGCCTCGGCGGCCCGCACCCGTCGCCCGTCCCGGCGCCTGGCCGGATCGATGAAGGCGGCATCAGCGCGGGCGAGGAATCCGTCAGCATCAGCGCGAACGAAGACGATGCGGTCGGCGTCGATGCCCAAGGCTACCGCATTCATGCGCGCCATCTCGAGGCGCAGAGGTGCCGTGTCGACGGCGATTACTCGGCTGTGAGTGGCCAGGGCTACGGTGTCGCCGCCGATCCCGCAGCACAAATCCACAACAGAGTCGCAACCGGCGAAGCGCGTCGCCCGGTAGTTGGCCACCTCCTCACGCGTTGCCATCTCCAGGCCTTCGCGATCAAAATACATCTGCGACGCTTGGGAGAACTTCTCGCGAGCATGCAATCTCAACTCGACTGTGGCGAGCGCCGCCCGGCAGATGGCGGGCGGAAACTCGGCGCGCAATTGCTGCTGCAACCGCAGAAGCCCTGCTGTGTCGGCCGATTCCGAGGCCATATTGAGCAGGCGTTGCCCTTCCGGCAGCCGAAAAAAAGCCAGGGCCGCGGCATCGACTGGGTCGGGATTCACACTTCGAGGAACTTGGCGTAAGTAGTCAGATTTTCACAGCCGTCGTCATTGACGAGGACGACATCCTCGATGCGGACACCGCCTTCACCCAGGTAGTAAAGCCCGGGCTCAACGGTAACGACATGTCCCGCTTCCAGGATCCCCCCGCGGGCGCTGATGCTAGGTGCCTCGTGAATATCGAGCCCCAAACCGTGACCGGTGCCGTGAAAGAACCCCTGGAAGCGACCCTGTTGCTTTCCCGTCTCAAAGCCTCTGCTGGCGAACAGTTCGGCTACCGCGTTGTGCACCTGACGCCCGTCAGCGCCGCCGCGGATGGACTCTAACGCCCCTTGTTGGGCGTCCAGAACGGCGTCAAACTGCCGCCGCAAGTTATCTGTGGGTTGGCCTTTGGCCACTGTGCGGGTGATGTCGCCGAAATACCCGCTGGTCGCCGATCGAGGAAAAATGTCAATGATGATCGGCAGTCGTTCCCGCAGCGGACCGTGGCCTTGTTCATGAGGGTCGCACCCTTGCTCACCGCAGGCGACGATGGTGTGTTGGGCCGTGCACTCCATCTCCAGCAATGAGCGGTGAATGAGGAACCGGACGCGCTCAGAGGTGAGAACCTCGTTGTCCAGAAACAGCTGTCCGCCTTCACCTACGGTGGCGTCTCGAATCGCCCCGATGGCGACATCCATGGCCGCTTCAGACGCTTTCAAGGCGCTGCGAATCGAGCCTACTTCTGCGGCACTCTTGGTGGCTCTTTGCGCCAGAACCGGGGTGGGCACGACCGTGAGATCGAATCCGCTGGCACGAAGGTAATCCGCGGCGCTGACCGGGAAATCCTCGGCGACGCGAACCGTGCGAAGCTCCAACTCCCGCAACATCAGGCCGAGACCGGCGTAGCGCCCCTGCTGCGGGTCGAGGTCGCCTGCAGCTGCTCTCTCATTGTACTGGACAAGGGATAGAACCTCGTCGACGTCAGCCTGAGCGCAGGCTCGGTCGAACTCCAGATCGTTGATCAAAAGCCGACTGGTCTGCGCCGTACAGACGAAAAAGAAGGGGTCAGGAGCATGAAAACGGGTGGCGTAAAACAGGTCCGAGTTGCGCTCGGTGTCGCCGTAGAGCAACAAGCCTTCCGCTTCGTCCAAATCGATCATTGTCCGATCTCGAACGCTCTGACATCAACGCCCCCCTGGCGGCGCCACAACCAGAAGAAGGAGGATTTGCCCGGCTCGAGTTGGGCCAACTGACGCAGAAATTGGTCGTGCGAAATCACCAGCTCCTCGTCGATCTCGGTGATGACGTCGTCCACTCTCACTCCTTTGTCCGCGGCCGCGCTCCCCGGTCGGACCGCCGTCACGACGACGGCCGATTGCCCTTGCTCAAAGCCAATTTCGCTGGAGATTTCACGGGTAAACCCGAGTCTGGCTCCACGTCGTGCCGTCAGCGCCTCAACCTCGAGGCCCAGGCCGACAAGCAGCTGCCGGCCTTGTTCGAGAAGCTCGTCCTCTTCGCGCTCACCCAAGATGACCGGGACCTCACGCGTCAGGCCATCCCGCAGAATTGACAGACGAACGGTCTCACCCGGGTCGAGAGCATAGATGGCGGTCTGGACCTGGTTGGGATGGTCAACCCTGACATCCTCAACCCTCAACAGCACGTCGCCACGCAGCAGACCGGCGCTCTCTGCCGGGGTTGAAGGGAAGATTTTGGTGAGAAAAACGCCTGCGGGTACACGTTCCCCCATGGGCACGCTCCCCGTTGTTCCAGGAGATTCGGCTTGGGACTGCTTCACAGACTCCATGGATACCCCGAGGTAGCCGCGCACTACTCGTCCGTGCTCGAGAATGTCGGCCATCGCCTCCTTTGCCAGGTCGATGGGGACGGCGAAGCCGTAGCCAATGAACCAGCCCGTTTGCGTGGCAATTGCTGTGTTGACGCCGACCACCTGGCCGCGAAGGTTCAACAATGGGCCGCCGGAGTTGCCCTTATTGATCACCGCATTCGTCTGAATAAAACTTTCGATGCTGTACTCGTCATGAAGGATGTTGGCCTTGCGCCCCAAGGCGCTGACGATCCCGTGAGTCAGGGTCGATCCCATTCCCAAGGGATGGCCGATGGCGAGGACCCAATCGCCGATTCGCAATGTACTGGCGTCACCAAGCTCAGCCGGTGGTGGCAAGTTGGTCGCCTCGATCTTGAGCACAGCGATGTCGATGAGCGCATCGAAACCGACGATCCGTGCCGGAAAACTGCGCTGGTCGGACAGGGTCACACTAACCGAGTCTGATGCGGCGACCACGTGGTAGTTGCTCAGGATGTAGCCCGCCTCATCGACCAGGGTACCCGAACCGATGAACTCACTGTCGAACCGCTCCCCAGGTTGTGCGCGCGGATGGTCGGGGGGCAATAAACCTTCCGGTAGAAGATCCCTGCCCTCGGGGGTGTCCGCAGGACGCCGCCGGTACTGCTCCGGAATCGGTGGGTGAAAGGCCGGCAGTGCACCGCGTTCGGGTCGCGCATGGACCAGGACCACGGCGGGTGCGACGCGTTCGTAGGCGTCGCGGAAGGCCGAACTGAGGTGCTCCAGGTACTCGATTGGAGCCGTCGTTTCGGCGATTGCGCCGCTGGCGGTGCAGACCGCGACGACAAGCATCCCAGCACCCAGAAAGCGAGGTTTCATTTCAGTCCGTACTCGTCAAGTTTTCGATAGAGCGTACGCACACCAATCCCAAGCCTTTGTGCTGCCACTCTGCGATTTCCCTCCACCTGGTCAAGGGCCAGCTCAATCGCCTCGCGCTCCAAATCCTTAAGCGGTTTCACGTCCTCATCGGCTACCGGGATGGCATCGGTCGCGGTGACGAACGGTGACATCACTTCGCCTTCGGGTCGCTGCAAGATCGGTCGAGGAACAGAATCGGGCACCCGTTGCTCGATCATCTGTCTGAGGTCAGAGACCTCTCGTTTCAAATCGAGCAAGGCGAAATAGATGAGCTCACGCTCCGACTGGTCCGGTGTCTTCGATGTCGGAACAGGCAGATGCCTCTCGGCTTGTGACGCTATCTCAAGGTACGGGATGAGGTCAACGGGCTCTACCTCAACACCGGGCCCCAGGAACACCAGACTCTCAACGAGGTTGCGCAACTCACGGATATTGCCCGGCCAGTTGTACTCCTCGAGCACCCGCATTGCGGCTGTAGAAAAGCCCTTGAAACGCTGGCGCCCGTTTTCCTGCGGGATGGTTTTCGCAAAGTGGTCGACGAGCAGCCCAATGTCTTCCGCGTGCCGGCGCAGGGGTGGGAGGTTCAACTCGACCACTTTCAGTCGATGGTAGAGGTCCCGGCGAAAGTGTCCCTCAGACACAGCCAGGCGCAGGTCGCGGTTGGTAGCGGCGATAACACGAACATCGACGGGGATGGGAGTGGAACCCCCCACGCGAGTGACTTCCCGTTGCTCGAGGACTCGTAACAAGCGCACCTGAGCCGCCAACGGCATTTCGCCGATTTCATCGAGAAACACGGTTCCACCATGCGCCTGCTCAAAAATACCCAGGTGCTGGCTGCGGGCGTCGGTGAAGGCGCCTTTCTCGTGACCGAAAAGCTCGTTCTCGATGAGATTCTCTGGAATGGCCGCACAGTTCACCGCGCGGAACGGCTTCTGGTCACGAGGCGAAAAGTGATGAAGGGCGAGGGCAGCCACATCCTTTCCGGTGCCGCTCTCGCCGCTGATCAGGACGGTCACCGGAGTGGGGGCTATGAGCAGAATTCGATCGCGCAACTCTTGCATATGCTCGGAGCCGCCAACGAGCCGGTCGAGCAAAAACGCCGCCTTCTCCAACAGCCCATTAGCCGCCGCGGCAATGGCGGTCGTAGTAAAAGGGAATTCAGCTACCGTTTCGAGAGGATTTCCAGGCGAGAAGCGATCCCAGTCATCGGCCTGAGAGGCCAACACCAATACCGGAAGATGGCGGAGCTCACCAATGGCGCCTGCAACTGAGGCGAGCATCTTGTCTGGAAGCGACAGGTCGATGACGAGAAGATCGGTGCCCCGGTCCAAGGCGGGTGGCAGCAACGCGGCTTCCCGAATGTCGATCATCGTGCGGCTCTGAGCGTTGCCAAGGGCTTCTCGAACCAACTCAACCAGCTGCCGGTCTTGGCTCAGCAACACGATTCGGAGTTTTCTCTGTGCCATAGTTCTGAGCCTCTACTCCTCCTCCTTGGCCCAGTACTCTTCCTTAAGAATCGTGATCGAGCGCCCCTTGGTGATGATGTGTCCTTGGTTCTCGAGCCGTTTCAACACCCGTGACACTGTTTCGCGCGTCGTGCCGGACATGTTGGCCAACTGTTGATGGGTTGGTCGCGCTGTCAGGTGTATGCCCTGTTCGCGTTCCTCGCCCTGGTCGGTGGCCAGTTGCAGCAGGGTTTCCGAAATCCGGCTTGTTACATCCAACAGGGCCAGCCCCTCGATCTTGCGGTCTGTGCGGCGCATTCGAGCAGCCAATTCGGCCAACAGCGCTATGGCGATCTTGGGCACCTTGTAGATGAGTTGGAGGAAATCGGCTCGGCGCACCATGTACAGGCCGGTGTTCTCGGTGGCCACGACGTTGGCCGAGCGCGGCTTACCATCCAACAGCGACAGCTCACCGAACACGGCGCCATTGCCGAGCAACGACAGAATCATTTCGCGACCATCCTCACTGACGATGCTGACTTTGACCTGCCCTGTGTCGATGATGAACAGGGCATCACCCTCTTCTTCCGCCAGGATGATGATCTGGTCCTTGTCGTAGGTGCGGCTGATGGTGACCTTGGCGATGGCCTCAAGATCTTCATCGGCGAGTCCATCGAACAGGGGTACCTTGCGCAGGAAAGAAGTATCCATTCGTATCCTCTCTGTCGGTATGCGTTACCGTCCGCTTGGCGATTCGGACACAAATCGCCAAGCGCCTGGAAGTCTTTACCGGTCAGGGACAAGCAATCCTTCGAGTCGGTCAAGCTGCTTGCGTGCTTCAATGCCAAAGGGACTGTCCCCACCTTCTCGTCGTATAATCTCCTCGTACATGCTTTTCGCCAAGGAGTACTGTTTGAGCACTTCGTAGCATTGCGCCCGTTGATAATCGGCACTGGTAATCCAATTCGCGGACGCACCGGTACCGTAGAAGCGCACCTCGTTGTAGGCTTCGATCGCCTTACTATACTCACGCATGTTCTGATAGGCACTGCCAATGTAGAAGCGGGCCTCCGTGGCGGCCTCGCCCTAAGCCCAGGTCAATACGTTTCTCAAGTGTCCGATTGCCTGGGCGTGCTGACCTTGATCGATAAGTAGAAGGCCGATCTGAAGCTGCGTCTCTTTTGCCCTGGGATGATCGGAAAAATCATCGAGTAGACGGGCCGCGATGCGCTGAGCATCGTCGTACTCGTTCGACTTCTCGTATGATTGCAGTAGCATCCAAATGGCGTCATGCTTTTTTTCCGTTGACGCATAGGGCGAGTCCAGTACCCGGCGAAAATTGCCAGCCGCCATCAGATAGACCTGGAGAACCTCGAAGTTGAAGTGCCCGACACGTAGTAGTACATCGACCGCCAGCGGGGTGTCACCGTAGTCTTTGAGAAATCGCTGCTGGGCATCGATGGACTGGCGCAGCCCCTCCTCGCTGGGTTCGCGCAGATTCTGTTCCCACTTGGAGGTTACAAGGTAGTAGCCGGCAGCCGCAGCAGGCACTGCCGCCATGCTGGCAAGATCCGCATCGGGCTCTGAGAAGTCCTCAACTCTCGGAGGCTTCTCGCGGCAGTTCTGCTCGATCTTGGCGAATAGTTTCTGTGCCTGCTCGTGCTCCCCGCCCCGCATGTGCAGGCGTCCTTCTTCCAGCTGCACCAGCACCTGCCACAGAACATCGTCGACGCGCTTGCTGAGTTTGCGGCCATCCTTGAGCCGGTTGAGCCGGTATAGCGACACGACAGCGTGTCCGACTAGGCGCTGAGTCGCAGAGCCCTTGAGCAACGGTGCGTAGGCCGCACTGGCTTCCTTGTAGCGCTTGAGCTCGAAGAGCAGGTCCGCGGATTCCACCCGAGCTTGTGTAGCCAAGGTACTTGACGGGAAGTCGCGTTGCAGGTCATCGAAGGCCTTCTCCGCTTCTTCGAGCTGTCCGAGCTCGAGCAAAAGACTGCCGCGGCTGAAAGCCAGGCTGTCTGCTCCCGGAGCTTGCCCCGCCTCACCCAGCATGGCGGTGTAGAGATTTAGTGCTTCAATGGAGTAGCCGGCGGCGTGATAGGACTCGGCTAGTCGCTGCTGCAAATCGGCGACACGCTCTGGGCGCGTTGCAGAATTCAGCAGCCGCTGGTACTGGCTGACGGCCAGGCGGTATTCCTCCACCTGGAAATAAGTCGCGGCCAGGACCTCTAGCACCTTTCGTCTTTGAGGATAGGCCGGATAGGCCTCCAGCAGCTCGCTAAACCGTGAAATTGCCTGGCGTGGCTCGCCGGTTCGGATCAAAGCATGGCCCAACTCGAATAGAATATCGGGCACCAGCGCGCCGGCCTGTTGTCCGAGGACCTGCAACGAGTCGACGACGCCGTTGTGACCGAGCTGCGCCAAACACTGTGCCCGGCCGAAGCGCGCCCGCACCGCGAGACCCTGGTCATCGGCGACCAGCTGCAGAAGCTGGCCGTAGGTTGCCAGAGCGGCAGTCAACGACGCCTCGTCGTCCGTTCCGCGCCGGCGCTGCGTGTCGCCGAGCAGCAGCAGGGCCTGGCCGCGAGTG
>Ga0115002_10010181_pt1 | contig 10144 bp, 8 predicted proteins | sample ArcticOcean_MG_C_8_FD_89576 | JGI IMG/M metagenome (GOLD analysis project Ga0115002, IMG submission 89576) | Marine microbial communities from western Arctic Ocean - ArcticOcean_MG_CB11_86 | ecosystem: Environmental > Aquatic > Marine > Oceanic | place: Arctic Ocean: Canada Basin | collected... | reverse complement strand
TTACCTGAGGCCCGGTTTGGATATCCTCGAAAAAGCTGGTGGGCTGCATCGATTCAATAGCTGGAAAAAACCGTTGCTTACTGATAGTGGTGGTTACCAGGTTTATTCATTGGCACATAAAAGGAAAATTACTGAAGAAGGTGTTATTTTCCAGTCTCATATTGATGGATCCAGGCATCAATTCACTCCTGAAAATGTGATGGATAGTCAGCGAGTGATTGGTGCAGACATTATCATGGCATTTGATGAATGCCCACCATTTACCCGTGAAAAAAAATACGTAAAAAATTCAATGGATATGACTCATCGCTGGTTGAAACGATGCATTGACCGATTCGATTCCAATGAAGGCAAATACGGTTACGACCAAAGCCTTTTTCCAATAGTGCAAGGAGGCATTTTTTCTGATTTGAGAAAAGAATCTGCTGAAACAATTGCTGCATCCGAGCAGGAGGGCAATGCAATAGGTGGTCTCTCGGTTGGTGAAGACAGTGAAGACATGTATGCCATTACAGATTTAGTTTGCGGAATTTTACCTGCAGATAAACCACGCTATTTGATGGGAGTAGGAACCCCGGAAAACATCCTGGAATGCATTGCTCTGGGTATAGATATGTTCGATTGTGTCATGCCAACGAGAAATGCCAGGCATGGTGTATTGTTTACCTCAGAGGGAATTATCAACATTAAAAATGAAAAATGGAAAGACGATTTTAGCCCGATTGATATTTCACTGGACAATTACGCCAGCAATAATTATTCAAAAGCATACTTAAGACATCTGATCCAGAGTGGCGAATATCTAGGTGCCCAAATTGCCAGCCTGCACAATCTTGCTTTCTATATATGGCTGGTTAAAGAAGCTCGGAAACAGATAATTAGCGGGAAATTTTGTTACTGGAAAGATGGCCTTGTTAAGAAGGTTACCCAACGGCGCTAGCAAATAAATGATTTTATTTTTACTGATTTTGAGGCTGAGCCACTCACTCATCTCAAATCAATTTATGACGATTTAGGTCTTGATGGTTGGGAAAGAGGAGAACCAGAATTCAGGAAGTATATAATGAGCCAGCAAACTTATGAAAAGACTAAAAACTACATGATTCCGCAAAAAGAGCTTGATCAAGTTCTTCACAAATGGGGGTTTGCAATGAAAAAATGGAGCTATGGGATTCCTGAGAACCTGCAAATCATCTCATAACCCCATTATCTTATTTAGACTTTCGGATATAGATATTTTATAGACTCGAAAAGAATTTTCGGGTCGTGACCGATCACAGTAATTCAATCAATTTTCATCCTCAAAGAACACCTTGTAATAATGCATGTTTTTACGGTCATCAAAGCCCTTAACAATTCTGTCACGGTTACCATGAACGTATATATGAAAGTTCTTGTCCAGTTTGATCACCGATCGGATAAACCGTTTGTTAAACCGCACAGCCTGGGGTGAGATTTCGAAATCATCAATTGATGTCAGATGATTTTCCGATTCATAGTTTTTGGAATAACCCTCAAATGCTTCGATGATTTCTGGTTGCCTGATTACCTGTTCCTGGAATTCAACTTTATCGAAATGATCATTTTCCTTAAAGAAATTGACCGCCTCACTGATCATTCCAAGTTGTTCTCCACGATTTTCAGTTGACATCTCCTCCATGACAAAATCCTTACACATCTGCATGTATTGATGGGTATGGTGGAAACTGTCCTCACGTGGCTTGATTTTAAGAAAATGATCCGCCCAATATTTGGCCTGGTTTTGATTGGTTCGATCTACTACCTGAACTAAAAATCCATCCTCCTGTTGTGTATTGTATACAAGGACTCCTTTGTCAAGCTTATTGATATTGATACCGTGATCCGAAAGTAAGCCAAATCCGTCATTTTCAGGGAAGATTTTCACGTAGGTATCCTTATTTTCAGATTTGAAAATGCCAATGGCATCCACCATGGAATCTTCCACCTGACAGTTTAAGAGATACACAACGAAAAATTCACCTGTCTTAATATTAGGATTTTGGGACGAGGACAAAAGTTCTTCTGCCAGGATTTTAGATGACGAATGAAGATGTTCTCGATTATGAAAGATATCAATCATCTGCTCCAGAACCGGATTTGAATTATCAATATCAAAATGAAAGGACATTCCCTCCTTAAATGATTTCAAGAAATATTTAGTCAACAACTCTTTAACTGGTTCCACCAATAAAGCTGGTTCCGCAGAAATATTTAGAATTCCATTTTCGGCATTTCCTACTTCGTGAATTGAAATCCCATCAATTGATGCTAAGGAAAAATTGTACATAACTCTTGATTTTGAACACTATTAAAGATTAGCCTAAATTATGGATAATCATCCAATCAAATGCCAGGATAACCCATAATATTCGGCCTAAACGTACATATTTGCACCCATGGATTCATCGGCTCCAATTGGCATTTTTGACAGTGGGATAGGCGGCATGACTGTTGCCCGGGCTATTAAAGACATTCTTCCTGATGAACAGATTATTTATTTCGGTGATACCGCACATCTACCTTATGGAGACAAGTCTGCAGCAACCATTCAAGCCTATTCTATAAAAATCACTGATGTTTTGCTCAGCCGTGGCTGCAAGGTCATTCTTATTGCCTGTAATTCAGCTTCATCAGCTGCTTTTGAGTTAGTAAAAGAATATGCCGGGAGCAAAGCAAAAGTTTTCAATGTGGTTGATCCCATGATTGATTATGTACGAGAGCAATATTCTGACGCAAGAATTGGGCTCATTGGCACCAAACAAACAGTTAGTTCAGGGGTCTACATAGATAAAATAGCAGCAACAGACAAGGGTCTGAAACTAAATTCGCTGGAAACACCTCTTCTTGTTCACATGATAGAAGAAGGCTTCATCCACAATCAAATCAGCAAGGAAATCATTGGGCAGTATCTTGAAAACGATACCCTGACAAATATCTCTGCACTCATTCTCGCCTGTACTCACTACCCGCTTATCAAGAGAGACATTGATGAATTTTACAAAGACGAAATTGAAGTAATTGACTCCTCCGTAATCGTTGCCCGTTCTCTAAAAGCCTATCTTGAGTACAATAATTTAATAAATAAGACTAAGCCATGTGAAGACGAATTTCTGGTGTCCGACTATACAGAATCTTTTGAAAAGACAACTAAGCTGTTTTTTGGAAAACTCGTTCGTCTTGAAAAATACACTCTCTGGGAGTGAATAACGTCATCAAAAATGAAAACATTTACGGTCCTTTTTTCCTGTTTTTTAATCTTTGGAGCATCTAATAGCAAGGGCCAGCATGGTTATTGGCAGCAAAGGGTTGAATACGATATGGACATTGACTTTGATGTAGCAGCACATCAATTCTTGGGAGAGCAAGATCTTGTTTATTTCAACAATTCACCAGATACACTTTTCAAGGTTTTCTACCACCTTTATTTCAATGCATTCCAGCCGGGTAGCACAATGGATGTTCGCTCAAGGACTTTAACAAATCCAGATCGCAGGGTTGCCGACAGAATTGCCAATCTGAAAGAAAATGAAATTGGTTACCATAAGATAAATTCACTACAACAGGACAATAAAAAACTTGACTATCATATCGAGGGAACCGTTCTTGAAGTTGAACTGGCTCGGCCTATTTTACCGGAGACCAAATCAAGGTTTGAAATGAAATTCGAAAGTCAGGTCCCAATTCAAATCCGCAGAAGTGGAAGGGATAATGCTGAGGGCATCGATTATTCCATGGCGCAGTGGTATCCAAAAATGGCAGAGTACGACAAACAGGGGTGGCATGCCGATCCCTATGTGGCCGCGGAATTTTATGGAGTGTGGGGTGACTTTAATGTGACTGTTACTATGGATTCATCCTACATGATTGCCGCAACTGGAATACTTCAAAATCCTCAGGAAATCGGCAAAGGGTATATTGATGAGGGTCAAGTATCACGAAAAAGAGAGGGAAAGTTCACCTGGAAATGGAAAGCTGAGAATGTCCATGATTTTGTTTGGGCAGCGGATCGGGATTATGTGCATGATATTATCCGCCTGAAAAATGGACCCGATATACACCTCTTCTATCAGGATAATGAAGAAGCTAAGGAATGGAAAAATTTACCCCCTTTGATTCTTGAAATATTCGATTTTGTTCAGAATACATTCGGGAAATATCCCTACAGAAAATATTCAATTATACAAGGCGGAGATCTTGGCATGGAATACCCGATGGCAACATTGATCACCGGGAATCGAAGTTTAAGGAGCCTTACCAGTGTTGTGGTTCATGAGATTATGCACAGCTGGTTTCAGGGCGTAATGGCCACCAATGAAACCCTTTATCCCTGGATGGATGAAGGTTACGCTTCCTTTGGCTCAACATTAACTCAGCGACATATTTACCAAAGAGAAGATAATGGCAATCCGTTTTTGGGAGCTTATTCGGCGTATTTTTCAATGGTTGAATCGGGTAATGAAGAGCCACTTATCTCACATGCCGATCATTTTGAACATTTGCGTAATTACTCTATTTCAACTTATTCAAAAGGCGCTGTTTGGCTGTATCAGTTAAGTTACATCCTTGGTAAGGATATATTTTTTAGCGGGATGAGAAGGTACTTCAATGAATGGAAATTCAAGCATCCCAATCCTGACGATTTCGTCAGAATTATGGAAAAAGAAGCGGGCATCGAACTTGACTGGTATCACCAATACTTTGTTAATACAACCCAAACAATTGATTATGGTTTTAAATCTGTTGTGGGAGTTGGTGGCAACACAACTGTAGTGCTCCAAAAAATAGGTAGGATGCCAATGCCAATCGAAATTAATATTGAGTATGAAGATGGGAGTAAAGAAATCCTTTATATACCATTAGCGATCATGAGGGGAGAAAAGAAAAACGAATTTGACGATTTTAAAAGGACGGTATACTCCGACTGGCCATGGACACATTCTTATTATACACTCACTATACCACAGGAAGCTGACAAGATCAAATCACTGGTAATTGATCTTTCACAAAGAATGGCTGATATCGACAGATCTAATAATGTCTATCCGTTTAATACGAGTCTTGGGATTGATGGCGAAGAGATAGCTCCTGCTCAAAAGTGAGACTATTGAGTACTAAACTATTATCCCTTGCATTTACTAATCCCCTCCCTGGAGAGGCAAGGGATGTGTTTTTTATACTCTTATTTTCTATTTGATGAAAATAATCATCGGCCATAAGGCCAAAATCCCGGTAAAAACATACGGTGGAACCGAGCGGGTGATGTGGTGGCTTGGTAAGGAATTATCAAAACGTGGCCATGAGATCACTTACCTTGTTGAGAAGGGCTCTTCTTGTCCATTTGCTCAAATACAAACGATCGATAAAAGAAGCATTCAGGAACAAATCACTGCTGACACGGACGTTGTCCACCTTTTCTTTCAACCTCGTCAGGAAATTGATAAATCTTATCTGATTACCAATCAGGGAAATGTTCCCGATGACGAGAAGGACTTACCACTCGATCAAAATACTGTTTTTGTCTCGAAAAATCACGCTGAGCGACATGATGCTACATGTTTCGTCTATAATGGCATCGACCCGGAGGATTATGGCCAGCCGGATTTAGGATTGAAAAGGAAACATCTCCATTTCCTAGCAAAAACTTCATGGAAATTAAAGAATCTAAAGGATGCGGTGACCATTGCTGAAAAAAGTGGAATCCCATTGGAGGTGATGGGAGGCAATCGACTCAATATTAAGATGGGTTTGAATTTTACCTCTTCTCAAAATGTTCACTTTAATGGCATGATAGGCGGGGAAAAAAAGAATGCCATCCTGAACAGTTCCAAAGGCTTGCTTTTCCCTGTTTTATGGCACGAACCATTTGGCATTGCCATGATTGAGAGCTTGTATTTCGGTTGTCCTGTTTTTGGTATAACTCATGGTTCACTACCTGAAATTGTGAATGATGATGTGGGTTATCTCTCTAACTCGGGAGATGACCTGGTACAGGCAATCACACAATCACAATTTGGCAGTCAAAGGTGCCATGAATATATGATGGAATATTTTACAGCCAAACGAATGACTAATGATTACCTCTCACTATATGGGAAGATCTTGAATGGACAATTCTTAAATTCACAGGAGCCTTCTGCAGAAAAAACGAAAAAAGAGGGACCTTTTGAACCCCTCTTTTAAACAATTTCTATTGGCAACTTCCTGATCCTTTGACCTGTGGCTTCATAAATTGCGTTACACAACGCGGGAATAAATGGTGGCACTGGCGGCTCACCAACTCCTGTTGGTTTTTCATTACTGTCGATAATCTGAACCTCCGTGTTGTAGGGTGCGTCCGTAATTCGGGCAACCAGGTAATCGTCAAAATTGCTCTGTTGCACCACCCCATTTTTAACAGTTATCTCACTTTTTAAAGCAAGACTCGATGCAAATGCAGCACCTCCTTCAAACTGGGACTTGATCCTGTCAGGATTTACAGGTACACCACAATCGATGGTATAGTAAACATTCGGAATTTTAATCTTGCCATCAGTTACCTCTACTTCAACTACGCAGGCTACATATGTAAGGAAGCTTCGATGTGCAGCGATACCCATTCCACCACCTACCGACATGCTTTTGCCCCATTTTGACTGATCTCTTACTTGCTCTATCACATTTCGGAACCTGCCGGTATCCCAGGGATAATCTGCAACTTCTTCATTGTAATTCCAGAACTCAGCCGCCAATGATGGAAAATCGATTTGCCTGTCTTCCCCCAACAAGTCCAAAAGATTTTGAGCCGGATCGACACCACGTGAGTCCGCGACTTCATCAAGTGTACAACCAACCGCAAATGTGTGGTTGATATTTGCCACAGATCGCAACCAACCCACCCTGATCTTGGTGGGAGCTTCCTGGGTTTCACAGCAAATGCTACCCGTATTATAAGGCAGGTCGATCATCCCCATACTTATTTCAAGTCCTGATGCTTCTTTTGCCGGGCTATCCGTTCCGAAAAGGGAAGGCAAAACTGAGCGATGAAGCCATCCGGATATGTTATTGTTATCATCCAGGGCTACTTCCATATGCTGCGCACAATTGGAATGATAATAATCGTGTCTCAAATCGTCTTCTCTAGTCCAGAGCAACTTAATAGGAGTTCCGTTTTCTCTTGAAAGAAGCACAGCCTCTACAACAAAGTCAGGTTTTGATTTTCTGCCGAAAGCACCTCCTAACAATGTGATATTAATTGTCACATTTTCCTCATCCAATCCGGTTGCAGCTGCAACAGCAGTTCTTGTTGTCTGCGGATCCTGAACGGGAGCCCATACGTCAACTTTTCCATCTTTAAAATTGGCCACAGCGCAAGGCGTCTCCATTGGAGCGTGCGAAAGATGTGGTACGCGATAGTCGGCCGTAATCACCTTTGCCGAGCTACTTAATGCTGTAGCAACTTCGCCTTGTTCTCTACGGACATTTCCTTTTTTATTGGCATTGGCCATCATTTCCGCTTCATACTCGGCAGTGCTATAATCTCCATGAGGACCATTGTCCCATTCAATTGTCAACGTCTCGCGGCCTTTGAGAGCCGACCATGTATTATCTGCAATCACCGCAACTCCACCTAAAGGGCTGGCAAAGCCAGCAGGAAATGGTGTTGACTCCAGTTTAACAACATTGGTAACCCCAGCTACCGCTGCGGCTGCATCCCCATTAAAAGATTTTACACTCCCGCCTGCAACCGGTGGCCGCTGGACAACGGCAATCTTAGCTCCATCTATTTTTATATCAAGTCCAAATACAGCTTTACCTGTAACGATATCTTCAAGATCATATATTGAAGATTTCTTCGTGATGTATTTAAAATCAGCAGTTGATTTTAATTGTATGGCATCCTCTGCGGGAACCTCCAATAGGGCCGCCTTTTCTGCCAGGTAACCAAAACCAAAAGCCTTACCTGAAGAGTGTAGAACCTCATGATTTTGTGCTTTACATTCGGAGACATCAACCTGCCATTCGTTTGCAGCAGCTTGCTCAAGGAGCATTCTTGCGGCAGCGCCAGCCCTTCTCAAAGGCGTATAAAACATTCTTACACTAAATGATCCATCCGTATTCTGATTACCATATTTGGCATCAGCCACGGCCTGGACAATCTTTACTTTACTCCAATCAGCTTCTAATTCATCTGCAACTATGAGTGGTAAGCTGGTTCGAATACCGGTTCCCATTTCTGAACGATGGGCAATAATGCTCACTTCCCCGGTACCATTAATATTGAGATAAACATTGGGTGAGAAATTAGCATTTGGATCTCCAGATAATTTCTTTGACTCGCAGCCAAACTGTACTCCAAGGAGTAAACCAGTGGCGCCTATTGAACTTGTTTTCAAAAATGACCGTCGGTCAACTTTGAATACGTTGATTTCTTTCATCAAATTTTTCATGATACACCTCCTGCTGCTGCTTTCTTGATCGCTTTTCTTATTCGGACATATGTCCCGCATCTGCAAATGTTACCTGACATTGCATTGTCGATATCATCATCCGATGGATTTGGATTGCTCTCAACAAGGGCAATCGCCGACATGATCTGGCCAGTTTGGCAATAGCCGCATTGAGGCACATCTTCTTCCATCCAGGCTATTTGAATGGGATGTAGACCTCCTTCGGAAACTCCTTCAATCGTAGATACTTGCATACTTCCGACCGATGAAACAGTTGTCGAACAGGAGCGTACCGGTTTCCCATCTACATGTACGGTGCAAGCACCACAAAGGCCTTTTCCACAGCCGAATTTCGTACCCGTCAATTCTAAATTCTCTCGCAATACCCAGAGAAGTGGGGTATCGGGCATGGCCTCCACTTCCTTGGTTTGATTGTTAACGTTGATTTGGTATGTCGACATTGATTATAGGGTTTGTGTGAATCTCTTAAAGTACCAAAAATTCGAATCAATATCAGGTAAAGCTTTACCACATCAGGCAAATGATGTTTAACTACTCTTTTCTATTCGTTTTTTCTTGAAATTGTGTTGGTTTTACCCTTGTTTTCTTAGACCCAATTGTTTTTTTGTGATTATTCCTTGATTGCTACATTTGCACCCTTAAATACGGCGGTGCTGTAGCTCAGTTGGTAGAGCATCGGACTGAAAATCCGTGAGTCGGTGGTTCGATTCCACTCAGCACCACGCATATAGGCCCTATTGTTAATTCAATGGGGCTTTTTAATTGGAGTTACCTTAGAGTTACCTAAAAGAGATTATAAAGGCTTAAATGTCTCCTTTTTTTATGCACTGCTAACTTTTGACCTATTAAGTTAATTTGACCATTCACATGAGAAATTAAAATGCATTTCTTGTCTTAAGTTGTTATGGTTTCACACAAACTTCATAGCACCTCCTCTTCTCACAGGAGGGTTTGGCAAAGTATAAGCTGACCGAAAATAAATATAGTTTTCATTATAATAAGCAGAAGAATTTTCGGGTTGAAGGTTCAAGTGCTAATATTCGGAATATTGAATAATCTATGCATTGCCTCTTGAAATTTTAGAAGGACCTGCATAGAGTTCCGATGATTTCAATTCATATTCTTTTTTAAATGTGCCACTTTCTTCGATCACATTGTGTAATATCACTTCGGAGGGTCCAACAAAATCATCTGTCCTCATCAGAGTCACCTGCGGATTCCATTTATAAAAAAGGCGATCCTTTAGGTTTTTTCAAGGGTTTTAGGCTAACGCTGATTAGTGACGTCCGTGCTCTGGATGGCCCCAGTGACCCCAGCATTCTCCCCGAATGCGAGGCGCATATAGGTCAGCAAATTCGCTATCTCCGTATCCGACATGGCAGAGGCGAAGTCGTCTGTCTCTCCGGCTGTTTGAGGGTGGTGCAAGACCGTGCGAATCAACTCTGAGGGATCGCCTCGCACGACTGCGTTGTCTGTCAGCGAGGGTTGGAGTGAGGGCACACCCGAACCGTCGGGCATATGGCACGTGATACAGTGCCGCACGTACATAGCTCGGCCTGTGACGTACGCGTTGGACTCACTTGGCTGGACGGCTGGCTCCGTAGCGGCAGGCAACGAATTTAGGTAGATGGCAATCGCCTGCACATCCGTTATAGAGCCCGCCATTTTGGCGTCTT
>Ga0115002_10010180_pt1 | contig 10144 bp, 11 predicted proteins | sample ArcticOcean_MG_C_8_FD_89576 | JGI IMG/M metagenome (GOLD analysis project Ga0115002, IMG submission 89576) | Marine microbial communities from western Arctic Ocean - ArcticOcean_MG_CB11_86 | ecosystem: Environmental > Aquatic > Marine > Oceanic | place: Arctic Ocean: Canada Basin | collected... | reverse complement strand
CCAGATATTGACCACTTGCCAGACCGGGGTCGCGGTGACACCACCGTTGTCTCCCGCGGCCAGATCGCGAAACAACACGGGCTTGCGTTCGCCCTCAGCGAAACCATCCGGCCCGACCTCCATCAGCCGGTCTACTTCACTGCGCAGCTCTTCAATCTCGTCCAGTTCGAGCAGAGGTCCGGCGTTCAGGAACCCATCCGCATCGAAGCGCGCTACCTGCTCTTCGTTCAGCATTCGTACTCAGTCTCCTCATTATTGTTGTTTGTAAGCGAGATCGCCTAACGAGATCGATTGCCGAGCTCTGACATCGCCTCGTGGAACAGCGCTATCAGCCGTTCTCTTACGGCCTCGTCTTTGAAGACACCTATCTTCTCGGCCCAGCTGATTCCGCCCTCCATCTGCGTCAACAGGTATTCGCCGTCGGTGGCTTCGAACGTCTCGCGCCCACCCACATCGATGTACACGGGTGATGAGTGCGCCATGACCGGACCGGCCCCCGTCTGATGCGGACCCCAACAACGCGCCGTGACCCAACAGGGCCGCTCGGTCTTCAGTTTGTGATTCAGGCTGATCTTGTGTGGATGGTTTGGATCGGCCTCCTCGCGCACATCGGCAACGCCGTTGACGACCAGCTCGATCGCGGTCAGCGGCCAGACGCTTTCAGCCGTCGCCTCTACTTCGACGGTGCCACCGTTGCCCGGCAGATGAATCTCTTCGCCCATGCAGGCGCCTTCAACCTTGAGGTCGATGATCGCACCCGTGCTGGCAAAGGTGTTCCCTTTCTTTACCGCTTGGCACCAGTTGTCGAAGGTGAACTCCTCGTCGTCGGCGAGCTTGGCATAGGTGCGGGAGCAGCCGAGCACCCGATCATTCGACATCTTGTCGGTGCCGCCGACGATCGGCAGCTTCTGGCCGACGTTGAGCCAGCGGTAGTAGCCGCGTTCACCAAGACCGATCTGTTCGCCCTTCCAGATCCAGCACATCTCGGCGGCATCGGCCTGGCCGAGGACGATGTTGGCGGCGTTTTCAAAATCCGGGCTGGGTACATGCGGCATGATCACCAGCCCCCCCTGGCGCCGGCACTCTTCGGACCAGTCCGCCATCAGCGCCTGAATCTCCCCGCCCACCCAGTCTTCGTCGGGCCCGCCCGTGCACATCGGCGCCACCATCTCCTTGAGGCCCAGCAGCGAGATATGCCCGAGCACGTGCTGGCGATTCTCCTGACTCACCCAGATCAGATGGTCCTGACTCGATGTCGGTGACAGTCCACCGGTGAACTCCTCCCAGCTGGTGAACAGCCTCCCCCACTGACTGGCCAGCAGATGGACCACGTTCAGGTCTTCGGCAGCCGCTTCAAGGTGGCTCGACTGCGACGTCAGGAAATGCACGTGCGTGTCGCCGGAATAGTAGCCGCGGCTTTTCATGTCGAAGGTGCGCTTCATACGCAGCGTCAAATTCCGCTGCCCGGGCTTGATCTCGAGCTTCTGCCGTACCGGCTCGTACTCGAATCCGCGCACAACCTCGACGTAGGCGGTGCCCACCGGCAGTTCGATCTGGCAGGTGCCGTCGATGTAGGCGTACGGGGTACCGTTTATCTTGCAGTCACCTCCCAGGTCCTCGAACCAGCCAACGTTGACATCGGATTGATGTCCGTGCGGCGCCAGATAAGCCCCGGACTCCGAGCGAAAGTGCACCCGTGATCCCACCGGCTTGCCAGAGTCGGCATCCTCGACCCTTACATGCACCCACTCCTTGCCGCGCGCGCCGACCACTTCGATGCGGACTTTGCCCTGGCGCTCGCTGCCACTGTCGATGACGTCGCCCCAGCGAAACTCGGTGTCGGCTTCACCCTCACCACCGCCATTCACCGACAGCCGTCCTTCGGTAGAGGCGTGCACTTCGGCGTAGCCGCCTTCGCGCACCTGCTGCCCACCCAGACCAAAGCCGGCGACATCCGTCGTCAGAAAGTCTGCTTCAGGAACAAAGAGTCGGTCCTGACGCGCCAGGACGCCGCGATCCACCCTCAGCTGCGGCGCTTGGGTGCCGTCCGTATCGTCGATGGTCACAGCGATCTCTTTGCGACCCGGCCACAGGAAGGGATCAGTCTCTTCCTGACACACCGTAATCGCACCCAAGGCAAGGGCCGCCGTGCCGCTGGCCACCACCTCGACCGTATCGATGACCTTGTCGGTGGGATTTACCCAGTCCAGCAACCACCAGCCCTCGAGGCTGCCGCCGTTGCGCGTCATCGTCCCCACCTGCGTTCGTCCCCAGGATCCAACCTTGTCGTCCAGCGGCACTGATTCGAATTCGCGACAGACACGGCAGCCGTACGGATGATGTCCCCAGCGAATGGTAAAATCGTGGATTTCGAAGCGGCGCCTGAGACGTTGCTCCACACTGGAACCGTCGTCGAAGTGAATCCGGTAGAGACCGACCTCCTCGCCGACACCGTCGGGACTGTCGGCAACGCCGGCACAGGCGTGAGCGAACAGCAGCCGGCGCGCCCTTTGGCCAACGGGGATGATCACGGACGCGGGCACTTGCGGCGCTGTCGTCTCCGCCCCGCAGACGGCAATGTATTTCGACGGAGCGTCTGCTGGCGCCACCTTGAACGGCACTCCCCAGAACAGGCAATCTCCCGTGGGCATGCGCTTGAGCTGCGTGTTCTGAGGATCCTCTCCTCCGAACGGCCACAACCAACCATCGCCAACCCGGACATTGGCGCCGTCGGCATTGCAGGAGTCAATCAACTCAAGGGGTACAAAAGGATCAGCCATGGTGGCGCTCCAGTGGTGTGGTGTCTCTCCTGTGGTGTACGGTCAAGGACAAAGTAGTGAAGACGACCCTTACACCAAACCCGCCACCCGTTTTCCGGCCATGAGGACGGAGAATACATTCGGCCTTATGACAAACAGCCCTCTTACGCACGGCGAACTGCCTCCCGAGTACGGTCTGCTGGTCCTGCAAGCTGATCGCCCCGAGCAATTGGTCTACGTCCGCTACCTGATGTTGATCCTCAACTACCGCTTTGGTCTCGACCTGATCACGGTTAAGACGCATATCGAGGCCTTCGCGGCCGTCCGTAAGTACGGTAACAAAATTCGCTGCACCGTCGTCGTCCAAGACGTCAGGATCGATTCTCGATCGACCATTGCGGCGCTCAGCCTCGAAGACACAATCCCGATGATAGTCGTGGTCCCTTCCGGTCTGATTCAATCACACGAAGACCTTGTTCAGCGCATGACCAACGTCCACTTCTGCGCCTGGGAAGGGTCGCTGGGGCGATCGGACAGCGGCTTGTGACCCCTGATCATCAAGACCTTCGCCAATGCCGGCATCGGTGTCTTGTTCGACGACGACTCAAGCACGCTGCCGTTCGCCGACATGCAGGCCCGCGTCGAGCACCGCTTGCGCAACCTGAAAACACTGCCGACCCTGCCCGAAGTCGCACTGCGCATCATGACCATGGTCCAGGACCCGAAATTGACGATCGAAGACCTGGAAGAGGTGCTGACCAGCGACCCGGCCATCGTCCACAAGCTGCTTCAGGTCGTCAATTCTCCCGTCTTTGCCGGCAGCGGCCAGAAGCGAGGCTGGTCACTCAAGGAGACGATCGTCCGCCTCGGTCACAACAAGGTCGGCGGCATCGCACAGCAGATCAAAATGATCAATTCACTGGGTCAAGCCGGAGCGGAGCCTGTTCGACCTGAGGCGATTCTGGGAGCACTCGGTTGGCTGTGCACTGATTGCCGACCGGCTCTACCAGGAGAAGCGCCTCAAGCTAAAAGGGGAGATTGAGTTCAACGACTACTGGATCGGCGGCCTCATGCGCGATTCAGGTAAAGTCGTTCTCGGTTTCTTTTTCTGGGAGCATTTTGAGGAAATTCTCGGCCACATGAGCAAGGAGAGCTGCAGCTTTCGTCGGGACGAGAAGGCTCTCTGCGACGTCGCCAATCACGAGTTTCTCGGACAGCTGTTGCTGCTTAAATCCAATGTCGGCGAGCAACTCGTGCGCGCCGTCGGCGAGCACCATACCGGGAAGGATCCCAGCGACCTCGTCTGCCTCCTGCACGTGGCCAACAACCTGTGCAAGGACCTGGGCAAGGGCTACCTACAGCAAGAGCCCAGCCAGTATCGAGTGGAGGTGCTACAGAAACTCGGCATCACGCGGGACGATGTGGACAAGATCCGTGACGAGTTGGGAGAGAACATGGTCAGAGAGATCGACGAGGTCGTCGACCGCTGCGTGCAACCGCCCGCCTGAAACGCTACAACCTGGCACGCTACGCCTGGACGCTGCACGTGGGCGCTACGACCTACGTGCTAAGCCTTTGAACGCCCTACCCGTCAGCTCCGGCTAAGATCTCGGCGTACCGATTCAGCGGCACATTGCCTCCACTGAGAACCCCGACAACTTTTTTCCCTGACAGACGTTCCCGCAACAGCACCGCCGCCGCCAGCGTAGCGGCACCTGCTCCCTCGGCAACCAGACGGGCATGCTGCGCCAGTAACCGAATCGCTCTGTCGACGTCGCTGTCGTCAACCAGGACAAAGTCATCAAGTTGGTCCCACATCATCGACATTGTCATCGCGAACGGCACGCGGGTCGCGAGCCCCTCGCATGTCGTGTCCGCGTCGTCAACGATGTCGAGTCGGCGCTCCTTCCAGGCCCGAAATGCGGCGGGCGCCTGCTTTGACTGCACCCCGATCACGGCGACGTCTGGGTGCGTTTCTTTGACGCCCAGGCACAGACCACAGACACCGCTGCCGCCGCCAACCGGACCGATGATGACATCGACGTCCGGTAGCTTGTCGAGGATCTCCAGCCCCATGGTGCCGACGCCGGCTATCAGGTGTGGTTCATTGGCCGAATGCACGTAGCGAAAGCCCTCCGCCAGGGCGACGCGCTCGACCTCTACTCGGGCTTCGTCGAAATCCCGACCGTGTAGCCGGACTTCGGCACCCAATTCCCGCATGGCCGCCAACTTGCGCTCGTTAACTCGCTCAGCAGGGGCGTAGATGATCACGGGGGCACCAAACAGTCGACCTGCCAACGCCATGGACTGGCCGTGATTGCCCGTACTGGCACTGATGATTCCAGCTGCTTTTTCATCCTCACTCAGCCGGCCCACCAGATTTACCCCACCGCGCACCTTGAAGGCCCCGACCGGCTGCAGGTTCTCGCACTTGATGTAGTACTCGCAGCCGAGCCATTGCGACAGCGACTCGCTCTTGACCAGTGGCGTCGGTGGCAGGTACGGGGCGATGAGTTCACGCGCGGAAAGCACGTCTGCGTAGGTCGGGGGATGATTCATAGAACTCCGGCGCGAATACGTTCGATGGCCGCGGCCAGGAAGGCGGCGTTGTCGCACTTTTCGACCAGCGCATTCAGTTCGGACGCGGGCGTAGCGGCGACCGCCATGGCCTCGGCCACCAGTGCCGGCATGGCCCGAGATAGGTTGTCGACAATCGTGATCGTCGCCCGCTGCGCCGTCCGCGACAGTGGGTTGAGGTCGATGGTAATCACCTCTACTCCCGCCCTTACCAGGGCCTCGCAGCGATCGCCGTCCTCCAATGGCACGAACACGACATCGGCTTTTGCGAGCCCGTCCGGGTGCACGAAGCGGCGGTTGGAGTCGATGTGGTCAAGTGTAACCTCCGGATCAGGGAGCAGGACCGTCTCGGCCCCGCTCTGCTGCAGGTGCGCGGCAATGGCGCGCTCGCGCTCGGTGGAGGCGTGGAAGATGTTGACCTCGATCGGAGCCCGCAGCGCCCGGCTCAGCCGCACGATGTCATCGGGCACCAAGGCGGCCGTGTTTCCATTGATCGATAGCACCGGATGCCTCGCCGTTCGCAGGCGCGCCACGGCAACGCGAATCGCCTGGCTGGCAAAGGCATTCGTCTGCTCCCCGATGAGATAGTCGAAGGCTTCGCCGCGCCCGTGGGCGATAAGACCGTGCGGGGAGGTAATACCGATCTCGATGCCATGGACGATGGCGTCGCGCAAGCGCAACGAGGCGTAGCGCGGGTGACTCCTGGGGACATCGGTCACGTTACCAGCCCTCCTCGACGTTTGGACAGACTGGTCTCCTGACATCCTTCGAAGCGGCTGGTGCTGAAGACGGCGTTGCCCAGCATGATCATGGATGCGGCGCCGCCGGCTGACTCGATATCATCGATGAGCCCGAGCACCCGTTCGTCACGCAACAGACCACTTTCCTGGGCAAACTGCTTACACACCTGGATGCACTCATTCATTTCGACGCTGTTCTGGGCACTCAGAGCTGCCAGGGCTGTAAGTGCAGCATCCGCGGCGCCGTTGATGCGACTCGCCTGCTGAGCGTCGGAGAGTACATCGCGGGTGCGAATCCCACTGAAATAGCGATAGAAAATCGGTTGTTCGGCGATCGGCATCGGCTTGGCCGCCAGCGGTTGGCCCGGAGTGAGCTTGACCAGGCAGCCACCGTGGTACTGCGCGCACACATCACCGAGGCCGGTGAGATTCTCCACCTCAGCCACATGCGCCATCATCGCCAGACTCTCCTCCTCGTGGCCAAGACCCAGCAACGCGTTGAGTGCGTAGGCGCAGGCCAGAGCCGAAGCCCCGCTGAGCCCGAATCCCGAACTCAGCGGCAGTGTCGACACAATGCGGACGACGACCGCTTCCAGGGTCAGCTGTTTTACCAGATGGTCCACCGTCGGAAAGTCCACCGGCTCGCCGTTGAAGTGGACGGTCGTTGGGCGATCGCCTGGGCCACCGACCGTACCATCACCTAGGGCGACCTCGACCTCGACACCATCGCTGACAGTGAATCCCAGACCCAGAGAATGCATCTTCGCCGGCAAATCATGCGGTATGATCTTGAACACACCAGACATGTTTCCCGGCGCGAAGGCAGTGGCTGTATTCATCAGTAGTTTGATCGGCCCCGTGGTATGCCAGATGGCAACAGAATGTAAATATTGACTTTACGATCTCTTATCAAGCGCCAACAAGTTCGGCATAGCGATAACAGTCGCGCGTGTGGTCGTTGACGATGCCCGTCGCCTGCATCAGAGCATAGCAGATCGTTGGGCCGACGAAGGTGAAGCCCCGTTTTTTCAACCCCTTGCTGATCGTCTCCGCCAGTGGCGTCAACGCCGGGACATCGCTCATGCGTCGCCGGCTATTCTGGATCGGCGTTTCTTCGACGAAGGCCCAGATATAGGCATCGAAGCTGCCGAACTCGCGCTGTACCTCCAAAAACGCCTTGGCGTTCTTGACGGTGCCCTCAACCTTGAGCCTGTTGCGGATGATGCCCTCATCCTGCAACAGCCGTGCGATCTTGCCCTTATCATAGCAGGCCACCTTGGCAGCATCGAAGCCGTCGAGGGCAACTCGATAATTCTCGCGTTTCTTCAAGACCGTCGACCAGCTCAGTCCCGCCTGCGCACCCTCCAGTACAAGGAACTCAAACCATACCTTGTCATCATGCACGGGAACGCCCCACTCGTCATCATGGTACGACACGTACAGATCGTCAGTCCCTTTCACCCATTCACAGCGGACGAGTCCCTGCTCAGCGGGTGGCATCAGCCCTGCCCTGTTGTATCATTCCCTGGAGTCTCCAGATGCTGCCGCAAGTCCGAGATGTACCTCTCTATGGTAGCGCCATGCCCGATGAAAACGGCAGCGACAAAGCGCAACAGGGGGTCGTAAACCTCACCCTCTTCAACGATTTGGATGTAGGTACCCGGACCATCGTCATCGAGCTCGAAGGTCCAGGTGCCGGCAAACGGCGCCTTCGCATTGCCAGCCGCATCGGCAATCTTTGTCACCATTTTGTGCGATGGATCAAGCGAGACCGTCACCAACCTCAACGAGTCACCCCAGGCGTCGACTTCTACCCAGACGACATCATCCCCCTGCACTGAAACAATTTCAACGGCTGCCACGTCGCTGCGCCATTGTGCTTGCTGCGACCAATCCGTGATGGCCTGCCACACTCGCTCCCTGGTGGCCGGCAGCTCCCCACGCACCGCGGCGATGTGAGCCACCGGTAAGAGTGTGCCGATCCCGTAGACGACGCCGGCAATGACCAATAATCCGCCGGCGATCGTCAGCGTCACGACCTTGATGATCCGGCCACTACTCATGGGCCTACCCTCCAAGGTGTGTAGCCAAGCGCGACAGTGAGCCGGCCCAACCCTGCTCGATCTCGGCGGCGGCCTCACTGCTGAATCCGCCGTGGGACAATTCGACTTCGGTGGCGCCGTCACGATCGTGAAACAGCACGGTGACCGTCGTCTCCCCCTCACCATCGAGGTCGCTGCCCTCCCAACGCCATTCCATGGTCAGCTTACGCGGCCCGTCGACCTCCGTGAACTTGCCGACGGCAGCACACCAGCGACGGTCCGGCATGACTGCTTCATAGCGAAGGGCGCCGTTCAGATTGAGGTCCATCTCCACACGGATGTCCGTGCATTCGGCTGGCGCCCACCATTGGACGATCTCGGCCAGATCCGTCCAGGCGCGAAACACCCGATAGCGGGGCGCTGCAACCGTCTGTTTCAGGTTTACTTCTGTCATCCTGCATCCTCCCCGAGGTCGCCGCCACAGGCGCGAATGAGTGTTTCCTGCGTCAGTAGATCGTGTTGCGGAGAATAGAGTGGCTGGCGCTGGCCACGGATGATTGCGATGAACTCCTCGTGGTCGCCAACGTAGCGTGGTCGATCCGCTACATCCACCGCGTGCCAACCTGTCGGATAGCCGGGTTGGCCTACCCGCAAGCTGACATCGAGAGCCGGCGGCTCGATGGGCTCGAGGACAATGCTGCCGTCTTCACCGTGAACCTCGACCCGGCGATGCGCTCCAGGATCGCACTCCATCGAAGTGGTCTCTATGACGGCCATCGCGCCCTGCTCGTCGAACTCCAGCATGACCGAGGCATTGTCGACTCCCGGGGCGATGCCTTCAAACCCCTTGGCGTCTGAGTGCAAGAATGACGTCACCCGATCGGGACGGCCGAACATCGTCACCGCTTGATCAAACAGGTGACAGGCCTCTTCCTGCATGATGCCGCCCGGGTAGCGATCGACGTGGTTTCGATGAAAATATTCAGGCGTACTACCGGCTCGAAAGCGGGCAAAGAACACGCGGCCGAGAAGGCCCTCTTTCACCTTTTCCTGGATGAACTGCAACCCCGGATTGAAGCGCCACTGATAGCCCATCTGGACACAGAGCCCCTGTTTGGCAGCGAGGTCGAGCAGCGATCGCAGTGCCGGCAATGAGGTCCCCGGAGGCTTGTCGAGGTGGACATGCTTGCCGGCTTCGAGCCCGCGCCGGGCCCACTCCACGCTGTCCCATGGCCAGGTCTCGATGTAGACCGCACGGATATCTTCGTCGGCGAATATTTCCTCGGCAGACTCAAACCAATGGACGCCAGCGTACTCGGTGCGAGCGTGGCGCTGCCCCCACATCTCGCTGTCTGGTTCGAAGATGCCGCAAAACTCGACATCGAGGAGTTGCCACAAGTCACGGGCCTGGTCGACGACCGTCTTCGTGGCATGGGTGTGGGCGATTCCGACCTGGGCGATTCGCACCGAGTTGTTCATGCCGATACCCTGTTCCTCGTAGCCCTTACTTCGAGCCCTTACTTCGAGCCCTTTGCCTTCTTCAGAAAATCGGCGGCCCCAGCGGCCAACCAGGATTGGGCCGGTGTCAGGAGAAAGCGAACACCCATATCCACCAATGCTGTCGCGCTGTCAGTCGTCGCCAGGGCCCCGGCCGTGCGCCCGGAGTCGACGATCAATTTCATCGCTTTCTCTCTGACGGCAACCGCTTCGGGGTGGTTCATTTCACTGGTGTGGCCCATCGAACTGGCCAGATCGGCTGGAGCCACGAAGAACACGTCGATATGATCTACCGTCAGAATCTCTTCGAGGTTTTCCACGGCCACGATGTCTTCAATCAAGACGATGAGAAGGATCTCATCGTTGGCGACGCTAACATAGTCGCTGACTCCGTAACCCTGGCGGCCGGAAAACATGCCACGCTTGCCAATCGGCCCAAATTTACCGCCCTCAACCACGTTGAGCGCTTCCGCTTTGGTGTTGACTTTCGGCACGACGATGCCCTGGGCACCGCAGTCCATCGTCCGGT
>Ga0115002_10010174_pt1 | contig 10147 bp, 8 predicted proteins | sample ArcticOcean_MG_C_8_FD_89576 | JGI IMG/M metagenome (GOLD analysis project Ga0115002, IMG submission 89576) | Marine microbial communities from western Arctic Ocean - ArcticOcean_MG_CB11_86 | ecosystem: Environmental > Aquatic > Marine > Oceanic | place: Arctic Ocean: Canada Basin | collected... | reverse complement strand
AGCGCCTGGGCGCTCAAGCCAGATATCGTCTCGGTGATACAAGGGATGTCCATCCCCATCGTGCCGACCGGCTCAGTCGGGAGTGTCCTGAGTGTATTAGGCGGTGTGGGGGGCAGTCTGTCGGTCCTGTGCTACGGGTATTGGATTCGTGAGGCCGGTCGCTCAGGCCCCGAATGGCTTACGGGGATACGTATCGATCTCGGGGCGGCTTATATTCTGACGGGCCTTTTCGGCATAGCCGTTATGATTCTGGGCGCCCAGATCAAGCCCGAATCCGCCGGCGGTGCGAACATCGTCCTGGGCATGGCAGATCGGCTCGAAGAGGCGCTGGGGCCTTTCGGCCGATGGTCGCTTTATCTAGGATTCTGGGCGGCCGTGGTGACCTCTGTATTGGGGGTCTGGCAGGGCATCCCTTATTTGTTTGCGGATTTTATGGCCTTATTCAAAAAGGTACCGAAAGCAGATCGAACGGCCATGGTCAACCCGAAATCGCCCTACTACAGGGGCTTTCTGCTCTTTCTCACATTCCCGTCCATGATTCTGCTCTGGTTCGACCGCCCTGTAGCTATTGTTGTTGCTTATACGATCGTCGGTTCGCTGTTTATGCCTTTTCTGGCTGGTACATTGCTGTACATGAATTCCAAACGGGAATGGATGGGCGACCTGCGCACCGGCTGGCTTCTGAATTTTCTCCTGGCCATGGCCCTGGTGCTGTTCCTGTACCTCGGTATCAATCAGTTAATAGACGTGTTTATATAATGGTTCGATTGACTCATTGTCTCATTGACTGATTGAAAAACAGGAAGAACATGAAACCATCCATAGGTATTGGTGTCATCGGCATGGGCTGGATGGGCGCGGTCCACAGCCGGTCTTATCATCAAATCAAACTCCGTTTCCCGGAAAGCCAGGCCTTACCGCAGCTGGTTATCTGTGCTGATGATGTGGCGGCCCGGGCTGATGAGGCGCAGGAAAACCTGGGGTTTTTGCGTGCGACGACCGACTGGCGCGCGGTGATCGCGGACCCGGATGTTGACGTGGTCAACATTACTGCCCCTAACTTCCTCCATCTGGAGATGGTGCAGGCCGCCGCGGCAGCTGGCAAGCATATCTTCTGTGAAAAGCCGGTAGGTAGGTCTCCACAAGAGACCGCCGTCATGGATCAGGTGGCCAGAGCGGCTGGGGTGTTGACCTGGGTCGGATACAATTACCGCTGGGCACCGCTCGTTCAACATGCCCGGCAGTTGATTGCAAACGGCCAGCTGGGACGTATCACCCATTACCGGGGCCGTTTTTTCGCCGGTTATGCCAGCCAGCCCGAAGGGGTGTTGTCCTGGCGTTTCAGGCGCGAGACCGCCGGAAGCGGCGTCCTGGGCGACTTGATGTCGCATGTAACCGATATGGCCCACATGCTTGCTGGCCCCATCAAACGTGTGGTAGGTAACCAGACGACCTTCATCGCAGAACGACCTGTACAGCAACCGGGGTCAGGTACCCATTTCTCGGTTGGTGCGGGCGGTCCCAAAGAACCGGTGACCAACGAAGATTATACCAGTGCCCTCGTTCAGTTTGAAAACGGTGGGCAGGGCACGTTCGAAGTCTGCCGAGTCATCCAAGGGCCAAAATGCCAGATGGCCTTCGAAATACATGGCACAGAAGGCGCCATCCGCTGGGATTTCGAACGGATGAACGAGCTGCAGGTGTTCACTACGGACGGCCCGTATGACGGGTATACAACCATTCAGAGCAGTCCCGCACACCCCGGCCACATGCACTTCAATCCCGGTCCTGCCGTCGGCCTCGGATACGACGACCTGAAAGCCATAGAAGTCTATCATTTTCTACAATCCATCGCCACCGGCAAGCAAGGCGAACCCGGTTTTAATGAGGCGCTTGCGGTCGGGAAGGTTCTTTCCACCATGGAGCGATCCTGGACGTCTGAGCGGTGGGAGATGGTCAATCAGTCATTTAATCAGGAGTTCCCCGTGCCATATGCACAAAACCAGATCCGCTTAACGATGGCGCAGGCCGTGGTGAAATATCTTTCGGTGCAATACAGTGAACGCGATGGACAAGAACGGCGCTTTATACCGGCCATGTTCGGCATCTTCGGCCATGGCAATGTCGCAGGTCTCGGCCAGGCGCTGTTCGAATACGGACAGGACCTGACCTATCATCAGCCCTGTAACGAGCAGTCGATGGTTCATACCGCCTCCGGCTTTGCCAAAATCAACCATCGCATGGCCACTATCGCCTGTACAGCTTCCATCGGTCCCGGCTCCACCAATATGGTCACCGGAGCGGCGACCGCGACGATCAACCATCTACCGGTGTTGCTCCTGCCCTCCGATTATTACGCCACCCGGTATCAGGGCCCCGTGCTGCAACAGATCGAGCATCCTGTCTCGGCCGATGTGAGTGTCAACGACTGCTTTCGACCAGTCAGCCGATTTTTCGATCGAATCATGCGGCCTGAACAGCTCCTTACCGCCCTGCCCGAAGCCATGCGTATCCTTACAGACCCGGCAGCTACAGGTGCCGTTACGATCTCCCTGCCGCAGGATGTCCAGGCCCATGCCTATGATTACCCGCTGCATTTCTTCGATAAAAGGGTGTGGCGCGTAGAGCGTCGTCCACCCACCACAGCGCGGATCGCGGAAGCCGTGGCCTTGTTGAAAGCAGCTAAGCGCCCGATGATCATCGCCGGGGGGGGCGTGCATCATTCAGAAGCCTGGTCAGAACTCAAAGCCTTTGCCGAGCAATGCGGTATTCCGGTGGGTGAGACGTTCGGCGGTAAAGGGGCCATGAAGACAGCTTCTCCCTGGGCGATCGGTGGGTTCGGGGTCGCCGGTACACCCTATGGTGGCAAGATCGCTGCGGAAGCGGATCTGATTCTTGCAATCGGCACCCGTCTGACCGATTTCTCTACCGGGTCGCAGTCGGTATTTCAGCATCCTGATGTCAAATTCATAGGCATCAATACCACCGGTCACGATGCCTATAAGCAAGGCGCGCTACCGGTGCTGGCAGATGCCCGAGAAGCCTTGACCGTTTTATCAACGGCGGCGGCGGAAGCAGGTGTGAACCCCGATCCGGCCTATCTGGAAGAGATCAACAGCGCCAGAGCGGCGTATGAAAAATCGTTACAGGAAGAGGTGTACATCGACCACCCCGACGAAGCCATGAGTCAGGCACAACTGTTGCAGACCCTCAACAGCGAGGCGCAGGCAGGGGACTGTGTGATTGCAGCAGCCGGCAGTCCGCCGGGCGATCTGCACCGGTTGTGGGACGTCACGGGGGGGGCCGCGTGCTACATGGAATTCGGCTTTTCATGTATGGGTTGGGAGATCCCAGCAGGACTAGGGGCACGCCTGTCCGGTAAACACAACGAGGTGTATGTCTATATCGGCGACGGCACCTATCTGATGAATCCGACGGAGCTCATGACCGCCGTGCAGGAAGGGCTTAAAATCACCATCGTCCTCTCAGAAAACCACGGATATCAAATTATTCGATCCCTTCAAATGGGTCGCGCGGGCCGATCCTTCGGCAATGAATTCCGAACACGCGACAGCGAAACGAACAAGCTGGAAGGCGACTATCTGTCGATTGATTTCGTCAAAAATGCTGAGAGCTTCGGCGCCCGCGCCTGGCATGTGACTACACCGGAGGCCATGCGTCAGGCTTTGCAGGAAGCCCGAGATGAAACCCGCTCGTGTGTGATAGTCTGTGAAACCGAAAAACATCGTTATTTGCCGCCTTCCGGCGTATGGTGGGATATCGCTTCGGCAGAGGCCACCAACGACCCCATGACCCGAAAACTCCGGGAAGGCTATGAAGCCGAACGACGGACGGGGCAGAAGTTTTATTATTGATGAAAGCGTTCTGAATTCCGAGTACAAGGCATTTGTCCCTGTTTTTTACTCGAAACTTGGCACTCGAAACTCGAAAGGGCTTCCATGAACATCCGTATCGGTAGTGCACCGGATTCCTGGGGCGTCTGGTTTCCAGATGATCCGAAACAGACGCCTTGGCAACGGTTTATGGACGAGGTTACTGAGGCAGGCTATGAATGGATTGAACTGGGCCCCTATGGGTATTTACCCACGGACCGGACGGTGTTAAAGGCCGAACTCGACCAACGGGATCTCAAAGTGACCGCCGGCTTCGCTATGGGAAACCTGGAAGATCCGGCCTTGTGGCCTGCGCTCGAAGCGCAAGTGACCGGCGCGGGAGATCTGCTGACAAAATTAGGTGCTCAATATCTGGTGCTTATTGACGGGACCTACTCTGACCTGTTCACCGGGGAGCAGATCGAAGCCAAACGACTCGACAACGATAACTGGCAACGCCTTATTGACACCACCCACCGGATCGCTGAGGTGATCGACGAGGGGTTTGGTCTGAAGCTGGTTTTTCACCCTCATGCCGAGACGCATGTCGAATACGAAGATCAGATTGAACGTTTTCTTACCGATACCGACCCGAAGCGGGTGTCGCTCTGTTTCGATGTCGGTCACCATGCATATCGTGGCGGCGATCCCGTGGCATTCATGCGTACACACCACAAACGGATTCCGTACCTGCATCTAAAAAGTGTGGACCCTGCCCTGCAGAAGCAAGTAGAAGAAGAAGGCATCCCGTTTGCAACAGCAGTGGCTATGGATATGTTCTGCGAGCCGTCCAGAGGCACCGTGGATTTTCTCGGGTTCCGAGATCTTCTCATCGAACTCGACTACGACGGGTTTGCTATGGTCGAGCAGGACATGTACCCGGCTTCGTTCGACAAGCCTCTGCCCATTGCCAAACGCACACGCACCTTTTTACAGGAAATCGGGTTAGGACCTTAGAGATTATGAACCGTCGTGAATTTATCGGAAAATCACTGCGTACGCTGGTCAGCGTTTCTTTGCTTGAAACGTTGATCACCCGGGATCTTCTGGCCGGTAGCATCAAGGAAAAGACCGACCATTGGACGATTCAGCTCAATGAGATGTGTCGGGATTTGAAAACCCAGGCGATTCGTCCATCTATCTGGCGGGACCAGATTGAAACGTTGATGGGGGCTGTTGACCAGGCCGACCTGGTCAAATTCATTGATTTCGACAAATTGGTCCGCGGATTTCAGTATCCGGATCTTGGGGTGGATACGAGGTATGTCACCTTCCCCAAAGTCGCCGGGCTGCAGGACCAGGTACAATTTATAAAGAAAATATTCGGCATGAAACAGGATCGGGCCATCATCCCCCATGGGCACAAGAACATGGTGTAGGCCTATTACGTCCTGCTCGGAGAATTCGATCTTAAGCATCACGACAAATTAGGCGAAGACGATACCCATCTGATCATAACCCAGACCGTGGATACGGTCATCAAACCGGGCAACGTCTCTTCCATTTCGGACGAAAAGAACAATGTCCACTGGTTCAAAGCCCGTAGCGATATCGCGTTCACCTTCGATATGATCATCCTAAATATCGATCCCTACGAAGCCGAAGAAATCCGCCCCGATGTCTGGCGTGCTCCGAAACTTGATGTGGACACCGCGCTAAAAAAATATGGTGAATCCACGCACCATTGATATGTTGATATGTTGATTGAAAAGGCTAAAACAAATCAACATATATCCACCTTCACCATATCAATCATATCACATTCGGACCCATCATCCATCTGAACCCACCCGGGACGTCTTCCGTTTATGCTGTAGCCCACTTTTTCATACAGGTAAATCGCGGAGAGGTTTGCAGACCAGACGCTCAAGAATAAACGTTGGGCTCCAAGGCGGCGGGATTCTTCTTCAAGGACACGCATCAGGGCTGTGCCGATCCCCAGGCCTCTGACGCGACCGATCAAGGCCAGACCTACTGTAAAATACTGGAAGCCACTGCTGTTTGTAAATCCCTCACCTACCAGTTGGCCGTCCTGTTCCACCAGGATGTAACCGAGGGTGTTCTTTCTCAGCCCATCCAGAATATCCTCCAGCATGACGTGGCCGGTGTCATGGGTCAGTTCCAATCGCCGGCACATGACTTTTTCCCCGGTCAAAACCTGGTGCATCTCGATAAACGCATCCAGGTCGTCAGCACGAGGACAGCGAAAGATCGTATCCCCGCCCTGTGCCTGAAATGTTTTTAAAATCTGACCTTCCTGCATGGTTGCCCTCCGTTCAATGGCCCATACACTTATCTCCCAGGACCTGCTCTGCCGCCAGACCGATGTCCATTAATCGCCGGTCGCCCATCGTTTCGCCCATGAGCGTCAATCCGACAGGCGGCTCTCCGGGGGTATGGCAAGGCACCGTCAGGGCGCATCGGTCGAGGAAGTTGGCCACCACACCTCTCATCGTACCGGTACGGTTATACCCCCGCCAGCCGTCCGGATCTTCCATCTCGGTGATGGGCGGCGGGATGGTCGGACAGGTAGGCATCAACACCGCGTCAAACGGACGGGTCTGTCGGTCTACAGAGGCGATCATGGCAGTACGGATGTCGAGCAGTTCGATGTATTCACGGGCACTGACTTCTTCGGCAAGACGGAGACGGGCGCCCACATTGGGATCAACCCCTCCGTCCTCCCGGTCCAGATAAGGTTTGAAATTGGCGTAGCCTTCTACAATCGACAATCCGCCGAAACGTGTAATGTGGGGCATATCATCCAGGTCTGGGATCTTCAAGGCCATGATCGTCGCCCCCGCATCGGCCAGGCTGCGTAGTGCGCGATCATACCCTGCGGCGATGATCTCATCCATCCCGTCCAGCATGAGCGATTCAACCGCACCGAATCGTAATCCAGCCAAGGGAAAGGGTGCAAGAGAACCTGGGGCTTCGCCACTCAAGATGGCATCCATCAGGGCACAATCTGCCACGGTCATTGCTATCGGCCCTACCGAATCCAGGCTGCGTGACAGTTCGAAAACACCCGCTCTCGGTATCCGACGGGCCGTAGGTTTGAACCCCACGAGGCCACACAAACCGGACGGAATACGGATCGATCCGGCCGTATCCGTCCCTACAGCGGCTCCGGCCATCCCGTCCGAGACCGCCACCGCACTACCACACGACGAGCCGCCCGGTATTCGACCTGTTGTCCGGTCCCAGGGATTCTTCGGCGTACCGTAGTGGGGGTTTACACCGGTGATCCCCAGGGCAAACTCATTCATATTGGTGGTGCCGATGATAATCGCGCCAGCCGCCCGCAAACGGGCGACAACAGGCGCATCCTGCGCGGCCGCCGGGGCCTCGTTCCGACAGGCCGATCCGGCCAGAGTCGTCACACCGCGTACATCACACAGATCCTTCACCGCCACAGGGACGCCAGCCATCGGTGAGGGCACGATGCCATATCTCCGAAGGCTATCTGCGGCATCCGCAACCGCCAGCGCCTCGTCCCGAAACACCCTGATAAATGTTCGTGCGCCTTCCCCAGCCGGATTATCTATCCGTGCCAGCGCCTCGTCCACCAATCCCCGACTCGAAGTCCGTCCTGCCATGAGGTCCTGCTGCTGTTCACTTATCGTTTGCATAGGTCAAAACCGTCTCCGAGAAATGAATGCGGGTAAACCGCTCTGGAATATGATTGTCCGGATCACCAATACGGTTCCACGCCCAGCCTACGTGCGTATCCTGGCCACTCATCATCATCTTTTCATACCGCGCCAGAAAAATGCGCCACATATCCCCATCCTTCGGGGGCAACGCACGCCCATCGGCCAGCCATTTCATCCCCTGCCAGGGGAAGGCGATCTCGACCGTCCAGCCCTTGTCCGGCACCGAGTCATCATTGATCTTTCCGTTGATATGGACGGCCGTCTTCAATCCGGGAAAATCCCACCGGGGATAGGCCCATCGGTTGCCACGGGGATGCGTCCCTCGCCAGAAGTCCGCCCCCCGCCGGTCATGGTTACCACCGAACGACACGGCGTCACCGCTGAACAGATCGAACTCAGGCACGTCGAACCGGCCATCCCGCTTGCAGGCATCCTGCCAGATAAAGAACACCTCGTAAATGGTGTTGAGCGCATTCAGTTCAAATTCGTAATAGGTATCCCCGCCGTCGATGAACACCTCCACATCATTTTCCATGAAGATGATGTCATCACGATTGGAAAGGGCCGCCCGCACATAGGGTTCCTCAAGCCAGAACCCCACGTACAGATAATCGTCATCCCACAACAGGGCCGATCGGGTATCATACAAGGCCGGGCTGCCGCTCACCACATCCACATACCGAGGCGATTTCGGTGCCATCTCCCAGGCACGTTCATTAAGCTGCCCATCAATCACAATCGGTTCCGGTGTACGATAACAGGTGTATTCGGCAATTTCATCATCAGAAAATGGTTCTACGGGCATGGGACCTCTTGGGCTATTTATGATTTATGATTTAACAATCCGTTATGTAAGAGAGCACAGGAGATAACGAGGGTTTTAACCTTCCTGCTAAAAGTTATTTTTTGCTTTTAAACTCATAATCATAGTACACGACAAAAGATTAATCTGTCATCTCGACCGAACGCAGTGAGTGGAGAGACCTAGCCCGAGACGGCTCATGACTAGATCCCTCGGCTACGCTCGGGAACCATTTTCGTCCGGTGGACGGAAATAGAGGCTTCAATGAAGGGCCATTTCAATTTTTGTCGTGTACTATGACTCATCATTCAAAAGTCATAATTCATAATTTCAACAGCCGTTGCATATTTCCGCCCAGAATAAGATCCATGTCTTTCTCGGCGATGAATGTGCAATGGGTACGTACCGCTTCCAGTGCATGCCGATAGCTGCTTGATATGGCGACCGGCGGGTAGTCGGAGGCCCAGCAGAGCCTTTCGGGACCGAAGTTTTCGTACAGTTTGCGAACGATCCACATGGTATCAGAATAGGGATATTCCCAGGCGACGCCGGAGACGTAATGAAAGCCGGAGAGTTTGATGTGGATATTCGGCACATCGGCGCATGTAAGGATCTCCTGTAAAATCGGGTAGGGCAGGTCTTCGCCGACCCTGGCACCGGCCATGTGGTGACATAAAAAGGGGATCGATGGAAAACGAAGCGCCAATTTTCGGAGGGCAGGCAGCCAGGCCGGTCCGAGGGCAAAACTGGCAATCAGGTTCAACTCCGCCGTCTTCTCTAAGAAGGCCGTGCCTTCCGCTGATTCGAACCAATCGGTATCATCTCTCAGATAGTGGGTATAGCCTTTGAGATGATACTTTTCCGTCGCCTCCGCCAGCCGGTCGGCACCGCCCGGCGTATGGTACGTCTCCGACCACCCGCAGTCTACATCCGCAAACTGGATGAGCCGGTCCGGGTATTTTGTCACGCGATCGGCCACGTAATCATTGTTGTCCGGATTATGCTCGATGCGGGCGCAGACCACCACCGCCTTGTCCACGCCGACCTTGTCCATCTCAAACAACAACATCTCGGCGGTGCCCCGGTTTTTCGGATCGGGCACCTCCGGTTCATACGGCCAGTAATCCCAGGCGTGGGCATGGCAATCGATAATCATGGTATTCTCCTGTACGGATGTTAGGTGTATAGAGTTAACAAATAAGAGTTAAAAAACGTGGTCCATTATTTTTCAGGCAGGGCGACCGTATCGCCGGTTTCCTGCTGCCACCGGCGTATCCGGTCTGTTAAATCCTGGATCCGGTCCGCATGGACCGGTGTATCGATCAGATTTTCCATCTCGTGCGGGTCGGTATTCAGATTGTACAACTCATGCTGTCCCTGCTCATACAGGTTCAGCTTCCAGCGGTCGGCGGATATCACGGTCCGCAGCGGCTGTCCCATGCTGCGGTTCACCTCGGCCTCGCCGATGGAACGTGGTGGGTGGCCATCGGCACCGTCCCATTCGATAAACACATCGTTGTCCTCCAGGGTTGATTCACCCCGCAGGACATCCGTCCGGCTCTGCCCCTGGAGGGTATCCGGCCGATCCGTCTCCATCAGGTCCAATAGCGTAGGGACGAGATCAATATGACTGAAGTTACCGGTGATCTTTTTCTGCGTACGACCCAGCATGGGCGCCCGGATCAGCATCGGGACGCGCACGGATTCCTCATACATGACGGTCTTGCCCAGAATGCCGTGGTCGCCCGTCATTTCACCATGGTCGCTGGTAAACACGACGATGGTGTTGTCCGCTT
>Ga0115002_10010170_pt1 | contig 10150 bp, 7 predicted proteins | sample ArcticOcean_MG_C_8_FD_89576 | JGI IMG/M metagenome (GOLD analysis project Ga0115002, IMG submission 89576) | Marine microbial communities from western Arctic Ocean - ArcticOcean_MG_CB11_86 | ecosystem: Environmental > Aquatic > Marine > Oceanic | place: Arctic Ocean: Canada Basin | collected... | reverse complement strand
TGTCGATGATGTCGCCGCCATGTTGCTCGAGGATGGCTACACATTGAATACGATTTCGTTCCAACGACAACTGGATATGCGGTACTCCGGTCAAGCATTTGAGTTATCTGTATCAGTAAATAAAACAATTCCCGACACTACCAATCTAGAAACAGCCTTTCATCGTCGCTATCAGCAAGCCTATGGACACAGCCTAGACTCCCATCCGGTGGAGCTCGTGAACATTCGAGTCATCGCAAGCGTTCGGCGTCTGCCTGGAAGCGAATATCATTCATTCACTGCGTGTCATACTAAAACGACAGAAGCCCGCACGTGTGAACGCGACGTATATTTTGGGCCGCATTTCGGGTCCTTATCTACACCAGTCATCACACGCAACAACTTGGATGGAACCTCTCAAAAAGGACCATTAATAATCGAGGAATATGATGCAACTTGTGTCATTCCCCCAAATTGTGTAGTACAACTGGATGACGCAGACAACGTTATTATCGATCGCACCTCATGACTCAGAAAACTATTGATTCCGTAACTCTAGAGGTTATCAAAAATGCTTTGACCTCCGTTGCAGATGAGCTCGCTCTAATTATCATGCGTACCGCCTTTTCCAACATCGTTCGCGATGCATTTGATTTCTCCACATCTGTCTGCGACCACGAAGGTAAAGTAGTGGCACAGAGCCTAACAAATCCGAATCACCTCGGGGCATTTCCAGATGCGATGGGTGCTCTGATAGATAAATATCACTCAAACACTAAAGAAGGCGACGTGTTTATTTTCAATGAGCCTTATGGAGCAGGCGGTGTACACCTTCCAGATTTTTATGTTGTCAAACCTGTCTTCGTGAATGGGCAACTTGAGGGTTACGTAGTAACTCTTGCTCATCAGTGTGATGTGGGCGGTATTGCACCTGGGGGCATGGCGGTTTATGCCACCGATATTTTTCAAGAAGGATTACGACTCCCTATATTGAAACTGTACGAGGGGGGACGACCCAATACAGCAATATTTGACATTATCGAACAGAACGTTCGCCTTCCTCGCTGGGTCTTGGGCGACATCGGCTCTCAGATCGCAGCCTGTAGCAAAGCTGAACGAACAATGGGTGAGCTTATCGGCAGATATGGAGCGGATGAATTTAGACGATACACCAACGCACTGCACGATTACGCGGAGAAAGTAATGCGTGCCGAAATTTTAGAAATGCCTGATGGCACATATCACTACCAGGACTTTATTGACGGCCTCGGAGAAAATCCCGAACCTATTTGCCTGAAAACCACCCTAATAATCGAAGGTGGTCATATCAGTATTGACTGGGAAGGAACTTCTCCGCAGGTCAAAGCCGCTATAAATGGACCAATGCCAGCGACTCGCTCTGCCTCATATACTGCCGTTCGCTTAGCCGTCTCTGCACCAATTCCAAACTGTGAAGGATTTATGCGGGCTATCACAGTGACAGCGCCTGAGGGATCAATCGTCAACCCACGCGAACCAGCGGCCTGCGGGGCGCGAGGCATCCTGATGTTTCGTATGGTCGATACATTATTAGGTGCATTCGCACAGGCCTTGCCCCTAAAGATACCAGCTGCTACGGAAGGTGGCTCACATAACCCGCACATCGCCGGGAGACATCAAGATAATCAACCCTTTCACATCTCTGGTGGACTTTTAGGTAGTTGGGGTGGCAGCTATCGTCGTGACGGCCTCGACGGCGTCAGCAACTATGCCGCAAACCTAGGTAACGCACCGATTGAACTATTGGAGGCTAACGAGCCGGTAGAGATAACCCACTATGCGTTAGTGCAAAATTCAGGTGGACCTGGCCGATCCAGAGGAGGTCTCGCACTAATGCGTGGCTATAGACTCCTCGCAGATGAAGCGGTTTTAATTATTAGAACTGATCGTCGTAAGCATCGTCCTTATGGCCTATCAGAAGGATTAGCAGGAACACCCTCCTGGAACATACTTAACCGTCCCAATGATCAGTTACTTCTCCCTCAATGCCCAATGGAAAGTACACCTATGTTGCGTAACGATGAGTTCTTGCATGTTCATGCAGGAGGCGGCGGATTCGGTAACCCACTCGAAAGAAACGTTGACAGTGTTCTTGAGGATGTGAGGGATGAATACTTTACAGTTGCTTATGCGAAGGATGTATACGGAGTAGTGATTGATGACGATACCCTAGACTTAGGTGCAACTAAAGACCTTCGAAATCAACTTCTATCCAGCCCCCGTGACGATAGTTCATATCTACGGCATTTCTATGACACGATTGCGTTACCAATGCCTGAACTTGACGAGGGAAACGCCCCATAATCTGATAATTCTTACATGCGCTTCTCGGACAAAACAAATTACTTAGCCAAATCTCGATCATTATCTTTACTAACCCGCGTTGAGGAATTGAAATCCTCCGGGAGAAAGATAATTAATTTTGGCTCGCGACCTGATGCACCCTCGCACGCGAAAAATGCGGTAGCGACATTTCTCGCATCAGGCATCGCGTCAAACTATACCCCTACACGCGGACTGCCCGCTCTACGAGAAGCGATTGCAAAAAAAGTGCTTAATGAGAATCACCTCACCGTAGATCCGGATCAAGAAGTTGTCGTTGCAGTCGGTGCAAAACAAGGAGTCTATGCAGCCCTGCTAGCATTAGTCGATAACGGAGATGAGGTTCTAATAGAAGATCCGGGCTGGCTAGGTTTTTCCTCTATCGTGAACCTTGCTGGAGCTACTCCGATCCCCGTTCCCGTGCATGAAAACAACAATTTCCACATCAATGTTGACGACATCCGGGAACGGATTACCTCACGGACACGCGCGCTGCTTCTTTGCAATCCACATAATCCGACAGGCGCGGTATTAAATGGTTCGGAACTTGTCGCGATTGGTAATCTTGCCCACGAACATGACTTTGTAATAATCGCTGACGAAGCTTATGACAGCCTTGTTTATGACAATCACACACATGTGAGTCTCGCGACGTTAGACGGTATGTGGGAACGAACCATTACCGTGCAAACGTGCAGTAAGGTCTACAACATGGGTGGTTGGCGTATAGGTTGGATTATCGGATCAGCCGATGCCATGAGCCGTATAGAAGCCATTCAATCGAGTGCTATTAGCTGCCCTACCTCATTTGCTCAAGCAGGTGTCGCCGCAGCACTAAGTCGATCAATTGGTATGGGAGACGAACCCATAGACCAACTACTCATACGCCTAGCCAGACAGCGGGAGACATTAACTGACGGCCTTCGGAAAATTCCAGGTGTTACTTGCGTGCAACCAAGTGGGGGTTTCTTCGCCTTCCCGAATTTCTCGTCCTTTGACTTAACATCATCTGCTCTAAGTGAACACTTGCTTGACGATGCCGGCATTATCACAGTGCCTGGAGATGCATTCGGACATAATGGAGAAGGGCACCTTCGTATGCTCTTCACAGCTCCCCAAACAGAGATTGTCACAGGGTTAGACATTCTCGCCAATAGCCTGTCTAAGCTACTACGTACATCAGTTGCAACGAATTAGAGGATGGGAGGATTAACCCAACGATGCCCCTTTCTGAAAAGCATGCAAGTAGAAAGACTCACAACCAGAACCTACATCATAAAAGGTGGCAAGCCGCTGTATGGCCTTCTGAGATAGCCTTATTCTTTGGCGCAACTTCTTGGCAATATTGAGTAGCGACCGGACAGCGGGGCGCAAACGAACATCCTTTACCCAGAGTCTCAGAAGTACCAGCCAACGCTTGAGTTCGCTGCCCTCGCCCTGCTAAACCACGAGGAACGGCTCCGATTAGTGCCTGAGTGTACGGATGCGCTGCGTGCTTCATGACCTGTTCTGAGATCCCGGACTCCACCACCTCACCCGCATACATGACCAAGACTCTATTACACAGAAAATTGACCAGAGCCAGGTCGTGAGAGATCAACATCATGGTCAGTCCACGCTCTTCTCGCAGTGACTGAAAGACATTGATAATCTGCGCCTGCAACGAAACATCAAGGGAAGATACTGGTTCATCTGCCACGATAAACTCCGGCTCCATAGCCATCGCGCGAGCAATTCCAATCCTTTGTCGCTGTCCACCAGACAATTCGTGTGGGTAACGACCCAATATTTCCACCCCTAAACCCGTGGTTCGCAATAGCTCGATCGCCTTTTCTTCGAGATCTGGTGTTCGTCCATAGCGCGCGCGCAAAGCCTCGTGGAGAGTGCGCCTAACCACTTTGCGTGGATTCAGCGCAGAGTGACTATCTTGAAACACCATCTGAACCTGTCGGCGAAATGAAGTCAACTCCGCACCTTGCAGTTCAGTAATTTCTTTGCCGCGATAATGAATTTTCCCGGACGTCGCATTTAACAGACGCAAAAGCATTAGTGCAGAAGTTGACTTGCCACACCCACTTTCGCCTACAAGCCCAACTACTTCGCCACGGTTTATCGTAAAGCTCACCTCGTTAACAGCCCGCATCACGCGCGTATGCCCAGCAATGCGACTTAGCACATTGCCCCCGATAGGAAAATCTTTTGTAAGGCTCTGAACCTTGAGCAATATCTGACCATTCACAACCGTGGGTTCCAACATGCAAAACGCCTTTCCCCCTCGAAATCCTCTTGTGGGTCATCGACACGACAACGGTCAATAACACTCGGACAGCGAGGGCTAAATAAACAGCCTCGATTTGTAGCGTTAATCGGAGGAGGCATTCCCTTGATGACAGTTAACTCTCTATTCCTTGCATCCTCAAGGCGTGGGACACAATCGATGAGCATCCGAGTATATGGATGTCGCGGCGATTGGAAGAGATCAGTAACACTACCTTCCTCCACAATATTCCCCGCATACATAACGATTGCCCGATCACACAACTCAGCCATCAAATCTAGATTGTGCGTAATATATAGAAGCGTTAAACCAAGCTCCGTGCGCAACTTATGAAAAAGTTCGACAATCTGCGCCTGAATTGTGACGTCGAGCGCTGTGGTCGGTTCGTCAGCAATTAATAACTTCGGGTTGCAAGCTAGAGCAATTCCTATTAACGCACGTTGCCTCATACCCCCGGACAATTCATGTGGGTATGCCCGCATTACCCGAGCGGGATCAGGCAACCCTACTAAGTCCAGTACTTCCAACGCCCGCGCTCTCGCGTTTTGTATCGAACTAGACGTGTGCGCTCTAATCACATTCAATAGTTGTCGTCCAATTCTTAACGCAGGATTAAAAGCTGTGAGCGGATCCTGAAAAACCATAGAGAGGTCGCGGCCGCGTAACTTGCGAATATTCGCTTCACTCATACTTAGGAGGTCACGCCCAGCAAACCTAACAGAACCTTCTGTAATTCGGCCAGTGGACGGAATTAGTTTCAATATGGCAAGCGCAGTTACGCTCTTCCCCGAACCTGACTCACCAAGCACTCCAACAGCGTCACCTGTGTCTATCCCAAAACTAACGCCACGAACTGCTTCAGCCATTGCATTCCCAACAGGAAATGCAACTCGCAGGTTGCTAACTTCCAGTAACCTGTTATCCATCAGTCGAGCCTCGGCCCGGTATATTGTCGCGGATCTAGTATGTCACGCAGAGCGTCGCCAAGCAGATTCAGCCCAATAACTGTTAGCGAAATGGCCAATCCTGGAAACAAAAGCAGCCACCACTCACCGCTAAAAATAAACTTTCTTGCATCAGATAGCATTACACCCCAACTCGCATCGGGAGGCTGAACGCCGAGGCCTACGAAACTTAGACCCGCTTCAGCTAACACTCCACCCGCCGTCAGTAGCGTTCCCCATACGATGACAACCGACAGACAATTCGGGAGAATGTCACTAACCATCAGCGTGAAGTCTCCAACACCTTGGATTCGACGCGCTCGAATATAGTCTGATGTTGCCTCTGAGGCCGCTACTGCAAAAACGACCCGCGCCAATCCAGGTATATATAGAAAGCCCAAAACAACAATGATCTTGACTTCATTCGTGATCATAAAAGGACCCAATGGCATCGGTTTAACCCCGAGGACACCAACCACCGCGATAGCGACGATTAGCAACGGTACCGCAGCAATGATCTCTACAATGCGCATCAGGATCGCTTCTAAGATTGTGCCGCGATAAAAACCTGCCAAAAGCCCTACGGCAAACCCTCCTGGCAAGCCAATCAGCACTGCGAGTATCCCGACTTGCAAAGAGGGTCGCGCTCCCCAGATCAGACGACTAAAGACATCTCGCCCAGTCAAATCCGTACCCATCCAGTGGGACAAACTAGGCGGTTGCAAGCGATTCAGCATATCGATTTGAGTAGGATCGTAGGGCGCTATCCACGGCGCGAACACCGCCATCAAAGCCATAGCGCTAACCAAGCATAACCCCAACAAGCCCGTACGACTGGAGGCGATAGAATGAAGCAATAACAGCTGTTTGTTCCCCATGTCCCTGCGCAGTGTCACCTGCTTTGCCTCAATTTAGGATTTAGTGCGAGATTCGCTAGATCTGCCGCTAGATTCGCTAAAATGAAAATACTGGTTATCACCAAAACGGTTACTTGGATCATTGGATAATCCAACTCATGGATAGCGTTCAGGAGAGCCAGCGATAGACCGGCAATTCCAAACACATACTCTATAAACAGCGCATGGGCAAAACTAAATCCAAAACTCATTGCTCCAACATTCACTACCGGTGGTAACGCGTTTTTTAAGGCGTATAACCACACCTGCCACGGAGGCAACCCCATGGCTCGTGCAGTACGCACATAGTCCTGCGACAACGCTTCGAGCATGCTCGCACGGGTATAACGACTAAGAACCGCCATATAATGCAATCCTAGCGTCAACACCGGCAATACCAATGCTGAAAGATGTGGTCCGAGCCCACTCGACAAAGGCACAAAGCCACCAGCGGGAAACCAACCGAGTCCCACAGCGACAAAGGCAACAAGCATTAAGGCCACCCAATAATCAGGTACAGATATTCCTGTTATTGCAATAACCCTCGCAATATGATCGACCCAACTTCCAGGTTTTAGTGCCGAAATAATGCCTAATGGCAGACCTAAGACAACAGCAAGCAAGAAACTTAGTCCTACCCACTCGACTGTTATCGGAATCGAGTAAGCCAATTCACCGGCAAGATCTCGTTCAGTGATTACAGACTCGCCAAGATCTCCATTAAGCGTATTTACGAGCCAAATCTTGTATTGAGTAATAACTGGCAGGTGCAGATTGTGATCTCTTTCCCATTCCAGAATTTCTTCTTCTGGAGTATCAGGGTCAAGCACAACACTCGCGGGTGAGCCAGGCACAACATGTGTCAGGCAAAAAACCAGAAAACTGATAAGAAACAGCGCAACAACGGAAAAGGCTGCCCGGCGGACGTATTCCCACATAGCCAGGCAGCCTCCTTTTATTACCGCTTCGGTACTCTTCCCACAGCTATGCGAAATCGAGATCCCGAGACCGCATAGTCACACAAATATTGACGTCAAACCCTTTAAGCTCCCGACGCCACAGGTTAGCCGACACGGCGCCACCAATCGCGATCGCTGCACAGTGTTTTGCGATGATCCACTGCAAGTGCTCAACATGCTTCCTCTCTTCCTCCGGAGTTTGCGCTGCCCAAGCTTTATATACGGTTTCGTCGTATTCTTTAGCTGCTTCCGGATAAGCCGGTGCGAAGTTTTTAGCTTTAGCAATCCTACGATCAGATTTCATAGAACCTGCAAGGCCGTAGACATTCGACGGTGGATTCATGAATACATGCAGATTATTCGTCTTATCTGGTCCAAACGCATTCTTAAAATACGCACGCATCTTCAAGGTCTGGATACGTACGTTAATACCGATTTCGGCAAGCTGGCTCTGCACCAACAACGCCGTGTCAGTCGCATTTAAGATATACGGAACCGCAGGGATTATTAGGTCAAGATTGGCACCCTTAGGATACTTTGACTTAGCCAGGTAATCTTTGGCCATATCTAGATCGTAGTTGGTCAGCTTATCCGCCTCCCAATTATAGGGTCTACCATCAAGCGGACCGCCGTAAGAATAAGCCGCGTACGGTACGAACTGGCCGTGAAAAAGTTCGGCAACTTCCTCCCGGTTAATCGCCTTGGACACAGCAAAACGAAAATTAATATCATCCATCGGAGGCTTTGCCAAATTGCTTGTCAACATCATCAAGCCATAGGACGCTTTCGTGCCACCTGTAATTCCTGGCATATCCTTCAGTCTGACAAACTCACGCGGTGGTGGAGCAGTAATTACTTGGGCCTGATTAGTTAACAGATAAGCTACACGCACCGCATCCTCCGGCACAATCTTAAATACAAGGCGATCCCACTTTGGTGAGTTCTTCCGCCAATAGTTTGGGTTTCGCTTAAATTCGACGTAATCGTTTGATTTGAATCCAACGAACATTCCAGGCCCCGTGCCCAAACCAACGGGCGCCTTTTTGATGGCATTCGCACCTTTAGGATCCCCGGGCTGACCAGGTTCTCTGGAATCCTTCGGCCAGATACCCATGTACTTGGACATCATCGGAAACAAATCGCTGTATGGATGATGCATATTGAAACGCACCCGACTAGGGCTTTCGATTACCACTTCCTTAATCGGGGCCCACAATGAACGACGGCGGATTTTGTATTTCTTATCACGGACCGTGTCGTAACTGTACTTAACGTCTTCAGCTGTAAACTTCTGGCCATTATGAAAGTACACATCATCGCGAAGGTTGAACCAATAAGTCATACCATCAGGAGACACTTTCCAATCAGCAGCTAGCGCTGGTTGAACATTCCCGTTTGTATCGATCTCGCACAAATTTTCAAATACAACCTGAGTACAAGCCATAGCATCATGGTTACTTTGATGTGCCGGATCAAAATTCGACGGATTATTCGGTAATGCCAAGGTCAGGGTTTTGTCAGCCCCTAGCGCTATCTCTGGGCTTAACCAAGGCAACACCGACGCTCCAGCTAGAGTTGCACTCTTCTTTAGAAAACTACGACGATCATCTCCAACCGTTGATTTATCTTTCACTTGTCTCTCCTCCTTTAATCATCGCTCGAAATATCAAAGGGCTTCGAACAATTCCATATAATTAATGTGATTAATAGGCCCCAAAAAAAAGTATATCATCGACACGCGTAACCTGACCAAAAATACTGAAACAAGCTGCCAACAGCAACGGACAACCTAATTATGGACCGCGCCGAACAATTTAGCCTCGGAATAGACATCGGTGGAACTTTTACCGATATCGTCGCCTTGGGAACCCGAGGCTCCGTTGTCTCAACCAAAGTCTCATCCACACCTGACGACTATGGTCGTGGAATATCCAATGGAATCAAAGCGCTTTTACTTGAAGCTGACATAACGCCAACCGCAGTTACAAAGGTCGTACATGCAACTACGGTCGCGACCAATACGGTATTGGAGAACAAAGGTGCAAAAACCGGGCTAATAACAACTGAAGGCTTTAGAGACGTTCTCGAGCTTCGCCGAATCCGTATTCCTGAGATGTACAACCTGGACTACCAAAAGCCCGCACCCCTGGTGCCGCGCAAACTTCGCCTGGAGGTAAAAGAACGGTTAGGACCCAAGGGCGAGATCCGAATCCCACTAGATGAAGCTAGTGTCCGGACCGTCGCCGCTCGCTTAAGGATGGAAAGTGTAGAAGCCATCGCGATAGTTTTGATTCACGGATATGCAAACCCTGAACACGAGAGACGTGTCGAGGCCATCGTCCGCGAATGCGTCCCCACCAACATCTATATCTGTTGTTCACACAAGATCCTGCCTGAGATCCGCGAGTACGAACGCACGAGCACAACCGTTGTCAATGCTCTTCTAGGACCTGTCATGTCAACGTACCTAAGTTCTTTGGGTGAACGGTTGACCGCTTTGAACATTGACTGTCCGTTACAAATCATGCAATCGAATGGAGGCCTCATGAGCGTTCGATCGGCTATTGAAGCACCGGCACGATTATTGGAATCAGGCCCGGCCGCCGGGGTTATTGCAGCTGCCCAAATAGCCCGGCACTCTGGAGTCGAAAACGTAATTACCTTGGACATGGGAGGTACAACCGCAAAGACTGCTCTTATTGAAGGCGGCCTGCCAGCAAAGACAACAGAATA
>Ga0115002_10010165_pt1 | contig 10152 bp, 12 predicted proteins | sample ArcticOcean_MG_C_8_FD_89576 | JGI IMG/M metagenome (GOLD analysis project Ga0115002, IMG submission 89576) | Marine microbial communities from western Arctic Ocean - ArcticOcean_MG_CB11_86 | ecosystem: Environmental > Aquatic > Marine > Oceanic | place: Arctic Ocean: Canada Basin | collected... | reverse complement strand
TTTGGGTGTCGGTTTTGCAGTCGGGTCCGGCAAACAGCTCCTCATGGGTGATGATCCCAGGTTGCCGCAAATGCCAGAGGCTCCAACCCTACTCGATTTCTTCAAGCTACGGTTTGCGCCATCGCAAGCACATTTGCTGCAAAGTGCCAATCTTGCCCAAAAGAATGGCTTGCCCGAGAAAATGGTTCTCGCCTGTCTGCTCCACGACATCGCTGTCACCGGCTTTATCCGTTCCGATCATGGGTATTGGGGGGCGCAACTGTTGGAACCTTATGTCGACGAAGAAGTCAGTTGGGCAATCCGCATGCATCAGTGCCTGCGATTCTACCCCGATGAATCAGTGGGATACGTTTATCCTGAAAATTACCGCCGCATGTTTGGCGATGATTACGAGCCCGAACCATATATCGCGGCTGAATATGAACGCGCCATGAACCATAAGTGGTACATGTCGGCGCGGATGATCTGCGTGAACGATCTCTATTCCTTTGACCCTGAGGTGGTCGTCGAATTGGAACAGTTTGAAGACGTGATAGGCCGCCACTTCAAACAGCCCAAAGAGGGGCTGGGCAATGACAATTCGCCGTCGTCTCATATGTGGCGGACACTGAGACGACCCTGTAACGCGCTCTAGTCTGATTGTTCGGCTAACGCAGAGTCCAACGCCAGACGGACGGCGTCGGGTAGTGGGATGGACTTGCCCGTTCCCGTATCAAAAAACACCGAAATGACATCGGCGGTGGCAATGCAGCGCTCACTATCGAAGACACCCTGCCCAAGGACAAAAGACGAATTGCCGATCCGGCTTACCACGGTGCCGGTATCAATAGTCGCCGGGTAGGCCAGCGTGGCGTGATAAGTCGCGGTGAATTTCTTGATCGCGAAGCCCGTAAGAACATTGCCGCCAAGGCCGGCCATCCGTTCCTTGCGCAGATGAACCCGGCCGTCTTCAAAATATTGATTGATCGCCTCATTATTAACATGACCATTGGGGTCAAGATCACGATAACGCACGATATCCTGTGTCCAGGTCGTATAGACCTGCCGGTCAGTTGGATCCAATTCTATCATCACGTCATTCAAATCCTGTATTATAGAGCTGATCGAGCTTTGCCATCGCGTCGCCGCTCAAGCCCCCCTTGTCAGCGCCCGCAGCTGCTTCATCGAGATGAGCCGCCTCCGATAGGCCAACAATAGCTGTCGAAACAGTCTCATTGCTTAGCGCAAACCGCACCGCCATCTGTGCCCGTGTGCCAAAACCTTCGCCGAGTGCAGCGAACACCACTTCAGCGTTGCGGATTTCTGTTTCCGCTTCGGTATTCGCCGTCAAAATACTTTCACGACCAGTGCGCACCGGTGTCGCCAGGTAGCTGGCTGCAAAAATGCGGATCGCCATAACCGCCATATCCTGCTTTTGACAGGCCGCCAAAATCCCGCTGCCGTCATAGCTCGACCAACCGCTTGCCACACCATCCCATGCAGAGGACGGGTTAATCAGATTATAATAGACCTGCGCGGAATCGAACCGACCGCTCTTGATGACCTCAATCGTCGCCTTATTGTTACCGAGCGACGTTAGCCCAAGAAATCGGGTCATACCCCGATCCCGTAATTTTTCCATCGCATCGGCCATGCCACCATCGTGCAACACATGGTCAGCCGAGATAGTCCGGCCCGATGCTTCCGGCATAATGAGGCTATGAATTTGCAGCAAATCAACCTTGTCGCGCTTCAAACGCTCCAGGCTCTCTGTCACACTACGCTCGACCTGGCTTACCAGGCTTTCTGAACTGGTGATATCAATTCGGACTTTGGTTGAAACAAAGGGTGTTTCGGGCACTTCTTCCAGTAACCAGCCCAGAGCTTCTTCGGATTTTCCATCACCATATTGCGGTGCGGTATCAAACCAGTTGATCCCAAGATCCAGGGCCCGCCGCACCGCGGCGCGGCGCGTATCATCATCGGCATTGATCAATATACCGCCCGACCGGCCACCACCAAAGGCGAGCTCCGAGACCTGCATATCTGTTCGACCGAAGCGACGCAGTTTCATTCTCGGCCAACCTCCTGTAAATCTGATCCATCAGCGCCCGCGTTCAAGCTGGCTAAACAACCGTTATGGAGATTAAGATGGCAGACACCGCCCCAACACTCAAATTAACCAGCGACGGCGCCATGAAGGTTCTGCAAGCCGCTATAGGTAAAGCCCAGGATATGGGTGTGCCTCAATGCATCTCGGTTGTCGATACGGGCGGGCATCTTATGACCTTCTGCCGCATGGATGGTGCGTTCGTCATGTCTAACACGTCCTCGCGCCGCAAAGCGGAAACCGCAGCGATCTATGGTGCTCCTACGGGAGACATTCCTGAGGGCGTTGATATCAAACTCGCTTTGGTCACCGAGGGGCAGCGCGTCAATCTTCCGGGCGGCCTACCGTTGATTGTCGACGGCCAGGTCGTCGGTGCTATCGGGGTTGGTTCCGGAACCGGGGCTCAGGATCTCGAAGTCGCCAAAATTGGCGTCGCTGCTTTGGAAGGTGCTCAGCGTTTCGACTGATGGATCAAGCGGCAAGTAGTGGTGCGACCTTGTCGATAAACATCCCGACAGAGGCTTCTGCTTCTACCGGCGACATATCGCCAAAGACAAACTGACCGACGAGATAATTCGCGTCTGACACTGTCATCTCATTGCGTAGGGCCTCGATCACGGTTTTAGGCGACCCCGCGACGGCGCGGCCCAGTGCGGCCATCGCGTCAAACTCTGCTGGCCGCTGATGACGGGGTGCCGACGCGCCACGGTGGTTGAACAGATAGTTGAAACTATTATGCCAAACCGGATAAGCGCGACGCGCAACTGCTAATGCTTCTTCATCGGTTTCGCCGACAACAATAAACCGGCCAATCCCGATCTTCGGATCCGATCCGCTAACATGACCTGCTTCATGGTAAGCCACCTTATACGCAGCAACCATCGGTCCGGTATCAGCGGCGGTATCTAGACTGATGACATTGAGCCCATTCGTTCCGGCGCGCACAGCGCTATCAACCGCATGAATGCCATACCAAATTGGCGGGTGCGGCGTTTGCTTGGGTTCCAGCGCAACCGGCACATCTTTTAGAGTATAAAATTTCCCCTGATAGTCGACGTGATGATCTTTCAGCGCCATCAGAATGATTTCCAGAGACTCGGTATAAATTTCCTGCGCGTCAGCAGGGTCAGGACCGAAGATATCAATTTCAAGCGGCGAAGCGCCCCGGCCAAAGCCAAGCTCCAATCGGCCACCACTCATTTGATCGAGCATGCAGATTTCTTCAGCCAATCGCAGGGGATGATAAAGCGGCAGGGCGTAAACCATAGGTCCAAAGCGAAGCGTCTTTGTGCGCTGCGCGACAGCAGACAGAAACACACTTGGCGATGGCGCCATGCCCAGCGGCGTCGCATGGTGCTCCGCGACGTGATAGCCGTAGAATCCGCCGCGGTCATACATTTCAATGACGCGCAGGCGGGATTCGTAATAGGCATCCAGCGGGATGTTTCCACGATCAAGGTGATCGAATACTCCTAAATCCATAAGACTCTCCAGAATCTATTTTACTCATTATTACGTCTTGGAAGGACGGCGTATAGCGAACCACTGATTATTTATTCTCGCCAATCCCCGTGTCCCCTTGCCAAAGACCAATAGCGCCGCCAAGTTTGGCAGACATAAAACGGAGGAAGCATCGTGCTCAACAGCCAAAAGGCCGAAATCGCTGGCCATCAAGTACACTATTGGGAGGGCGGCGAAGGCTTTCCGGTTCTTATGCTGCATGGTGTTGGACCCGGCACGTCGATTGTCGGAAACTTTGGTCCTGTCCTCGAGCCGCTGGCGGAGCATTTTCATGTTTTCGCGGCCGACCTCATCGGGTTTGGCGAGTCAGGCCGTAAAAACACAGCGCCATTATTTGATGTTGATTTATGGGTAGAGCAAGCGCTTGCCATGATCGAAGAGGTTTTACCACCCGGCCCTTGCGGCATCGCCGGTCATTCTCTCGGCGGTGCACTTGCCCTCAAGACCGCTAGCCGTTCTGATCGGGTCACATGCGTCCTGACCTCTAGCTCGGTGGGTGCCTCTTACCCCCTCAACTCGGCCCTGGATGGTTTCTGGACATTACCGAACACGTCGGGTGCCTTGAAAGACTCGATGATGAAGATGGTCGGCAATCCGGCAGCCCTAACCAACGAGATGATTGATCAACGATGGGAATTGTTACAAACGGCAGACTACGCAGAGTATTTCGGTGAAATGTTTGCACCGCCACGTCAGAAATATCTCGATGCTGCGGTTCTTAGCCCCGAAGAGCTCGCAAACATCTCGGCCAAAATCGTGATGCTACATGGCCGCGACGACCAACCCTGCCCGGCTCAGGAAACGACGATGGCTCTTTCTTGGTCCCTGCGGGATGCCGACATTCATCTACTTGGCAACTGCGGTCATAACCTCCCGCGTGAACGGTCAAACGATTATTTGACCGCCGCCGTTAAACTTTTCGTAACGGAGACTTAAACATGATCCATCTGTATGCCGCCCCAACCACCAACGGGATCCGCGCCAAGGTCACCCTCGACGAATGTGGTGTTGATTATGAACTGCATCGCATCGACATGAAGGCTAGCGAACACAAAACACCTGAATACCTTGCGATGAACCCGATGGGTATGACGCCGGTCATTGTCGATGATGATGGCCCCGGCGGTAAGAAATTCACAGTGCCTCAGTCGATCGCTATCATGTTTTATCTCGCCGAAAAAGTTAGAAAATTTATCCCAACCGAGCCCGCTGCCCGCGCCGCCTTCTGGGATCCAATGATGAATGCGACGACTGACGTCGGCCCGACCTATGGCGCTATCTCCTTTATTGGCCGTATGGCAGAACCGCACGAACCAACTCGCGATGCCTTCATTGGACGGCTTCATGAAAACTACCAGGTATGGGACGGGTTCCTGAGTGATCGCGACTATTGCACAGGCGATGAAATTACGATTTGCGATTTCGCCCTGTTCGGCATTCACGTCCGTACGACCATATTGATACCCCAGGCGCTTGAGGGAGTACCGAGCGTCACGCGCTGGGCGGATATGATGAATGAACGACCCGGCGTTCAGAAAGGGCAGAACTTCGATGGCTGACTGGACAGAAACCCATCGCGCCGTTGTCCACCCCTGGAACTGCGACGTTCTGGGACATATGAATGTTCGCTGGTACGCTCACCTATTCGACGATGCCGAATTTCATTTGTGGTCCACCGTCGGGCTGAGCCATGCCACCCTCAAGAAAAGCGGCATTGTGACCGTCATCGCCAATACTAATACCGATTTTCTCCATGAAGCTGCCGCTGGAGAACTCCTGACCATTGTAAGCGCTTTCACCAAACTCGGTGGCAAAAGCCTGACCATCAACCAACGCATGACCAATTCAGAAGACGGCACGCTGATCGCCACCCAGAGTACCGTCGCCGTATTTTTTGATATGGAATCGCGTAAAGCAGCGGCAATGCCAAGCGACATCCGTTCCAAACTCGAAGCGGTGCTGGTCACCGAGTGAAATTCTTAAGAAAATTTTAAAAAGCCGCTTGCGCAAAGTTAAAAAATGCTATGAGTGACGCACCCAAGTGAATTTGAAACTAACAAAGCCGCCGGTGATATAATGGACGACGAGATCAAGAAGCTTACCCAGCATGATATGAGCGATGACTGTCCGGTCTGTCGTACACAGGATGTTGTCGCCATGGCGCTGATGCCGGCAGCGGCTGCCTGGGAAATGGCTAGCGAATTACCGCGTTTTTCACTAGCGTTACAGGGCGCTGCCGGCTTGCTTGGCGCAATGTTGGAAGAAGGTATCGATCGCACCACAATCGACTCTGCGATCAGTGATTTGCTGGATGATATCGAAGCGGCAATCGCAGAAGACCAAGTAATGGGCGGCCCTCCTCAGGGCAGCGCCTAAATCTATCGGTCTTTGTTATTTCGAAGAATTTCCTGCGCCTTGATGTAAGTCAGGACCGGATACATCGCAGAAAATAGTGCCAGTGCGACGCCAATATAGCCTTCGCGATGCCCTTTTTTGCCAAAATAGGATTGTAGGAAGCGGCTAAAGAAACGGCGAAAGGTCGATAGTCCCCCAGGAACAGTGTCCGCCGCTACGGCATCCGCCGCCGCAGCAGAGCTATAGCTATTTAACCGCGCATACATACCTGCCATGTCCTCATCGACATAATGATCAATCTCGGCAGTCATTTCACCCCGTTGGCCAAGAAGCGTGATCTTTGGATGCACCGTCCCGCTATGCCATTGTTTTTTACTGCGCCGGAACAAAGCTGCCTTGCCGCCAACGCCGTTATAGGCTCCCCAGCCATATTGCACGTAGCGGCTACCGACATAATTTCGAAACGGAATAACGCAGTAATCAGCTGACGTTTCGGGAAGGAATTCGGTAATCTGTTGCGCCAGTTCAGGCGTCACACGCTCATCACCGTCAAGTTCGAGTATCCAGTCTCCGGAACAACCATCGATACCGGCATTGCGCCGTTCGCCTTCATCAGGCCACCCGCCTTTAACAAGCTTCGCGCCCAATCTTTCGGCGATTACGCCAGTCTCGTCTGTTGACCGGTCGAGCAACACGACAATCTCATCAGCAAACGCGCCGCTCGTTATACAATCGGCAATCTGCTGCTCTTCGTTATGAGCAACGATCAATAAAGAAAGTTTCACGTCGGACACAAACCGCTCCCGGGCCCCAATAAATACTGCTTGTCATAACATCATGTCAGAATCAGTCAGATCATGTGACACACAATTGACAAAGGGGCTAGTGTCGGTGAATCAGGTTGGGTATGTTGGCCCGATGATTATCAGCACCTGGGATATAAAGACGTGAAGGCCAAAAGAAATATAGCACAGCGCCTTCTAAACAGGTTCTTCTACAAGTACTACGCCCGCAACCTGCTCTATGAACTGCAGATGCGCGCGCGCTCAGAGGCGGCTGACTTCGTTCAAGCCGAAATGCCAGAAGCGCCGATTTTCCAAACACATCGCGACATCATTCGCTTCGCAGTCGAAAATTCGGCATCAGACGGATTATTTCTTGAGTTCGGTGTCGCCACCGGCAACACAATAGGCGAAATCGCAAGTTCAGCGCCTACTGGCAAAACCGTTTATGGCTTTGATAGCTTTCAGGGCCTGCCCGGAGACTGGTCAGGTCATATCGAAACCAGCGGTGCCTTCAAACAAAAAGGTCTGCCCAAGGTCTCGTCAAACGCCACCCTGGTACCGGGGCTGTTTGGTGAAACGCTACCGTCCTTTATGACGGAGCATGATGGACCGGTAAGCTTCGCGCATATTGATTGCGACCTTTACAGCTCAACCGTGACCATTCTCGAGAATATCGGATCGCGCTTTCAGGCAGGCACAATGGTGCTGTTTGACGAGTACTTCAACTATCCAAGCTGGAAGCTCCACGAACATAAAGCCTGGCTGGAGTTCTGCGAAAAAACCGGCACTAAATTTACTTATATCGGGTTCACCGCCCTCGACGGACGCGTGCTAGTCCGCATCGACTAACCCTCAATTTCGACGACCCTTATTTGATCGTTCATAGCGCAGCTTGACCGTTCCCAGTCTCTTCTAGGGTCTGGCTGACTGATTTTAATTTTTGGGTTTCCGCAGGTTTAGATATTGTTCCATATATTAGCCCTCCGTCCTCAACACAGAGGCTCCCATATGAAACATCACCCTCTATTCTCCCCCCCTTCTGAATTTGGAGATTGCCTGAGACTTGCGCATTGCCAGTGAAGGTACCAGATACCGAGAACTCTTTTGTTTTTATGGTTCCTGTAAGAACTCCATCGGGCATCACCTCGATAGAAATAGCGCTCACCTCTGCTTCAACCGACCCGTGGATGATAATATGATCTGCTTCAACGACCTTGCCTGATAGAACAACACCATTTCCTATTGATAATACGCCCCTGGCTTTAGGTTCTGTGCCAAGAATTGCATTGATAGTATTTAAGTTATCCTCATCTGGTTGATGTTTAATGGATTTCTGAAGTTTATCTTGTTCTGCTATTTGTCGACTCTTGTTAAGATTAAGTCTCGGGATATTTATGCCGGTCATGGCTCGGTCCTATTCAAATGCTGTTTAGAACCCCATTACCCTTTATTATTTTGTTTAAAATAAGGTCCGATTAAGACATTCCATGGACGAGGCTTCTGGAAGTTAGGCCCATGGAAATTCGCACCTGAATACGTCCGCAAGAAATACAACGGCTGTTGAGTAGAACTCCACCCACACTCCATTCTCTCTACCCATACCGAAAACTCTCTGCCTCACGATTGCCGTATTATTTGGATGTGCGGAGGTGCCGCCAGATGATGATCGCTGGCCCAACAATTAATAACGACCTCTGTTAAATATAATTGGTTCAGGGTCACGATGCCTAGAGGGAGGAATAGACGCCGTGACCCCGATGAGACGTTCAGTGAGGTAGGCCAAAACTCGCTGAACAATTATTATTATCAATGATAATTTGACTTATTTGCGGCTTAAAAAGGGTAAGATTAAGAATATATATCTTTACTCCCAATACTAATTATTCAAATCATCATAAGATGCCACCATCTCTTTACTCTTAAAAAAACTCTCTGGGGCTTCGTAGAAGTTTTTTAAGAGTAAAGAGATGTAAGTATATTGTTTCTTAGTTCATACGTTTCGGGGTTAACGTCGATCTCTGTTCATCTGCTCTTTTCTAAAGATTTTCATGATGGCCGACCCAAAGGTCTAGCTGAGTAACCCCAGCAGCTATTATTATGCTATGTATGGAGGTGTGTTTCTTTGGATCGTATGGAGATTGTGAGGCCGATATAGATCCACTTACCAAGTAATGCCCATCAATAAACGTATGGGATCCAGCGTTTTACTTTCTTTTTATAGTCTAAGTAATCGTTCCCAAAATGCTCTTCTAGGAATAATTCATCACGACGCACCCGTATATCAAACCAAGGAATAAGTGAGATTAACAATGCTACGGCAAACCAAGAACTAAATGTAATAACAAGGCCAAAAAGGAAAATAATATGTCCAAGGTACATTGGGTTACGAGTGTATTTAAAGAACCCTTTATCAACAATTTTCCTTGGAGCAATTTTTGCACTCACCCCATCGCCACCACCACCATATTTACCACGGTAGCGACCACAGAATTTATATTGTGAATAACCCCAAGAGAGGAAAAATATACCCCAGAGGTTAAATTCTGTAACGCCATGCCCTAAACCCAGTTCAATGGTAATCGTAACCAAGGGGTAAACTATAAAGCTACGATTTGGGGTCTGCCCTAACCAACCTCGTATCTTGTTTAGCATATTGAAAATGAAGTTCTCATCTTAACCAACCTAAAAGTTATTATATGTTAATACTTACAATTTCTTAGGACCTAAATGAGGTGATATTAATTAGATTAAGGACCTCACGATAGACCCTAGTTTTAAGTCACTAACCCTACTGCCTATATCTATAGATCAAAAGAAAACCATTCCAACTAGTCATATAATTTAGAAAACTTAGATCTTGGCTATAGGGATTAGAATTTGACCCCGCGTGGAGAATGCTGAAAGACTGAGGAATGCAGACACAGGAACCTATAGGAACATTGTTTTCTTTCGATAATAGCTTTGCCCGCTGTCTTCAAGGTTTTTATGTCTCCTCCAAAGCGGCTGCTTCGCCAGCACCAAAACTCATTCAGTTTAACCATAATTTGGCCGAGGAACTTGGTCTAGAACCGTCAATGTTTACGCCAAAAGTGGGTTCAGACATTTTCTCTGGCAACATTATACCTGAGGGCGCCGAGCCGCTGGCACAGGTTTATGCGGGTCACCAGTTTGGGGGCTTTAACCCTCAACTGGGAGATGGCCGTGCACTGCTCCTAGGAGAAGTGATCGACACTCTTGGCCTACGTCGCGACATACAATTGAAAGGATCAGGCCAAACACCATTTTCACGGAGCGGAGATGGCAAGGCTACCCTTGGTCCAGTGCTCCGCGAATACTTAATCGCCGAGAGCATGCATGCGCTCGGCATCCCTACCACGCGTGCCTTGGCCGCTGTCACCACTG
>Ga0115002_10010164_pt1 | contig 10152 bp, 5 predicted proteins | sample ArcticOcean_MG_C_8_FD_89576 | JGI IMG/M metagenome (GOLD analysis project Ga0115002, IMG submission 89576) | Marine microbial communities from western Arctic Ocean - ArcticOcean_MG_CB11_86 | ecosystem: Environmental > Aquatic > Marine > Oceanic | place: Arctic Ocean: Canada Basin | collected... | reverse complement strand
CTTGTATAAAAAATATAACTATTAAGGGTAAAGATTTGGAAAAAGGTGACCTAGAAAGTCAATTGTTTGTAAGAGATACAGATCACCCAGATAAATTTGCGAGTATGAATTCAGTATCCATAAAAATAGGTAGAATGGTTAGGACTGGTGAAATTGTAGATTATTTGATCGATGCAAATGAGTATTTTCCTTCGATAGATTTTTCAATTAGTGTTCCAGATGCTGATCCGAGGAGGCCAAGAAAAAGTAAAGACCGACAGGAATTTTATGAGATGGGAGGTAATTTTTTAAAAACTTTTATAGTTGAAGGAGGGGCAAACACACTTCCAAATTGGAAATTTACGAGAATACAAGATTTTTGGCCTCTTTATGGAGACCTAATTGATAATATAATTGATAGGATAGAATTTGCAAAATCTATGGCTACAGGTGCTTTAGATTCTATTACTAAGGCTATAAAATATCTTGAAGATATAATAGAAGATTTCGAAAAATTGAATAAACAGATACAGGATATTTTAGTGTTTTTTGCTAACGGATTATCAAAATCAGGATTATATTCGGCAACAATATCTGGTGTAGGAGGCATTTCTGAATTTAAAGAAAGATTATCATCTGCAAAAATTATGCATGACCCAGTGCCTATACAGGAATTCGAATTAGTTCCTGTTACTACTGAACATAAAGTTCGAAATTTTAGTACGGGACAAGACGAATATATAAAAACTACAACTATAAAACCTAAAGACACAACACTTACTCAGGAAGAATTTGATGCTCAAAATCCCAATAAAGAAAAAGTACCATTATCATTTTCAGATTTAGATAGTTTAAAATATTCTGGAGGATTTGTTTTTTTCGCAAAATCTCCCCTAGAACTAGAATCACTTAAACAATTTGAAAAATTATCAGGTGATTTGGGTAGTACGATGCGAGGAGAATATAAAGAAAAAGAGATAACTGATGAAATAAACTCATATTTAGAATATGTTAGACCTTATGTAAAAGAAATTCAAGTGAAGAATCGAGATAGCAATGCATATCAGGATGCTGAAGGCAGTGATAATATTATAAGAGATGCTGCAATAAAAATAATTTTTACAAATGATGCAGACCAATTAACAGATGAACAGAAAAGAAAGATTAGAGATAATAAACGACAGGATTTTGAGTTTGGTGTTGGATTACACGTAGGAAATATTGTTCCAAATGCAAATGTTATATTATCTACGGATGATTTTGTAAATGCTGTACCGTTAAATGGTGCAGTTGAAGCAGTGGGAACATCAGGTTCAGAATTTTTAATAAGAACATCTTCACCAATGGAGTCTTTTACAAATCATAAATTAAAAGTAATATCTGTTGCTCGTTCTGATAGCCTGACTTTAAAAAAAGAATTTATTTCTGACCAGGGATTTATTACAGAATTAACTACCTCTAACTTAGGTATATCATAATGGCATTTCAAAGAGAAAAAATAGATTCTAGTAGTGATACCTACAATGTTTCTAGAATAAATGGAAATGATGTTGTATCCAATTCTATTTTTGTTCCTATTGAAAGTAATTTCACAATAACTTTTGATACACTTATGATTCCAGAAACTATAAGTGTATTTACTAGTAATAATAATGTGTCTTTAAGTGAACGAAATAAAAGAGGGTCTATTCAATTATCTAGTATTGTCGGTTCTAGTACAGGAACTGCATCGGATTCTTTGAATATGAGGGCACTCAAACAGACATCAAAGCCAGATTTTACAAATACAAGTGATGGGTCTGGAACTCTTGCTAAAGACCAACAGGTATCTATTGAAGTTGAAATGGCAGATGCTCCTGAAGTATCAGATGGTAATTCTATTTTTAGTTTTAGTCCTAAAGTAAATTTAGCAAGTAATACAACATATTTCTTAAATATTACTCCTGACGCAAAAGATACTAATCGAAATGGAACTTTATTTGTTGCACAGAATGGTTTTGTAACAAATAATACAAGGTCTTTAATATTAAGTTCACAGCCTTTTAAGGGACATAGTATATCATTACCATCGACAATTACCGATAAATTTAAAGTCGGGGAGAGTATTAAAAAAAAGGATAGAATTAGACCAGTAGCTACTGTGCTTGAGCATGGAGATATGTCTTCTTTGACATATAGTTTAGATGCAAGTAATTATCACATTAATGTTGCATTTTCGGCTACAGACCCTTGTGTTATAACAACTGATATTTCACATGGATTATTTATTAATAATAAAATTACAATTTATGATATTGTAAGCGGAGAAGGATTAACTGCCGGCACATATGATATTGCTTTTGTAGGAACTGATACGATAACGTTACAAGGTATTGATACTTCACAAGGAACTGCTGGACAAGTTAGTTTTTATATAAATTTTTCTCCTGGAGATGAAATTGTATCATTAAGAGAGGACGATAATATACAAACACAATGTATTAGTGTGCCTATAATATTGCAAGCAAATTTAGAATTTAATAAAGAAATTTTTCAATGTCTTCCTATAGGAGGGACTGGTAATTATGGTAGAGCAATTCATTATGATTCCGATACGTTGTTATTAAATTATGTTCCTGTGATAGGAGCAGGGTCAGATATTATTTCGTCTACTGACAATTTTGCAAATAATATTGTATTACAACAAACAACAGAGAACGGTATTGTAAGAATGTTTGTGAAAGCAAATACGTTTCCTACTCAAAATGTTCATCCATATAATACGTCTGCTCCATCTGTTGTATCTTTTCAACCTGATGCTGATGATACTATCACAAGAACATTAGAAATACTTAATATAACTCGGTCTGGTACTCAGGCTACGGTATTGACCAATACAATTCATGATTTGAATATAGGCGATACTATAAAAATTGAAGAAGCGAACCAAACTGCTTATAATAAAACGACCACAGTGCAGTCTATTATAAATTCTTTTCAATTTACTTATGAAGTAACCGTTTCAGGGAATGAACCAAGAAGCCCTGCTACAGGAGATATTATTATAAAAACAGGTTCAACTCCTGTTACACAAGCGACTGCATTTCAAGTACAATTCAGTCAATCAATGAATACTAGTACAATTACGATTGCAAATAACACTCATTTAATATCTGCTAATGGCACAAGTGCGACATTTTTAGGCGGTCAAGACAAATCATCAAGTACTATTCAATTGTCATATGATAATTTTACAAATCATGTAAATTGTAAATCAATATCTGCCAATACAGGAAATTCTTTATTTACTGTTGTTCCTGAAGTTTTGTTGAGAGGTAAACCTTACAAAATAAAAGCAACTACTGATTGTCAAGACCTTGGAAGCACAAATGTTTATCAAAATTATATTACAACAAATACATTTGCTACAGGAATAAAAAGTATAAATCCATTGACAGGCAAAGAAATTATATATGTAGATAATAAGCCCCCAAAAATAAAAAAGATATCTCTTGGTTCTTTAGTGCTTGAAAGTTCAAATAATGAAGAACTTACAACACCTGAAAATTTGGATGATCGTACTACAAACTTAGGAGGTGATGATTTTGTTATTCAGTTTAATGAATCTATGAATGTTGCTACAGTAAATGTTAATTCATCAAACACTGACCCTTTTGGTACAATCCAATTATCTTGTGATGATTTTTCAACAGTAGTTCAAATGTCTGCTCAACCATCTGTGACAACTATTGCAGAGCCAACTGATACTTTTACATTTTCCCCTTCTCATAATCTTTCATCGAATGCAAATTATACAATGAAGATTACAAAAGGTGTTGCTGATGATTCACCAAATAAAAATTTTCTTGAAAATGAAAATGTATCATCAGTTAAAATGATGACTGTATCAGATGCAAACGGAACATTTACAACTGGTGAGGCAATTAAAGGTACTCGTACAATGACGGTAACTACAAATACTGCTTCTGTGACAACAGGAATAACTGCAGGTGAATTAATATTAGGAACGACAAGTTTGGCAAAAGGAAGAATTTATGATTTAACTGAATCAGACGGTAAAATTGATACTTTAAGATATACAGAATTGGTGAGTGATGACGGAAACGTGAGAGAGTTCCAGCCTGGTGAGCTAGTGACAGGATTATCTGATGGGAGTATAATTACTTTAGCAAATTCTTCTATTACGGTTGCGCCAGAAGGTAAGGTAGTTTCTCATACTTATGGCACAGGCAAATTAATTTATAAAGAAGCAAATTCTTCTTACATATTTACTGCCGGTTCAGTGGCGGCAAATGACAGAGTAACAGGGGCAAGTTCTAATGTAGTTGCAAAAACAAGTGTGACAACTGCAATTACAAATTCAGGCATTTCAACAACGTCAACTGCTTTATCTGTAATTGTATCTATGAGAAAATCTGATGATTCAATTGTGTCATTAGCGACTACACCAACAGGAATTGCCCATGATACAAATGTTATTGTAAAATTTAATCAGACAATGAATACTGATACTATAATTGTAAATTCTACAGATTTTAAAGTAAATGTTACAGACACAGTTATTTTATCTGCTGATAATAATTTTGGTAATTGTGTTCCATTGATGCCTAATCCTACAATATCAGAAAATGGGTCAAAATTTGAATTTAAACCTGTAATACTTGCAAACACTGATTTAATGTTGACTACAGGAGATGCTTATTATGTAAAAGTGATAAGAGGCGCAAAAACAAAAGGAGGTTCAAATACGGAGGTTGTTCATACTTCTTTATCTGGTACAATTGCCACAGACACGTATACTGCACGTAATGCAAGTGTATTTGACAATAATGGTAATGAGGTAGTATTAGGGACTTATGCGTCTGATACTGAGATATCTACAAACGTATCAAGAAGTTCTCCTATCATAATTCATTTTTCAGATGTATTAAATGCTTCAACGTTTGTACATTCTGCGGAAGTTCAATTGTCCACTGTCTCTGATTTTACAATAGGTCAGATTGCATGTACAATAACACGAACTGGTAGATTTGGTACTCAACTTATTGTGACACCAAATGCAACATTAACCGCAAACAAATATTATTTAAGAGTGGTAGCAGGAGGTACGAATGAAGGAGCACAAGTATTGTCTGCTACTTGGGAATCAGGAACTTTCACAACTGCATAATAAGGGGAATAATGGCATTAGTACCAGCAACATTAGCAAGTCAACTTGAAGCCGCAATGAAAGCGGCGCAATTAGACCCTTCTCCTGCGGCACAGAGAAAAATAGCACAAGACTTTGCAACTGCAATAGATACATTTGTAAAAACTGCTACTGTTACGACAACGGTAACTGGAACTGCATCAGGTGGTGTTTGTACTCCAGCTGGACCTGTAGCAGGTGCTGTAGTATCAGGAACTGGTATAGGAGCACCAGGAGCAGGATTAAGTTAATGGCATTGAATAAAGCAACGTTAGCAATTGAAATAGAGAATGCATTTAGAACTTCTCAGACGGATTCTTTTCCTGCTTCTCGGACAACTTTAGCAAATGGACTTGCATTAGCAATTTATAATTATTTAATTCAAGCAACGGTTTCAACAAATGTAACAGGAACTGCATCAGGAGGAGTAAATACTAGTATACTGTCACCTCCGGCACCAGGTCCAATTACTGCTCCTGCTACTGTGGTTGCGACAGGACTTGGTACACTTTTATAATAAATAATAGTATGGCTAATACTACAACAGAACAAGATTATTTAAGTCTAGGCGAAGGATTTAGTGATTATGATGATTCAGAAAAATCACACTTATTTACCATTAGCCGACTAAGGCTTACAGAATTTCGTGACTTAGATATTAAGTTTAACAAAAATCCGTCAACTGGTGATGTAATTGTGAAAACAGGTGATATTGCGGTAAAGCAATCAATAAAAAATTTATTATTAACTGATTTTTATGAAAGACGAATGAGGCCTGGAGTAGGTTCAGGCATTAAAAAAATATTATTTGAACCTGCAGATGTTATAACTGAAATTAGATTAAAAGACATGATCGATGAAGTCATTACAAATTATATAGAAGAAGTTAATATTCATCAATTGTCTGTTAAGACTACACGGGATGGATTAGGTTATGATATTACAATTGTTTTTACTATTGAAGGCAAAAATCAACCGATAACATTTTTTACTTTTCTTGAAGCAAATATATAGAGGATAATAATGGCAGAACCTTCTAAAATACGTTTATCAGAATTAGATTTTGACCAACTTAGAGCCAATTTTAAAAGTTATCTTGGAACACAAGATGAATTTAAAAATTATGATACCGCTGGTTCTGCAATGTCTGTGTTATTAGATTTATTGGCATATAATACTCATTTGAATTCTTATTATATGAACATGGTTGCCAACGAAATGTTTTTAGATACGGCTGTTAATAGAAATTCTATTATGTCATTGGCAAAAATGTTAGGATATATGCCAAGGTCTAGAAAATCTGCCTTTGCCAATGTTAATATATCTGTTACTCCTACTGATAGTCCAACATCAATTACTATTGCAAAAAATACAAAATTTAATACTTCAATTGAAGGAGTGTCTTTTACATTTGTTACGGATAAATCTTATTCAGCAGTAGCAAATAATGATAATTCAGCAGTATTAGTAGAAAATGTAAAATTAATACAAGGTGAACCTCTTTCATTTAGATATACTGCAAACACTGTTGATGGTTCTATTAAATATAAAATACCGAATCGAGGTGTTGATACGGATACTATTTCAGTGGTATTACAAGACTCTGTAGAAAATAATACGCAAACAAAATATACATTAGCTACAGATTTATTAAGCATCAATTCTACGTCTAATGTTTATTTTGTTGAACCTGATGCTGATGATACTTATCAAGTTAGATTTGGAGATGGAGTATTGGGTAGAAAGGAGAAAACTGGTAATGTTGTAATTTTGAGTTATAATATTACATCAGGAACTCTTGGAAATAGAGCAAAAACTTTTACTTCGGTTTCTACTGTAGGAGGATACAGTTCTGCATCAGTGACAACGTTAAGCGCATCAGTTGGTGGAGGAGATGTAGAAACTAATGATAGTATAAGATTTAATGCTCCTCGGCATTTGGAAGTTCAAAATAGGGCAGTTACGGCAACTGATTATAAGAGAATTATTACACGAGATTATCCGCAAGCAGAATCGGTAATTGTTTATGGAGGCGAATATGCTGACCCTCCACAGTATGGTAAAGTGTTTATTGGGGTAAAACCAAAATCAGGCTTGGCCGTCACATCTTCTATTAAAAATTCAATACAAAATGATATTTTAAAGAAATATAATGTAGGGTCGATTACGACAGAATTTGTAGATATAGATTACATTTATCCTATGTTGATTTCTACTGTAAATTATGATTCAAGGTTGACGAGTAAGACGGAAGCCACACTTAAACAAAGTGTTTTAAATTCAATAGCCACATTTTCTATAAATGAATTACAAGAATTTTCTAAGGAAATGAGACATTCAAGATTGAGTAGAACAATTGATGATACTGATACTTCTATTGTTGGTAATACATTAACTTTAAACCTTAAAAAAACGTTTATTCCTATTCTCAATACAAAATTAAATTATACAATAAAATTTAGCAATTCTGTATTTCATCCACATACTGGACATGCAGGAGCATTGACTTCTAGTGAATTTAGTATTTTGGACGGTCAAGATATTTTAAGACAAACTTGTAAATTGGATGATTTAGATGGTAAAATTAGAGTTTACAGGATAGTAGACGGTGAAAAAATAATTGTCAATGATACTCAAGGAACTATTGATTATACCACAGGTAAGATTGCATTAAATTCTTTCAATCCATCAACATTTAATGGTTCTGCATTAGATATAATTGTAAAACCCACTTTAACTGATGTGACTCCATTACGTGAGCAATTAGTTTTAATTTCCGGCAGCAATATAACTTTAACTATGACTGATGTTGGAAGTGTTCGCGCTGGATTGATAAGTCCAATGGCACAGCAACAAACAACATTAACAAGTGCAGCAACTACAACATCAACGTATTAAACTTATGTCCCTAGATTATCTTAAAGATACTGAAAATAATGCAATTACAAATTCTATTGTTCCTCTTATAGAAGGACAGTTTCCGGAATTTATAAGAGAAGAAGGTGAACAATTTGTTAATTTTGTAAAAGCATATTATTCTTGGTTGGAACTTGCCGAAATTACAATATCAGATACTGTTCAAAATGAATATAGAATGACTTTGGAAGATGATGATACTATTTTTGCATTAGAAGATGGTACTACACTTACTCTTGAAAGTACACGAGAAACTACAAATACGAGTATTTTAAGTTCATTTGAACAATATGAAATTATAACAGGACAGTCCTCAGGAGCGGTTGGAATTGTAGACAGAGATTTGACAACTTCCAATACGAAAATTTTTGTTACTGGTCTTGAACGAACTAAATTTATAAATGATGAAGTTATTTTAGGAAGCAATAATAGGACTGTTGCCAAGATAACGACTTTTTATAAAAATCCATTATTTGCATCAAGGTCTTTAATGTCTCAAGTGGATATAGATTTAGCAGATGATGTGGCCTTAAATTTGATTAAAAAACAATTAGCAATTTCTTCACATGAAACTTTAACTATAGATAAAAGATTATTTTTTAAAAATGTTTATGATTTATATAGGTCTAAAGGTTCAGAATATTCTTATAATTTATTTTTTAAAGCATTTTTTAATATTCAAGATTTGGAGCTTTATCGTCCTAAAGTTGACCTATTTAAAGCGTCTTCGGGGAATTATACAAAAGATTACGCATTAAGAATTATAACGAGTGATACGAATGATAAATTTGAATCACGTACAATTACAGGAAAAACTACAGGCTCAACTGCAATTGTAGACCGAGTAGAAAATTTTGTTTCTGGGGCTTTAGTAATTGTAGAATTATTTTTAACAGATATTAATGGAACGTTTATAGTAGGTGAAACAATTAATTCAAGCGTGTTTGATGGTAATTTTGGTACTGGTTTAGCACAAGGAGTTTTGGCTGATATTATTATTAGTAGTGCCGGAACAAATTATAAAGTTGGAGATACCCTTACAATTTCTGGAGGTGGTGGTGTAGATGCGGCCGCTCGTGTATCGCAGATAGGCACCGGAGCCATTACAGGATTTTCGATATTAGATGGAGGAGATGGTTTTATTAATACCACGGCTTTAACTGTTAATAATTTTGCAACTGGAGGAACAGGAGTAACTGGAGATATTAGTGATATTGCACATACATTTACATTTTCTATTAATGATGATGTAATTGGAAATTTTACATCAACCGTTATAAATGATGCTGATGGTTATGAATTATCAGGAAATACACAGGCCATTAGGACAGATAGAATTATTGATGCGTTAGGTTTTTCCGCTTTACAAATAGGAACAATATCCAATGTAAAGGCAACCGGTTTAGGTTCAGGATATGAATTGTCTCCTATTATTTCTGTTGTACAAGATAATATTACTAAATTTAATGAAGTAGGTGTTGGAATTATTAATTTAAATCCTGACCCCGATGATATATCGGTTACAAATGCGATTGCAGGAACATTTACTACTGGTGAAAGACTCACTTCTAATAGTGGAAATAAAGTAGGAACATTTTTAGGGTTAGTAAGTAATACGTCTACAATTACGGACCCTCAAAGATTTAGAGCAAGAAATATAGAATATCAAGGAACTTTTGATTCCGGTAGAAATGATTTAACTAGTTATACTTCAAATTATATTAATAAGGAGTCGGAGCCCTCCGAACCTTTCTTCTCTGCAATACCAACAGTATATGACATTCAATTAGAAGCGCCTACATTTACAGGTACACAAGAAAATACAAATAAATTTGTTTTTAGACGAGGTGTAAATACGGCTAGTACAACTGAATCAACTAATACTGATACTACAATTGAATATACTGCCATTGGTACTACTATAACAGGAGCATTTCAAAAATTAGAATTTCCTCTTCCTCTTGAAGCTATTACAAGTGACACTACAACTGCAACCGTAACAACTCCTACAAAACACGGTCTTGATGATGGACAAAAAATTATATTGAGTGGAGCAGACATAAGTGAGT
>Ga0115002_10010161_pt1 | contig 10154 bp, 10 predicted proteins | sample ArcticOcean_MG_C_8_FD_89576 | JGI IMG/M metagenome (GOLD analysis project Ga0115002, IMG submission 89576) | Marine microbial communities from western Arctic Ocean - ArcticOcean_MG_CB11_86 | ecosystem: Environmental > Aquatic > Marine > Oceanic | place: Arctic Ocean: Canada Basin | collected... | reverse complement strand
TCACCTTTGCCAACACCTACAGAATCAACGGCAATTGCTGATGGGCCATCGTCCTCACGGTCGGGTGTGATGGGTTGCACCACCATGAGTTTCGTGCTGTTGTAATCGGGGTGTTTGATGGTGGAGACAATGCTGCCAAGCACGCGGGCTAAGAACATGGGAGAGTCAGCTTTACTCGTTACACTCGTGAGCAGCGGGGCACCCGCTGGTTCAGAGGTCAGCTTTCAGCTAAAGGCAGTTGAAAGCAAATTGTTATAGGTCGATTCTGTCTGCGATACCAACGACAGCAGCATCGATGGGACCCCTTTTGTCTGGCAAGGCATTGGGTGCCTCACGTGAGCCGACCCAATAAACGATTTCGCCATCACTGGCATTGACCACATCAACTGCTATAAAAGGATCGCCTGCATTGTTGCAATGATGGTCCAAGGGTTCTACGACAAGCAAACGGATACCCGTGAGCGATGGGTCTTTTCGGGTTGCCCAAACCTTGCCAATCACGCGCCCGAGGAACATGTTACACTATCCGAAAAAAATCAATGAGGGCACATCGGCGTTGGCGGGTGAACGTGCGTGCCGATGTGCAACCTTCGCCTGTGGGTGTGGCAATGGAGAAGGAGGTATACCCTTCGCCGCCGGCGCCTAAGCCTGCTGATGAGGGGCCATTTTTGACAAAGATGGTGCAGCGACACAAGCGTGCCATTTTGGTCATGTATTCGACATTTTTGGAGTGCATAATGGCTGTATGATGATAGCCTTGTTCGGCTTGTACGGCCCATTCGATGGCCGTGTGTACATCGGGTGTGCGCACAATGGGCATAAAGGGCATCATTTGTTCGTGTTGTACAAAGTCGTGACTGGCTTCTACTTCACCGATGAGCAATTCGGTATCGGGGGCAATGTTGAGGCCAATTTGGGCTGCCAAGACATGGGGGTTGCGGCCAACCAGTTCGCGGTTGATAGACCAATCGCCCTTGGCGTCGCGGGGGAAGGCTACTTTGGCAAGGGCATCAATTTGAGCACGGTCGAGTTCAACACAGTTGTTTGCAAGCAAATTGCGTTTAAGTTCGTCGGCAACGGACTGTACGACAAAAACTTCTTTTTCCCCGATACAAAGGATGTTGTTGTCAAAAGCCCCACCTGTGATGATGCTTTTTGCGGCATTTTGAATGTCGGCTGTTTCGTCTACGACAACGGGCGGGTTGCCAGGGCCTGCGGCAATAACGCGCTTGGGGGCTTGCATAGCGGCTTTTACGACACCGCCACCACCCGTGACAAGGATAAGCGAGATTTTGGGGTGCACAAAGAGTGCTTGTGCGGTTTCGATGCTGGGTTCACGCACGGCAGTGAGCAGGTTTGGGGGGCCACCGGCACCTGTAATGGCGCGGTTGAGCATTTGTAAACCCATGGCGGATATGTTTTTTGCACTTGGGTGTGGGGCAAAAACCGCGCTGTTGCCACCCGCGATGAAACTGATGGCATTGTTGACCATTGTGGGCACGGGATGTGTAGAAGGTGTGACGGCTCCGATCACACCAAAGGGTGCCATTTCGACGATTGTGAGACCATGGTCACCTGTCCAAGCTACAGGTTGCAGATCTTCAACGCCTGGGGTATGCTTCACGACGAGTTCAAATTTGAGAATTTTGTGGGCCACGCGCCCCATACCCGTTTCTTCGAGTGTTTTTTGTGCAATCCCTTTGGCATGGGCCATTGCTTCGGTACGGATGGCCTCAATGATGGCACGGCGTTGATCTAACGATTGGGCTTCTAAAGCACGTTGTGCTTCATAGGCTGCTTGGACGGCCTCTTCGAGGGTATCAAAGAGGCCGTGATCGCCTTTGCCTTCATAGCGCGCTGGGGGTGCAATAATTGCCGGTGCTGCTTGTGTTTGGCCGGCTACAATGCTGCGCACAACCTGTTCTACAACAGATTGAATTTGAGCTTCGTCGAGATTCATAAAGGCGTTCCATGCTATTCTGGTAAGGTCTTAGTCGTCGCTTTTTTGGTAAACAGTTTTGCCTTCGATTTCGGCCGTGTCGATGATGGCGACGATGACCGCATCTACCGGACGGTTTTCGGTGGTGCTGGTCATGCGGGCTGAGCTACCGCTGCAGCAAAGTACAACCTCACCCTCACCCGCACCAACAGCATCAATGGCCACCACAAAGCTGTTTTTGGGTTGCATGGATGGCAGGTCCAAGGTTTGCACGATCTGGAGTTTATACCCTGCCAGACCTTGATCTTTTTGAGTGGCCACGACGGTGCCCACTACTTTTCCCAATGTCATATGATTTTTTTAGATTGGGTTAGGATGCTTTGCCGATGGGCAACACATCTTCAAGGCTGTTGTGAGGGCGTGGGATGACGTGTACGGAAACGAGTTCGCCAACTTTGCCAGCTGCTGCTGCACCGGCTTCGGTTGCGGCTTTGACGGCGGCCACATCGCCACGAACCATAGCGGTTACATACCCTGCGCCAATTTTTTCCCAGCTTACAAATTGGACATTGGCGGCTTTGACCATTGCATCAGCGGCTTCAATCATGGCCACGAGTCCTTTTGTTTCAATCATTCCGAGGGCTTCACCCATCTGTACTTCCTCCTGGTTTAAATCACGATCCACTTGTGGATCACGAATGCTGAATCTTAAAAATTAGTATGTTTTTAGATTCTGCTGTGTTTATAGCACTTACTTCTTAAAAATAATTTTGGCTACTCCTGGGTCTAAATTGGGAATGATGTGAACGGAAATTACTTTTTCGCCCACACGCTGGGCAGCGGCTTGCCCTGCTTCAATGGCGGCGCTGACGGCACCCATATCACCGCGCACGATGGTGGTCGTGTACCCGTTACCAATGGTTTCATATTTTTCTATAGTAACGTTAGCAGTTTTGGTCATGGCATCGGCTGCTTCCGTGGAGCCGATGAAGCCGAGTGTTTCAATCATTCCGATGGCTGTAGACATAAAAAAACCCAGGTAATGGTTATTGCTCGAGCGTCGTGAGTATTCATTTGTTTGGATCGGTCTTAATGCGTGACTCAGGACTCGGATTTATTTTAGAATATACGCGGTGTTGCCACATGTGAGATCGGCTGCGTTGGCGTCATCTGTGTCGAGGTGAATTTCGGGCAAATAACTGGCGTCGATTTTGAGTCGAACATTTTCATAAATGAGCCCTTTTTCGCCACCGACTCGAACGCGAATCGTTTCTTGACCTATAAGACCGAGGTCGGCAACATCAGAAGGGCGCAGATGGATGTGCCGAGCCGCGCGAATGGCCGCATTTTCTGTGACCGAGCCGTTGGGACCGATGAAGGTGACCTGAGAGGCACCCTTAAGGTCACCGGAGTCGCGCATCGGTGGGTCTACGCCGAGATAAATGGCATCAGTACGGGCCAGTTCGACTTGGTTATAATCGCGACAAGGGCCTAAAATGCGCACACGCTCAATGGCACGCAATCGTGGACCCACAACAGAGATGAGTTCTTCGGCGGCAAAAGCGCTAGGTTGATACAGTTCTCGATAGGGGGTGAGTTCGTGACCCCTGCCAAAAAGAATTTCGAGTGCCTCTTGGCTCACATGCGCATGGCGGGCCGAAACACCAACAGGCATGGGGGTTTCGTTTCCATTTTGCCCACGTACCCGACGCACAACTTCTTGAATGATGGGGTCGAGGTCGTCACCACAGTGACCCTCTGGACACAGGCCACAATCGGCGCATACGGAGGCTGTTTTGAGAACGGAAAGCATATGGATCACTTGATAATTTAAAAAAGAGATGCACCTGAACAGGGTTCCAAGCAGATGTTGTGGATTTGCTTGGGAGCGTATGCTCCCATATATAAAGATTGGGAGTGTGTCAGGTATTAGGGAGCGAAAAATAGCCGATAGGGTGCAGGAAGTCAAGGTATTTCAGATCTGGGAGCATGTTGCAATAAATGGTATGTCGCTTGACATCCTGAACGGTTTCAAGCAAATTCAGGGGGTTTGTCCATTCTCTAACCTGTGAACTTAGCAATGTATTTAGAAATATACAACTTGGTGCAAAAGAAAACACGCATTGTGGGGTGCTTACTCGTTTTGTTTGCAAGTGCGTGTGTGTGGGCCGATGGTACGCCTGATGTGCCGTTGGTGCATCCGATTTATGCAGTGCTGGACCGTTTTGCGGCACGCGGGCAGATTCGTATGCCCAATATGCGCCCTTTAAGCAGGATGCAGATTGCAGACAGACTCAAAGATGTGCTGGGAGCAGAGAGTGTGTTGAGTCAAACTGAGCGTGGGGTGTTGGATCGCTATGGGGCTGAGTTTGCGTGGGAGCTTGAGGTGTTGGGGCACGATAAGCGGGCGCAAACGGGTTGGTTGCAAGGGGATCCATTTTGGACCTGGCGTGATTCGGTGGTTGCAGTGGTGGTTGATCCGTTTTTTCGACAGCAGGTAATTGCGCATCGTGGGGATGGATTTGTCAGTGAAACCGTTTCTCAGACTTATATTGGGGGTATTTTACGTGGGCAGTTTCATGGTTTGGGGTTTCGGTTGCGACATTTTGAAGCGCGGGAATGGAGTACGGAGCAACGGCAGAAACAGGCAGATGTGTTGGCCTCTCCCGTAGAATCTGTGCAGTTAAAGGGCCAGTCGACAGATTTTCGGGAGGGTGTGTTCCAATTGGCTTGGGGAAATGGTTGGTTGCGCTTGGATGTTGGGAAGGGTGCTGTTGATTGGGGGCCTGGGCGAACGGGAAATTTGTTGCTGACAAATCATGCACCCACTTATGGGATGTTTCGTTTGCAAACGGGTTATAAAAAGGTGCGCTATACGCATTTGGCAGGGTCGCTTCAGGCGCGGGAAGGATTGTATGATACAACACGCCGTGTTGTTGACAATGACCATGTGCGCATTTTTTTGCGCAAAAAGCGGTTGGCGGCGCATCGTTTGGAAGTGGACTTTTCAAAGGTGACTGTTGGGGTGCATGAGTCTGTGATCTATGGCGACCGAGGTTTTGAACCGTTGTATGTGATGCCTGTGACGTTTTTTGTAGCGGTGCAGAATCATTTGGAAAACCGCGATAATTTGGCGATGGGAATAGATGCTTCTTGGCGACCAGCGTATGGGGTAGAACTTTATGGTGCGTGGTTCTTTGACGATTTGGCAAAATTGAGCCCGAGTGCATTTTCAAATAAGTTTGGTTTGCAAGCGGGTTTGTTTTGGGTTGACCCGTTGGGTGTGAACGATGTGGATGTGCGAGCAGAATATGTGCGCTTGGAGCCGTTTGTGTATTCGCACAATTTTGCCATCAACACCTATGAAAATTATGCTGCATTGTTGGGGCACTCACTTGGGCCCAATGCCGATTTGTGGCATCTGAAAGTGACACATCGGTTATCGGCGTCAATGACCCTTTCTGCATTGTTTGAACGTGAACGACAAGGTGAGAATTTTACTGAAACGGATGGTACCCTTGTGAATGTTGGGGGAGATGCACAGCTTGGCCGACGCCCGAGTGACCCGACGGTGCGTCGTTTTATGACAGGTGATGTTGAGCTGCGAACGCGATTGGGGTTGCAGATGCGAGTTGAACCTATTCGTGACTGGGCGATACAGGCGGCTTATCGACGTATTCAAGGTAGCCAGGTGCCTGTGCTCAGTGGTGGACGAGGGGATACTGTTGGGCATGAATGGACGGCTACCGTGGATGTGAACTTTTATTGATAAAAACGATGTGCTATCGTTGGCTGATATTTCATGGTGATCTCTCATTTAAAAAAATATAAATATCTGAAATCGCTTTCTATCAATGTGGGAATAGGTTTCATATCTATTATTATGATGTTGGGCGCGATCGAATTGGCCTTGCCTTATATTGTGGCATTGGAAAAGGTGTCATTGGTTTATGATCCTCTTTTGGGGTTTCGGGGGCGTTCGAATTTGGAGATGGTACACACCCGTGAAATGAAGGGACAGTCGCGCATTGTCAAAACAAACAGTTTTGGATTTCACGATTATGAGCCGACTCTTTTAAAAGGCGTGGGTAGCAAACGTTTGGTTTTTGTGGGTGATTCTTTTTTGGAAGCCTATCAGGTAGACATTGCTGATAATTTTTTCCGTCAGACTGAAGACTTGCTGAAGGGAACCTATTTTGTAGATCAGCATATTGAAGCGCTTAATCAGGGCTTACATGGGTATGGTATGGGAACCTATGCGCTTTATATTCAAAACTATGTGATGACTCGGCAACCCGATGCCGTTGTGCTCACTTTGTTTATGGGCAATGATTTGCACGACAATTATGCGCCTTTGGCATCTTCTGCGGTGCCACGCTTTGGTTGGAATGATGAACAATTGCAGTACACGCCTGCTCCTTCGTATTCTTGGAAAATGTGGATGCGAGATCATGTTCTTGCACATTCGACCTTGATCCGTTTTTTATGGCGACGTGTATTTGCGGGCAATGTGAAACTCATGCAGATTGCTCGGTCGGGTGGATTGGTAAGCACGCCGCAGATGGTTGAAGAAACTTTGCCACAACTTCAAGAATTAACTGCGATTGGGGCTGCCCTCGCAAGGGATATCAATACCTTTTTAAAAGATCACAATGTTGGGCTATTTGTCTTTGTTATTCCGGATCCATTGATTGTTAATATGGCAGCGTTTCCCGATAAATTTGCAAACGACACGGTATCGCAACGCTTGGTAAAAAACAAAACACTTTTAATGCGTGACATGATTGCAGGTTTGAAAGAGAGTGGGATTCCATATGTGTTGCCCTTAGACACATTTGTGCAAAGAATGCGTGAAGGGGACGAAATTTATTTGAATGGATATGGGCACTTTTCAAAAACAGGACATCGGGTGTCAACGCATGTTTTGGCCCCTGCGATTGCCAACTGGCTTGGCCAAACGGATCTTTTTTGATTTTGTTATTCTGGGGTATTCACGTTGTTGAACCGATCTGACATTTTTTGTCTAACTTTGGCTACTTTGTTGGTTACGAGCCTTTTTTTATGGCAAGAATTGACGGTGAGTGGTACTTGGGGATTTCCACTGGATGATACCTGGATTCATATGCAGTTTGCGCGCAATATCAGCACGCGTGGCGAATTTGCGTTTAATATGGGTGAACCGATAGCAGCATCTACGGCGCCTTTGTGGACGCTCTTATTGGCTGTCGTTTACACCTTGTTTTCAGACGTAGTTTGGGCGACCAAAGCGGTGGGTGTTTTGTTGTTGTGGACAAGTGGTGCTTTGACGGTATTGCTTGCACGGGAAGTAGGTCTTGGAACACGTTTGGGATTGCTTGCTGGAATTGTCGTGGTGATCACACCGCGTTTGGTTTGGGGGAGTTTGTCCGGCATGGAGGTGATGCTTTATACCACCTTGTCAACGGCAGGCATTTGGCTTCATATCCGATCATTAAAAAAAGAACCGTCATTGGTCGGGACCGTTTGTTTTGCATTGGCAAGTTTGGCTCGGCCTGAATGTGTGTTGTTGTTTCCTTTGGCGATATTGGATCGCTGGTTACGTGAGCGAAATTGGCAGCAGTTATATCGTTGTTATAGGCGGCATGTTGTTGTTTTTGGACTTGTACTTTTGCCATCTGTTGTTTTTAATTTTTATACCCTGGGCAAACCTTTGCCAAACACGTTTTATGCCAAAGTAGGACCTTATGGTTTGCTGGGTGCATTGTCCAATGGTGATATGGGTCGTGTTGTGAAGGTGCTGTTTTATTACCCCCTCTTGCAGGCCCAAGAAGTGGCGCAATTTGGTCTTGAGAATCAGTTCTTTATTGCATGCTTGGTGCCCTTTGGTTTGCTGTGGTTTTTTTTGCGTCGTGAATCACAGCTGTCTATGCTCATTCCTCTTATTTTAATTTCCTTTCCTCTATTTCGTGGCGTCCTTGCCCCTTTCCAAGGTGCTCTGTTTCAACATGGACGTTATGCGGCACACCTGATTCCATTGATGACCGTGGCTGGGCTTGGTGGTGGGCTGTGGGTTGTGCAATGGGTGCGTGATTCATTGAATGACCGATATTTAGCCTGGGCTTTTGGGAGTCTTGTATTGGGTAGTTTGATGGTGATGAACACACGCTGTGCACAAATTTATGGGCAGGATGTTGAAAATATTGAGCATATGCATGTTAAAATGGGGCAATGGTTGGCCAAGAACACACCTGAAGATGCTGTACTGGCAACACACGATATTGGTGCGATTGGTTATTTTTCGGGGCGCAGGGTCTTGGATACTGTTGGTTTGGTCACGCCTGAAGTTTTGCCTTTTTTGCGCCAGTATCCGTCTGCAGCTCAGGGTGTTTGGGCATTTTTGAACGATCAAAAACCCGATTATGTTATTATGTTGCCCAATTGGTATCCTGAGTTATCGGCCCATAAAGATGTTTTAAAACCTATTTATGATGTACAATTGGGAAAAGTGACCATTGCGGCAGGGCAGCGTATGGTGGTCTACCGTCCTATTTGGAAAGAATAAAGGCAAGGTTATGACGCTTCGTTTGGGCATACACAGCTTGAATAACCAAAATATAGGGTTGCTTGTGGCTGTTTGTATGATGCAAGTTTTTTTAATTGCTCTGCCTTTTTATTTTGGTGACTTTTTGTCTGTCATTTTGGTTTTGACTGTGATTTCTATTGTTGGTCTATTTGGGTCTATAACTTTGGCTGTGTTGTATCTTTGTTTTATGGTGGCCGTGATTCCTACGTGGATGTACGATGACATTCTAACCTTGCCGATGGATTTTAAATTTTATGAGGGTATTTTTGCACTCATTTTGGGCCTCTGTGGTGTGATGTGGTTGTTGGGGGGGCGCTTGAATTGGTCCTTTAAAACGCGACTGGATCGCCCCGTGCTCGTTTTGATGGGGATGCTTATTTTTTCTATGGCCCTCGGGCTTTTTTATGGCCAGTCTGTTTCCCAAATGTTTCGAGATGTGCGATATCCATTGTGTTATGGTTTGTTTTTTGTGGTGACTTGGTTTTTTGATCATCAAAAATGCCAAACCTTTATTTATGTCGTAATTGGTGCGTCGGTTGTTGTTGGCCTTGAGTATTTGGTTGAATTTTTGGCTATGGTGAATTTGTCGATCACGGGTTCTTTTTTTAGAGTCGCCCGCCTCGAAGGCGTTTTGCTTCCTGTTGGTATATTAAGTGTTGCGTCCCTCTTACTTTTAGAACGCCAGTTTTATCGCCGATTGTTGATTGGCTTGGTTTTGTTACCCATTGGTTTGGCATTGCTTTTGACCGTTGGGCGTGGGATGTGGATTGCACTTATTGTTGGGCTTGGCGTTTTAGGATATTTGGTATGGGTTGACCCCATGAGCCGGCAGAGGCGATCGGGGCGTTTGGCGACGATTTTATCCGTTCCCTTGATGCTCTTTGTAATTGCGTATTTCTTTCAAGCCCAAACAAGCACAGGTATTGGAGATGTTGCTCTTCGGCGTGTCACGCGGGTGGCCGATAATTATGAACAAGACCATTCCATAGCGGGAAGGCTTATTTTGTATGGCAGAGCATTTGAAGAAATTCGCAAACGTCCCTTATTGGGGGGTGGGCATGGGATGTCTATACAAGTGTTGGCAACAGACACAGATTCTCCCACGATGGTTACGCTGGGGGGCGTAGACAGTGTTTATTTGACGATAGCAATGCGCATGGGCGTTGTGGGTGTGGGTGTTTTTTTGTGGGTGTTTTGTGCTGGTTTGTGGCGTGCTTATCAGCTTTTTTTAAATACCAAAGAAGAACGTGTGCGCCTTTTTTGTATGGTGTTTATTACCATCTACGCGGCTTTGTTGGTGTTTGGTATTGGCGATGCGACGTTGTTTGTGAACCGTTTGATTTTTATTCACGCAACATTTTTGGGCATTTTGGCTAAGTTAGATATGGAATATAGCCCCATACGCCAAGTGACTTGAGGTTTGGGAAATGCGTGTAAGTGCAATTGTTGTCAATTGGAATGCCGGTGAGCACTTGATACCTTGTGTGCGTTCTTTGTTGGATCAAACGGGCGTGGATATCAACGTGGTGGTCGTAGACAATGCGTCTTGTGATGGCAGTTTGGATGGGTTGGTAGAATTTGAGGGTCGGGTAAGGATTGTTCAAACGGGCGAAAATTTGGGGTTTGGACGTGGTATAAACCGCGGGGTTGCGG
>Ga0115002_10010160_pt1 | contig 10154 bp, 8 predicted proteins | sample ArcticOcean_MG_C_8_FD_89576 | JGI IMG/M metagenome (GOLD analysis project Ga0115002, IMG submission 89576) | Marine microbial communities from western Arctic Ocean - ArcticOcean_MG_CB11_86 | ecosystem: Environmental > Aquatic > Marine > Oceanic | place: Arctic Ocean: Canada Basin | collected... | reverse complement strand
TAGTTTATCTAGGCGGTTTGTATTTCGTCTGTTTTGCCGTGATCGTTATGGGAATTATGACAGGCGAATGGCGGCAACTTTGCAATAATGGTAAAATTGACGGTATAGGTTACCTTGCTGTTGGCATCGTTACTGCCGCAATCATTGTGTCATTTTTATTGGCTGTTTCGTGGGCTGTGACGGTTTTAATGGTAGGCGCCATACTTGTTTGGCTCCTTGTAAGACGCCACATAGGTATTTCGAGCGTCTGGGTTGTTTCGGGTATAGTTTCCATCGGATGTTCCGGCATTGCCTTGGTCTGGTTGAGGGCAGAAGGGCAAAGTGGCTTTCTGTTTGTTGTTTGGTTGATGTTAACCGTCTGGATGACAGACGTATGCGCTCTCTTCACTGGTCGAGCTCTTGGAGGTCCGAAATTAGCGCCCTCTATTAGCCCCAATAAGACATGGTCAGGTTTGGCGGGGGGGATGCTCGGAGCAGCCTTATGGAGCAGTATCTGGTCTTCCTGGACGGATATCGGTACCATCTTTGTGTTAGCAATCATTGGTGGGGGCACGGCTGTTCTTGCTCAATTGGGAGATCTGGGTGTGTCTGTTGTTAAACGGAGGTTCGGTGCAAAAGATACTGGTAATTTGATACCGGGACACGGGGGGCTTCTGGACAGAATGGACGGATTTTTGGGGGCAACTCCAATTGTTGCCTTATTATTGGCAATGACCCAAAGAGATATTTCTCTATGGTGCTGAATGAGCGCTCGCTTGCCCCAAAGCCGAGAAAAATTACGATCCTAGGATCAACTGGTTCAATTGGTTGTAATACGCTTGATTTGATTCAGCGGAATCCTGAGGCCTACGAAGTTGAAGCCCTGACGGCCAACAAGAACGTCGATTTGCTGGCGACTCAGGCTCGGAAAACGAATGCCCGGTTCGCTGTCATTGCAGATGAAAGTTTGTATCCGGCTTTGAAGGAAGCCTTAAGCGGTACGTCAATTGAGGCGGGGGCCGGTGCTTCAGCTGTTATTGAAGCGGCTTCCCGTCCTGCCGATTGGGTGATGGCGGCGATCGTCGGCGCCGCAGGGCTTGAACCTACCCTCACCGCGGTCAGGCGCGGCATTGCTATAGCTCTCGCAAATAAAGAATGTTTGGTTTGCGCCGGAGATTTGATGCTGTCTGAAATTGCTGCCTCTGGCGCAACGCTATTGCCTGTGGATTCGGAACACAACGCCATATTTCAGGTGTTTGACTTTGACCAACGGCCCGCGATCGAAAAAATTATCCTGACGGCGTCAGGTGGACCATTTTGGAACGCGACGTTGGCGAAGATGGCTAAGGCAACGCCAACTGAAGCGATTGCCCACCCTAACTGGGATATGGGCGCAAAGATCTCAGTAGATTCAGCCACGATGATGAATAAGGGACTGGAGCTTATTGAAGCGCACTATTTGTTTGCAATGGAAGAAGAGCGGATCGATGTCCTGGTCCACGTTCAATCAATTGTCCATAGTCTTGTCGCTTATGTGGACGGGTCGGTGTTGGCGCAATTAGGGTCACCTGACATGCGGACGCCGATAGCTTATGCACTCGGCTGGCCGGCCAGGATCCCTGCGCCAAGTCCTAAGTTGGATTTGGCGTCTGTGGGCACTCTGAGTTTTGAGAAACCAGACGCGGTCCGCTTTCCGGCAATAGAATTAGCGCGGCAGTCGTTACGTGATGGTGGCGCTGCGCCGACAGTGTTGAACGCCGCGAATGAAATCGCCGTTGCGGCCTTCCTTCAACAAAAAATTAAATTTTTAGATATAGCTCGCACTGTCGAGAACACGCTGGGGAAGTTATCAGGTGTTACCGCTGATTCTTTGGAAGATGTTATTTCAGTAGACAATGAAGCGCGGGCCAAAGCGGCAGAGGAAGTCTCTACATGTTCAACAGTAGTGGTTTGAGGTTGTATTTATGGAATTTCTAGCCGCAATATGGAACTACGTTCTTCCTTTTATTTTAGTGCTCACTGTTTTGGTATTTGTCCATGAATTGGGCCATTACCTGGCTGCCAGGCGTTGTGGCGTTAGAGTAGAAGTTTTTTCAATTGGATTTGGGTCGGAAATTTTTGGATTTACCGGAAAATCAGGTACGCGTTGGAAATTTAGTGCAATTCCATTTGGTGGATATGTCCGTATGTTCGGCGAACAGCCTCCAGACAATCATTTAGGTGAAGCAACACATTCTCAAAATGACGTTGAAGTCTCCTTTTATAACAAATCACTGCGTCAGCGAGCGTGGATCGTTTTCGCGGGTCCTTTAGCAAATTTCATATTTGCAATCGTTCTTTTGGCTGGGCTGTTTAGTATCGTCGGTCAGCCCTATACGCCAGCGGATGTTGGTAAGATTGTCGCGGGCAGTGCGGCTGAGGAAGCTGGCCTAAAGCCCGGCGATATTTTTGTTAAAATAGATTCAACTAAGATCAAACGATTTGAGCAAGTTCGTAGAATTGTTCAATTGTCTCCTGATCGAAGACTTTCCATGGTTGTCGTGCGAGGCGGAAAGGAGATCACACTAATCGTCGTGCCCAAAGCGGTGGAGGTGACTCAATTCGGTTCAAAGCAAACAATTGGTCGATTGGGCGTATCGCGGTCTGGCGGGGATATGGTTTTCATCCGGCATGATCCTTTCACAGCTGTATGGGAGGCAACCGTCAGAACAGCGGTTTTAAGCGGCAATATATTAGACGCTTTGGGCCAAATTATTAGCGGCAAGCGAAACGCAAAAGAGCTCGGAGGCCCAGTTCGGATCGCCCAAATTTCTGGTGACATGGCCAAGGCCGGAATTATAATGATTATCCAGTTTGCGGCTATTCTCTCCATCAATCTGGGGCTTATAAATTTGTTCCCGATTCCTCTTTTAGACGGCGGGCATCTAGTATTTTATGGTATCGAAGCGTTGCGCGGGCGTCCGGTCAGTGAACGCGCGATGGGCCTTAGTATGAATATTGGTTTGGCCCTAATTTTGTGTTTAACAGTTTTCGTTACGTGGAATGATCTGGTGCAGCTGCGTTTCGTGGATTACGTTGTCGGTTTAGTAACTTAAGGGGTCTTTAGGCCTGTGGTTTTTCGTCGTCGTTTGTTGATTTATCTGGCTGCCATAACGATAATCGTTGGGGTGTCTTCTGAAAATACCCGCCTGTATGCCCAATCCGTCGGTACGATAGATATTCGCGTGGAGGGCGCGCAGCGTATTGAGCCAGATACGGTCAGGTCATATGTACCGATACGTGCCGGTCAGAAAATTACTACTCAGGCATTGGATGAAGCGCTTAAGAAGTTATTTGCCACAGGACTATTTGCAGATGTAATCGTGCGCCGAGAAGGCAGCGCGATCGTTGTCCGTGTTGTTGAGAATCCAATTATCAATCGTATCGCCTTTGAGGGGAACAAACGAATTTCTGATGACATCCTCGAGGACGAAGTCAAACTGAGGCCTCGAATTGTTTATACCCGCTCTAGAGTTCAAAACGATGTTCAACGGTTAATTGATGTTTACCGGCGCAATGGTCGATTTGCAGTAACTGTCGAGCCCAAAGTAATCCAACTTCCTCAAAATCGCGTAGATTTGATTTTTGAAATCACCGAAGGGCCGGTCACGGAAATTCGCCGCATTGGTTTTGGGGGAAACGTAAAATATAGCGACAGTGATTTACGATCTGTTGTACGAACGAAGGAAACCGCCTGGTATAGGTTTTTGACTGCTGATGACATTTATGATCCTGATCGTTTGACGTTTGATCGAGAACTCCTTCGACGCTTTTATTTAAGCAACGGTTATGCAGATTTTCGCGTCGTATCAGCCATCGCGGAGTTGGCACCAAATCGGGAAGGTTTTTTTATTACGTTTACGATCGAAGAAGGTGAACGATATCGGTTCGGAAAAATTGATGTCGCCGCAAAGTTACGCGATCTTAGTTCGGATCAATTGAAAGGCCTTATCGAAGTCAAGAATGGTGATTGGTATAACGCCGATGTAGTCAAAAATATCGTTCTAAATCTGACAGATGCTGTCAGTACGCTCGGATATGCGTTTGTTGATATTCGGCCGCGCGTAAAGCGTAAAAAGAAAGAACGTGTCATAGACATAACCTTTCGCGTGCGAGAGGGGCCACGGGTCTTTGTCGAACGTATTGATATAACCGGTAATGTACGCACCATTGATTCGGTAATTCGTCGTGAAATGGTATTGGTGGAGGGTGACGCATTCAACGCTTCCAAGACGCGGCGAGCCCGAAAGAAAATTCGGAATTTAGGATTCTTTGAAAAAGTTGATGTTAAGAATGTAGTGGGTTCACGACCGGACAAGACCGTTCTGAAGGTTAAGGTTAGAGAACGCTCTACAGGTGAAATTTCATTTGGCGCTGGATTTTCAACAACAAATGGTTTTTTAGGGAATGTCGGCATCCGGGAACGCAATCTTCTTGGCAAAGGCCAAGACCTTTTATTGAAGACGACAATTGCCGCAGAATCCAGCGAGATCGACCTTCAGTTTACCGAGCCATATTTTCTTGATCGAAAATTATCTGGTGGTTTTGATCTATTTCGAACCACAAAAGATTTACAGGATGAGAGTTCCTTCCAGCGCAAATCTTTTGGTGCTGGATTACGTCTGGGCTTTAAATATTCCGATATTTTCCGGCAACGGCTTCGATACCGTATTACTCGAGATGAAGTAACAGATGTGGCCTCCAGCGCATCGCTCGCTATTAAGGGACAAGAAGGGGCGGCGGTAAAGTCAGAAATTTCTCAGATCCTAACCTATGACGGTAGAGACGACCTTTTTCTTCCGACAAAAGGGGTGGTCGCTCGGTTTAATACTGATTTGGCGGGGCTCGGCGGAGTCGTAAAATACATCCGTACAAATGTGAAGGCGACGAAATATTTTCCAATTACAGAAAAATTTATAGGCAGTATTGGTGGCTCTGCCGGTTACATAATTGGGCTCGGTAAAGAAATCCGGATCGTTGATCGGTTTTTCCTCGGTGGTCCTTCACTGCGAGGGTTTTCAGTTGCGGGTGCAGGGCCTAGAGATGAAACTACCGGTGATTCTGTAGGCGGTAAATTCTTTTACAGAGGGTCCGCTCAGGTAACTTTCCCAATTGGTTTGCCTAGTGAATTTGGCGTTAAGGGAAGAATGTTTTCAGACATCGGTTCGTTATCGAATTCGGAATCCACCCTGGCCACAATTACTGATGAAAAATCGCTTAGGGCATCAGTTGGCTTTGGTCTATCTTGGAGATCTCCGTTTGGCCCCATATTGATAGATTTCTCAAAAGCGTTGCTAAAAGAGGACTTCGATAAAACGGAAGTCTTTAGATTTGATTTTGGCGTTAAATTTTAGGGTGGATTATATGAAGCTTGCAGTTAGCGTGAGCGTCAGTTTTTTAATCACAATTGGTGTTTTTGTCTTCGCTTCTGAGGATGCACTCTCGCAGAGCACGTCAATTGGAGTCATCGATATTCAGAAGGTACTGCGTTCTTCTGTAGCAGCGCGTTCTATAAGACCGCAAATGAAGAAACTTAAAGCGCATTTTCAGAAAATCTTTAAAAATTCCGAGGCTGAATTGCTTAAGGCAAAGCAAGACCTGGAGCGGGAAAGAGTAATTTTACCCGAAGGATTCGTAGAAAGACGAAAAGCATTTGCACGCCGAGTAAATGACACTAAGCGTCGGGTTCAAACAGTAAACAGAGAATTAGACAGGGCTTTGGCAAATGCCATGCGTCAGGTTCACAAGAACTTACGCGAAATTACCAAGGATTTCGCCGAGGAACGGTCCTTGCATTTTGTTGTTCCGAAACGAGTGATAATCTTTTACGAACAGAGATTTGATATCACGCAGGAGGTTTCGCGACGTTTGAACAAAAAACTGCCAAACGTTAGGGTTGTAATGCCTAAGAGCAAGCGATCACCGGTGAAGAAATAGAAGATGCCGGATACGCGATTTTTTGAAATAGTCGGACCGCTCACTGTTGAGCAATTATCGGAAGTTTCCGGTGCTGCAATTGCAGAGGGCCATGCCCGTGACAAATTGGTTAAAGATGTAGCTCCGCTAGAAAGCGCGGGTAAAGACGACGTCAGTTTTCTTGATAACCCTCTTTACCTTTCGGCATTATCAACGAGCGAAGCTGGGGTATGTATTATTCATCCGGAGCGTTTTAAAAATGCACCTGATGAGATGACACTTTTGTTATCAGAGAACCCTTACCTGGCATACGCTAAAGTGGCTGCCGCATTTTATCCCGAGGCTAAACCTGACGAATTATGTGACGAAAACTCATTTATTCACGCCACCGCTGAGATCGGGCAAGGGACACATGTTTCTGCCGGTGTCGTCATTGGGGCAAATGCTGAAATTGGTTCACAGTGTGAAATAGGACCGAATGCTGTCATAGGTCCTGGGGTCGTTATTGGAGACGAATGTAGAATAGGCCCTGCTGCGACGGTGCAGTATTCAATAATTGGATCAAAGGTCCGACTTTTTGCTGGAGTGCGCATTGGCGAAGCCGGTTTTGGCTTCGCGACGGTCAGTGAAGGGCACTTTACTGTCCCACAACTGGGTAGAGTCCTAATTGGAAATAATACCGAGATCGGTGCTAATACAACAATTGATCGAGGGAGTTCGGCGGATACCGTGATCGGTCAGGGATGTAGAATCGATAACCTTGTTCAAATCGGGCACAACGTGATTCTTGGCGACGGGTGTATTGTTGTTTCTCAGGTAGGGATTTCTGGTAGTACCCAATTGGACGATTTTGTTGTCGTTGGGGGACAAGTCGGATTTTCCGGACACCTTAAGATCGGAAAAGGCGTTCAAATCGCCGCGCAATCTGGGGTCATGAACGATTTGGCTTCTGGTGGTAAGTATTCTGGTTCTCCCGCAGTGCCCATGCGGCAGTGGATAAAACAAGCGGCGATGTTGCGATCGATGGGAAAGAAGAAGGCTAATAAAGATGGATAGTATCGACAATGAATCCGTCGTTAGCGCAATCGGTATTGAGCGGATTATGGAGCTCATTCCGCACCGTTATCCGTTTTTAATGATTGATAGAATGGTTGATATAGTTCTTGGTGAAAGCGCAACAGGCATCAAGAATGTGACGGTTAATGAGCCTTGTTTCCAAGGCCACTTCCCAGGAAATCCGATTTTTCCAGGCGTTTTGATTATTGAAGCTATGGCGCAAACATCGGCCGCTCTCGTCATAAATACTTTGGGTGAGGCGTCTGAAGGCAAGCTGGTTTATTTTATGTCGGTTGAAAACGCTCGGTTTCGTAAACCCGTGACTCCAGGAGATCAGCTAAAAATTCATGTTAGCCGACACGCCAGTCGCGGCAATGTGTGGAAATTCAATTCGCAAGCCAAGGTAAACGATACGGTCGTTGCCGAGGCAACTTATGCGGCAATGATAATGGATCACTAAAAGTATGACGGAAATTCATCCAACCGCAGTCATAGAAGCTGGTGCAGAACTCGGCGAAAATGTATCAATCGGCGCGTTTTGTTCGGTTGGTCCCAATGTATCTCTTGCTGATGGTTGTCGCCTAATTTCGCATGCAGTTGTAGACGGTCGTACGTCAATAGGGGCAAATACTCACATTTACCCGTTCGCTTCTATCGGTCATCAACCTCAGGATTTGAAGTACCAGGGTGAACCATCCACACTTGAGATCGGTGCCAACAACATTATTCGTGAAAATGTCACGATGAACCCGGGCACCGAAGGCGGCGGGATGGTGACCAGGGTTGGTAACAATTGTCTCTTTATGGTCGGTGCTCATGTGGCGCACGATGGTGACGTTGGAAATCACGTTATCTTTGCAAATAACGCGACAATAGCGGGTCATGTGGTTGTTGAGGATTATGCGGTTCTTGGAGGATTAAGCGCTGTTCACCAATTTGTCCGCATTGGTTGCCACGCCATGATTGGTGGAATGTCTGGAGTAGAGCAGGATGTTATTCCTTACGGCTCAGTTTTAGGAAATCGTGCGCGATTAGCGGGCTTGAATGTAGTTGGAATTCGGCGGCGTGGATTTTCCCGAAGCGAAATTGCTGATTTGCGGAAGGCCTATCGCCTTTTATTTGCTGAAGAAGGTTCAATGTCAGAGCGTCTGATTGATGTTTCTGAAATGTACAAAGGAAATCAAGCGGTAATGGAGATTGTTGATTTTATTCGTCGTGACTCCAGCCGATCCATTTGCCAACCCAGAACGGAGCATGGCACCTAAGCTTGCGATCGTCGCGGGCGGCGGCGACCTCCCCTGGCTCTTGCGGGAGACCTGCTATGCAGGTGGACGAGAATGTCTGTTCCTCGCCTTGGACGGTCACGCCAATTTTAATCGAAAACCAGCCCCCGATGCATGCATTCGCATAGGAGATTGGGGGCAGACACTCGATTTCTTGCATGAGCAGGAAATTGAGGAATTGGTTTTCGCGGGTACAGTACGTCGTCCAAGTTTGAAGGAAATTCGGCCTGACCCAAGGGGGGCAGTGTTTTTGGCCCGGCTTGCTCGCTCTTGGTTTGGAGACGATTCTATCTTATCAGCTGTGATGAAGGAGCTTGAGAAGGATGGCTTTCGAGTGGTTTCACCTGAATCGTTACTCGTCGGTTTTGTAGCACGGGATGGTACATACGGTTCTATGCAGCCCGACGAGGCGGCACTAGCGGACATACAGCGTGGAAAAGAGGTTGTAGCAGCCATTGGTAGCCAGGATATTGGCCAGGCCGTTGTGATCCAGCAGGGAGTCGTTGTAGCTGTTGAAGCGGCAGAGGGCACAGATGCGATGATACAGCGTTGTGGCTCATTGCTTCGCGAAGATGCCGGCGGAGTTCTCGTTAAGTTTCCAAAACCAGGCCAGGATCGTAGGGTTGATTTGCCGACGATAGGAACTAGGACAGTTCAAGTCGCCAAAGAGGTCGGTTTGATCGGAATTGCGGTGGAGGCAGGTGGAGCATTGGTAATAGACGTTGAGGAAATCGTGAAGATCGCTGACAACGCAGGTATTTTTGTTGTTGGCGTCCGTCGTGATTAGTCGTGATAGAGCCCATCGCTGAGGATCGAGTAATAACAGCCTCCAAATCTATTCGCATATTTATTATAGCGGGAGAGCCTTCAGCTGATTTGCTTGGGGGACGTCTGATGGCTGCGCTTAAAAGGCATTCCAGCGGGAATGTTGAATTCGCGGGCGTCGGAGGGGGGCGGATGGCCGTGGAAGGGCTCAACAGTCCATTTCCTATAACGGAGCTGTCGGTCATGGGACTGGCAGAAATACTGCCGCGCATTTTTAATTTGCGCCGGCGAGTTCGGCAAACAGCGCATGCCATAGAGCAATATTTGCCAGATATATTAATTACAATCGATTCACCGGGATTCTGTTTCGCTGTTCTCAAACGCCTGCGGAGAGATCAGGCAACAAGACGTATTCATTATGTAGCTCCGAGTGTTTGGGCATGGCGCCCTGGACGGGTACATAAGTTTGCCCGTGAATTCGATCATTTACTGACGCTTTTGCCATTTGAACCCCGCTACTTTGAGCCGGAGGGCCTCGACACAACATTTGTCGGGCATGCAGTTATCGAAAGCGAGATGGGTGCTGCAGATGGGGCTGCATTTCGACAAAGGTTTCAGATTGAAGAGGATATTCCACTTCTTTGTATGTTGCCAGGAAGCCGCTTGGGCGAAGTCGAACGCCATTTAGAACCATTTCGGTCAGCGATGACGACATTGCAAAGTCGGTTTCCATCACTTCGAGTTGTCGTTCCAACGATTCCTGCGATAGAGGATGAGGTTTCCCACACAGTGCGGGGTTGGGAAAATAATGTGCTCGTTGTCGAAGGAGAGAAGGATAAATTCGACGCAATGGCTGCATCCAATATTGCGTTAGCGGCATCAGGCACTGTGGCACTGGAACTTGCGTTGGCCCGTGTGCCCACTGTAATTGCTTACCGAGTGAATGTTATTACTTCGTGGATCGTTAAGGCGCTGATCAAAATTCCTTATGCAAACCTTGTGAATGTTTTGCTTAATCGAGAGGTCGTTCCAGAATTTATCCAAGGCAAGTGCACCGGAGATAATCTGGCCAATGCACTTGAAAACCTGCTGGAGGATATGGTGATGTTTGAAGCG
>Ga0115002_10010159_pt1 | contig 10155 bp, 8 predicted proteins | sample ArcticOcean_MG_C_8_FD_89576 | JGI IMG/M metagenome (GOLD analysis project Ga0115002, IMG submission 89576) | Marine microbial communities from western Arctic Ocean - ArcticOcean_MG_CB11_86 | ecosystem: Environmental > Aquatic > Marine > Oceanic | place: Arctic Ocean: Canada Basin | collected... | reverse complement strand
TTGTTGCGGTAGGCCCGCTCGTCCGGGTTTTCGTCGGAATGATCGGTCACCTGACCGAGCAGGTCGCCCATGACGCTCTGCGAAGCCGCCTTGCCGAAATGCAAGCCCAGCCCGAAATACATGATGCCGATATCCTCGACCGAATAGCGATCGAGCGGCCAACCGCGCAGCATGAGAAATCCGCGCTTGTTCATAATTTCATCGAACATCTCATCGATCAGTTCTTGGATATCGTCGAGCGCGAAATCACTTTTGGTGATCGTCTCAGTCGTAAGTCCTCGTTCCTTAACCCGGTTGAGCGCGGCATCGAGGGCCCGAATATGACGCTCTTCAAGGTCGACGGAAAAGTCGTCCTTGCTGTGGAAATCGGTGCCTTTCCAAGCACTTGGGTGATCGATATGGTGTGTGATCATCGGCGTCATGACGGTCTCCAGGCCAATCTCTGAGTTGGCGGGACAGTGGCACATTCTACCGCCCCGTATACTAGCCTCGCGCGTACAGATCATAGTCTAACCAACACCGACCATGTCCGACAATTCGCAGGATTACGTACTGACGACACCGTTCGATACGGCGGCCCTTTCCGTCAAACCCGACATCATCGCGCCGGACGGCTCGGAGATCCGGTTGCTGCCGCCCCCGCGTAGCGGGATTGCCAGTCTCGCCCACTGCACGTTGCGGGCGGGGCAGATCTCCAAAGCAGTGCGCCATCAAACCGTCGAAGAGGTCTGGTACTTCTTGACCGGCGCCGGCGAGCTCTGGCGCGCGGTTGAGGATCTCGAAGAAGAGCTCGCCGTGCGGCCAGGGATCACGGTGACAATTCCGATCGGCACACGTTTTCAATTTCGCTGCAAAGGCGATGACCCACTCACCTTCATCCTCGTTACCACACCACCCTGGCCCGGTGACGATGAGGCCGAGCGCGTCCTGGATCACTGGCAGCCGACGAGCTAGCGCATGCCCGAGCATAGTTGCTCGAACCCAATAAACGGTGACACTATTGTTTTTGGTGGGGCGGGCACTCTGCTTCAGTTCCACCTGAGGCGCGTGCGCATGCGACGCACCGATGGGTATGGCAAAACAAAAGAGAAGAAGAAAAAAATCCTGGGCTGCTCAAGAAGCTCACGGTCGAGGTACGCAATCTACTAACCGAGCCGGTCTCGCAATCCGACGAAGACGACTTCGAGGCATTTGCCGAACACTCACCGGTTGAACAGATAAGCACCGAGGCGTTCGAGAACGAACTACAAAGCCTGATAGACGGACATGGCAAAGTCCTCGCCGGCAAGATGCAGTTTGTAGACCTTTCAGAATCGAAAAGTAAGTATCCCGAACGCTGGGCTGAGATGTCCGAGCCGTTGCATGCGCTCGCGGCAAGCGTAATCGGGATGAACTTGGCACAAGAGGATCTCTACACCCGCTTGCAGGACTCCCACCTCATCATATTCGCCGACCTCAGCCCGGCCGAAGCAAAGGAAAGATGTGTAAGGATTACCAAGGAGATCTCCGAGCTGCTGGTCGAGTAAGGGCTCGATGCGTCGGTGGTTGCGGCCAAATCAGTGGTCGGCGAAGTCGATGGGCGCGCCGCTCTAGAGGAGCTGGACGTCGAGGCCTCGTCAATCCCACGCGTTAGCGCGAAAACCACCAAACCGCGCTCGAAGCACTAATAACGATCTTGCCCAGTTGGCGCTGGACGGCCGAAATTGCGTGCCGCCGACGTTCTAAGCGCATCCAAACGGAATACTGCGCGCGGTTTTCAGGGCCTCTTCGTCCCACAGCGTGCCGCCTCCTTCGCCGGTATGCGCGGCCGCCATGTAACGGTGGGAGATATCCTGCGTGTGGTCAGTGATGGGGCGGGCTTTTGCTTCCCAAGCCATGAGCCCCGCTTCGAGGTCGTCAGCCGCTGCAAGGGCGCCGGCTAGCGCCAACGCGTTCATCATCGCGCACCCGGCACCCTGCCCGAGCGTTGGCGCCATCCCATGGGCGGCGTCGCCGATCACAGCCACGCGATGCTGCGACCAACGTTTCAAACTCACGGTCTCATAGATATCCCACCGACCCTCATTGCCTACGCGTGCAAACAGATCAGCCAAATGCGGCCACGTCGCCGACCAAAGATCCCGTTCGATCGGGATGGTTTTGGCCGCCATATCGGCTTTGCCCACGGTGAACGCGACGTAGAGATTGTCGTTGTCGCACGGAACATAGAGCATTCGCCGGGTCGGATTCTCCGGGGGGCTCAAGTAGTGGATGACATTGTCTGATTCGCCTTTCGCGCGGCGCACGAGCAAGCGAATCGCACCGAAATCTCCTGCTCCGTAGCGAATCTTGGTGAGGTTAAGCGACTCTCGGACTTCGGAGTTTACGCCGTCCGCCGCGACCACAAGGTCGGCCTGCCGCCGCGTCCCATCGGCGAGAATCAACTCGCCCTCGGATGTTGCGCTGACGGCTGTCGAATTCGTTTCGAAGACAGCACCATTCCGGGTCGCGGCGCCAAGTAACGCAGCATATAGGCACTGCCGCGTCATGGTGATCATCCGTGTCCCGAGTTCGACGCCAAACGACTTCTCAGCAACTAGGTGATTAAGATGATCACGAACTTCATACCGCGGTGCCTGCCACGAGCCCGCCAAGACTGGATTGACCACGCCTAGTGCGTCTAGCACGCGCAGGCCGTTTTCCCAGACAAAGATACCAGCGCCAAAGGCGCGTAGTTCGGATGAACGCTCATGAACCCGTACCGTCCAGCCGCGGTGACCTAGCGCCGCCGCCGCCGCCAGGCCGGCGAACCCGCCACCGGCGATCTCGGCGTGCCCTTTCACGCGGTGGTATCGGCTAACGCGCATAGGGCGCGGTGGCCGATCAAACGTCCCTCGAACTCAGCCATCGCGTCGAGCAAAACGTGCACGTAGTAGTCGGCCATCGTCCAGTCGACGAGCAAGTCGTAAGCCAGGAGCGATCCGATGTCGTTACGGATAATGATGCCGGTTGCGCGCGCGATCGAGGTTTGCGCCACCTGATGCCGGTCGAACTTATGTGGGCGGAGGTCAATGGCCGACATTTTAGCAAACATCGCCGCACTGCACTCACCGGAGATGCGAAACCATGCATGCGTTTCCCGGCGCGGCAACGGAAAGCCGCGCGGGGTAAGTTCACTCGAATGCCAGTCCGACTCCAGTCTTTCCGCCAAACCAGAGCCACCCGCGATGTCCGACAGGACGAGAATTTCCTCAGGCCCGAGTTGGGCTGCGGTGGCGCCGTCGGCTTGCGGACTTGCCAGATTGACGGCGGCAGGCAGCGCGACGTTGCGTGACGCCAACCAATCAAGTGTCCCAGCTCCCTTGAAACCAAGCCGCGGCAGGACCGAGAGATCGCACAGTCCAAGCTGACGCGCTGCGGTCTCCTCTGCACCCGGATCGCCATAGTCAGTGACCAGCGCGGTATCGGCATAGGCCGTGAAACGCGCACCGGCAACGGCGTTTAAACGGTAAGCGGGCGACCGGCGCTTGACGTTGATCGGCTGCATCTCGTCGCTCATCGCTACATCTCCTGACGACGATTGTCGGGATCGTAGAACGGCAGTTCGACGACGGTTGCATCTACGCTGCGGCCGTCGTCAAGGCGGATGGGAACGGCATCACCGGGTTCGGATGCGTCGCGTGCGGTATAGGCAAGGCCGATAATCCGGCCGAGATTGGACGAGCGCACGACCGACGTTACGAAGCCGGCGATTTCACCTTCGTGCAGGACCAGATTGGATTCCTGAGGCAGCGGCGCGAACGGGTCGTCGATCGCAAATCCCACCAATTTGCGTTTGGATAAAAAGCGGTCGCGAACTTCGATGGACCGTTTGCCGACGAAGAACGGTTTACGGCGTGAAATAGCCCAGGTCATATGCGCTTCTTCGGGCGTCGTCATCGCGTCGGTGTCTTGACTGACGATGATATGACCCTTCTCAAGCCGCAGGACGCGCTGGGTTTCAACACCGAAGGGCACGATGCCGAAGACTTGGCCGGCATCCATGATCGTGTCCCACAGTGCTTCGCCATGGCCCGAAGCAACGTGGACTTCAAACCCGAGTTCGCCGACAAAACCGACCCGAAACACGCGCGCAGGAATTCCTGCAACGTGGCCTTCACGGACGCCCATATACGGAAATGCCTCCGCTGACAGATCAATATCGTCGACGAGCGTATCGAGAAGTTCCCGTGATCGTGGCCCTGCGACATTGACCGCCGCAAAAGCCACCGAGACGTTGGCCACATCGACATTCAGGCGCCACTGAGCATTCCACCACAGCATGGTCTGGTACACGCGCTCAGCACCGGTGGTCGTGGTCGTGACGTAGTACCAATCCTCGGCAAATCGGCAGGCGACACCGTCATCGATAATCGTTCCGGCGTCGTTGGTCATCAGCACATAGCGCGCGCGGCCAATCGGCTGCTTCAAATAGGCGAACGTATACATGCGGTTCATGAATTCGGCGGCGTCGGGCCCGCGGACTTCAAGGCCACCCAGCGTCGACACATCAATCATGCCGAGGTTCTGGCGTACCGCGACGGCCTCACGGCTGACGCATTCGTCGCGGCGTTCGGGCGGCCCATAGAACGCGGGGCGCCACCAGACGCCGGCGGTCAACATCTGGGCGCCGGCTTCGAGATGGCGATGGTGCATCGCGGTATGCCGTTCGGGCTCGAAGCTGCGCCCGGCCAATACCCCGAGCCGTTCGCCGTAGACTGGCGGGCGCGCGGTTGTGACCCCGACTTCACCAACCGTGCGATCGGTTTCCTGGGCAACGATCCGGGCCGTGTTCAGCGCCGAGTGGCGGCCTTGGCTCGGTCCCATGCCGACCGTGGAGAAACGCTTCACAAGTTCGAGTTCGCTATAGCCTTCCGCTACCGCGTTGGCGATATCAGCGACTTGCAAATCCTCGTCGAAATCGACGAAATCCTTTCCTTTCGAATGGGCGCGAACCGGATGGAGGAACGTCAAGCGACGCGGCGCAAGCCCAGGTCGTTCAGGTTCTGCCCCCGCTGCCGCACCAAGCGAATTTGCCGCGCACCAGCCCGCGTAACGACCATCTGCTATTGCCGGGCCTACCCCGCACGCCGAATTAAGCGAACCAGCAATCGCGATATGTTCGGGTAAACCAACGATCGAGAATGTTGCATCGCTGTCGTTATGGCCGAGGCGGGCACCGGCTTGGAGGGCGAGCTGATAAGCGGGCATTGATCCAATCGACACGCAGAGGAGATCGCAGTCGAACGAGCGTGTGCTCGCTGGACCCGCACCGGTGCCGATGGTCACCTCCACCAAATGCCAGTTGCCTTCGCCGGCTGACGCGGAGTTAACGCCCTGTCCGCGATGGATCGCGATGCCGCGATCAGCGACCGCTAGCACCCTTGCGTCACGCGACGGTTCGGTTCGCAAATCGACGACCCCAACTATGTCGGTACCGGCATCCAGAAGATCGAGGGCGACGCCGTACCCGTCATCGTCGTTGGTATAGACGACCGCTCGGCGCCCGGGCCGCACGCCATAGGCCCTAATTAGGCGCTGCGCAGCCGATCCCAGCATGATGCCGGGCAGATCGTTGTTATGGAACGTCGCCGGCTGGCCCATCGTGCCAGTAGCCAACACCAGTTCGCGCGCGCGTATTTTGTAGAGGCGGTTGTCCTTGATGACGGGCAACCAATTATCGGCAAACCAACCGTTGCAAACCGCATCTGTCATAACCGTGATCGTTGGTTGCTGCTCGATCGAGGCGCGTAATTCTGCACGATGTTGCGCCGCTGCCAGACCCTCATCGTCGAGACGCTCATAGGCCAGAGCGCCGCCTAATGTGCGGTTCTCATCAACCAACAATACATCCAACCCGGATTGGGACGCTTCCAGCGCCGCAGCCATTCCCGCGGGCCCACCACCGATGACGGCGACATCATAGAAGCCAAATACCTTGTCGAAATATCGGTGTGGGGCGTCGGGGGAAATTCGACCCAGACCCGCCTTTTTGCGGATCGCCGGTTCCCAAAAATTCTCCCAGAACCATTGCGAGCGATAAAAGGCCCGATAGTAAAATCCCACCGGCATAAATCTAGCGAAGCGGCCGAGGATTGCGTCTCGATCCTCCTCCAGCGAGCCGCGATAGTTTTGGCCTTCGATGGAAGCGCCCTCGATTACGCGTTCCCGATCGGCCGGGACATTGGGCTCATGGCCGACCTGCACCAGGGTATTTGCCTCCCAGCCGGCCAGCGAAAAGATACCGCGCGGGCGATGATATTTGAACGAACGCGACAACACCCATTGATTGCTCGCGGCCAGGGCGCTGGCAATAGTGTCACCGGCGAGGCCTTGAAAACTTCGACCTTCAAAGGTAAACGCGACCGGCTGCTCGTAGTCGACGAGTTCGCCGCCGGGAACGCGATTTACCCCAGGACTAGTCGAATCAGGCATCATGCCGCTGGGTCCTTAGCCGGCTCGGGCTGCACGAACTCAACCCGTTTGTTGAACACCTCTTCCGAGGGGTACGTTCGCACGATCTCATCGGTCACCGTGTTGCGCTCCGCGATAAACCAGTAACTGGTTGGCAGGTGGCACCACCACTCGCGAACGACGCCAGCTTCGTTGGCCGACAACCACAAATAGTCACGCCAAACGTCGTCACTAATATCGGCGGCGTCCGGCATCACCGTGACCTCGCCGGCACACTGGAACTCGTTGATGTTGCGGTCACCATTGAGCGGACAGCGCATCACCTTCATGGCGCGGTCTCCCGGCCCGACGTGGCTGGATAGACCATTAGTGACTCGCCGCGGTGGCGCCCATTTCGTTGACCAGCGCCATGGTGTCAAAACGAGCCAGCCGGAACGGCGCGATGATGTCGGGAACGCGGCCGATGGCGATGGCTTGAGCCATGAACTTGCCGGTCGCGGGCGTCGCCTTGAAACCCCAGGTTCCCCAGCCCGCGTCGAGCCAATAATTCTTAACCGGGCTCTCGCCCATGATCGGGCTGTAATCGGGCGTCATATCGGTCATCCCGGCCCACTGCCGGACCAGGCGCACATCGGCCAAAAACGGGAATAGTTCGAGCGTATGGGCAATCAGGCTTTCCTTTAGATCAAGAGTTGATCGCGTTGAATAGAGTTCATACGGATCCGAGCCACCGCCAATCACGATTTCACCGCGTGCGGTTTGCGAGATGTAGCAATGCAACGCCGATGACGAAACCAGCGGATCGATAAAGGACTTCAGCGGTTGGGTCACCATCGCCTGGAGCGGGTAGGTCCGGATCGGAAGGCGAAAGCCCGCCATCTTGGCGACGACCGATGACATCCCCGCGACCGCCTGGACAACGGCACCGGCGTGAATGCTGCCAGCCGTGGTTTCGACGCCAATGGCCGTCCCATTCTCTTGGAGAATGCCGGTCACCTCGGTGCGCTGATGGATCTCAACACCGCGATCGGCGGCGCGCGCCGCGTAACCCCAGACGACGGCATCGTGGCGCGCAGTGCCGGCTTCTGGGTGCCACAAGCCCGCCATAACCGGCCAGCGCGCATCGAGGGGCATGTGCAGGCAGGGCACAATCTCACGGATCGCCTTGCGGTCGACCATCTCGATACCGGTGCCATGAAACTTACCGACCTCGGCCCGTAGCCGGAACGTTCTTATCGTGGCATCGGTGTGGGCGAGCGTAAGTTGCCCCCGCTTCGAGTACATCACGTTGTAGTCGAGTTCCTGCGAGAGCCCGTCGAACATATTGACCGACGCCTTGTAGAAGCGGACCGATTCCGGCGTGATGTAGTTGGATCGAATGACGGACGTGTTGCGGCCGGTATTGCCGCCGCCGATATATCCCTTGTCGAGCACACAAACGTTGGTAATGCCCCAGTCGTTCGCCAAATGGTAGGCGGTCGCGAGGCCATGACCGCCACCACCGATGATGACGACGTCATAGGACGATTTCAGTTCCTGTGCCGGCGGCAGATCGGGCTTTGCCGGATAGGCGCGGCGCAGGCCGTATTTTAAGAGGCCGATAGGCATGATTTCGATACGATGAAGGGCGGGATCAGCGGCGGTAGAACTCAGACAGATACGCGTTAGAGAACTTGCCGCTTTCTCGGTCATCCGCCAACAGGATTTCTGCTCGATCGCTGGGTGCGCCGTAACCACCAGCGCCCGGCGTTTCGATCACGATTTTTTCACACGGATTCACCGCCACCCCGGACGGTTTGATATCAAGCGTGGTTTCGCCGGCATCAGCTTGCTGAAACACAAACCGGCCCGGGCGCCCCGCGCCGCCGCCAAAAATACCCCAGGCCGCGTGACTAAAACGCTCTCCTTGGCCGTTGAACAAGCAGCGGTGGCCGACCGGCGTCACGATCCGGCGCAACCCCTGCCCGCCTCGATACTTGCCTGGTCCAGCGGAATCATCGACCAATTCGTAACGCTCGACCCGCAATGGATACTCCATCTCGATTGCCTCAACCGGAAGGTTGGAGGTGTTAGTGGTGTGAACCTGGACACCATCCTTACCATCATGGTCAAAACGCGCGCCGCCGCCGCCGCCCAAAGTTTCGAGATAAAGGTAACCCTGGCCGGTGCGGGGATCGAGGCCGGAGAAAACCGCTGTGGTGTTGGCACCGTTGGAGGCACCCGTTACCGCGCGCGGTAAAACCTCGGCGAGGGCACCGATGATCATGTCGGCAATCCGCTGGCAGGTATTAGCGCGACCCGCGACCGGCGCCGGTGCGACGCAGTTCACGAGCGATCCCGGCTCGGCCACAATCTCGCAGACGTCGATCACGCCTTGATTGTTGGGGACCGTTGGATCAAGCAAGGACTTCAACGCATAGCAGACGGTCGCATGCGTGGGATTGAGCGGCACGTTGATATTACCGGTGACTTGGCGGGCGGTGCCGGTGAAGTCGAACACGATCCGCTCTCCGGAGACATCAATCCTTAGTTCCACCGGAATATCGGTCGCGCCCATACCGTCGTCGTCCATCACGTCGGAAAATTCATACGAACCGTCGGGAATCGCTGCCACCGCATCGCGCAATCGCCGCTCGGTGCGTGAGATCAGCTCGTCAAACGCACTGTGCAGCGTATCGACAGTGTAGCGCTCGACGAGTTCGCCGAGGCGTCGAGAACCGAGCCGGCACGCAGCGATCTGCGCGTTGTAATCACCGCGTCGTTCCTCCGGGAGGCGCGCATTCAGCAGCAGTAAATCAAAAATGTCGCGGCACAACTCACCGGCCTCGAATAGGCGCACGACCGGGATTCGCAACCCTTCCTGGTAAATCTCCGACATGCCGCCGGCGATTGAACCTGGCGCTATGCCACCCATGTCGGCGTGATGAGCGACATTGCAAACAAACGCCAGCAGACGCCCGTCAACGAAAACGGGCATCGCCATATTGATATCGGGAAGATGTGAGCCACCGGCCACGTGTGGATCATTGGCGAGGAACAGATCGCCCTCGCGCATGGTATCGGGCGGGTAACGTTCGAAAAGATGCTCCATCAACCCCTTCATCGAGGACAGGTGAATGGGCAGCGCATTCTCGGCCTGGACAACCTGACGCCCGCGCGGATCGACGATGACCGTGGAATGGTCGTGGCGTTCCTTAATGTTGGTCGAATAGGCGCTACGCATAAGCGCGATGTAGGTTTCGTCGGCAATCGAACGTAGCGCGTTGAACAGGATCTCCAACGTCACCGGATCGAGTTTGGCGGGCCCTGCGGTCATGCGGCGAGTTCCAGCACGAGGCTACCAGTCGCGTGCACGACAGCGCGATCGCCCGGAAAAACAATCGTCGTAGCATCGAGTTGATCGATCGCCGCCGGTCCGTCGATAACCTGATCAGGCATGAGGGCACGACGTTGGAAGATTGCTGCGTCGCGCGATTGCGCGGCTTCAAAGAAGATCGCTCGGCTCGACTCAGATCGGGCGGGTTGAGCTTGCGCCAGCCCGACTAGAGCGGGCTCAGGTTCGGTGACACTGGCGGTTAGCCGGATGTTGATGATCTCCACGGCATCATCCGGGTTGTGAAATCCGTAATTCGCGTCGTGGGCGACGAAAAACATCCGCTTAAGATGATCGATATCGGGCACGCTGGTGGTCGATTCAGAATCAGCAACGCGAAGTTCAAAATT
>Ga0115002_10010158_pt1 | contig 10155 bp, 10 predicted proteins | sample ArcticOcean_MG_C_8_FD_89576 | JGI IMG/M metagenome (GOLD analysis project Ga0115002, IMG submission 89576) | Marine microbial communities from western Arctic Ocean - ArcticOcean_MG_CB11_86 | ecosystem: Environmental > Aquatic > Marine > Oceanic | place: Arctic Ocean: Canada Basin | collected... | reverse complement strand
CTTTGTACTGAACCGTATCGCCAGTCAGCGCATCCTGTAATTCGGTGACGTCAATTACCTGCCATTCACTCATACACACTACCTCCCCAACAATCCGACCTTTGCGAATGCAAACTCAGAAGTGATCTAGTTTGCACAGGAAATGCAGCATGAGGCAAACTGGATACATCCTCTTTACTACCCAAATCGAGCAATACCATGAAGACGGATACTTCTTTCCGGACTGTCGCCCTGCCGACACGGTGGTCGCAAGCATCAAGGCCGACCACGCCCGACTTGTCGATGACCAACCGCAATTTACCGACTATTGCGGCGATCTACTCATGTACGACTTTGGCCTTCTCAACTACGCCAAGGACCCGCGCATCCTAGACATGGTCGGCCAGCTCATCAGGATGGTGAGTACCGACCAATCAGACCGTTGGCGACCTGCTCAGTATGGATCGCACTTGATGACGCTCACTGCGGAAACGGTTGTCTGCGATTTCTGCCAGGTTCACAAAAAACGAGAAAATTGGCGAAACATTATCTGAATTCTGCGACGGATCTCGCACTGCCACTAGACCTGGATGCAGCCCACGTCGACGAATCCAAAGCGGTCGACCTCGTGCTCGAAGCCGGCCAAATGTCGTTACACCACGTCTTTCTCATGCATGGCTCGCAGGCCAACAGGTCGGACAACCCGCGTAGAGAGACGACGCTACGCTACATGCCACCTCCTCGGTCTACCGCCGGGACCTTGGCAAGAGTCCAATCGACGCTAAACGTTCGGTCTTCCTAATGCGTGGAGATGACGTCGCGGGCGAAAACAATTTTCGCGTGCGTTAACGCGCGCTATTTGCACTCAAAACTCTGCTCTCGATTTACGTCCCCACGGCCTTTGTATTTGGTAAGTTTGGGATATACACAAAGAGGTCTACTGAAGCCTTGCTCTGGCTGCAGAGCAGTTATAGTTTCTGGCGCTTTGTCACTCTCGCGCCACGTTACCAACGGATCCACATAGTCTGCCAGCCATGCGCCCGGGCCCTGCGCGCAGTGGACCATTCCGGGGACCGTGAATAATCGAAAAAAACCTCCTGTCTCGGCCACGCCACCGTTAGCGCCTTCTGCCGCGGCTAAGTAATCAATCGCGCGTTGCGGTCGCAACGGCCAGTCATTCCAGCCTTGGTACATAATCAGCTTGCCACCGCGCGCGCGAAACTCGGATAGGTCCGCGGTCTGCACATCCATGTATGACGCCATATCATCCAGCATCTCACGGTCGTTGGACGTATCGAATTTCGCTAAATTGAAACTCGGATCGCGGCGCAACATTACTTTCAACGATTCGCCTATATCACTGATAATCGACTCATCACCGCTGCCGAGAAGGTCGTTCGGCAACATCCACATGGCCCAATCGCCAGCGGCTTCGGCTCCAGGCAGCACGCCTGGCGATACAACATTACCGAATGCATCCAATTGATCTGAATAGATGAACCGAGCCGTCTCGATCTGGCCCTTGGTCAGGCAGCCTTGCGTTTGTCCAACCTTGCAAGCCAATTGGTCAACATCGTAGATATCCTCCGTGCAACGCCGAGGATCACTGATCACGCCATCAACGACCCCGTCGAGCGAGTCACACGCTGCACGCGATGCGTCGTCCAATACCTGCAGGGCTTCCTCGGTCAGTGGACCACGTGTTTGGTACCGCGCCACTTCAGTCATCCATGGGACAAATTCTTGAAATCTGAAAGCGGGTGCGCCGGCGATAATGCCATCGTAGTCCGTAGGGAAACGCACCGCTTCCATCAGCGCCGCCCGCCCTCCGTTTGAGCAACCCTTCAGGTAGGCGAAGTCGATATCTCGATCGTAGTAGGTGTGAACAGCCTGTTTCGCAAACTGAGTCGCTAGATGGACCCCGCGATACGCATAGTCGAGTAGCGCTTCGGGTTGATTCATAAAATCGAATCCTTCGGCGACTTCGTGTCCAGTATCTGTCGAAGCCATCGCGAATCCACGAGCGAGCAAGCTGCGGACATCGCCGATAGTGCCCGCGGCCCCTCCAACCGTGGAGAACATGAAGCGGCCATTCCAGCCTTCGGTCGGCATAGTCACTTCAACCTGAATGGCACGATTGACGACGGCGCGAACTCGGCAATGCCTAGGCACCGTACCCTCGGCCGGCACAACACGACCGGGTTCAACGGCATATGCAAGGTCCGTCAGGCGGTAGAGATTGCGACACTGCGTGTCGCTGTCCGCTGACGCTTCGACAATGCAGCCCAATGTGAGAATCAATGCACATGCCCACTTCACGAATCACCTCCCGTTCATCATCGTATGAGCTTACTAAGATTTGCGCTCGGGAGCCAAACACTTCAACCCGACCGGTCGGTTTTTCGCTTATGCTAAACGTTTTAGGGGGCGCCAATACATGAAAGACGTACAAGGCAAAGTTGCCTTTATCACCGGTGCTGCAAGCGGCATGGGGCTTGCTATGGCTCGCAGCTTTTCAGCGGCAGGTATGAAAGTCGCATTGGCCGACATCGAAGCCCGTGCCCTTGCTGAAACTGGCGATGAGTTCAGCGCCAGCAATCGAGAATTCATGACGCTTCAAGTCGACGTTACCGATCGCGACGCAATGGAACAGGCAGCTGCGGCCACCGTCGAACGCTTTGGCAAGGTTCACGTGTTGGTCAATAACGCAGGTGTCGGAGTCGGCGGCAAGCTCAGCGACATGAGCTACAACGACTGGGACTGGGTAATGGGGGTCAACCTCGATGGCGTCATCAACGGGTTGCAGTCTTTCGTCAAGCGTATTAAGAGCCATGGCGAAGGCGGCCACATCATCAACACCGCTTCGATGGCGGGGCTTCTGGCCTTGCCGGGATTGGGCGTTTACACCGCCACGAAGTATGCCGTCGTTGGCATATCGGAGACCTTGCGATCTGACCTTGTGGACGACAACATCGGGGTATCCGTGCTGTGCCCAGGCCTTGTCGACACCAATATCTTTAGCTCAGGACGCAATCGCCCGAACGACCTGCAAGCAGCAACCGACACCGCAGATCTGGCGGCCAAAATCTTCGGCGACGGCACCCCCGAAGAACAGATGGCCAAGCTTCGGGCGATGGCGCTGGATCCTGCCGTGGTCGGGGATATGGTGCTGCATGCCATGATCGAAGACGACCTGTACATCTTTACCCACCCGGAAATTGAGGACAGCGTGACGCAACGTATGAGAGGTATGGCCGATGCATTCGCAAAATGGCGCGATTATCGGGCATCAAATGGCATCTGATTCCGACGTACCAATTTATGCGCGTGCCAAAGAAGTAGCCAAAATCGCTGCAACCTATGCCGGCGCGACCGAAGAACTGGGGTACGTTCATCCAAATACCTTAGCTGTGTTACAGGACGCTGGCACCGCCCAGATGCTCAAGCCCGAATCTCTGCACTCGATCCGCGATTTCATCCACGTGTGTGGACTAGTTGCCGAAGGCTGTATGTCCACGGGCTGGTGCAACTTCGTCTGGGGCATGCACAACTATCTGATCGGCTTGTATCCAGACGCGGTACAAACCGAGGTTTGGCAAACACCCCACTGCCTCGTGTCGGCTTCACTCGGTCCCGTGGGACGCGTAGAACTGACCGACCAGGGCGGTATCGTTTCTGGTAGATGGCGATTCAACTCCGGCTGCGATCACGCTGACTGGCTATTGCTCGGCACGACCCCTGCCGACGGCGAGCCTCATCTTGCGTTGCTGCACAAAAGCGAATACTCGATCATCGATACGTGGCAAGTCATGGGGCTCAAGGGGACCGGGTCGAAAGACGCCGAGTGTCATTCGGTCGCGATACCTGCCGATCGACTAATGCCATTTTCGCGAGTGATCAAGCCATTTACCGCGCTTCTTATTCTCGTCATCGTCGGGCCGGTCATCGGCGGCGCTCAATCCGCGGTCAAGAGTTTCACCAACCAACTCGCGACGCGCCGCACGAGTTCAGGCACCGCGCTTGGCGATCAGCAAGCGACGCTGTTACGTCTAGCCGAAGCGAGCGCCGAAGTCGACACCGCAAGAACAATCACGCTGGCCGCGGCGGACCGGCTGGACCTGAACCCCGCCGCAGATGATCAAACGACAGTCCGCATCATGCGCGACACGGCATACGCTGCGAAATTATGCAATCAGGCAACACGTCGCGTGTTCGAAGCCGCTGGGGGTTCGGCACTACACGAACGCAATGAGCTACAACGAATCTTCCGGGACGTTACCGCAGGCTGTGCGCAGGCCCGATTGCACTGGGATGAGCAAGCCGAGCCGTATGCCCGACAGTTGATTCGGGAAGCGTTGGAACATGGCACCCGACCAGACGAAAGCTAGTTGCCACCAGCGCGCAAAAACAACGTCCTAATCTCCCCGAGTTTCGGATTGCCCGCTAAACACCCACTTAGATTGCACGCAATAGCAACGACCACGGCCTGATCCGGGTGCACCTGAAACAAGGTGTTGCCGCCGACCGAACCGCCTCCGTGGCCAAACCACGATCGTTCGTCATAGCTAAACCAGCCCAGCCCATACGGCTGATCGGCAACGACGCCGTCTGACATTGTTGGGGGCGTCAGCAATAGTTCGAGCGTTTGCGGACTCACAATCGAGTCTCGACCGCCCTCGCCAAAAACCCCAAAACCGAACCGCACAAGATCAGACGGTGTCGAGAGAAACCCTCCGCCCGCCCACTTATAGCTGTTATCGACAAATGGAGCGTTGCGAATCTGTCCACTTGCGCGACGTGTATACGGTGCTGCCCTGTTTTGGATGACGTAATCCGTATGATCCGCGACGGTTTCCGTTAGGTTGAGCGGTGCCCACACTTCGTTGCGCATGATCTCCAAGAATTTTCGTCCACTGGCTTCTTGGATCACCGCGCTGATTAAGTTGTAGCCCTGACTCGAATACGAAAACCGTTCCTCCGGTCGCAACATCAATAGGTCTGCCGAGAAGATCTCCAATGCGTCGACGACATCGTCGTAATGGGTCGTCACAAAATTGTCCGATCCATCGATACGGTAATGACGCACGCCAGCTCGATGCGAGGCAAGCAGACGCAAGGTTACGATCCCCGCCTCCTTTATCGGAAACTGAGGTAGGTATTTCTGGATTGGCGCATCTAGATCTAGTTTGCCCTGCTCGTAAAGTCTCGCCATCGCGATAGACGTCATCGACTTTGACACGCTACCGACTCTGAATTTGGTAAGGCTCGTGACTGGGACCTGATTTTCAATGTCAGCGTAGCCAAACCCTTGCGCCCATACGATCTCGCCGCCAACGCCGACCGCAATGGAAACACCCGGTGCACCACTATCTAGAAGTACTTGGATATATTCTCGCGCACGCTCAATTGCCGGTTGATATGCCGAAGCGGAACCTAGTTGGTCAAAGCGCCCCTCGAAGGGCGTGTTCGTGAACCCGGAATTCGCCGAGAATAGGCATAGCCAAAGTAAGCCCAATTTGAGCATGCGCACAGTCACGGCTTATCCGCCCTACTGATTTTGTCAAAGAGTGTAACGCAACGTTGGCACAGTTCAGACCGCGCAGCGATTCTCGCACACCCACGCCAATTCGCGCCCTGTTACACTCGATACCTATTCGTGGGGCGCGGACCATGGCGAACGACAAAACCAGAACCGACACCGGCGGTCAGTCCGCCTCGACAATTGACCTGCGGCGGGTCGCTGAACGAGGAAAGTCGCTGGAATTAAAAGGGGCCTTTACTCCGCCCCCTGGTGACCCCGTTAGTCACTTTGGTGCCGGATTCGCCAAGGTCATGGCATCTAATGTCTACCTTGCTGGGCTACCGCTGGAGTTTGCGGCCGAACACGTCGGCTATTTCACCGCCCCTTACGAGGACCGAAAACACGTGGTGAGCATGGCGGCGGATGACAACCGCCGGGAGGTTAAGGTCCAGCTCGACAATGGCGTCACCCGTACCGCGCAGATCCTTGGCTCCCAGGGCGCCGTTGCTACTCCACTCGGCGGGGACAACGTTTTCTTTGAACCCAGCGAGGTTATCCCGGCACCGCGGGATCAGAAACAGTGCCTCTGGCCGGATGAAGTTCAGGCGCCGCGGAGCGAAGATCTGCGTGAGGTGCTGGACCTCGCCTTCGAGCCGCAGTCCATGACGACAGCGTTTGTTGTGACCCACAAAGGGCGAATCATCGCCGAGCGGTATCGGCCAGGCATCGAGATGAACACGCCGCTGGAAAGCTGGTCCATGGGAAAAAGCCTGACAGCTACCATGTTGGGGAGATTGATGCATGATGGTGAGTACGACTTATGGCAACCCGCGCCCATCCCGGAGTGGCAGTCATCGGCTGATACAAGAGCGTCCATTCGAATCGCCGATATTATGAGGATGTCGAGCGGGCTTCGCTTCCGCGCCATGCAGGACCCAGACTACAAGCCGAGCACTGGTTACCCAGATCACCTCTACGTGTATACCGGAGGTGTCGATGCGTTCCGGTTCTGTGCCGGCCTCGAACAGCAGTGGCCTGCGGACACTGTGGGGCGCTATCGCAATTGCGATCCGGTACTGGCGAACTATTTGATTCGCCTGGCGGTCGAAGCGCGCGGTGACGATTATCATAGTTTTCCCCAGCGAGACTTATTCGATCGGTTAGGAATCGAAACGATGGTGTTGGAAACCGACCCATACGGCAACTTTTTGACCCAAGGCTACGAGTTCGGCAGTGCCCGAGACTGGGCTCGCTTAGGCAACTTGTATTTGAACGACGGCATATGGGACGACGAGCGCCTGCTGCCAGAAGGCTGGTGCGACTTCGTAGCCACTCGGGCCCCCGCCTGGGTAGCGGACGGACGGCCAATCTACGGCGGCTTCTTCTGGATCAACGGCGACGGCTCGCTGCCGATTCCGAAAGACACTTACTTCATGGCCGGCGCAGGGCTGCAGCGTACCTTTATCATTCCGTCGCACGATCTTTGCGTCGTTCGTCTCGGACATTACAGCGGCATGACCAACGGAACTGCGTCGCTCAAACGTGCACTGGCCAAGCTCATGGCGATCATCGATTGACTCAGCTGCACGCGTGTTTGGTATTACATTGAGTATTCAAAGCGTTCACTTCGTCGAAGAGTTGCTCACTGGTTTCCACGAGTGTTTTCCCGCCGCGTTCGGCTTATGCCCCATACCGTTAACCTGGTTCGTTGCGTTTAACCTCGGCTGAATTGCGTTCTGGATCGGATCCGTGCCGGGCATTAACAAAGGTTGGCGTTCTGCGTTTTTCGCCCCGTGGTTCCTCACTTTGGCAGGCATCCGAAACGGCGTCGCCGACCCTGCATTGGCCATCGGCGTCGATGGCTATTTCCCGGGTTTGATGACATCGCCGCTGATCGCAGGAGCTAGTTGCTGGCTCTGTATTCAGTTGCTTCGTGGGACAGAGGTAGCATTGACCAAATCTGGGTATGATTGACTCATCTAGATTTTGAGCAACCGGCCCGATGGCAGAAATAACAACAAGAACAAGCCCCGCGCAGATCGTCTTAGGGGCGGTTGCATTCGGGAAACCAAAACCCACCACGCGCGACCATCCGCTCTCCAGCGACGAGTCTTGCGAAGAATTGTTAAGTGCGTTCGCAGCGCACGGTGGCGCCGAACTCGATACGTCTCGGGTCTATCAAAACGGTAACTGCGAAGAGGTTCTCGGCCGGATCCCTTCGGCGGCCGCGATCCGTATCGCTACCAAGTACTCGCCGAGCCTCCCAGGCGGACCGGTTGTCCAATTGGACGAATCACTCGCAGCGCTGGACCGAACTTCGGTACCGATCTATTACATCCACATGCCCCCGACTGAGATCGTCCTCGAGGAAACGCTCGCGGAGATGAATGCGGGTCACGCCGCCGGTAAATTCGAGGAGTTTGGTTTGTCGAATTTCCCAGCCTGGCAGGTAGTCGAGATCTGTCAGTACTGTCAACGTAACGGTTACGTTCTTCCCACTGTTTACCAAGGTGTGTACAACGCACTCAACCGTACAGCCGAATACGAACTCGTGCCCGTACTTCGAAACTATGGAATCAAGTATTACACCCACGGATCGTTGGCTAGCGGCTTCCTGACCGGCAAGTACATAAAAGGGGTCCCACCCCGAAAAGGCGTTGACCGATTCGCGCAGTCTAGACGCATCAAACAATACGAGGAGCGCTATCTAAATCGAGACGAAATGTTTGCAGCGCTGGACGCAATCGACACGGCGGCCAATGCTGCGGGCATTAGCACCACGCTTGAAGCTGCCGTCAGGTGGACTCAATATCATTCTGCGGTTGATGGGTCTTTGGGGGATGCAATCCTCATTGGCGTGTCGCGCCTCGAGCAGATCGAGCCAATCATGGCCGCCTCAAAGCTAGGACCATTGCCCGAATCGGTTGCTACGGCTTTCGAGGAAGCCAATGACATCATCAAAATGAAATCGGAGTACTACCTTCAGTACCCCTATCCCAAGGAAGGTAGCCCCTGGCGTTCCCGCCTAGCGTGAGGACCGGTACGGTTTGACCAAAGGCAGTACGGCAAGAAACTGCCGCATTTGCTCGGGCGCAGGCCCCATAGCATTGATTTCGATTTCGTGTGCTTGGGCGTTCTACGTGCCAGCCGCAACGCCTTAGGCACCAGCCTCCACGTTTGTTCCCCCGCACCAAGCAAACCCATGAGGTACTGGCACTCACGCTATGGACGCAGACATGTTCTAATCTTCCCGGGCAATACAACCCGCATCCACCAACTCGAATGAGGAGCAATTTTGAAACTCGGATTTGTCGACTCGTATAAACTCGCGACGTTCACTGACGAAGGCGTAGTCTGCCTCGAAACCGTCGTCGCCGATCTGAAACTGCTGCCGCCCCAACAGCTGATGAACCATGTCATCGAAAACTGGGACACCTACCTTGCCCGGTTCGAAGAACATATCTCGTCGGGTGAGCACATCCCAATTTCAGAGGTGGCGCTTTGCGCGCCACTACCGAAACCGATATCCATTGTGTGTATGGCGGTCAACTATATGGAAGACGGCCGCTTGAAACAGAAACCCGCCCCACAAGCCTTCTTTAAGAATTCTCATAGCGTAATCGGTCATGGCGATACCATGCACCTTCCCGATGCGCCCGCTTCGATATTTGAAGGCGAAGCAGAGCTTGCATTGGTCATTGGCAAAACAGCAACCAACGTCGATCCAGCCGTCGCCTATGATTACGTGTTCGGCTACTTAAACTTCGTCGATGGTTCCGCACGCGGCTTGACCGGCGGTATGGGATTGCCCTATTTCATGAAAGGCCAAGATGACTTTGCTCCGCTTGGACCATGGATTACCACGGCTGATGAGGTCGCCAATCCAATGAACTTACATGTCGTGCAGCGGAACAACGGCACGCCAACGCACGACTACAACACAGATGATATGGCGCACGACATTCCTGCCTCGATTGCATTCGTCACCGCGAATACCACTCTGGAAGCTGGTGACGTCATCGCCCTAGGCACGAATCACGGCGGCCTACACCCCTTGCAGCACGGAGACGTCGTTGATCAAGAGATCGACGGCCTCGGCAAATTGACGTTCACCGTGCACGACGATCTAGGTCGCACGTGGGAGCGCCAAACGCGGGCGGAACGAGGCTCTGATGGTCCCGCACCGCAGCTGACTGGTAAATATACCGAAGGCGACACCTAACTGTATGGGAGCGGCCGTTTAACGAAAACGAGGCCTCTAGATCCCAGAGTTCTGCGACTTAACCCTCACCCATTAGGTTCAACGCAACAAAGGGAACTAAATTAAACGCGATTACAATGGTTCGATATTGTTGAAAGGTTCGGAAGAAGGTCACTTTCGCCTCCTCCCTGGTAATGCCGAACATTTTCACAGCTAAATCGCCAGCCCAAGCGTGCATCGCACCAACCGCGATCGCGCCGATCATGAGCAAAGCGATATTGAGCACTGTGCACCAGCCCGAAATGTCGTCAGCGTGTCTAATGAATTCATCGCGCATCCTCTAAGCAGTACCCCCTAAGCTGTCTGCGTTACCAGTTTCTGGCGCACCTTCGTCTGCTGCCTGATGCTCTTTGGCCACGTTAGCCAGACCGGCTACGCCTCCAATCGCTCCAAG
>Ga0115002_10010157_pt1 | contig 10156 bp, 7 predicted proteins | sample ArcticOcean_MG_C_8_FD_89576 | JGI IMG/M metagenome (GOLD analysis project Ga0115002, IMG submission 89576) | Marine microbial communities from western Arctic Ocean - ArcticOcean_MG_CB11_86 | ecosystem: Environmental > Aquatic > Marine > Oceanic | place: Arctic Ocean: Canada Basin | collected... | reverse complement strand
TCGACAATTCGTCCGAGGTGTTGATCGGTAATACGAATGCAGTTGTAGTGATGAGCCCACCAACCTCGAAACAATTCGTTGTCGGGTAGGTACGGAGGTAGAGTTACATCGTCGGCTGTTATTTTGTTGGTCACACCGTTGGTTTTCGCTTTGCCACCCTTTAATTGAATTTGTCCAAAGAAAGGCTGTCCCTTCTTGCGAGTCCGCCACGGCGCCGGGCCGTTGACCTTGGAATACAAGTCTTCTCGTTTGTAGCTAAAGTTGTAATCTTCCTTGCCGAGATTGAAGGTGAAATAGCCGTTCGCGCGAAAGATCTCTGGCAAAGTCTCAACGCCTTTCGGAAGATTAATCGCAGAAGCCGCATCGCGACTGGACCGGTGATTATGAGTCCCTGTTGTGGTTTGCATGGCTCCAATAATCATCCCGCTGCGGCACGACGAGCAAACCGGGGCGGGAACATAGCAGCGAGTAAACCGCACGCCACGAGCAGCAAGTGCATCCATATTCGGAGTCGCGTCTTTGTTTAATTTGTCACCGTAACATCCCAGCCAAGGCGACATATCCTCGACGAAGATCCACAGTATGTTTGGAGGCTGCTGGTCAGCGAAAGCCTTTGCAGGCGCTACAGCCATCGAGGCGGCGACGATCAAAGTCGGCCTTATCGGCGACGTCAGTGGGCTGGCGATAATCCACTTTGGGCTTCGGCTTTTTGGACCACTCTTCGGCCTTCACTACCCGTCGCTCAAGATCGCGCACAGAAGAAAAATACTCATCGAGCTTGTCTCGATCGCGTTGCCCGAGCTTCCCTTCCAGTTGCTTCGCTTGTCGCCGCACGAGATCCATAATGCTCTGTCCCTCTCGCAAGCGACGAACCTGTCCCTGAATTTCTTCCGCTGTCCCTTCGAGAAAAAGTTTCGCAAAGACTCGAGAAGGCCGATCGTCCGCTGGAATTCGCACGCCTCCGCGGGTCCAAGAGAGCCCGCCGCCACTTGTGCTAAGCGACAAATATCCGAACCGCGTTTCACTTCCAATCTGCTCAGCGGCCAATTGATCCAGTGAGATCGTATTCTTAAAACTACTGCTTCCAGGATGCGGCGCCGCCGTTAAGAAGGACGCGATCGACGAATGGCCACCGTCAACTGCTGGATGCGACAACCCTGAAAACACCGTCATGTTTTCGCGGACATCCTTGAGCGGTTCAAGATAAGGAGTCGTTTCGTATTCAGCGCCTTCCCCCTCCGGCAAGAGATTGGGCGCGTGCATTCCCAAGTATGTGCAGATGGCAACCATCCGCTGCGGACCGCCTGCTAACCGCTCGGCCGACTGGCCGCGTGCCACTCGCATAGCATCGAGCGCTGGCAAAGCCAATGCGACTCCCGATCCGCGAAGAAAAGTACGTCTACTCGGGCGGTATTTCATAGGACAACCTCTGACTGCCATGTTATTTTCGACTAAACACTTCGCTCTGGACGACTTCGTGAATCAATGTTCGCAAGCCATAATTGCTTTTTGCCATTCGAGTCACAATCTCGTCTACTTCCACGCGATCGGAAAATCTCATCCCACCGCCGGTCGCGTACATCATCAGTTTCTCGGTAACAGAACGGGCAATCTCTTCTTTGTCTTTTAGCAGATGCTCTTTGAATTCATCGATGTTCTCGAAACGATCACCATTGGTAAACTGTCCGGCCGCATCGACTGGCAAACCACGTTTGTATCGAACGCCCCTACCATTGACCAACACACTGACTTTTTCCCCATCGCCAACACTGCGATAGTTCGTTCGCCAGCCGCCGATAACATCAAAACTCTCGAGTGCAAAACCGGGAGGATCGATCTTGCGATGACAAGACGCACAGGAGTCGACTTCGCGATGCTTTGCCAGTTGTTCGCGAATCGTCACGGCGCCGCGAATATCGGGCTCCACTGCTGGGACATTCGCTGGAGGTAACGGGACAGGTTGTCCCAGTATTTTGTCTAGCACCCAAACGCCGCGTAGAACTGGCGAAGTGTTCGTGCCATTGGCTGAAACTTTAAGGACACTGGCGTGCGTCAAGACGCCTCCTCTATGACTGCCTTCCGAAAATTTAACTCGCCGAAACTCTTGGCCAGAGACATCAGAAATACCATAGTGCTTCGCCAGTCGCTCGTTGATGATCGAATATTCCGAGTTCACGAAATTCAGGACACTCGAGTCTCGATCCAATATATCGCGGAAGAATCGCTGAGTTTCCTGCACCATGGAGATCTGTAGCAGCTCGTCGAATTCAGGATAAAGCATTCTATCGGGTGTAGTGAAATCGATCTCGCGAAGATCGAGCCACTGGCCAGTGAAGTTTTCGACAAACCGCGCGGCCTTTGGATGCTTTAACATTCGTTCCGTTTGAGCGCGGCGAATGGCGGGCTGCTGTAAAGATTTCTGCGCCGCCAACTTTAACAACTCGTCATCGGGCAGCGAGCTCCAGATAAAATACGATAATCGACTGGCGATTTAGTAATCGTCGAGACTCTCGCCACGACGTTCCGAGAAGTAGAGGAAATCTGGCGAGCACAAGGCGGCCTTCAGTCCAACGCGGACGGAGTCTTGAAACGTGCCGCCCTGGTCAAGTCGCTGTTTAACAATCGCCAAATATGTCTCGAGGGTCTCCTTACTAACTGGGCGGCGAAATATTTTCGGCAGCAGGCGTCGCAAGATCGACTCCGCGTCAACTGCAGGACGCTTGGAGACCACTTCGCGTTTCGCCGCAATGCGGCGGTTCCGTTTTATCTCTTCTGCATTAACGACCTCGATCGGCAAGTCGCCAAAGACAAGATGATGGCTTACGGGCGGCCATTGTTCGATTAATGGACCCTCGATTCCCACCCACTGGACGGCGAGTCCCGGTCCCGTTTCATTGGCCGCTTCATTCCATTTCTTCAGTCCCGTTCCGTAAGGCACAACTCGAATCGTCGTGCGATCTCCCAATCGGCTCGTAAACTGGTGAACTGTGGGAGTTGATTTCACATCGAAGTAGCCAGCCAAATGCTTAGCCCCGCCGTACTCTCCATAAACTCGAAACGTCACGGGTTTATCGCTTTGATGAGCATAAGCCGAAACTCGAATCCGATAGATCCCCGTGGCCTTTGTGCGAAACTTATTTATTTCACTAGGCGAATAGCCAGCACTAAAAAAGACGAGTGCATCATCTAATGGCTTGTAACTTTTGTGATCTTTGACTCGACGTTCGTCCAAATACGAAAATCGCCCCTTGCTCATTTCGGGGCGGGACCCCGTCACGATAGCCGCGTCCAATGCCAAATCCGCCGCCTCCAGATATCGCTCGAGTAATACCGACGAGAGATTTAAAGCCTCACCGATGTTGTCGAAGCCATGAGCAACGTTGTCTTCGGGCAAAAGGTCTTTGAGATCGGTATCGATAGCGAACAAGTCGCGAATCGTGTTCTCGTATTCAACTCGATTGAGACGACGAAGGACGACACGACCTTCCGTCTGCTGAACTTGTTTGTCGATGCGGATTAAGCTTCGCTCGATCCACTTGGTCGCCTTTACAACTTCGTCCGGATTCGGACGAGGTTCATCTTTCGGAGGCATCTCGCCCGACTTCAACTTTTGCCACACCGCCAGCCAGTCTTCATCCGTCTGCTTTGCTTGCAAAAGGTCAGGCAAACGATCGGCGCGAAAATCAGCTTCCTGAGTATCTTCTCCGTGACAGTCGAGACAGTGTTTTTCAAAGAAGGCCCGAATATCAAACTTCGCTTCCTCATCGATTGGCTCGGCGGAAGCTTGGCTGCACAGAAACACAAAACCACACAGAAAAGCAAAGCCGAACAAAATCGACAACAAGAGCGAGGAAACGAGCGAAGACGGAAGCTGGTCAGCAAAGCGTTGGCGTAGCACCTAAATTGCCTCCTCTCAAATCTAACGGTTCACTTCGCAACTATTTAGTTTCGATTTTAATTTAGTTTCGATTTTATCAATCCATAGTGTACCAAACGCATTCACCTTTGTTTATATTTCATCTCCCTGCCAATTCGGCCAATTATTGCTGTCGATAAGACTTCCTGGTAACGACCATGAAGATACCTTCCAAACCGTGAATTGAATTCCGCCCGCATTCACAATACGAACCAAATTCGAGTGTCAGCGCTTTGCCGACAACTCGAGGAGATACCGCTCGATGAAAACGACGCGACTCATAGCCATCCTTTCTCTAATCGGCCTAGCATCCGTCTGTTGCACTTCGACGGCAATTGCCGCAGAAGCGGGCGTTATCGTCGGCTGGAATAACGATGGAAATATCTTATTCAACGAACTGAATTGCGTAGCCTGTCACAAGACTGACAATTCTCATTTACCCTTTCCAGCGAAAGAAGCTCCGCGACTCGGCAACATCGGTCAGCGAGTAAGTCCCGAATACCTATTCAAATTCCTCGCGGATCCGCACGAAACGAAGCCGGGAACGAGCATGCCCGACATTCTGCATTCAATGCCAGCTGCCGAGCGGGCGAAAGCAACAGAAAACTTAGTGCACTTCCTTGTGTCGAGAAACGGTCCAATCGATGCGACACCCGTTGCCGCCAATAAGGATGTCATCGAAAAGGGGCGGAACCTCTACCACCAAGTCGGATGCGTTGCTTGTCATGCTGCTCACGACAAACCGCCTCAACACAAAACGGATGGTAAGAACGCCGACAAAAGAACTACTGAGCCGCCCCCACAAAGCGAGATTGGTCAAGTCGTTCCGCATCCAGATTTGAAAACTAAGACGACTGTCTCTCAATTGGCTACGTTCATCGCCAATCCACTCAATGTCCGACCCGCTGGCCGAATGCCATCGCTGGGGCTTTCGAGCGAAGATTCGATCGCCATCGCCAGCTACTTGTTGCGCGATCAAGTTGAAGAGAACCAATTCAGACTTCCAACAGCAAAGTTTGAAGTAGATTCCCAAAAGGCAAAACTCGGACGCCAACTGTTTGCCGAAATTGGTTGCGCCTCGTGTCACGATACTGCCGTCCACCAGCTACCGACGTTAGTGGACTTTAAACTTCTCGGCGCCAAAGTCGAAGGGTTCGACGACAACGACAACCGTAGTCCAGGCGGCGAATCCCCAGCCCACGCGATCGACGGAAAAACCGCTACCAAGTACCTCAATTTTGGCCTATTAAATAGCGGTCTGCTGATCAGTCTGCAGAAACCACTCATCGTTGGCGGTCTCACAATTAGTTCCGCCAACGATAGCCCAGATCGCGATCCAGCCGAGTATCTCCTGGAAGGCTCCAACGACGGCGAGAAGTACACCCGAATCGACTCCCGTCCCATTCCGCCATTTTCCGCTCGCTTCCAACCACAGGCTTTTCGCTTCAACAACGAAATGGAATACTCGACCTATCGACTAACGATCACCAAGATGCAAAACTCCGGTGCCAATGCGATGCAATTCTCCGAGTTGCAATTCTACAGTTCGGTAAAACCTCAACCCGGAATCCCAAGTCGACTCGAAGCGCGCCCGCTTAAGCATCTCACCGTCTCGGCGACAGGAGGCTGTTTGAGTGCAAACGTTGGCAAGGGTAGACCTCGGTTCGATCTCTCGGCGACGCAGCGTGCCGCACTGGCCGAGTCGTTACCATCCATTCAAAAGCAGCCGAAACCGTTATCGGCGAAAGCCGCGGTCGACCTAACGATGAACGCGTTCCGATGCTACGCCTGTCACAACCGCGAAGGAAAGGGTGGGCCAAGCAACGAACTGGCCGATTACTTCGTCTACGAAAAACTCGTGGACTTAGGCGACGAAGGCCGCTTACCGCCACCGCTCGAAAGAGTCGGCGCAAAGCTGACAGAAGAAGGATTTCACGATATGCTGGTCGCGGGAGATCGCTACCGGGCGTTTATGGCCACGCGCATGCCTCAATTCGGGTTGAAAAACATCGGACACTTGCCCAAGCAATTTGCCGAGGCGGATCGGAAAAAGCTTCCCCCATACTCCCCCTCAAAACTGACTAGCAAGTTAGTTGACGACGGTAGAACGCTGGCGGGCAAAGGCGCGTTGGCTTGCATTAATTGTCACGTGTGGGGCGACTCAAAGCTGCCCGGTGCCGAAGGGATGGACTTACAGAAAACCCAACGTCGAATTCGCAAAGAGTGGTTTCACGCTTGGCTAAAAACTCCACAGAAACTACGCAAGGGAACTCGCATGCCCTCGTCTTGGCCGCAAGGTAAAAGTTTCTTCCCAACCATCCAAGAGGGCGACGTCGATCTACAGATCGATGCACTCTGGGCATACTTGTCCGCTGGTAACAAAGGCGGTCTGCCGGCGGGCCTCGCACCGGCCGATCGAACTCGTTTGATCGTGACCGATAAACCGATCGTGTTCCGAACCTTCTTCGACAAGGTAAGCGCGCACACGATCCTGGTCGGCTTTCGACAGCAGTCGCACGTCGCGTTCGATGCCAATCGTATTAGAATGGCACTCGCGTGGTCGGGCGATTTTGCCGCGACCAAACAGAGTTGGGATGGAAGAGCAGGGCAGTACACGCCGCTCCCCTCCAACGACGTCGTCAATTTTCCCGACGGTCCTTCGTTCGCTCAACTAGAAAGCGCCGATGCAACTTGGCCTAAAGATGTGCCCAAAGCAAAGCTCGGATCAAATCGAACACCGCCAGGCTGGAAGTTTAACGGCTATCGTTACGATGCCGAGCGAGTTCCCACCTTTCTCTATCAAGCAGGATCGATCGCCGTTGAAGAAACACCCGTGGCGGAATTCGAGTTGGGTACGGGCGTCATGGTTCGCCAATTTCACTTAACTGCGACCCAAGAGACGAAGAACTTGTACTTCCTAGTCGCTCGCGGAAAAGAAATCCGTTTGGAAGGAAAGCGATACGTCGTCGACGGCAACGCCAAGTACGACATCAAAGACACGGGGATCGCCCCAATCATTCGAGCTACCGAAGCGGGACAGGAACTGCTACTACCAATTTCATTCCCAGCAAGCGGCAAGCGGCAAGCTGAATTTCAGATCCGAGTTGCCTGGTAATTCGTCTCGCGCACGCATCTCCTTCCACGCCAACAGACAAATCAGATTTCATGCAGGCATATCCTGTCGATACCGAGGTAAATAATGTTAACTAGAAACGCTTTCATTGCAGGTCTATTTGTCGCGATTTCCGCGTCGCTCGCGGTGGCTCAACCCGCAGCAAAGCCCGCGACCGAAGATGACTTCTACCGAATGGTTACATTCCCCTTGCCCAAGGATGTCGTTCTGGAAGTCGGCGGAATGGACTGGCTCGACGCGGAGAAGACCCGACTGGCCGTTTGCACTCGCCGCGGCGAAGTCTGGGTGTTGGACAACGTCTACGCCGACAATCCCGCACTCGCAGGAACCAAGGTCAAAGTGCAGAACGAAGACGGCAAGACGGTCGAAGTTGAAGCAACGGCGGCTCAAATCGTCAGCTACAAACGAATGCTATTCGGACTCCACGAGCCGTTGGGAATGGTGGTAAATCCAAAAGACTTCCCCAAGGGAATCTACATGGTGCAGCGCAGCGAATTAACTCGAGTAGAAGACACCAACGGCGACGACCTCATCGACATGGTGCAAACTTTTAGCAACGGTTGGGAAGTCAGCGGCAGTTATCACGAATACGCTTTTGGTCCGAAGATTGGAAATGACGGACAACTGTGGATTACTTTGAATCGTCCTTTCGGCGGCGGACAAGAGGGCACCGCGTACTGGCGAGGCTGGGCCGTAAAAGTCGACTCCAAGGGAAAAATGACACCGATTTGTCCAGGTCTACGCAGCCCTGCTGGACTCGGCACAAACATGCAGGGCGAAATGTTTTTTACCGACAACCAAGGCGACCATGTCGCATCGGGCAAGTTGGCTCACATTAAACCGGGCGTGTTTCACGGCAACCCCGTAGGACTCGAATCGTGTAAGCATCCGCTATCCAATTTCACCAAACCCAATAAAGATTATCCAAAACTCGATCTGCCTTGGGCCGAAGCCGTCCCGGCGAACCCACACCTGCAAGCGCCCGCCGTTTGGTTTCCCTATCCGAATATGGGGCGGTCGCAAACTGACATCGTGTGGGATAAGACGAAGGGAAAGTTTGGACCGTTTGCAGGGCAAATGTTCGTCGGCGATTTAAGTAACGCCATCGTCATGCGAGTCATGCTCGAAGAAGTCGACGGCGAGTACCAAGGCGTCGCCTTTCCATTTCGACGCGGCTTTCGACCGCCAGTGTTGAGAATGGAGTGGGGCAAAGATGGTTCGATGTTCGTCGGCGGCAGCAGTCGCGGCTGGGGCGGCGGCGCTCAATCGTACGGACTGGCTCGACTCACGTGGACGGGGAAAACACCATTTGAGATTCACGAGATGAAAGCCACCCCCAAAGGCTTTCGCTTGACATTCACCAAAACCATCGATCAACAAACAGCCAAAGACATCAAGTCCTACGCGCTGGAATGCTGGACTCACAAATACTACAGCCGCTACGGAGACGACCAACAAGACAAACAAACGGTCGAAATAGCCAAAGTCGAAGTAGAAGAAAGCGGCAAGGCAATCAATTTGACGCTCGCAAAACAGCTGCCTTACTATATCCATGCTCTAAAACTTCCAGGAATCCGTTCCACCGACGGAGAGCCGCTTTTGCATAACGAAGCGTTTTACACGTTAAACCGCATTCCACGGAAATAGGCGAAGACGCCACGCGGCCCGCAAATCTAAATTGCGATTGATTCCAAGTCGGTACGGATCCGCGCATCATTGCGCACTTGCGCGCTATTTGGCGCACGGCTTGGCTGCTTGTTTGCTCATTTAAGATATCGCATCGATTTTTTTTGCTAATTGGCCGTGCGTGCTGTCCATGAGCCGGTCTCCCTCTTCACTGAAGCGCCGGTCCATATTGAAGAGTCAACCCGCGGACTTGTCGCCTTCGTCCAATATCCTCGATCCAACGTTGGCATGCGAATTGCCTTGTTATAGACCGAAGGCTCATCGAACGGCGATGGGTCAGCTCAGCTCGATATTTGGGCGATCGAAAATGAGTTGGCTTTATGGAAAGTGTATCGTTGCACCAACAGATTTTTCCGAGGAATCGGTGGCGTCGCTCGATTGGGCGAGATCTGTTATCGACCGTCCGCAACATCTCCACGTTGTACACGTCTCCAGTGTTGACGTCATGGGAGATCCAAGCTTGCCTCGAAGGTCTGTCGCCGATCAGCTCATGGAAAACCTGACCGACGACCCTGCCTTTGAAGGTGTTCAGCATAAGGTTTTACTTGGCGATCCCGGTACACAAATTACGAAGTACGCCGAACAAGTGAACGCTGATTTGATAGCGATCCCATCCCACGGTCGCTCGGGGCTGGCCCACTTGTTGCTAGGTTCGGTCGCGGAGCGAGTTGTTCAATGCGGCCACTGTCCGGTGTTGGTCCTACGGAAGAAAACATGAAATTTTCATTAACTCGAAATAGAGGATTTGTAATGCTTCGTTCGATTCTTTTTGGTGCGGCAGTCGTTGCGATAGTTTCAGCACCAGCTTTGGCGAAGGAACCTGAAAAGGACACCGCCAAGTTCATGCGAGCCAAACTCGTTCATGCTCAACAATTGTTAGAAGGATTGGCGTTAGAGGACTACGACGCGATCGAAAAAAATGCCCAAAAACTCAGCCTCTTCAGTTTGGACTCAACTTGGCAGGTCTTTCAAACGCCCGAGTATGTAAGGCAGAGCGCGGATTTCCGCCGCGCTACAGATTCAATCACCAAGGCCGCCGAGAAGAAAAACTTGGATAGCGCTGCATTGTATTACATGGAAATGACCATGAAGTGCATTCAGTGTCACAAGTACGTTCGTACAGCAGAACCCGCGAAATTGAAATCAGAATTCAACAGCATCCCCTTACCCAACAAATGACTTCCGGTCGTGAACGCTGACGGCAAATCAGTCGGCGTGCTGACTCTCGACGATATCCTGATGCAGTTCGCTATAGAGTTCCAACACATCGGCGCACTTATTGAAAGTGAAACGCCAAAGGGAGTCGCCAGCGCATCCCATTGTCTTGAGAAATAACTAAAGAAAGCACTTCAACCACCGCGCGAGAACGGAGCCACAAACCTCTCCTTTCCACCATTCGTGGCCCTATTCGCGCGGTTCGT